>Ga0172373_10001340_pt1 | contig 40077 bp, 43 predicted proteins | sample Lak10m_2_FD_114546 | JGI IMG/M metagenome (GOLD analysis project Ga0172373, IMG submission 114546) | Freshwater microbial communities from Kabuno Bay, South-Kivu, Congo - kab_092012_10m | ecosystem: Environmental > Aquatic > Freshwater > Lake | place: Democratic Republic of the Congo... | reverse complement strand
CTTGCAGTTCCGCCATCACCTTGGTCAGCGCTGCTGTGAGTGTTGTTTTACCATGATCGACGTGACCTATCGTTCCTACGTTGACATGCGGCTTACTACGTGAAAATTTTTCTTTGGCCATGAAAATATACCTTAACTATCGACTTCGCAACTGGAGCTCATAACCGGATTTGAACCGGTGACCTCTTCCTTACCAAGGAAGTGCTCTACCTACTGAGCTATATGAGCACAATCTCAGAAACATGGAGCGGGTGATGGGAATCGAACCCACGTGATCAGCTTGGAAGGCTGGAGTTCTACCATTGAACTACACCCGCAATTTTTAAAGATGGTGGAGGGGGGAGGATTCGAACCTCCGAAGGCAGAGCCGGCAGATTTACAGTCTGATCCCTTTGGCCGCTCGGGAACCCCTCCTATATCGGGTAAGCTGATTATTATCTTTTATACCATGACATCTGTCAACCCATTATTTTAATCACGACAACATCAAGCATTCAACTTATTCATCACAACAGACATATCCCCGACAATCATTTGATTAACAAAACCATAACTCATATCGAAAGCTTCATATAGCAACTGTAGCTCGCTTTTTGACGGCATTGACAACACGTAATCCGCAACCACTTTTCCAGCAACCGGGCGTCCAATACCTATCCTCAGCCTGTAAAATTCTTTCGATCCCAGATGAGCTATAATATCCCTTAAACCATTATGCCCTGCATGTCCGCCATCTTTCTTCAGGCGCACCACGCCCACATCAAAATCCAATTCATCATGCACCACAAGAATCTCTTCGGGCAATAACTTGTAATACCGAGCAACCTTGCCCACCGACTGACCACTCCGATTCATAAACGCGCCGGGCTTCAGCAGCATCACCTTCCTACCACCAACGCCACATTCAGCAAACAAACCCTGAAACCTGGACTCAAGCGCCCAGACACCACCTGCCTCAGCCAGCAATTTATCCAAAAACAAAAACCCGGCATTATGCCGGGTTTTTTCATACTGCCGACCCGGATTACCCAAGCCAACTATAAGCTTAATCATCTTTACCTTTAAGCACCACCGTCATCCTTACTGGCTTTTGAAGCCATCATCGACACAACCGGCAGATCATGCTCCGCTCCCTGAGCCAGCGCCACAATCTCTATTCCCGCAGGTAAAACAATATCCGACAAATGCAATGATCCGCCAATATCCAGGTTAGCCAAATTAACTTCAATATACTCAGGCAGCAACGAAGGCAAACAAGAAACCTCTACATCGACCATAGAGTGCGCTGCAATCCCGCCCTTTTTGCCACCAACAGAAGAACTCTCATTAGTAAAATGCAAAGGGACATGCACTTTTAACACTTCACCCATCTCAACCCGAAGAAAATCCATATGCAAAACCTGGAATTTTACAGGATTGCGCTGAACACCTTTAAGAATAGCCTTTTCTGTTTTTCCATCAACAGTAATATCCAGCACATGCGAATAAACAGCTTCATGCTCAAGATGCTTAATGACTTCATTATGATTGAGCGTCAGCATTTGAGGCCCCTTATGACCGCCGTATATCACCGCAGGCACATTACCTTGACGACGCACACTTCTGGCCGCGCCTTTTCCTGACCGCCCACGACTTTCAGCAACAAACTCAAATACGCTTGACATTTTCTCTCAACCCCGTGCATCAAAGCACACAAATAAATTCTTAATCAACAACTTTTAATCGACATAGAGCGAACTAACCGACTCACCCGCAGAGATACGCCTAATGGTTTCGGCAAGCATTTCCGCAACCGTCAACTGCCTTATTTTTCCTGAATCTACAGCCTCCTGGCTTAACGGTATTGTATCCGTAACAACCAGCTCATCAAGGACGGAACCATTTAAGTTATTCATCGCAGGACCCGACAAAACAGCATGCGTACAATAGGCAACCACCTTAATCGCCCCATGCTTTTTTAAGGCAGCCGCCGCATGACACAAAGTCCCCGCCGTATCAACCAAATCATCGATCAAGATGCATGTACGCCCATCGACATCACCAATAATGTGCATAACCTCTGCAACATTGGCCTTCAACCTGCGCTTATCTATGATAGCAAGATCAGCGTCATTTAAGCGCTTGGCAAGTGCGCGCGCCCTGACCACGCCACCAACATCCGGCGACACAACGATCAAATCCCTGTACTGCTGCCGCCACAAATCACCCAGCAATATAGGTGATGCATAGACATTATCAACCGGTATGTCGAAAAAACCCTGAATCTGGTCGGCATGCAAGTCAACAGTCAACAACCGACTGGCGCCTGCCTGCTCAATCATCTTAGCAACCAGCTTTGCACTAATGGGCACCCTCGCCGACCGAGACCGCCTATCTTGCCGCGCATACCCGTAATAGGGCATTACCGCAGTAATTCGTGACGCCGAAGCCCTTTTGAGAGCATCGATCATCACCAGCAATTCCATTAAATTCTCATTAGTCGGCGAACACGTCGGCTGAATAATAAAAACATCCTTACCGCGGACGTTTTCTTCAATCTCTACGGCAATCTCACCATCACTAAACCTACCTACGGCAGCCATTCCCAGCCGCATATTGAGCTTTTTGACTATACCCTCAGACAAAGCCAGGTTAGCATTCCCAGAAAACACCATCATAGAGGTGTCATTCATTCACGCACTCCCCAATAGAATTTAACTCAGATGATAAATGGCTGGGTCGCAAGGATTCGAACCTTGGTATGCGGGGATCAAAACCCCGTGCCTTACCGCTTGGCGACGACCCAATAATTAGGATAAATAACCACCCGCTTTCAACATCGAAAACAAAGGCGATTCATTGACACATTTAGAAATATATACCCGCCACTTTTGCTTAAGCGACCAATACGCACCAAGCGCATTCATTTCTGAATCAAACTGTGCAAAAACACAAGCCCCGGTTCCAGTTAACCTTGCCTCCGAAAACTCAGACAAATCAATCAAGGCATTTTTAACAGACGGGTAATACTGGCAAACCACGTCAAGACAATCGTTTTGATGCTGGCCCGCTATAAAGTCGGCTATTTTGATTGATTTACTATCCCGTGTCAATTCTTTAGATGAAAATATTTCTTTTGAATTCACATGACAATCCGGCTTGATAACAACAACCCATTGTTCCGGAATATTTATTTCCTGTATTTTTTCACCCACACCTTCCGCCCACGCCGAATGCCCATATACGAATATCGGCACATCAGCACCCAGAGACAGGCCCAGTTGCATCAGCCTTTCTACCGGCAAATTCAGGCCCCATAAGCTATTCAGCACGACCAACACCGTGGCCGCATCTGAACTGCCGCCACCAAGACCGCCACCCATAGGCAGATTTTTTTCTACGTCAATGCAGACCCCTTGCTCACACCCCGTTTCGGCTTTCAGCAACAGCGCAGCCCGGACCGTTAAATCATCGAGCTCAGCAACACCGGGTATTGTTTTTGATAACCTTACACAGCCATCTTCAGCCGGATGAAATCTTATCCAATCGCACAATTCAACAAACTGGAACACTGTTTGCAACAGATGGTAGCCATCAGCCCGGCAACCGACAATCCTCAGCATCAAGTTTAATTTCGCCGGAGCCGGCCAGTTTTGCGCCCATGCTTGTTCGTTATTCAACATTAGATCCCTAAAACCCATTGATCTATAATTAATTTCAATTTGACCTGCTCATTGCTGACAAGAATTTTGCGCGGCATGAGTTCATTCTCTACAGACTGCATTTGCTTGTACTCAACCAGCCATCCTGATTGCTTAAATCCGGCATCGGTTTCCTGGAAGGCCTGCTCGGGTTCTGGCAAACCCACGACCCAATAGCGTAATGACTGCACTGGGACAAACATGCCTACCTGTTGATTAATAAACATTTCAGGATCAGTTGATGACTGTACGTCGCCATTCCCGCGATCTATCGTGACCTTATCGCCGGTTAACTGGATAACCGTAGCGCCCTGCCCCAACGGCCCGGCCAACCTTATCCGCTCTTTATCCGCACTATGCTGCCAGCCAACATTTGCCGACCAGGAGTCCTTTTGGCCTGTCAACGCCAGTCTTCCGTCAAAAGACCATTGAGCGATCTTGTAAAACCGCAACGACGACGCCCTTGAATAAGGTTTGTCAGGCTCTTTCTGGAAAGTAGCGCACGCAGACAGCAACAAAACCGAACTCACGCACACCAACACTGTTTTTTTAAAATCCGCCACGACTATTGCGCTTTATCCAGTATTCTGTGTTTGAAATCCAGCAGGTACTCATCTTCCGGCGCATTTTTAATCGCTGTTTTATACAGTTTTTTAGCCTCATCTTTTCGGCCCGACATCCATAACACCTCGGCAAGATGCGCGGCTATTTCATTTTCCTGCTGCTTTGCATAGGCGCGCTGCAAATAATCCAAGGCCTTTGCCATATTTCCCAATTTGAATTGCAGCCATCCGTAGCTATCCATAATAACCGCTTCGTCCGGCGCCAATTCAAGCGCGCGCTTTAGATAGCGCTCCGCTTCGGCATAGCGCTTAGTCTTATCTACCAGGGTATAGCCCAAAGCATTTAGCGCTTCGGCATTATCAGGGTTTTTCGCCAATATTTTTTTAAGATCAGCTTCCATTATCTCGGATTTACCGATACGTTCAGCCATCAGCGCACGCGTGTACAGCAAATCTTTTTCATCAGGCAGCTCACGTAGCGCAGCCGTCAATAGATCAAACGCCTTTTGATATTGCTTTTGCTGGTTATACAACTCCGACTGCAATAACAGAATACGCAATTTCTGTTTCGGATATTTCTCCGGCAACTGCCTCAATCGCGACGCCGCCTCGGCAAACTGCTTGTCTTTGGCAAGCAGGGAAATGGCTGAGACAGCCGCATCAAATGCAAGCGGCCCATCGCTTATCCGGTCATACCGGGCCAATGCCTGTTGCACATCGCCATGCTTTTCTTCCATTTTCCCCAGGTAAAAGCCAGCCTGTGAGCGCCATTCGGCATCATCCAGCAATTCCTCAAGAATATCCCCGGCCTGTTCTTCCTGGTTCAACTGCAAATACACCAGCGCCAGCGCAAACCGGCTTTCTTTATCCCCCGGATTATCCTCGATAATCTCCTGGTAGACCTGGACGGACTCTTCATAATTCTTGGCTTTGATCAGGACCTGGGCAAGCAATTTTTTAAGCTTGCCATCATTTGGGTATTTGAGCGCCGCATTCCTTAACACCGTCTCCGCTTTGTTAAAAGCGCCTGAAAATACCGCTATCTGGGCTTGAAACATCAGCGCCTTGTCCCAACCCGGCTGGATGTGCAATGCCTGCTGGATTTTTATTTCGGCCAGGTCTTTTTTATCCATCTGCATGGCCAACAAAGACTGTACAAAGTACACCATAGCTTGGTCGGGATGATTTAACGATACCGTATCCAGCACCTCGTATACCAAGGCCGATTTACCCTCTTTCTGCAGCACGCCCGCCAATTCCAGCAATGCTTTCTCAAACCCGGCGGGATCCGTCTTCAGCAACATCTCTACATGACCGACAGCCGTCCGTTTATCACCCGCCCTTAACGCAGATAATACCGCAAGTTTCCTGGCCGTCTGGTTGCCGGGATCCTGGCGTAACCATAACGATACGGCCTCATTCATTTTGCCGCCGTCTTTCACGTACATCGCAATCATCGCCGCCCGTTCGGCAAACCGGGGGTCCTGCACGCGCTTGGCGGCTTCCAGGTAACCTTCCAAAGCAATATCATACTGCCCTCTTTGACCGGCAAGTTCTGCGGTTAGCAGCATGAACAGCACATCAGGATCAATCGACGTTTTAAGGTCTTGTTTTTGAGTTTTTGCCTTAGGCTCGGCTATGTTGGCAGGGGTAGTGGGTTTTTCTGATGATTTTTCTATACTTGGGGACTTTCCCGGAGCACCGGCGCAAGCACCGAGCAAAACAAAAGTTACTATTAAAAGCAATCTAAAAATTAACACTCACAATCCTATTCATGGGTCAAAGATGATTATAGATTAGCAGAAAAAACAGTGGATTCAGATAGCTGATTCGGGCCATTTGGATAAAGCTATTCTATTTCTTGAAATACAGCGACATAATATACTGGTATTCTTATCAAAAGCTACGGCAGTCCAGAAACTTTAAGCTGCGCACCACGCCCATCACGATCAAGATTTGACCTGTTCACAACCACCATTCCACCGGCCGCCCATGACACTTATTGCAGTAGGGATTAATTACAACACCGCACCAGTATCCATTCGCGAGCGCCTGTCATATCCTGCCGACAAGTTATACGCATCATTGCAGGAACTGTCACGAATCCAGGACATTAGCGAAGCCGCAATCCTTTCGACCTGCAACCGCACAGAATTTTATTGCACGTCAGCATCGGCCGACCAACAAATCCTGATCGACTGGGTTGCCCGCAACAAGCAAATCAATGCGGCCGATTTCAGCCCTTATCTTTACAGCCATAAGGACAGCGAGTTAATTCGCCATATGTTTCGTGTCGCCTGCGGACTGGACTCGATGATACTCGGCGAACCGCAAATCCTGGGGCAAATGAAGACCGCCTACCAGGCAGCCTGCGACGCCGGGACATTGGGCAAACAACTGGGCAAGCTTTTCCAGCATACTTTTTCCGCGGCCAAAAAAGTACGCACGGACACCGCTATCGGCTCCAGCCCGGTATCGGTTGCCTTTGCGGCCGTGCAACTCGCCCAGCAAATATTTGACAAGCTCAGCGAACAAACCGCCTTACTGATAGGCGCCGGAGAAACCATAGAATTGACGGCTCGACACTTATCACAACAAGGCATAGGCCGACTTATCATTGCCAATCGCACCTACGATAAAGCGCACTCGCTGGCCGTACAATTTAATGGTTATGCGATAGATTTATCAGAATTACCGACCCATCTTGCCGAGGCAGACATCGTCATCTCGTCAACCGCCAGCCAATTGCCGATATTAGGCAAAGGGCGCGTGGAAAGCGCTTTAAAAAAGCGCAAACACAAACCAATGTTTATGGTGGATCTCGCCGTACCGCGCGATATTGAAGCCGAAGTCGAGCAGCTTCGGGATGTCTATCTTTACACGGTTGATGATTTACAACATACGATAGACCAGAACATGAACTCGCGCCGCCAGGCCGCGGAACAGGCCGAAGAAATCATTGATACGCAAGTAGAATATTTTTTGGCCTGGCTACGCGCCCAAGGCGCACAATCAACCATCCGGGACTATCGCCTGGCGGCGGAGCAGAGCCGCGATGAAGCCTTGCAAAAAACCCTGGCGCAGCTAAAAAACGGCCTCGCCCCGGAAGAAGCGCTGAACCGCCTGGCCCACTTACTCACTAACAAACTCATCCATACGCCCAGTGCACAAATCAGGGCGGCCGCCGAAAACGAACGCCACGATTTGATTGCCGCTGCCCGCGAAATTTTTAAACTAAGCAACTCTCAATGAAACCATCCATACAACGACGACTAGAAAGCCTTTGTGAACGTTACGACGAAATCGCCGCCTTACTTTCAGAACCCGAAGTACAAAACAACCAAAACCGCTTCCGCTCATTAAGCCAGGAATACGCCCAGATCAATCCACTGGTCGAGTGTTACAAGCGTTATGACCAGGCTTTGGAACAACTCGCGTCTGCGAAAGACATGGCGAACGACAGCGATCCCGAATTAAGGGAACTGGCCAGGGAGGAAATCACCGATGCGGAAAGCCGGATTGACGCCCTGGACCACGAATTGCACATCCTGTTGCTGCCCAAAGACCCTAACGACACCCGCAATATTTTCCTGGAAATACGCGCCGGGACGGGCGGCGATGAAGCGGCGATTTTCTCGGGCGATTTATCGCGCATGTACCAGCGCTATGCGGAACGCAAAGGCTGGCAAACCGAAATCATCAGCGAAAGCCCCGGCGACCACGGCGGCTACAAGGAAGTCATCCTGCGCGTCTCCGGGCGCGATGTGTATTCGCAATTAAAATTCGAATCCGGCGCGCACCGCGTCCAGCGCGTACCGGAAACCGAATCGCAAGGTCGCATACACACCTCCGCCTGCACCGTCGCGATCATGCCCGAAGTCGACGAGGTCGATGCGATAGACATTAACCCGGCCGACCTCAAAGTCGACACCTACCGCTCATCGGGCGCCGGCGGCCAGCACGTTAATAAAACCGAGTCGGCCATCCGTATCACGCACATCCCGACCGGCGTCGTCGTCGAATGCCAGGATGAGCGCTCGCAGCACAAAAACCGCGCCCGAGCGATGTCGCTGCTGGCGTCGCGATTATTATCGGCGGAACAGGAAAAACACCATGCCGAGCAATCCGCGACACGCAAATTACAAGTCGGCAGCGGCGACCGTTCCGAACGTATCCGCACTTACAATTACCCGCAAGGCCGCTTAACCGATCACCGCATCAACCTGACGCTGTATAAACTCGACGACATCATGCAAGGCGGACTGGAACAGGTAATCCAGCCGCTGATCAGCGAACACCAGGCCGAACTGCTGACACAACTGGGCGAAGATTAAAGCGGATGCCGCGCATAAACGCCGTACTGACATCCGCCGCCAAGTCGCTTGCAGTAAACTCGCAATCCCCTCTGCTGGATGCAGAAGTTTTATTATGCAAGGTATTGGGCAAACCGCGCTCCTACCTGCGCGCCTGGCCGGATAAACGCCTCGAAACAAGCGAGCTAAGGGCTTTCGAAACACTGCTTGCAAAACGGCAAACAGGCATTCCGATAGCCTATATCACCGGCAGCCGGGAGTTTTGGTCGCGGGATTTTACCGTCACGCCGGACGTGCTGGTCCCGCGCCCCGACACGGAATGCCTGGTTGAACTCAGTTTGCAACTGATCCCTGCAAACCAGCCGACCAGGATTATTGACCTGGGTACGGGTTCGGGCATTATTGCCGTCACGCTGGCGGCGGAACGCCCGCATGCCAAGGTCTGCGCCACGGATTTCAGCCTGGCCGCACTGCATGTCGCGCAACATAACGCCAGGATATACCAGGCCAACATCAGCTTCTATCAAAGCGACTGGTTCGCCGATGTGCCGGTCGGCAAATTCGACCTTGTCGTCAGCAACCCGCCTTATATCCCTGCCGACTACGAACACCTTTGTACGGGCGACCTGCGGTTTGAACCGCAGCAGGCTCTGGTCGCCGCCGAGCAAGGACTCAGCGACATTAAAGCCATCGCCGAATCGGCTCGATATTATCTCGACACCGGCGGCCATTTATTGGTCGAGCATGGCTACAACCAGGAACATCGCGTACAAGCTATTTTCAAGCACTACGGTTATCACCGAGTGCAGACCTACCAGGATCTATCAGGACAGCCGCGAGTGACTCTCGGCTGCACCAGCCCTTAACCCCGAACCGCAAGGCCGTACCATGATCCCGGAAGAAATCCAAATCCCTCGCAAAATAACCACGCAACTCCTGCATCTTGCCCAAATATCCCCTGAATTTGAGATATGCGGCTTGATCGGCAGCCGGAACGGCTTGCCGAGCACTTGCTATCCCATTACCAACAGGGCCGAACAACCGCAGCAACGCTTTTTGCTCGATCCCGCGCAACAAATAGCCGCTATGGCCGGGATGCGTGAATCAGGTGAAGCATTGTTCGCCATCTACCATTCGCATCCGACCGCACCCGCACAACCTTCCGCTACGGATTTGGCAATGGCGGCCTACCCGGATGCGCTATACCTGATCATTTCGCTCAATACCAAAGGCATACTGGAAATGCGCGCTTTCAAAATCGATGCTGAAAGCGCAACGGAAATACCACTGGTGCTCAGCGATCACTGAAACCGGAAGCTATTTACCGACCCCATTTACCGTGTCAGCCTATGCCTTTCGTCAATACCCGCACGATTTTTATCATCTATGCGGCTTTATATTTTTTACGGCATCGGCATGTTTTTCTTTGCGCGAAAAATATCAACAAGGCGCCAAATAATCGCCGGACAATATCCGTCGCAGGTTTGCAATATCACGATTGTAAATATACACCCAAGCCAATACCGAAGCTCCGCCGTGCAAATGTATCGGCAACGGCTTGCGCAGGTACTCATGCGGCAGCGGAAACTTGTCGCTGCACTCCTCATAATCGTCCAGACGCGTCAACAGCGTATCGCCAACAATCCTGTACACCTCACCGAACACTTTGTCTTCGTGCCGCACCGATTCGACGGCGCCGGGATAGTGGTTGACGGCATATAATTTCCCGTGCAGATAGCCCTCGGAAAAATAATCGCCGCCACTCGCCAGCAAATCATAGCGGCTTGCAGCGGCAGCATTGCGTAAGCTGCCGTAAACGAAAATGAATTCAACGGTTCTGTCGCTCATGTCTTTCGACAAAAAAATAGCCGCTAAACAGCGGCTATCTCTTTATTATCGATTTACAGAAAATCCAGGATTAAAAACAAAATAACGGTTAAACCCAAACCACAATGGATGACACCGTTAATACTGGAGTAGATCCCCATTTTTCCTGCGGCCGGCAGTTTTTTTAGCGCACCGATATTTTTCAGGACGGGATAAGCGCCGTTATATTCCAAGGCCAGGATGACGGCGACAGCCAGGATAAACGCGAGCAGGCTGAAGCTATGCGGATAGTGCGAGGATGCCCCCATAAAAAACAGCATGGGAATGGAAAACAAGGCATTGGTTCTCGACGCCAGGCCCGCCGTCGCCAGCGCGCCTGCCGCCTCGGGCAAGGCCTCGCCACCATTGGCGACCTCAGTTGCCGAGGCAATGACTATTTTCTGGCTCGGCCAGATGACCAGCCAGACATTCAAAAACATGATCGTCCCCAGCAGCGCGCCGACATAAATATCCATAGACATGCCCCCGCCTCTTATCGCAAAAATGCCGAGGCCCGTCAGCAATGTCAGCATGGCGCCCCAGCGAAACCACCATAAGGCGCGGGGAACCAGTTTTTGTATCGCATCGGATTTAGCCGCCGCCTCGGCTTCTTTAAAATACTCCGTTTGAACAAAGTTAAAATAGTAGAGCAAGCCTATCCATGTGATGCCCGCCAAAAAATGCCCCCACCTCAACAGCATTTCAAAACCGATACTTGTTGTAACGATACCCATATTAATACCTCTTTTATATTGTTATTGTTCAGATAGCGCGTCATTGTTCGATGGCGCGCACACCGTTATAGACACGAATATGACAACAATGTCAAGAGATTCATAAACAAGCGTTGCCGAGCTACTTGAGAAAAAGGATCAAGATAAACGAAAAGAGAGAGGACGGTTGCGCAACGCGCATTGCAATAGGCAGATCCGGCGCAATCCGGTAAATTGCCGAAATAGACAAAACTTGACAGGCTTTACGTTGTACTATTACATTTCCCCCATTGACAGGCACTTAAGATTAGCGTTAGTCAACTATTGACTCATTCTTGATCCAGAAATAATCCCAATACCGGAAGACCGAGGGAAGTATGCCAAACGCCATTGTACTAATAATTTCACTGCTGTTTGCAGTTGAATTGGGTGATGCCGTAGCAGGAAATCCGACATCACAAGCCAATGCAAAACATTCGTGTTTAGCAACAACAACTGATGAGCTTTCTTATAGAGCCGCAGTCGAGCGAGTTAGCTTAGTACCAATGGTTAAGACATGGCGCGCGTCTTTAGGCGCTCGGGGCAGAATGGCCTTGGGAGGGCATATTTTTGATAAAACAGAATTTATTAACGGGCGTTGCTACTGGTCAATATCATTTTATGCGTCTGACCCAGCCCAGCAGCGTCTTTGGAAAATATTCCGGGTTGATCTTAAGGCAAAGAGTATATTTGTTATGGACGATGAAGGAGATTATCTTCCTATTTACCCCTCTGCTCAATTGAAATAAGAGCGCCCCGTAAATAATCGGAAGAAAGGCTTGCACTCAACTCATTGAGTACCGTGTGCGCTTTCCGAAAACCGGCAAGATTTACTGCGTTAATCTCGAAGCCGTATCCTTGATCACCCCGCGCTGCACAAGCAGGGTAATAACACGCGCAACACTTTCATCCAGCGTTTGTTCGTGCGTATTAACGACTAATTCCGGATCTTCGGGCGCTTCATAGGGCGAATCTATGCCGGTAAAGAAAGGGATTTGCCCCGCCCTGGCTTTTTTATACAAGCCTTTAACATCCCGCTGTTCGCAGGTCTCGATAGGGCATTGGCAATGTATTTCCAGGAAATCACCATGTGGAACTAGGTTCCTGGCGGTATTGCGGTCGGATTTAAACGGTGAAATAAACGCCGTCAAGGTAATCACGCCGGCTTCAATAACCAATTTCGCCAACTCACCGATGCGCCTGATATTTTCTACGCGGTCATGATCATTAAAGCTTAAATCACTGCACAAGCCGTGACGGACATTGTCACCATCGAGCACAAAAGTGGAAATGCCTATTTTGTGCAGATAATCTTCCACGGCATGCGCTAATGTTGACTTACCCGATCCTGACAAACCCGTGAACCAGAGAATGGCGCTTTTATGTCCGTGCAGTTTCTCCCTGTCTGCTCGCGTAACGGTTGCATGATGCCAAACGGTATTACTGCTTTTTATTGTCATGAGAAATATTAAAATATTAGAATTTAGTTATCGAAGATAAACCGATTTTAACGGTATTTTTGTTCAAATGCTGTAATAAATGCCGACAAATTATCCAACGGCAAATGATTAATACCGGCAGCGCCTTTACGCCCCCCGCCTGTCGGGAAAGCGGAGCAAAGCTCATCCGCACCGCTTTTATTGGTCAACGGCGCCCTGACGCTGACTTGGTAATCGCCTTTCTCAGTAAAGCTTAATACCGCATGCGCTCGTTCCGGTGAGCGGTTAGCCAGTTCATTGCCGAATACGCCGCTGATGCGCCTTGCCCAGGCGACATCAGGCAATAGATAGACGACAACAGCCGCTGCCTGGTATTCAGGTTTCATCTGCAGGGCCAAGGCCATATCATCGGAATATCCCGTTAACAAGCGCTCGTAGATCGCTTTATTATCAGCCATAAACTCAAACGGTGACGCGTAAGGGACTAATTCCCGATATAAGGCATCCGGTGCAAAATGCAGGTCGCCGAGGTTTGCACCGTAACCGTTATAATTGATGCAGACGCCTAAATCGTTAAGCTTTTTCAAGTCGACCGCCGATAATGCCAATGTTTTGGCGGCTTGTTCGGCACTGTCTATCAGGTTATCGCCGAAAGCGGCGGTCACCGCCCAAGCCCGGTATTTCCCTTCCAGGTATTGATCGACCAGTAAACTGGTACAGACATTCGCATCGGTATTGATGATCGTTTTAAGACGGGGATGAGCGGGAATATCGCCGGCCTGGTGATGGTCCACATAAAACACCTCGGCGCCCTGCCCAAGAATCCTGTCCAGCGCCTTGCGGTTTTTTTCCAGCGAAATATCCAGCACCGTGACATGGTCACCAGGCTCTACGGAGACTTGAGCCAATAACTCAATGTCCCTTTTTATACCGGTAACCAATTTTGCTTCGGCAGGTTGGGCAAGACGCAATTGCACCAAGGCGCAAATACCGTCGGCATCGCCGTTGAACACATCAATTTGCATACTTTTATCCTGGTTGTAGGGGGTGGGCGTATTTTACGAGATCAATCAGGTAATTCAAAATCATCATAGGGTTAAAAGCGTTATTGGAGGTAAACTATTAGCTGCAATATTAATTTCCCCAAAAGTTCTTGTGCAGTACCCTGGATATACTGTGCAAGAACTTTTGGGGAAATTAATCCCCATTCAATAAGTTATGCCATCACTACAATATAACAGCCGGTTATTTAATGACGAACCCAAGCAAATCCCAAGACGAGTCCGTAAACCTAAGTTTTTTCAGGACATCCTTCCAGCGCTTCTTGCCGAACCATCAAGCCGTTTCACTGGCGTTTATCCTGGTCACCAGCTTTATATTGATTTACTCATTATCCAGCTTATTAATGCCGGTATTTACCTCCATCGTACTGGCCTATTTGCTCGAAGGCATCGTCGCCAAAGCCGAAAAAATCAAAATTCCGCGTTTACTTGCCGTTTACCTGGTATTTTCAATCTTCATGGCCTGCCTGGGTTTTTTACTGTTTTTTTTAATACCGATCGTTTCGGAACAAACCGTAGAACTCGTCCAGCGTATCCCCAATATCCTCAACAGTGCGCAGCATGAAATCATGCGCCTGCCCAAAATTTACCCAAAATTCATTTCGGAAAGCAAAATCAGCCAGATGATGCTCTCCATCCAGAGCGAATTATTATCTTACGGGCAAAAAATCCTGTCCGTCTCAGCGGCCTCTGTCATAGGCCTGGTCAGCGCGATGATTTACCTGTTCCTGGTACCTATGATGGTATTTTTCTTCCTGAAAGATAAAGAGCTGCTGGTGTCGTGGTTGTTGCAATTTATGCCTAAAGACCAGCATTTAACGGTACGCGTTTGGCAGGAGGTTGATACCCAGATAGCTAATTATGTACGCGGTAAATTCGCCGAGGTATTTATCCTCTGGTTGGTCAGTTACGCCACTTATGCGGCATTAAGCTTGAATTATGCAATGTTGCTGTCGGTGTTGATGGGCTTGTCGGTGATTATTCCTTATGTCGGCGCAACCCTGGTCACCTTCCCGGTGTTGATTGTCGCTTATGTACAATGGGGCTTGGGCGGCGATGATTTTATGTACGTGCTGATCGCCTATTCGATCATCCAGGCCTTGGACGGCGTCGTGCTGGTGCCGGTATTATTCTCCGAAGCCGTCAACCTGCATGCCGTTGCAATCATCATCGCCATCCTGTTTTTTGGCGGCTTATGGGGATTCTGGGGCGTCTTTTTAGCTATCCCGCTAGCCACCGTTGTCAAAGCCGTGTTAAATGCCTGGCCCAGGATCGATGACAGCGGCGTCAATATGAATTACTGAAGCCGCTTTATAAGGTGTCCGACGCATAATCCGCCAGACGCGAACGCTCGCCCCGCCGTAGCGTGATATGCGCGCTGTAAGGCCAGTTTTTGAAGCGGTCCACGACATAGGTCAAGCCGGATGTCGTCGCCGTTAAGTAAGGCGTGTCTATTTGTGACAGGTTACCGATACAAATGATTTTGGTGCCGGGACCGGCGCGGGTTATCAAGGTTTTCATCTGCTTTGACGTCAGGTTTTGGGCTTCATCGATAATCAGGAAACGATTCAGGAAAGTCCGCCCGCGCATGAAATTAAGCGACCTGATTTTAACGCGGTTCATCAGGATATTTTTAGCCGCGCCCTGCTCCCATTCATTTTGCCCGGAACGGCTGCCGAGCAATTCAAGGTTATCCATCAGCGCGCCCATCCACGGCGCCATTTTTTCCTCTTCCGAACCCGGCAAAAAACCGATGTCTTCACCGATAGGCACCGTTTCGCGGGTCATGACGATTTCGTTGTACAGCTTCTTCTCCAAGGTCATCGCCAAACCTGCCGCCAGCGCCAGCAAGGTTTTCCCGGTGCCGGCCGTACCCAGCAGCGTGACAAAGTCTATCTCAGGATCCAGCAGGACATTCAGCGCAAAATTCTGCTCGCGATTCTTGGCGGTAATCCCCCAGACATTATTATGCTTGGAGCGGTAATCCCTCGCCAATTCCAGCACTGCAATCTCACCGTCGCAACTCCTGACTATCGCTTCGAAATTGGTGTCGTCTTCAATATACAAATACTGGTTCGGATACCATTCGGCAACCAACGGGTCTTCCAACCTATAGAACGTCCGGTCTTTTTCCTGCCAGGATTCCATTTTAGTGCCGTGTTCATCCCAGAAATCGCTGTCCAGCCCGGTCGCCCCGCTGTATAGCAAATCAATATCATCGAGGGTCTGGTCATTATGGTAATCCTCGGCGAGCAAATCCAGCGTCGCCGCCTTGATGCGCATATTGATGTCTTTGGATACCAGGATGATATGAATACCGGGCAATTCCTTGGTAAGCGCCAATACAATCCGGAGTATCGAATTATCGGCAAGAGTGCCGGGCATGCTTGCCGGCAGCAGCGCCGTCATCTCGCTGGTCTGGAAATACAGCCGCCCCGCGCTTTCAGGGCCATCGGCATTCGGCCCGTGTTCGATGCGCGACAGCGGCAGGCCGTCGTTAAGCGATTGCTGGTTGGCGCCGCGAATCAGTTCATCGAGAAAGCGGCTGACCTGCCGGACATTACGCGCCACTTCAGTGACGCCTCTTTTCGCATGATCAAGCTCTTCCAGCACAATCATCGGGATGAACAAATCATGTTCCTGGAAACGGAAAATACAGGCCGGATCGTGCATCAACACATTAGTATCCAGCACAAACAGTTTCTTATCGGGCGTCGTCTGGATATTCATGCCTGAGTCCCTGCAAGTTCATATAATGCGGCAAGAACCTCGTCGCTATGGCCTTTGACTTTTACTTTTCGCCACTCACGGAGCAGCACGCCGTCGGGGTCGACCAGGAAGGTGCTGCGTTCTATGCCGCGCACCTGTTTGCCGTACATGTTCTTCAGCCTGATCACATCAAACAGGCCGCACAGCGTTTCTTCATTGTCAGAGAGCAATTCAAAAGGCAGGCCCTGCTTGGCTTTAAAGCCTTCATGAACGCGCACGGTATCGCGCGACACGCCTAAGATAACAGCGTTTAATGCGGTAAATTTGTCGATATGATCGCGAAAGGCCTGGGCTTCCTGGGTACAACCCGGCGTGTTGTCTTTGGGATAAAAATAAAGCACAAGATAGCTGCCGTAAAAATCCGCTAACCTGAGTGTTCTATCGCCGGTAGACGGCAGCTCAAAATCAGGCACGGCACAGCCAACGCTTATTGGGGTCATTGGAAACCTATCGTTTTATGGGTTCAAGAATTGCATCTATGTTTAACTGGTCGCAAAAATCCAGGAATTCTTCGCGCAGTGACATCAAATTGAGTTGCGGGGGGATTAAAATGACAAACTTGCTTGAGAAGACCGGGTTTTGCGCGTAAGGCGCAAGATAGGAACTGCCAGCCATTTCCTCTATGTCTATTTCCCGGTCGATCAGGAAGGACGTAACCGATTCCATAATACTGTCCCTGTCCACGGAAATCGTTTCCAGCGAATAGGGCACGTATTCCTTGGCTTTTTCTTTTTGCTCCGGTCGCAAAATATGGATTTTTATTTCCATACGCCGCTGAAGAACCTCCAGTGCATTTTCAAGCTTGGCGATTTGATTCCAGTTGCCCTGGACCAGCAAATAGGCAGCCGTCGTCTGGGCGAGGCGTGAAGCCCGTATTTCCAGCACATTGCATTTGCAGTCGCGTACAGCGGGTAATAGCTCTGCAATAAAATTAATCTGATTATGACCTAAAGCAGTAATGGCTAATTGCACTGTGTTATAAATTCGCAGTTTATTAAAAATATTTTTTGGAAGTTTATCATCAAATGAGCGAAACTTGACCACATAAAGCATAGCTCAAAGGAAATTGTTTACCTGGAAATATGCCCACACGGTTTTATCGTTATCTTAACGCTACATGAGCCTAAATATGAAAAAATCCACCAATAGATTTTCAACCCAGCGCTGGGATAATTTCGCTGCTGACGCTAATGGACGGGAAGATGACTTGCTTTTGGCCGACCTGCAAACCATTCCCGATGATACGGGACTGACCATTACCCCGCTCAATCATATCGTCGACGATGAAGATGCTATCGACAAATTGCTGGCTGATTCGGGTTTTGACGCCGCCGGCAAACAACCGCCGTTTATCGCCGCCGAATCCGTTATCGAACCAGCAGGCCTTATCGATCATCAGGGCAAGCCGCTAGCCGACATGGTTATCGACGAGCAAAATGACGCCGTTTTCACAGTCGAATCCTTGCCTGAAGAACCGCTCCCCGAGGGCTTCCAGGTCGATGCCTTTATTTCGGATTATCTTGCGGTACGCCAACCCGGACACAGCACCGATCCAGCGGCCGAATCAATCAACGATTTTGTACTACCGGCGGAACCCGCCATCATCGAATCGATGATGGGCAAACCCGGTGACGCCGTCATTGCCGAACAGGCCACGGACACTATTATCGACGCTATCGCCAAAGAAGCGGTCGTGCAACGGAAAAAACCCGAACCGCTCAAACAGGCGCAGGCAACGGATACCGACAATGCCATCCCCGCAATCGAGCAGTTACAAATTAACCAAGCCTATATCGAAAAACGGCTGGAGCAGTTGCAAAAGCAGTCATCGGCAGCAATACGCCTAGCTTATGCTTCATTAGCCCTCGCCATCGCCATCCTGATGTCTAGCGCCGTCCTGTACACGACGATTTCCGATATGAAAACCGACATGGGCAAAGTCAGCGAATGGGTTCAAATGCTCAAAGAGGCGATGGTAAACGCCGTTGAAAAAACACTTGACGACCATTAAGCTAAACTTATCGCTGCCATCTCATTCAGGGCCTTGTTTAACCTGTATCCTGAACACCCAGGTTTTCTATTTTTTATGCACGCTGTAGGTAACGAATAATAAAAATGGCGTAAGGACGCGCGGGTTTAGCCACATATCCAGGAAACAAGCCATGCCGGTTTAAAATCATTCAACACGCAACAGCTTTCGCTCATAGACAACAAAATACAGGTTACGAAAATAAATAAACAGGCCGGTTAATTGCCCGACGATAAAAACCGGGTCTTGCCGGTAAATGGCATAAGCCGACAAGGTAATGCCGCCGGCAATACTGAAATACCAAAAGGCAACCGGAAAAACGCTTTTCTTTTCGCGTTCGCTTTTTAACCATTGCACGATAAAACGGGCGGAAAACAAGGCCTGTCCAATAAACCCGATGACTATCCAAATGGTTTCTTTATCTATGTTCAATTTCTTTTACCTCTGCAATTTTTGCTCGTTTCTGTAACCAGATGACGCCTAATAAGTCGGTAATCCCGACGCCCAGCCTGTCCAGAGTGCCGTATTTTGAATGGCCGTTCACCCTGGACCGGTGGTTTACGGGTTCAGAAATAACCTGGCCGCCGGCCCGCAATATCAATGCCGGCAAAAAGCGGTGCATATGATCAAAATAAGGCAAGGCCAAAAAAGCATCCCTGGAAAAGAGTTTCAAGCCGCAACCGCTATCGGGCGTCTTATCCCCCAGCAAGGCGGCCCTGACCGTATTAGCCACTTTGGATGAAAACAGCCGCCAAGCCGAGTCATGGCGTTTATTTCTCCAGCCCGCCACCATCGCCAAATTGCTCATGGTTTGTCTTTGCCGCATGAAGGCCTCATACAGGCGCGGAATATCCGCCGGATCATTTTGGCCGTCGCCATCCAACGTAGCAATCAACGGGTAATTGGCGGCCTTAATGCCCGTATGGATTGCCGTGCTTTGTCCGCAACTGTGCTGATGCCGGACCACCCTCAGCGCACTGACCTCCTGCAGCGCCTGCGCCAGGATGTCTGCCGTCCGGTCATGACTGCCGTCATCGACATAGATAATTTCATAAGCTTCGGCCAGGCGCATCGCAGCGACAATTTCGTCAAGCAAAGGGATAATATTGCCAGCTTCGTTATAGACAGGAACAACAATGGAAATTTTCACAAACGTTTTAATAGTATGCAGTGCCGGAAAACGGCAAAACCGGCATTTTAGCATTTTTTACTAAGCAGGAATCAATGGCATGTGCATGTAAAAAAACATGCACCCAACACCCAAAGCTTTTTAAGTCCCCGCAGCAACACATAAGCAGTTGATTCTTAAAACCTGTTTTCGACACTCCGCCTGTTGAAAGCATCCATTACCTTAACCGCCGGCCGGCGATTGCCGCAACAACGCCGGCCCGGCTTGCAATCCGCAATATTTTCCTTTACCTTAGCTCGACATCCGTAAAGGCTAGGGGTGCTTCATGAATTATCGTGAGGCTGAGAGAAACCCTTTGAACCTGACCCCGGTTAATACCGGCGTAGGAAAGCCACCACTTCCCTGCGCCCTGTTGTTTTTGTTGTTGGAGATAAACATGAGCGCCATACTTAAAGAAGTGCCCCCCGCGCACTCCAGTCCTGTAAAGATTGATACCTACCCCGCATCGGAAAAAATTTATGTGCAAGGCAGCCGCCCCGACATCCGCGTGCCTATGCGTAAAATCACCTTATCCGATACGCCGGCGCATTTCGGTGCAGAAAAAAATCCCCCGGTTTATGTCTATGATACGTCCGGCGTTTATACCGATCCCGATGTAGACATCGACTTGAAAAAGGGCTTAAGCCCGGTACGCTCGGCCTGGATAGCCGAAAGAAATGATACCGAGGAATTAGCCAGCCCCAGCTCCGAATTTGGCCGCCAACGCCTGGCAGATCCCGCTACCGCCGACCTGCGCTTTGAACACATACGCCAGCCGCACCGCGCCAAAGCGGGCTGTAATGTCAGCCAGATGCATTATGCACGCAAAGGCATCATCACGCCGGAAATGGAATTTATCGCGATTCGAGAGAACCAGAAAATGGAGGCGATGCGCGACCTATGGAAAGACCAGCACAAGGGCGATGCCTTCGGCGCCGCTATTCCCGATGTGATCACGCCTGAATTCGTGCGCTCTGAAGTCGCCAGGGGCCGCGCCATTATTCCCGCCAATATCAACCACCCCGAATCGGAACCGATGATTATCGGCCGCAACTTTTTGGTGAAAATCAACGGCAACCTGGGTAACTCGGCGCTAAGCTCTTCGATCGATGAAGAAGTTGAAAAAATGCTCTGGGGCATCCGTTGGGGCGGCGACACCATCATGGACCTGTCGACCGGCAAGAACATCCACGAAACCCGCGAGTGGATCTTGCGCAACTCGCCGGTGCCGATCGGCACCGTGCCCATCTATCAGGCGCTGGAAAAAGTCAACGGCAAGGCCGAAGACCTGACCTGGGAAATCTTCCGGGACACCTTGATCGAGCAAGCCGAGCAGGGCGTGGATTACTTTACGATACATGCCGGTGTGCGCCTGCATCATGTGCCGCTGACCGCAAAACGCATGACCGGCATCGTGTCGCGCGGCGGTTCGATCATGGCGAAATGGTGTCTGGCGCATCATACCGAAAGCTTCTTGTACACGCACTTTGAAGACATCTGCGAAATCATGAAAGCCTATGACGTGGCTTTTTCATTAGGCGACGGCCTGCGTCCGGGTTCGATCTATGACGCCAATGACGCCGCGCAATTCGGCGAACTGGAAACATTGGGCGAACTGACCAAAATCGCCTGGAAGCACGACGTGCAAACCATGATCGAAGGCCCAGGCCATGTGCCGTTGCACATGATCAAGGTCAATATGGACAAGCAGCTGGAAGAGTGCGGCGAAGCGCCTTTCTATACCTTGGGCCCGCTGACCACCGACATCGCGCCCGGTTACGACCATATCACCTCGGCGATCGGCGCGGCCAACATCGGTTGGTACGGTTGCGCGATGCTGTGTTACGTGACCCAAAAAGAGCACTTAGGTCTGCCGAACAAACAGGATGTGCGCGAAGGCATCGTGACTTACAAAATCGCCGCCCATGCGGCCGACTTGGCGAAAGGCCATCCAGGGGCGCAGGCGCGCGACAACGCGATGTCCAAGGCGCGCTTCGAGTTCCGCTGGGAAGACCAGTTCAATATCGGCCTCGATCCTGAAAAAGCCCGTGAATTCCACGATGAAACCTTGCCTAAGGAATCTGCAAAAATCGCGCATTTCTGTTCGATGTGCGGACCGCATTTCTGTTCGATGAAAATCAGCCAGGATGTTCGTGATTATGCGGCGGAAAAAGGCCTTAAAGAAGAAGAGGCTTTACTTAAGGGTATGGATGAAAAATCACGCCAATTCCTCGAAGAAGGCGCTGATATTTACCACAAGGTTTAACGCTAAACGGCTGTAGGGCGCGCCGTGCGCGCCTTCTCCGTGCAAGCAGTCACACAGTTACCCAATAATAAAGCATAAAAAAGGGCCTTCCGGCCCTTTTTATTTGCAACAAGCTCCAAAGTCTTATTCTTTTTCCGCTTCTTTCATGCTGAGCCTGACTCGGCCTTGGCGGTCAATTTCCAGCACTTTGACTTTAACCATATCACCTTCATTCAACCTGTCGCTGACTTTATCGACATGTTCATCGGAAATCTGCGAGATATGGACGAGACCGTCCTTCCCGGGAAGTATCGTTACAAAAGCGCCGAAGTCCATTAACCTGACGACTTTGCCTTCATAAACCTTGCCGACCTCGACCTCTTCGGTGATTTCTTCAATCAGGCGACGGGCCTCTTCACCTGCGGCTTTGTCAACCGAAGCGATTTTAACGACGCCGTCGTCGGTCAAGTCAACGCTGGCGCCGGTTATTTCGGTGATGCCGCGTATCGTCGCGCCGCCTTTGCCGATAACTTCACGAATTTTACTCGGGTCAATTTTGAACGTGATGATACGCGGCGCAAAATCGGACATTTCCTCACGCGTCGTCGACAGGGCCTTGTTCATTTCCCCCAGGATATGCAACCGCCCCTGTTTCGCCTGTTCCAACGCAACCTTCATGATTTCGGCGGTAATGCCGTCTATCTTGATGTCCATTTGCAGCGCGGTAATGCCGTTTTCCGAACCGGCGACTTTAAAATCCATATCGCCCAAATGGTCTTCATCGCCCATGATGTCGGACAATACGGCAAAGCGCTCGCCTTCCTTGATCAAGCCCATCGCAATACCCGCGACAGGTGCAGTAATCGGCACGCCGGCATCCATTAATGCCAGACTGCTGCCGCAAACCGAAGCCATCGAGCTGGAACCGTTGGATTCGGTAATTTCAGAAACGACGCGAATGGTATAAGGAAATTCTTCCATATTTGGCAACACGGCAGTCACGCCGCGCTTGGCTAAACGTCCATGACCAATCTCACGGCGTTTAGGCGATCCAACCTGGCCGGTTTCCCCTACGCTGTAGGGAGGGAAGTTGTAATGCAGCATGAAAGGTTCTTTATATTCACCCGCCAGCGCATCGATAATTTGCGCATCGCGTTGGGTGCCTAAAGTCGCCACTACCAAGGCCTGTGTTTCACCACGGGTAAATAACGCGGAACCGTGGGTTCTGGGCAATACGCCGGTCTTGACGGTAATCGGCCGGATCGAATCCAGCGCGCGTCCGTCGATACGCTTGCTGTCATCGAGAATGGCGTTACGGACTATCTTCGATTCCAGGTGTTCGATAATGCCGCGTATATCATTGCCCGCATAATCGCCGTCTGCCGTCAGCTTTTCAACAACAGCATTCCTGATCGCTTTTAACTGCTCTTGCCTGACCAGTTTTTCAGGCACCTGGTAAGCCGCCGCTATGCTCGCTTCGACTTCCGCGGTAACCAGGTTAACCAATTCGGCATTAGCTTCCGGGGCCACCCACTCGACAACGCCTTTGCCTGCGGCGTTGGCAAATTCGTTGATGGCGTTAATAGCAACCTGCATCTGCTCGTGACCAAACAGGACCGCGCCCAACATGACTTCTTCCGACAAGCCTTTGGCTTCGGATTCAACCATTAATACTGCATGGGCAGTACCGGCAACGACCAGGGTTAATTCAGACTCCTTCAGTGCGGCAGGCGATGGATTCAATAAATAAGCGCCGTCTTTATAACCGACGCAGCTTGCGCCGATAGGGCTGTTAAAAGGCAATCCTGATACGGCCAAGGCCGCAGACGCGCCTAACAACGCCGGAATTTCAGGGTCAACATTAGGATTTAATGAAATTACCGTCGCAACGATTTGAACTTCGTTAGTATAGCCTTCAGGAAAAAGCGGGCGTATAGGTCTATCTATTAAGCGGGACGTTAAGGTCTCTTGTTCGGAGGGGCGTCCTTCTCTCTTGAAAAAGCCACCGGGTATTTTTCCGGCTGCATAAGCTTTTTCTTGATAATTCACCGTTAATGGGAAAAAGTCGCCGCCATTGGCTTCTTTTTTACCGACGACGGTAACCAGTAAGGTGGTGCCATCGACATCAATCATGACAGCACCGTCCGCCTGACGCGCCACTTCGCCCGTTTCTAGCGTAACATTTTGATCGCCGTACTGAAATTCTTTCCTAATAGGATTCACTATGGGGGTTCCTTTGCGTATAGATTAATAAAGCGTTGAACTTAAAGCAAAAACGGCAAGGGGGCTTAGATAAAACGAATCCTACAGGCCCGTGCCGTTTCCAAATAACGTTTACTTACGTAAACCAAGACGCTCAATCAACGAACGATAACGGTTGCTGTCTTTATTTTTTAAGTAATCCAGCAACTTGCGACGCTGATTAACCATACGTAATAAACCGCGGCGTGAATGGTTGTCTTTTTTATGCGCGGCAAAGTGTGGTGTCAAATGCGTGATATGTGCGGTCAATAAAGCAACCTGCACTTCAGGCGAGCCGGTATCGGTTTCTGACAAACGATACGCTTCGACGACCGCTTTTTTTTGTTCTGCTGTAAATGGCATTGATAATCCCTATAAGATTAAAAGTATAAAAATAAAATCGCCAAATGACGACTTAGGAAAAATCCTGCTCCGCGATAGGGTGTAGAACAGGACGGTTGCAGATCGCCTTAAGCGTCTCTGCAGATTACACGTTGTTCAAATTAAACAACTTTTTCGGTGCTATTTTACCATCCAATAGCATTTCTCCCAAACCCAAAAAAACCGCGTCATGGTATAAGCGCACGGTGCCGGGTTCGGGATATTGGAAGGCGATACTCTGTCCGTAGCGAATACAAGTCGCTTGCGCTTCGGACAGGCACACGGGCGGAATGGCGGCTAAAGGTTTATCGACAGCAATCAGGCTGTTCAATAAATCCTGTTCATCCATAGCGGATAATTCTTCAATAGTCCTGGCCTCGGCGATGCTGAACTGCCCGGCAGACAAGCGCCGCAAGGCATCCACTGTACCGCAGCAACCCAGGGCGCGGCCTATATCTTCCGCCAGTGAACGGATATAAGTGCCTTTCGAACACCCTACTTCCAACGTTAACCGGTCGTCGGCGAAATCAAGCAAGGTCAATTCAAAAATATGGATGCGACGGGCGGGGCGTTCTATGGTTTTACCTTCACGCGCCAATTCGTACAGTTTCTTGCCCCGATGCTTTAGCGCCGAATACATCGGCGGCACTTGCTCGATTTCGCCGGTAAAGGCCTCCAGGCAAATGCCTATATCGGCAATCGATAAATCGGGCACCGGTTTAGTATCGATCACCACGCCTTCGGCATCGCCGGTATCGGTCGTCACGCCGAGCTGTACCGTGACGCGATAGCGCTTGTCATCATCGAGCATCAATGCCGACACTTTGGTCGCTTCGCCGAAACACAACGGCAGCAAGCCGGTAGCCAAGGGGTCGAGACTGCCGGTATGCCCGGCTTTATTAGCATTAAACAAACGCCGGACTTCCTGCAGGGCTCTATTCGAAGAAACACCCAAGCGCTTATCCAGCAGCAATATGCCATGCACATCGCGTCCCGATTTACGTTTGCTCATGAGCCTAGCCTTCGTCGCGCTTGTCTACATCGCTTAATAGCTCGGCAACACGCATTCCTTTATCAAAAGAATCATCATAATAAAAACGCAATTCCGAGATATGCCGCAAGCGCATCCGTTTCGCCAATTCATGCCGGATAACCGGGGCCAATTCATTTAAGGTTTTCACATTGGCCCGTTTGCCTTGTTCATCGGCATTCAAGACGGTAACATACACTTTTGCCACGGCAAGATCTTTCGACACTTCAACCTCATTGATGGTGACAAAACCCAACCTGGAATCATCAATATCCCGCTGCAAAATCAGCGACAGCTCTTTTTGCATTTGCGATGACACGCGGGCATTTCGACCAAATTCTTTTGCCATAAAACTTACAGTACCCGTCTGACTTCTGTGCGCTCAAATACCTCGATTTGATCGCCGGCTTGCACATCGTTGTAATTTTTTACGCCAATACCGCATTCCATACCCATTTTGACTTCCGAAGCATCATCCTTGAAGCGGCGTAGCGATTCCAACTGCCCTTCAAAAATAACGACGTTCTCGCGCAACACGCGTATCGGCAGGTTTCTTTTGACATAGCCGTCGATGACCATACAACCGGCGATCGCGCCGAATTTCGGCGAACGGAACACGTCGCGCACTTCGGCAAGTCCTACGATATGTTCTTTAATTTCCGGGGCCAACATGCCGCTGATGGATTTTTTGACCTCATCGATAGCATCGTAAATCACGCTGTAATAATGTAGGTCCACGCCTTTTTCTTCGATCAACTTGCGCGCAGTGGCATCCGCCCTGACGTTAAAGCCTATCAATATGGCGTTAGACGCCAGGGCCAGGTTGACATCGCCTTCATTGATGCCGCCTACGCCGCCAAAAATAACCTTGACTTCGACTTCTTCATTGGACAAGCCGACCAGGGAACTGCGCAAGGCTTCCAAACTGCCCTGTACATCGGTTTTGATAACGAGGTTAACGCTGGCCAGTTCGCCGCTGGTCATTTTAGAGAAAACTTCATCCAGCTTTGATGCCTGTTGTGCGGCATGCCGGCTGAATTTCTTACGTTCTTCACGGTGCTTGGCCAATTCTTTAGCGATGCGCTCATTCTGCACCACCTGGAATTCATCCCCGGCATACGGCGTGCCCGAAAGCCCGAGAATCTCCACCGGTACACTAGGACCCGCCTCTTTGATCACCTTGCCGTTTTCATTGAACATCGCACGGACACGACCGAATTCATGGCCGCACAACACCATTTGCCCGTTTTCCAGCGTACCTTTCTGGATCAGCACCGTCGCGACAGCACCGCGCCCCTTGTCCAGCCTTGATTCAATGACGATACCGGAAGCCGAACCTTCGAAAGGCGCTTTCAATTCCAGGATTTCGGTCTGTACAATCAGCGCTTCGATCAAGTCATCGATGCCCTGGCCGGTTTTCGCTGAAATTTTAAGGAACTGGACGTCGCCCCCCCATTCTTCGGCGAGTACATTGATCGCCGACAATTCCTGCATGACCTTGTCGGGGTTAGCATCCGCTTTATCGATTTTATTCATCGCGACAATAATCGGCACATTCGCCGCCCTGGCATGCTCGACCGCTTCCTTGGTTTGCGGCATGACGCCGTCATCGGCAGCGACGACAACAATCACGACATCGGTGACGTCTGCGCCGCGGGCGCGCATCGCGGTAAATGCCGCGTGTCCCGGCGTATCTAAAAAGGTTACCGAACCATGGTCGGTTTTTACCTGGTAAGCGCCGATATGCTGGGTAATGCCGCCTGCTTCGCCGGCGGCAACGCGGGTTTTGCGGATATAATCCAATAACGAGGTCTTGCCGTGGTCAACGTGACCCATGATCGTGACTATCGGCGCACGCGGCAGCGCAACATGGCTTTCTTCCTCCATCGCTTCCGCGAGCATTTCCTGCTCAAGATCGTCATCGCTCTGCATAATGGCCTTGTGGCCCATTTCTTCAACCAGGATAACCGCTGTTTCCTGGTCTATGCTCTGGTTGATCGTCGCCATGATACCTAGCTTCATCAAATGCTTGATCACCAGGGCGGCTTTAACACTCATTTTTTGCGCCAGGTCAGAGACCAGGATCATCTCTGGAATGGTCACGTCCTTAACGATAGGCGCAACCGGCATTTCAAATTGATGCCTGTTATCGGACTGCACCGCGGTACGCGTGGTTTGCTTACCTTTTTTCTTGCCTTTCTTGCCGTCTTTGCCTGGGACACGTAGCGAACCTTCCTCTTGCTTTTTCCTATGCAACTGCTCCTGCTTGACGGCGGCCTGTTGTCTTACCTTGTCGGCGTTTTTCTTGATGGATTCTTCGAGACGGCGCTCCTTTTCCTGTTGTTTTTTCCTGACCTCATCCGCTTCTTTAGCCTTAACCGGTTTATCCTGCTTGATTTTTTTATCTTCCTTAACTTTTACCGTTGCAAACTTCTCTTCAGCATCCAGCTCCAGCTCCAATTCAGGCGCAACTTCACTGGCAGCGGCTATTTTTTCTACAGGTTCGATGCCTGCTGCAACGGGTTTTACCCCGGCTTCAAGCGCTTCCGTCTCAACGGCAACTATTTGCTCAACCGCAACAATTGGGGTTTCAACAGCAGGATGCGTTTCAGCCGGTTTGGCCGATTCGCTTTCAGGCGCCGGTTGTTGCGGCGCAACGACGGGTTTAACCGGCTCCGCCGCTTTGTGCTCGTCGGTTTCGGCGCGTTTGATATAGGTCTTCTTTTTGCGCACTTCGACGCTGATCGTTTTCGTGGAGCTGCCCGGCACACTCGCCTGCTTGATTTCCATCACTTTCCTGCGCTCCAGCGTCACCCGTCTCGGGGCGCTGCCGGTTTCACTTTCCGCTTTACCATGACGTTTACGCAAATGCCCCAGCAATTGCATTTTTTCATCTTCACTAATCACATCATCAGCGGCGCTGGCAGATAATCCTGCTTCTTTCAGCTGCTCCAATAATCGTTCCAGTGGTATTCTGACCACTTCAGCCAACTGCCGTACTGTTTTATCGCTCATATCCTACCCCTTACTCCGCCATGCGCCTTAAGCAAACCAAGGCTCACGCGCCTTCATAATCAACTTTGCCGCCCTGTCTTCATCAATACCCGGAAGATTCAACAAATCATCCACCGACTGCTCCGCTAAATCATCCATAGTGATGATGCCGTGATTTGCCAGCGCATAGGCCAAATCATCATCCATGCCTTCCATATCCAATAAATCCTGCGCCGGATGCGCCGTTTCCATTTTCTCTTCCGCGGCAATGGCGCTGATCAGCAACGCATCTTTAGCCCGGCTTCTCAACTCATGAACCAATTCTTCATCAAAACTTTCAATTTCCAGCATTTCACTGACCGGCACATAGGCAATTTCCTCGACGGTATTAAAGCCCACTTCGGCCAGGATTAACGCAATATCTTCATCGACATCGAGCTGGTCGATAAACAGTTGTTTTATCTTTAAGGTTTCCGCCTCACTGTTAAGCGTCGCTTTTGAGGCATCGATAACATTTAATTCCCAACCGGTCAGCTGTGACGCCAAACGCACATTTTGCCCGCCGCGGCCAATCGCCTGGGATAAATTCTCTGAATTGACCGCCAGGTCCATACTGTGCTTGTCTTCATCGACGATAATCGACTGGATTTCCGCCGGCGACATCGCATTAATGACAAACTGCGCCTCGCTGGGATTCCAAAGAATAATATCGACACGCTCACCGGCCAATTCGTTCGTCACGGACTGCACCCGTGCACCCCTCATGCCCACACAGGAACCGACAGGGTCCAGCCGGGGGTCATTGCTTTTCACCGCGAGCTTCGCCCTGGAACCGGGATCGCGCGCCGCCGCCATCACTGAAATCAGGCCTTCACCGACCTCAGGCACTTCCAGGCGAAACAGCGCGATCAGCAATTCCGGCGCCGTGCGGCTAACAAACAATTGCGGGCCGCGAGGTTCCAGGCGCACGTCTTTCAGGTAACCCCTGATCCTGTCGCCTATCCGTATAGCCTCGCGCGGAATCATGTCTTCCCTCGCAATATACGCCTCGACATGGCCGCCCAAGTCCAGGTACACACTACCTTTTTCAATGCGCTTGACAATGCCGGTAACCAATTCGCCAATGCGCGACTTATAGGCATCAACGATTTTTTTGCGCTCCGCTTCCCTGACTTTTTGGATAATCGCCTGTTTGGCATGCTGTGCGGCAATGCGGCCGAAATCAACCGATTCAATTTCTTCCTCGACCAGGTCGCCGACCTTGACATCGGGATTATCAAGCTGTGCGACTTCCAAAAGCACTTGCGTCGTTGGAAATTCAACATCGCCGTCACAAGCCGGATTAGGTGCAACGACCTCCCATTGCCGGTAAGTGGTATAGTCGCCGGTTTTCCTGTTAATCGCAACACGCGCCTTGATTTGATTGACATGCCGCTTGATTGTAGCCGATTCCAGCGCGGATTCTATCGCCTGGAAAACAATTTCCTTGTCAATCTCTTTTTCATTGGAAAAGACCTCCACTACCAACAGAATTTCTTTATTTGCCACTTCGAGCTCCTTTTTCGATGCTTTGATTAAATTGTAGATCAGGCGCCAAACGCGCTTTACTCATCGCGCTGAACGGCACCTCATAAACCTGATCCGCTTCTTTGAGCGTAATAATATCGCCATCAACTTTTTCAATCAGTCCTTTGATTTTTCTGCGTCCGGCTATCGGCATAAAGAGGTTAACCAATACCGCACTACCGATAAAACGTTCAAACTGGCTTATTTTAAAAAACGGCCGATCTTCGCCCGGCGAAGAAATCTCCAACTGATAGTTACCGGGAATAGGGTCCTCGACATCCAGCACACCACTGATTTGATGACTGACTTTGGAGCAATCGTCGACCAGGATGCCGTTATCGCTGTCGATATAAATTCTTAACAGACCATGTTTAGGATGCGGATGATAGTCAATGCCGACACATTCATAACCTAAACCCTCAACAACCGGCTCGATCAAGTTGATCAAATGCTCAGGCGCCTGCTTCATTTTTTCCTCACATACTTCCGCACAAAAAAAAAGAGCCAAAGGCTCTTCCATTAACAATCAGTTGTCAGCTTCCAGACTAAAGCCCATAAAATAAAAAACCCCATGAAGGGGTTTCTTTGTCTGGTAGCGGGGGCAGGATTTGAACCTACGACCTTCGGGTTATGAGCCCGACGAGCTACCAAGCTGCTCCACCCCGCGATTGATTCAAGGTATTATAATGAGTTTTTAAAATTTGGCAAGCTAAATTATTGAAACAAGAGGAAGTAAGCATTCGACCCGGATTAATACCCTAACCGTTGCCACCCTGCTTCGGACTATGCCAGCCAACCCCATTCAAACAGCAAGCGCAGCAAACCCGCCGCAAAAACACCCGCCAACACATCATCAAGCATAATACCCACCCCCCCCTGCACTTGCCGGTCTATCGCTCGAATAGGCCAGGGCTTGAGAATATCGAACAACCTGAACAAGACAAACCCCAGCGCCACTGCCTGCCAGGTGAAGGGAACCAGCCACATCGTTATCAAAAATCCGGCGATTTCATCCCAGACGATGCCGCCAAAATCATGCTCCCCGAGTTTTTCCGCCGCCACCCCGCATATCCGCACCCCAACCACCGTTACGCTTATCGTCAACAGGCTATAGATAAGCATGTCGGCTTGTACAAATAGCAAGTAAAGCGGTATCGCCGCCAGCGTACCCAGGGTGCCGGGCGCTTTTTTGGCTAATCCTGAACCAAAACCGAAGGCCAGGAATAACACCGGGTCACTTAGAACCTCTTTAGGCGTCAGTTTGTTTTCACCCACCGCATCAAGAAAAATGCTCATAACCTTTTACCCCCAAGGGTTGAATAATGCCTGATTTATTCAGGCGCAGACCGGGAGCCTCATCAATAACGCCGATTTTCCGGCATTCGGCAGGCACCCGCGCGCTATTATCGGGATTTACGGTAAAGCATAGCTCATAATCATCACCGGCCACCAGCGGCATAGACCAGTCCCCCGTCTCTTCGATATAGGCCAGCACGGCATCCGATAACGGCAAGGCCTCCCAATCTATACAGGCCCCGACTCGGCTTTGTTCGAGAATATGTCCCAAATCGCTCGCCAGCCCGTCCGAGATGTCGATACAGGCATGCGCAACGCCGCTTAGGGCCAAACCCGTTTCAATACGCGGCGTCGGCATATTAAAACGCGCCAACGCGGCATCCGGTTCGGCACAGCAGTAGCCCTGCTTAATCTTTAAGCCCAGGCCGGCGTCGCCCAGATTTCCGCTTAGATAAATCAAGTCGCCGGGCCTTGCCGTTGACCGCAGCAGCGCCTGGCCGCGCGGCACCAGCCCCATCGCCTGGACGGTTAGCGTCAATGCACCCGATGTCGTATCGCCGCCGATTAAATCGACGCCATAACGCTCGGCCAAGGCCAAAAAACCTTGGGCAAACGCCGCCAGCCAAGCTTCATCTACGCTGGGCATCGTTATGACCAGCATCACTGAAACCGGCTTTGCGCCCATACCGGCAAGATCGCTTAAATTAACGGCCAGCAGTTTACGCCCTAATTGCTCCGGGTCGGTTCCGGCAAAAAAATGCACGTTTTCAACCATCGTATCGGTAGTCAGGGCCAATTCAAAACCATCGGGGACCGCCAGTAACGCGCAGTCATCGCCTATGCCCAAGCGGGTTGACGGGTTTTTTACTGTTTGCCGGCTAAAGAAGCGCTGGATAAGAGCGAATTCAGCCAGAGGACAGGAGTCCTCTGTCATCTGCCCTCCATCTTCCGTCCCCTGATTTCCACTGCTCTTTTTTGCTGGGCGATTTTATCGAGAATACCGTTGATATATTTATGGCTGCCGTCAGCACCGAAGCATTTGGCAAGATTAATACTTTCATTAATAACGACCCGATACGGCATATTCAAGCGATACAGCAATTCATAGGCGCCAATTCTTAAAATTGCCCGTTCGACCGGATCGATAATATCGACCGGCCTGTCAACAAATTCGCCTAAAGCCTGGTCGATGACATCCAGGTTGGTCGGCACGCCATGAAACAATTCATTAAAATAGCTTTTCTGGACGTCTTTAAGCCAGTCCTCATCCAAAAACTGCTGCTCAATCAGGTTAAGATTCTGGCCGGTCATCTGCCATTGATATAATGCCTGTACTGCCGCTTTCCTGGCATTGGTACGCGCTATACTCATCAGATTTCCAGGTTTTTAAACAGGCTGACCATCTCAATGGCCGACAACGCGGCTTCCGCGCCTTTATTGCCGGCTTTAGTACCGGCGCGCTCTATCGCCTGCTCTATCGTATCGACGGTCAACACGCCGAAACTGACCGGCACATCATATTGCAAAGCCACATGCGCCAGGCCTTTAACACATTCGCCTGCGACATATTCAAAATGCGGCGTACCGCCGCGTATCACTGCGCCCAATGCGATAATCGCATCGTATTTTTTGCTTGCTGCGATGCGTTGCACGACCATCGGCAACTCAAACGCGCCGGGGGCCTTGACCAGGTGAATATCGTCTTTTTCCGCGCCGTGACGCACCAGCGCATCAATCGCACCGGCTTTTAACTGCTCGACGATGAAGCTGTTAAATCGTGACGCAACAAGGCAGAACTTACCACCCTGGACCGATAAATTTCCTTCAAAGGTTTTTACTTTCGACATTATGTTTCTCTACAGACACTATTGATAACAATCTCAACCCACATGTTCGGCGACTTCCAGGTCAAACCCGGACAGCCCCACATATTTTTTCTGCGTACCCAGCACTTTCAATTTATGCACACCGAGGTCGGCCAATATCCTGGCGCCGGTGCCTGTCATGCGCCAGTCTGTCGCATTAGCCGCCTGCACCGGGCTTTTGATGCCGTGATCTTCCAACTGATAGCGATGGATTAATTCCACGAGCGCCTTATTGCTTTCCGTTTGCCGGACAACGACCAGCACACCGCGTCCTTCCTCGGCAATTTTCTGCATCGCCTCGCGTATTGAAACCGTGCTGTCACTGCGCTTCGATGCCAAAAGGTCATCCAGTAAATTACGCGCATGCACCCTGACCAAGACCGGTTCATCGCCCTGCACCTGGCCCATCACCAGCGCCAGGTGCAGGTTATTGTCATGCTTGTCCTGGTACGCATAAAGGCGAAAATCCCCGAATTCCGTCGGGTAAGCGCATTCGCTGACGCGCTCCAGCGTGTTTTCGTGCTGGATGCGATAATGGATCAAATCAGCGATCGTGCCGATCTTGAGCTGGTGTTGCGCGGCAAAAACCTCCAGGTCAGGCCGCCTTGCCATCGAGCCGTCTTCATTGAGGATTTCGACGATAACGGCGGCGGGTTCGACGCCGGCCAACCGGGCCAGGTCGCAACCCGCTTCGGTATGCCCGGAACGGCTCAGCACGCCGCCGGACTTCGCCATTAACGGGAAGATATGTCCCGGCTGGACCAAGTCATCGGCTATGGCATCCTTTGCTACGGCGCATTGCACGGTGCGCGCCCGGTCCGCCGCTGAAATACCGGTAGTTACGCCGGTCGCCGCCTCGATAGACACGGTAAAATTGGTTGAATGCGCCGTCTTGTTTTCATTGGTCATCAACGGCAAGCGTAACTGCTGGCAACGCTCACTGGTCAAGGTCAGGCAGATCAGGCCGCGACCGTAACGCGCCATGAAATTAATATCTTCCGGGCGCGTAAACGATGCCGCCATCACCAGGTCGCCTTCATTTTCACGGTCCTCATCATCCATGATGATGACCATTTTACCCTGGCGTAAATCCTCTATGATTTCTTCGATAGTATTCATGTGCCCTCAGGGTCAGTTAAAAAATCCGCTGTTTTGCAATAATTCTTCAGTAATGCCGCCGCAAGGCTTAGCCGCCGCATCACCCTTCATCAGGCGCTCCATGTAACGCGCCAGCACATCGACTTCCAGGTTCACCCGTGTACCGACGACGGCATCACCCAAGGTTGTTTCGTTAAGCGTATGCGGGACGATATTAACGCCGAAGACGGCGCCATTAACGTCATTGACGGTCAGGCTGATGCCATTGATACAGACAGAGCCTTTTTCGGCGATATATTTAGCCAAATTGTCCGGCGCCTTGATATTAAAACGCACGGAGCGCCCGTCCGGCTTTTTTTCTATAACCTTGCCGACGCCGTCAACATGGCCGCTGACAATATGCCCACCCATGCGCGTCGCCGGCGTTAATGCCAATTCCAGGTTAACCGGCGCGCCCGTCGCCGCTTCGCTGAGCGTGGTCCTGGACCAGGTTTCATTGGATACATCAGCGCAAAAATAATGCGCACCCAATTCTATTGCTGTTAAGCAGACGCCGTTGACGGCAATACTGTCGCCTAATTGCGCATCGCCGAGCGGTAATTTACCGGTTTCGATTTTCAAGCGAAAGTCGCCGGATTTACGCTCGATGGCGGAGATTTTGCCTATGGCTAGGATGATGCCTGTGAACATGGTTGTTATAACCTTAAGTAAAAGTGCTAAACCTCAATATTTCGGGCAAATAAGGGCTTAGTTAAATTAACAATATGCAAAATTTCAACTTGCTTTTTCAGGACCTTGATACGATAAAAAGCGGTGTAACCCTTATACGAAAACTTCCGAACATCCGATTTATGAACTAAGCCGCTTTCTGGAAAGTATCCAAGTATCTTGATAAACGCGTCGACTAATTCGGCAACAAATCGTTGGCTTGCCTGTTGGCTATCCAAGACAATGAAATAGGCAATATCTTCAAGCTCTTCATCAGCCTGGGGCATGATTTTCACATCATACTCTTCCATTAGTTTTTCTGGGTAGCTGCAAGTCGTTGCTGAACCCACTGATTCAAATGATCGACATAAGCACCATCAAGCGTGACTCCCAAATCCTTTTCGGCTTGCTCAATACCTTGTTGAATCTTATGTTCTAATTCGCCACTATTTAAAGATAGGTTCTTGCTTTTCAGAAACTCGACAAAATGCAAAACCTCCAATGCCAATGGTTCTGGGAATTCTTGCACGTCTTGATAAATTTGTTCTGCTGTATTCATGAGTTTTACCCTTAATGACAGCGTTTAGAATAAGGTCGCTAATAATTCAGAAGTCATTCCTTGTGATTCTGCATAACACCCCATTTCATCCATTATTGCCGCTAATGGTTTGTGAGGGCGCGCGATCAATTCTTTTAAGCGCAAATTCAATAAAAAGTTGAGCTGCCTTTTTTCATCCACAGATGCTTGCAAAAATAACCGAGCCAGATCTTTGTCCACTTCAATAGAAATAGTCGTCATAAATCACCTTAAACATTTGCCGCCTGTGGCTCTAATGTCAACCGCAAATCCCCGCCAACCTGCCTGACGTCCAATAATTTCAACACTTTTTTATCCGCCATCGTCGTCACACCAGGCAGGTGAAACAATCCGCGCCCCTGATCGCCCAACACGGCAGGCGCCATGTAAACGATTAGCTCATCGAGCAAATCCGCCGCCAGTAGCGCACCGTTAAGCACCGCACCGGCTTCAACCAATACCTCGTTAATTTTCTGGTCGGCTAAAAAACGCATGACCTCGTGTAAATCCAGGCGGCCGTTTTTACCGGGCAAACGGTAGATTTCAAACCCCGCCTGCTGCAATCGCTGCTGTTTAGGCTCATCGCCCGAACACGTCAGGATTAATGTCCGCCCCGGCAGCTTAGCCATTTGCGCGTGAGACGGCATTTGCAACTGCGTATCCAGGACAACGCGTAGCGGTTGCGCCACATCGAAATCCACCCGCGCAGTCAAGGCCGGGTCGTCGGCCAGTACCGTGCTGATGCCGGTTAATATCGCCGAACTCTCCGCCCGCAAACGCTGCACATCGGCGCGGGCGCAAGCCGACGTAATCCATTGGCTCTCGCCGGAAGCCAGCGCGGTGCGGCCATCCAGGCTCATCGCCAGTTTGCTGCGCACAAACGGGCGATTTTCCGTCATTCTTTTGATATGGCCGCGGTTCAGCAGGCGGGCATCGTCTTCCAGCACGCCGACGACAACTTCACAACCGGCCGCCTTAAGCCTGTCCAGGCCCTGGCCTGAAACCAGGGGGTTCGGGTCCTGCATCGCTGCAACGACGCGGCTGACGCCGGCTTTTATCAAGGCCTCGCAGCACGGCGGTGTTTTGCCGTAATGGCTACAGGGTTCCAGCGTGACATAAGCGGTGGCGCCTGTAGCATCCTGTACGGTTTTCAGCGCGGCCACTTCAGCATGATCCTGTCCCGCCCAGGCATGCCAGCCTTCGCCGATAATGGCGCCATCCCTGACCAGCACACAGCCTACGCGCGGATTCGGGTCGGTCGTATAGCGACCGTTGCCTGCAAGCTGTAACGCCCGCGCCATATAAAAGACGTCTGTCGTCATTGATTTTGCAAACGCGCTATCATGTCGGTAAACTCACTGACATCCTGGAAACTGCGATAAACAGACGCGAAACGCACAAACGCGACATGATCGAGAACACTTAACTCTTTCATGACTTTTTCGCCCAACTCCTGAGCCGTGATTTCCCGCTCGCCCAAGGCCCGCAATTCCTTTTTTATCCGGCTAAGCGCCGCTTCAATCGCATCGCTGTCCACCGGCCTTTTTTCCAAAGCCTTCAGCATGCCGGAACGCAGCTTGTTTTCATCAAAAGGCTCACGGATACCGTCGCGCTTGACAACGCGCGGCATAGTCAATTCGGCCACTTCAAACGTGGTAAATCTCTCTTTACAGGCATTACATTCACGTCGGCGGCGAACCTGGTCCCCGTCATTAGCCAACCTGGAATCAAGAACCCGCGTATCGTGTGCCCCACAAAACGGACATCGCATAAAACTTAAGCCACTGTTTTTATATGCCGAAAAGAATCGGCCTTCACATTCAAAACCGCGAATTCTATAACATTTCCTTGTGCTAAAGATATTTATTTGTCATACGGCTGTGTGCGATAGCGGGATTGCCGCCTAACCACCGACGGGTGTTAAAACCAGTTTATGTTCGCTTTTTCCGGCCAGCAAGTCCAAAGGCAAGCCTTTCACCCAATACGCTTGCTGGTCGCGGTAATAAGGCGACAGCGGGTGGGCGGACTGGCCGCCCGGCATATGCAAAATAGCCTGGTCGAGATGGGCCGGGGATACCACCAGGCGTTCACTGGCGCCGAATTGGGGGTTAACGACACGCACACAGTTACCGCAACCGGCCAGCTCATCTTCCGGCATGTCGAGCAATAATCCCAGCACCGGCGCAACATTTGCAAACACATGGGAGATTTTCGCCTTGTTGACTTTGCCCCAGGTCAACTCGGACCATTTCAGTCCGGGGTATTTTTCCTTCAGTTGCCGCGCGCTTTGCTTGAGCTGGCCCAGGATAAAAGCATCCCAGCTTGGGTAATTAACGCGGTCAGGCAGCAGTTGAGGCCGTTTTTCCGTCAGCATGGCTTGTAGCGGCGTATCGATATACGTCCAGGCATAGCCGAAGTTTTTATCGGCTTTCCGGCATGCCGCCAAAAAAGGCGTAAAAACAGATTCCGCTAATTGCGCCCTGAACTTTACCAGCAAGGGAAAGCCGAGACTGTCGGTATCCGCCCTGCCGTTCCAGGCTAACAGGTAATCGCGCAGTTCCCGCAACTCGTCTTGTCCAGCGGTGATTTCCGGCGACAGGACGGTTAATGCCAGTTGCTGGTAAAACGCATAAAATTCATTGCCCGTATCAAGCTGCAAACCGAACATTGACCCTTCATTGACGGACGGCATCTGCTGAAGCGCTTGAGTGATGCGGTACGCGCGATGTCCGTTGGCGAACTGGTGGCCGATAATATAAGGGTATTGTTTTCCCAAGCGGCGATCATTCGCCGACACCAGCAGCCCTTCCGGCGGATTCATCTGCCGCGGCAAGTCTGCGGCATCGACATAGCCATCCCAGCCGACGCGCCCGTCCGCCCAGGATCGGCTGACCGAGCCGTCGCCGCCGAAACGCTTGGGTATCCTGCCCATAATCGTCCAGGCTATCTGCCCGCTATGATCGGCTAATAAAAAATTGAGCTGGGGACCGCCGGTATGATTCACGATTCGCATCGCGTCCTCAAGCGTTTCAGCCTGTTCCAGGTCCAGCAAACCGAAATTGACGATATTGTCGTCAAGCGCCGCCCAGTGAATCGCCACCGGCTTATCCAGCAAGGCCTCGGTTGCAACCGGACCCCATAAAGTGCGCCTGACATCAAGCCGCCGCTCGTCAGCATCCTTGACGCGGATTATTTCCGTGACGTGTTCAAAACCCTGCCAGTGACCGTCGATCCTGTATTCATCAGCGTTTTCGGGATTCAGCTCCAAACTGACCAGATCCAGGAAGTCGCCCGACAAACTGGTGCTGCCCCAGGCAACCAGGCCGTTACTACCTGCCGCCAGGATGGGCGTACCCGGTAATGCGACGCCTGCGCTATGAACGGTTCCGTAATTCATTTCAACCCGGTACCAAAGATTAGGCACGGATAGGCTAAGATGCATGTCATTAGCGAGAATAGCACGCCCGTCCTGTGTTTTTGCTCCGCTGACCGCCCAGGCGTTAGAGCCTGCCGCAACATCCTGCAATTGCACGACTGCCGCAGTTCCCGGTTTATCCGGCGCACCTTGCGCCAGCGCCGTTTCAAGTGCGGCAACCGGAATAGGCCGGGCTGGACGGAATGATGCGGAGGCGCCCCGCAGCTTGTCGGTAAAATAGTCGGTGTCCGGCGTAAGAAAAGCCACGATGTCCGCAGGCAATGTTTTCTCCATCACGCTCAGCATGCGCTCCTCGTGTTCCGACCAGGCGGTCAGCATATCGTACATACCCAAGACCACGAGCAGGCTGTCTTCGGGCCTCCAGCGCTCCGGACGGTAATGCAGCAGCGTAAACTCAAAAGGCAAAGCGGCGGCTTTGTCGATATAGCGGTTCACGCCTTCCGTATAGGCATCAAGATAACGCCGATGCGCCTGCGGCAATTTGCCGACCACCGCTTTTGCAACCCGGTTAAAACCGTAAGTGCGCATTTTTATGTCACTGTTAACGGCGACTTGCCCGAATATCTCGGCCAGGCGTCCGGCATTTTTACGACGCATCAAATCCATCTGGAACAGGCGATCGCGCGCAGAGAGGTAACCTAAAGCACGCACTGCGTCGAGACGGTCACCGGCGTGAATGGCAGGAATACCATGTACATCCGCAACAACCGTAACAGGCGCCGACAATTGCTCAAATACAATTTCCCCGTCCTGTTGCGGCAATGATTGTTGCAGCATGAAAAAAAACGTAGCGACACCGGCAACCAGCACGCTTGAAAGCAAGCATACAAAATAAATACAATAGGTCCGAATAGGTTTCATTACCGCCCCGGCATGGTAAGGCGATTTCCGGCGAAGAATATACCCAACTCGCTGGTCTTTTTGTCCATTTTCTGCGTTGTAAAAATAGTTACATAGCTCGCTATGCGCCTATTTTTACGCCTTGAAAATGAACAAAAAT
>Ga0172373_10001338_pt1 | contig 40151 bp, 29 predicted proteins | sample Lak10m_2_FD_114546 | JGI IMG/M metagenome (GOLD analysis project Ga0172373, IMG submission 114546) | Freshwater microbial communities from Kabuno Bay, South-Kivu, Congo - kab_092012_10m | ecosystem: Environmental > Aquatic > Freshwater > Lake | place: Democratic Republic of the Congo... | reverse complement strand
GGTCAACGATCCCGAGATGCACAAACGCTACGAGGAATTCTACGGCGTCCACCTCAGCGACCAGATCGGTTACAAGATCCCGCAGATGTATGAGGCCGCCCTCGCCGGCCACCTCAAGGCCCTCTGGATCATGGGCGAGGATGTCGCCCAGACCGACCCGAACACCGAGCACGTCCAGGCCGCGCTCAACGCCCTCGACTTCCTCGTCGTGCAGGAGCTCTTCATGACGCCCACCTGCGAGTTCGCCGACGTCGTCCTGCCCGCGTCCTCCTTCCTCGAGAAGAGTGGCACCTTCACCAACGGCGAGCGCCGCGTCCAGCGCGTCAACGCCGTCATCCCGCCGGTCGAGGGCACCAAACCCGACGGCGTCATCATCGCCGAGATCATGCAGCGCATGGGGATGGACCAGCCCGACTACACCCCCGAGGGCGTCCTCGCCGAGATCGCGCAGATCGTCCCCTTCTTCAAGGGCGCGACCTGGGAGAACCTCACCGAGCAGGGCACCCAGTGGCCCATCCAGGATGGCGGTATCGGCACGCCCATCCTCCACCTCGACAGCTTCAAGCGGGGCCTCGGCAAGTTCCACTTCTTCCATTTCCAGGAGTCGAAGGAGATCGAGAAACACGGCACCGAGTATCCTTTTATCCTCACCACCGGCCGTATCCTCGAGCATTACAACTGCGGCACCATGACCCGCCGCACCGGCAATGCGCAGATCGTCAGCGAGGACCTCCTCGCAATCCACCCTGATGACGCGGCGAAGAAGGGCATCGGAGACGGCGACCTCGTGCGCGTTCACTCGGCTCGGGGCGAGGTGCGGATCAAGGCGCGGGTCTCGACCGAGGTGAAGCCGGGGGTTCTTTACACCACTTTCCACTTCCCAGAGCATCTCGTGAACATGGTCACGAGCTCGGAGTGCGATGAAGACACGATGTGTCCGGAATACAAGGTCGTGGCGGTGGATGTGGAGAAGGTCGGGACTCGAAAGGGGCACGGAGCGGAAATGGCCTCCATCGCGCATCCGGGGTAGGAGGCTGATTGGCCCGCGAGTGGTGTGCAGGGAGAAGGTAAACGCTTCACGAAAGCGATGATGCCCCTCGTTCGGGGCAAAAGAAAAAACGCTTTGTCACGTTATACCCTTGTGTAAACCAAGTTGCTGGTGTTAATGACTCCCTCGTAGCGCGGCCTCTCCAAGGGGTAAACCGATCTTTCCCGGCGTTACAGCCATTCCACATGGAAAAACGTCCCGTCACCAAGGAGTATCGGATCGACCTTCGCTTGCCCGAGGAAGAGCGCTGGAGCCAGGTAATCCGCCGGGAGGCCTCCGCCGCCCGAAACCTGATCCACGCGGCGGCTCGCCAGATCCCATCCTACGACGCCAAGCAACGTCGCTTCGGCTTCGCGATGAGGCAGGCGATGAAGCTCATCCATCATGGCTATCGCCTCTCCGGTGGGCATTACCAAGGGGAGATCGCCGCTTGGGCCGAGGCGACCGGGGTCCCGCCCGCCGAGGTCACTTTGATGAACTGCCTCTCGCGCCGCTCTGGCCACGGCGGCCCGGATTCTCGATGAGGAACCGGTCTGCAACGAAGAGACCCACCAGATGATGGCCTTCGATCCGTCTCGCGGCGAGCTGCTCACTTGGAAGCGATAAGATCCTGATGCCCGTCACTTTACCCTCTGCCCGACCGATGAATTCCAGCCTCCCTTTCGCCCTGATCGCTGCCACGCTGGTGATGTTTTTGACGCCCTCCGCGCGATCCGCGGATGCTCTTGATGCCGACGTCTTCGGCCGTTACAGCGGATTCCTGCGCGCCTCGGGACCCAACCGCTACTCGTCGGCCTTCCAGTTGAGTTTCACCCCGACACTTCAGTTTTCGGTGAACTACCGGATTGGGCGCATCGCGGTTCGCGAGGTCTACCAGTTCTCCACCACCGGCACCTTCGTCGGCAGCGCGCGGGCGCGCGGTCGATTGCTCGTGACGTCCTCCGGCACCTGGTCGAACACCGCCCGGATGATCCGTGCCGCTGGCACGACGCGCACCCAAAACGGGCGGAAGTTCAAGTTCTCGACGCGAATCGATTTTGGAGCGGGCACCATCAAGACCTTGACGCGAGACAGATCCGGAGTGGTGAGGGCCAGCGGGGTAAAGTCCTGAGCCGCCCCACTGCTGGTTGCCGTCCAAAGATGGCCCCCGCCTTCGAGCCTTCGAGCTCAGGTCACCTCGAAGGCTCCATCAGTGCGCTTGGTAAAACGGTGGAGCGGCTTCGCCGAGGCATCGAAGTGGGTAAACACAAGCTTGTCTCGCGCCACGCGGAGGTGGGTGAAGCCGTGGACATCGGCTCCATAGGGCACCTTGCGATCGGAGCCGAGCTTTCGGGTTCTTGCCCCGCCTCCTCCCGAGAGAACGAAGGAGGTGAAAAGCCCCTCCAGCTCAAGATGCTGGAGATCGTGATCGTGCCCGCAGAGGTAGGCGTGGACTTGGTGCTCCTGAAAGAGCGGTCCCCATTGCTCGACAAGGGTCTTGGTATCGCCGTGTGATCCGTTCGAATAGAGCGGGTGATGCGCCATCACGAGGGTGAAGGGCGCGCGCTTGGACTGGAGCTCGGCGACGAGCCACTCGTGCTGTTGCTTCGCTTCTCTCTCCGCGAGCGAGCCGCGGGGCTTGCCGAGGATTTTGTCTCTTCCGCCACTGACCTTGGGAAGGTTGCTGTCGAGGGCGATGACGGTGGCCATCGGCGAGGCAGCCGGGCCCAGATCGAAGCGATACCACTTCCCGGGCATCTTCCAGCGGGTGCCGGCATTTTTCGCGTAGTCGAGCTGCACCTTTTCCCCACCCGGGTTGTCGTGGTAGTCGTGATTTCCCAAGACCGCCCAGCAGGGCCCCGGGAAATCGGTGGCTGGGTAGACGTCCTCAAAGGTATTTTTCCAACGGACCGATTCGGTCGAGAATCCATCCTTGGCTGCGGAGTAAAAATTGTCGCCGAGAAGAAGGATCGACTCGGGCCGGATGCCGCTTCCCTGACAAAACGACTTCATCGCGGCAGCCACTCCTTTCTGGGCATCGCCGCTCGTCCCGAAATCGCCGATCATGAGGAGATCGAGGGCACCTCCTTCGGCGGCACCGAGGATCGAGGACGACCCCAGGTTCAGGGAAAGGGAGGCGCTCGAACAGAAGAGCGTCTTGAGAGCACGGCGTCGGGTGAAGGTTGCGGGAGATTTCATGGAATGTCGGTGGTGCCTTTCCCCAGTATCGCGGCAGAACTGAGCCCAGGTCAAACGAGATGGCGATTCCGCCGTTCTCAGTCGCGCCTGTGCTATGCGAAATCACGCTCCCGATGGAAGCTGCCCGCGGATCGAGGGGACGAGATCTGGATCCTTTTCCATCGCGCTGAGGAAGGAAGGGAAGCGCGGCTCCCAACCGGTTGCACGGAGGGTGGAATTTGAGACGATCTTATGGGTCCAGCCGCGCTTGCGATCGGGATCGGGCAACGCCAACGGCGGCACGGCCAGACCGAAGTAGGCTGCCAGCCCCTCGTAACATTGGCGCTGAGTGATCGGGGTGTCGTCGACGACATTGAAGAGGCTGCCGGAGAAATTCCCAGCCCCAAGGCTCAAGAGATGGAGGATCGCCCCGACCGCGTCATCGCGATGGATCTGGTTGAGAAAGCGGCTCGGTTCGACATCTTCGATCGACGCGCTGCCTTCGAGCATTTTTTTGAGATGGACGGAGCGCCCCGGGCCGTAGATGCCGGCGAGGCGCAAGGCGACTCCGCCGTTGCGGCGGGTAAGCGACTCAGCTGCGAGGAGGAGGCGACCGGTGTCGCGATCGGGAATGGTGTCTGAGAGCTCGTCGACGACCGATCCGTCGGTCTGACCGTAGACGCTCGTGCTGCTGGTAAAGAGAATCGGCACCGAGGGAAAAATCGCGCCGAGGTTGCGGATCCCATCGACGAAGACGGCCTGGTAGGTTTCGGCGCCGCCCCGGCTCGAGCTGGCACAATGCACGATGGCATCAGGCCGATCGAAAGGCAGGGCGTCCCTCACGGCCACGAGAGAGTCTGGCGAGGAGACATCGCCGGAGAGAAGCGGGTAGGGTTTGTCGCACGAAGCCCCCCGGTGGACGGCGACGACAGCGGCGTCCGCGGCATGGAGATGCTCGGCAAGTGAGGTGCCGAGGTAGCCGTGACCGATCAGAAGGATGCGCAAAGAACCCATGAACGTGTATACGCCCTGGAATGGATCACCGCCCACGCGATTCTCAGGATCTCGGAGATTGCGGCACCGGACGGGTTGTGGCAACTGGATCGTGGGCGGAAGTCCCCGGGAAGGGAGCCTCTTCGCGGCGCTGCGCGGGAAGATCGATCACCGCGGCTCGAACCGGCTCCGGGAGCGAAGTGACAGCCGGCACCTCGTCGGCGTCCTCCGGGCCTGGCCCGGGGGAAGTTGAGGACTCTTCGGTGAGCTTCTCTCCCCCGGTCCCCTCTGGCACCGGAACGTGGAATGGCTCTCCGCCCACTCCCAAAGGTGAGAGCGAGGCGATGATCACGAGGTGCACGAGAGTGACTCCGAAGAGGATACAGACCACGGGGAAGGAGAGTTTCATGGAATGGAATGGAAAGGGAACTGGGGAATACCCTAAAGCGGCCGGCCTAATAATCGTGAAGGCCCTTGGCTCCCGCCGCCGTCTGGCGAGCAATCGGATTGACTCGAAAGGGGCTGGACTCCTCCTCCTCGGCCTCGCTGCGAAGGAGCCGCTCGCGGATGGAATGATAGCGCTTGCGCTCCTCCACCGGATCACTCGCCGGTCCGGGAGCGAGCGAGGTCGCCGCGCGGGCTTCGGTCTTGTTTTCGTGATGAGGTGTCGACGCAAGAGGGGGCATGGCATCGGTTGCGGGCACCTTCTCCCGAGCGGTGCGGTCGTCTCCCAGAGGCGCTTGAGCGGGCTCGGCCGCAGTCGGACGTGCCGGGTCCAGGGCTGCGGCGAAGCTTCTTTCAAAGAGCCGGTGAATATCATCGCGGAAGCGCTCGAGCTCCTGCCGACGCTTGCGCACGGCGCCGAGAAGAGCAATGCGTCCGATCACTGCAGGCGCGGCGACAAAAAGCGCGATGGCGAAGTATCCCAGCGCGGCCCCGATGCTGGGAGCGACTTCGGAGAACTCCGTCGCCCGGTCGAAACCCCTCATGAGGGTCCAGACAAGCCCGAAACTGCCCAGAAGAATCGCCCCGGCAGCGACAGATCGCAGCCCCTCGATCCCGTTCTGAAGTTTTCCCGAAGCGGCACGGAAGCCGCTCTGAAAGGCCATCCGGAGAAAGTCGATCTGACGTCCGACCAGCTTGCCGGCCGAGCGGAGACGTTTCTGCATTCGATCTTGCGGCTCTCGCGAACCCAGCAGCTGGTAGGCGGTCTCGCGAGCCCCGGCACGGTAGATGAGGCATTTCAAAGCGAGTTCGTTTTCCCAACCCTCCTCAAAAATCTCGAGGGTCGTCTTCGACCGGCGGAGCCGGTCGGTAAATTCGAGATCGGCACGCCGCATGCGGCGGAGTTGAACGATTTTCAACAGGATCGTGACCCAGCCGACGATCGATAGCATGAACAGCAGCCAGACAATCACCTTTCCGGGAAACGCTGGCTGATCGATCGCACCGCGAATGCTGGCCAAGAGAGGCGGGAGGATGGTGCTGAAAATCATGGAAAGAAATTTTGAAAAATTGCTTGAAGATCCAAAATGGCTGGCAATTTTCAAAATAACTTAGAAATCTTAACAAAACAAGTCCTTCTGTCGTCGGGGGGTCTCCCTCTTTGCAGGGAATCGGGCCCGGATGCCATCGCGCGGGGCTTTTGTGGTGGCGAGGAGGCTCGCGACCGCGCATCTTGAAATTCGCTGCGGCCCCCGATCGTCGACGGGAGCCTCTCCACCCATCCCACCCACATCCTCAAATGAGTGCCTTCGTTTTCATCCTCTTCGGACTTGCCATCCTTCTCGTGCCTGTGATTTTCGTGGTCGTCATCTACAACGGTCTCGTCCAGCTCCGCAACCGCTGCAAAAATGCCTTTTCCCAGATCGACGTGCAGTTGAAGCGTCGTCACGATCTCGTCCCGAACTTGGTCGAGTCGGTGAAGGCGTTCATGGCCCACGAACGCGAGACTCTCGAGGCCGTGATCCAAGCCCGGAATGCCGCGACCTCGGCTCGCGAGCACGCCACCACCGCCGACGGGGCCTCGATCCAGCAACTCGCAACGGCAGAAGCCGGGCTCGGAGGGGCGCTCGGTCGCCTCTTCGCTCTCTCCGAAAGTTACCCCGAGTTGCGGAGCGACCAGAACATGCTTCACCTCCAGGAGGAACTCACCTCGACCGAGTCAAAGGTCGCCTTTGCACGCCAAGCCTACAACGACGCGGTCATGCTCTACAACAACAAGATTGAGATGTTCCCATCGAACTTCGTTGCAGGCATGTTCCATTTCGTTGCGGCGACGTCCTTCGAACTCTCCAGCACCGCCGAGCGCGAGAGTGTCGTGGTGAAATTCTGAGGCCAGCGCACCCGACCCGATCCCGCGTCACGCTTCGTCACGGAGATGGATTTTTTCGAGCATCAGGAAGTCGCGCGAAGAAAATCGCACGTCCTCCTCTTCTACTTCTTCCTCGCCATCGCCGGGATCATCGCCGCGATCTACGCTCTGGTCGTGCTAATCTTGACGTTCAGCGGGCAGGAAATCGGCGAAACGCCGGGACTGCCCTTCTGGGATCCTTCGATCCTTCTCATCACCGCGGGCGCGACCGTCTCGGTCGTGTTCCTCGCCTCCTCATTCAAAACCCTGCAGCTCTCCGGCGGAGGGGCGGTCGTCGCCCGGGAACTCGGTGGACGTGAGCTCGATGTGAACACGACCGACTTCCATGAGCGTCGTCTCCTCAATCTCGTCGAGGAGATGGCGATCGCCTCGGGAGTGCCGGTGCCTGCGGTCTATGTGATGGACGCGGAGGATTCCATCAACGCCTTCGCTGCCGGTAAATCGCCGAGCGATGCCGTGATCGGCGTCACCCGCGGCTGCATGACCCTGCTGACGCGCGATGAACTGCAGGGCGTTGTCGCCCACGAGTTCTCCCACATCCTCAATGGCGACATGCGGCTGAACCTCCGGCTCATGGGCTTGATCTTCGGCATTCTCTTCCTCTCGCTCATCGGCGAATTCATCCTTCGCAATGCCTTCCGCGGGGGCTCGAGTTCGTCGAAAAAAGACGGAGCAGGGCTCGCCCTCATCATGCTGGCGGGTGGGCTGGGACTGCTCCTCATCGGCTACATCGGGGCTTTCTTCGCCAACCTCATCAAAGCCTCGGTGTCCCGCCAGCGCGAATACCTCGCCGATGCCTCGGCCGTTCAGTTCACCCGCAACCCGGATGGCATTGCCGGTGCACTCATGAAAATCGGTGGCCTTTTCGCGGGCTCCAAGGTTGCCCATCCGATGGCCAAGGACGCGAGCCACCTTTTCTTCGGGAGCGCCCTCGATTCGATGTTTGCGACTCACCCTCCCCTCGGCGAGCGAATCCGCCGGATCCTGCCTCGGTGGGAGGGCACCTTCGGCGAAGTCAGCCTGCGCCCCATCACCGAGGGACCCGCCACCGAAGGGGAACCGCGGCGAGCGCACTCTCCGGCGCTGGGCCCGATCCAGGGTTTCTCGATCCACGATACCGGAGAACCCCTGCGACTCGATCTCGAAGCGGCGATGGAGAGTCTCGGTAACGTCCGGTCCGAGCAGGTCGATCTCGGTCGCGAGCTCCACGAGGGCCTCCCGACCCACTGGCTTGAGGCGTGTCGATCGCGCGCCGGCGCTCAGTGCCTCGTTTTTGCACTCCTCGTCTCGCAGGACGACCCCCTCCGCTCTCAGGAAGTCCAACGCCTCGAAGAGTTGACCGACGAGGTGACCATGCAACGCTCCGTTCGGTTGTCGGGGGAATTTGCTCCGGTCCATTCAGCAGTGAAGATCGGGTTGATCGATCTCGCCATTCCCACTCTCCGCCACCTCAGCCGCGACGAATACGAGCGCTTCCGCGACGTGACCCACCGACTCATTGCGAGCGATAACCGGGTCGATCTCTTCGAGTTCATGCTGCTGCAGATGGTCACGCGCCACCTCGACGCCTACTTCGACAAAAAGCTTCCCGGGAAAATCCGTTATCAAAAACTCAACCCGCTCCTCGAGGACGCGGGGGTGGTCCTTTCGACCCTCGCGGCGATGAGCCATCCCGGTGAGGAAAGCCGCGCTTTCGAAGCCTTTGGTGCCGCGACCGCTCGCCTCCGCGAGCGATACTTCGTCGAAGTCGTCCACCAACCTGCCGGGTCTTGTGGGCTCGCTCGCATCAAAAGCGCCCTCGAACGATTCGGCCAAGCCTCGCCCTCTCTGAAAAAGCATTTCCTCGAAGCGTGCAGCCTCAGCGTCATGGCCGACAAGGGGGTCTCGAGCCGCGAGGCCGAACTGATCCGGGCCATCGGCGACGCGATTGGAGTCCCGGTTCCCCCCTTCGTCAAAGCCGCCCGCCGGATATGAGACGGGAGACAAATTTTCTCCGTTTTTCCATTCTTCCCGCTAAGGTCCGACCAATCCGGCGCGTTCGATCACTGGGACCTGAATGTGTCTGCATGAGACCATCGTATCGTTCGTCCTGACCCGCGGTGACGTTTCGCTTCATCCCCGACCTTCCTTGACTGACCGTTTGCCCATCCTCATGAAAGCCCACCTTTGTCGTCTCGCCGGCCTCCCCGCTTTTTTTCTCATTCTGTGCTTCGGAGGCCCCTGCTTCGTCCAGGCGCAGACGGATGCTTCGGGCAAATCCGCCATCACCTTCGAACGCTTTCCCTACAGCTTTGATTTCTCCAACCCGCTGACGCCCGAGTCACCTCTGCTGCTCCGTTTCAATGTTCCGGTCAAGCCTGACGCAGTCGAGGGTAGCCTGCGCCTCTACGACCAGCCGGGGGAGCGCTTCGCCGCCATTTCCGCGTCGTCCGTCACCGAGGAAGCCCTCGCCGACTTCTTCACGGAAGTGCCCGCCGGCATCTCGCTCGATCGCTACGTGCTGGTCCGTCCCGCTTCGCCCCTGCCGTTGGGTGGCGTCTGGTTCATCAACGCCCGGGCCGGACTCGCCTCCGCTGATGGTAGCCACGAGATGATCGAGAGCAGCCTTGACTACATCGGTGAGCTCGAAGCGTTTCAGATCAACGAGATCCTCGCTCTGAACGCGTATGATAACGAGCCCGAGCTAGTGATCCGCCACAACAAGGGGGCCATGGCGGCCGGCTTCGACGCTGCGAAACTGGCCGATTTCGTTTCCGTCAAGCCAGCTCCTCCCGGGCTGCGGATCGAATCCTATTCCGGCGGCTTCCGGCTCAATGGCGAATTCAGCTACGGCAGCGACTATGAGGTGACGGTCCGAAACGGCCTCGTCGCGAACGACACCACCCAGCTCGGTCAGATCGTCACGAAGAAAGTCTCTTTCATGCCGAACCCCGGTTTCATCAGCTTCCCGGCCTTCGCCTCGACCCAGAACGCCTCTGGCCACCGCAAGTTCGACATTCGAACCGGCAACCTCACTGGCATGCGCACCCGGGTGAAGGCGCTCAAGGGCAGGGACTTGATCCTCGGTCTCCGCGATTACCAAGAAAAATATCGGGGCTGGGGCGATAAGCAGGCCCTTGCTTTTGAAGCGATCTCAGGACAGACGATCTACGATCAATTCCGCGATACGGAAGCCGAGATTGACACGACCGAGACCGTCTCGCTCGACTGGGACGAGATGATCGGGGGCGCCGCCACGGGGGCTTTTTACCTTTGCAGCGAGGGCGACTCATCCACTCGCGAGAAACTTTCCGTCGGTGCGCAATCGCTTGTTCAGCTCACCGACATCGGTCTTGCCTGGAAACAGGGAGAGGAAGGGACGACCGTCTATGCCTTCTCGCTGAAGTCGGGCCACCCCCTCGCTGGACTCAGCCTCAGCCTCTGTGACGGTAATGCCGATTCCCTCGTCCGCACAACAACCGACGCCGCCGGCGTCGCTCGCGTCGGCCGCGACCTCTACCGCGCCATCGACAAACCTCTCTTCCTCGACGCCGCTCTCGGCGAAGACCGCCATGTCATTTCCTTTAACGGTGATCTCGAAAGCCTCGGTCTCTGGAGCTTCGGCGTCGACCAGCGGTGGGGCGGCTTTCTCCCCGGCGAGCGGCGCACCCTCATCTTCACTGATCGCAACGTCTATCGTCCTGGTGATGAAGTGAAAGTAAAATCCATCTCGCGTTTCATCGACGCTGACAAGCTCATCGGCCCCGGCGAAGGCGCCGCCCGTCTCCGCGTCTTCGACGCCCTCCACCGCCAACTCTTCGAGCGCGACATCACCTTCGGCAAGAACGGCAGCTTCGACACCGCCTTCAGCCTTCCGGCCGAAGGAATGGGGTGGCATTCGATCGAGATCGACTTCAATCCCGTCGCTGCCGCGAACACCCCCGAAGGGGAAGGGTCCGACCCCGACTGGCGCCTCATCTCCACCTATGCTTTCCAAGTCGAGGATTACCGCGTCAACACCTTCGAGGTCACCGTCGCGGCCGAGGAGGAGTATGCCCAGGGGGGCGAGCTCTCCATCCCCGTGAGCGCCCGCTACTTCATGGGCAAGCCGCTCTCCAAGGCCGAGCTGAACTGGATGGTCTATGCCTCGAATGACTTTCCCCGTCCCCGTGGCTTCGACGAGTTCGAATTCGGCAACCGCACCGTCGATGAGGAAACCTACAGCACCGAAGGCACCGCCGCGCTCAGTTCGAAAGGCGAGGCCGCCGTCACCTTCTCGCTGCCGGAACAAACGACCCATCCCGGTCCCCGCAGCGTTTCCGTGACCGCCTCGATCACCGACGCGAACCAACAGACCCTTTCGGGGTCGAAGCGATTCATCGTCCACAGCTCGGATTTTTATCTCGGCCTGCGCCGGCCTGACGGCGTCCATCGCGTCGACGACAAGGCCGTCTTCTCCGTCGCCGCCGTCACCACCGATGGCAAGGCCCACGCCGCCTCCGTCGAGACCAACGTGCTCGTCGAGAAGGAGGAATGGACCACCGTGAAGGTGATGGGCGCCAACGGCAGAATGACCCACCGCAACGACCTGCGTCTCCGCACGATCTCGGACGAGCGGCTCACCCTCAAGACCGAAGCCGACACTGCCACCGGCCTCACCAAGGCGATGCCGCTCCCCATCGTCTTCGCCGAAGCAGGGGATTATCGAGTCACCCTGACGGCCAAGGATGGCAAGGGGCGCGATGTCCTGACCAAGGTCGGCTTCACCGTGATCGGTGCCGAAGAGCCATCCTGGTCTTGGCACGATGTCATCCGCATCGACCTTGTTCCCGACAAAGATACCTACCGCGTCGGCGATACCGCGAAACTCCTCGCCCGTTCGCCCGTTTTCGGCCATGCCCTTTTCACCGTCGAGCGTGGCGATGTGCGCGAGACCCGCTCCGTTGTGATCGACCAATACGAGACGATTCTCGAAGTGCCCGTCGGCGAGGGGGCTGCTCCGAATCTCTTCGCCTCGCTTCTCATCATCCGCGGTTCGGGCGAGAGCCCGCATGTCCACAAGGCTGCTGACTACCGGCTCGGCTACTGCAAGATCGACGTCGACGATCCCGCGGTCAACCTCACCACCAAGGTCTCCGCCGGTGAGGCCGAATATCACCAGCCAGGCGAAGAGATCGAATTCACCGCCACGGTGACTGATCACCAAGGCGAGGCCGTCTCCGGCGCCGAGGTCACCTTCTACGCCGTCGATGAGGGAATCCTCTCTCTGACCGGCTATCAGACCCCGGATCCCGGCGAGACCTTCCACGCCCCCTTCCCACTTTCGGTCTGGACCGGACAAAGCCTCAGCGCCCTTCTCCCCGAGAATCCGCTCGAGCAGGGCTTCGGCAACAAGGGCTACGTCATCGGCGGTGGTGGCGGCTTCGGGATCGATCCCGACCGCATCCGCAAGGACTTCAAGGCCCTCGCCTTTTGGGAGGCCGCGCTCGTCACCGATGCGAACGGCGTCGTCCGCGCCAAGGCCATCGCTCCTGACAATCTCACCACCTTCCGTGTCATGGCCATCGTCTCCGAGGGCAACCGCTTCGGCAGCGGAGAGACTCCCGTGGTGATCAACAAGCCGCTCATCATCGAGCCCGCCTTGCCCGGCTTCACCAACCTCACCGACCAGATCGATGTCGCCGCCGTGCTCCACAACAACAGCGGGGCCGCCCAGGAGGTCGAAGTGACCGTGACGCTCGATTCCCACGCAGTCTTCCTCGGCCGGATCGGCGAGACGATTCCCACAAGCCTCACCCCCGACGCGGCTCCCGGGAGCAAAGTCGTGAAACTGAATCTTGCTGCCGGCGCGACCGAGACCGTTTCCTTCCCCATCGCCATGACCGCCACCGGCGAAGCGAAGTGGGCCTGGAAAGTCCGCTCGCTCACCGATGAGAAGCTGCGCGACGCGACCGAGTCGAAATTCATGGTCGGCTACCCGCTGCCGCTCCTTCGCGAGACCCACACCTTTGCCCTGCGCGACGGAGCCGATCTCGCCGACGTCCTCGCCAAGGCCGATCCCCGCCTTCTCGACGGTGCCGGCAGCGTGAAGCTCACCCTTTCGAACTCGCGCCTCATCGACGCCGCGGACGGACTCGATTACCTCCTCAAGTATCCCTACGGCTGCGTCGAGCAAACGACCTCTTCGACGATCCCGTGGCTGAGCACGCAACAGCTCCGCAAGGTTCTTCCCGAGCTCGGCAAGTCCGAAGAAGAAGTCGCCGCGATCATCGGCAAGGGCATCAACCGCCTTTTCTCGATGCAGACCGGTGACGGCGGCCTCGCCTACTGGCCCGGCGGCAACGAGTCAGTCCTCTGGGGCAGCGCCTACGCCGGCGTCGCGGTGGCCATGGCCCAGAAACAGGGCGCCGCGGTTCCGAAAGAGTCCGCCCAGCAACTCTGGGACTACCTTTCGCTCCAGCTCCGCGGCGCCGCCGAAGTCGGTGAAGCCTACGAACTCTCGCAGCGTTGTCTCGCCGCCTACGCCCTCGCCCTCGCCGGGGTCAACGAGTCGGCCTACCACGAGGTGCTCTTCGAAAAGCAGAAGTCGCTCTCCGCCGAAGCCCGCGCCCTCCTCGCCCTCGCCATGGTCGAGAGCGGATCGGACCAAGCCGCCCGCATTAGCGCGCTGCTGAAGCCTGATCCCAAGGTGCCCGTCGCCGAGGTCTCATGGTATCGCCAGCCCTACATCGCCGCGACCCGTCTCCTCGCCCAGGTCCGCCACAATCCCGCAAGCCCCGAGGCCGACAAGCTCGTCGATGATCTCATGAAACTCCGCGAAGCCCGCAACGGCTGGGGCAGCACCTACTCGAACGCTTGGCCGCTCATCGCCCTCGGGGCCTACGGCGAAGCCTCGGCGAAGAGCCTCACCGCCAACCGGGTCGAGGTCGCCTTCGATGGCAATACGAAGTCCATCGAGCTGCCCGCCGAACCCGGCAGCGGCGAAGTTGCCTTCGACTTCACCGGCAAGTCCGACGCCCGTGCCCTCTCGCTGAAGACGAGGGAGAACGGACCGGTCTACGCGAGCCTCTCCCTCGCGACCCGGCCCGCCCTCATGCCTCTCGAGCCCGAGAACAAGGGCTTCGCGATCAAGCGCCGCTATGAGAAGGTCGAGATCGATGGCAGCATCGCCGCTGCGGAAAATCTCAAGGTCGGCGACCTCATTCTCGTCAGCCTCGACATCAACATTCCGAACGAGCGCGAAACCTATCTCGCCATCGACGATGCCCTGCCCGCGATTTTCGAAGCGGTCAATCCCGACTTCAAGACCAGCGAGACCCAGAAGGTGAACGTCACCCGCGAGACCCGCATCCTTTATGCAACACACACCGAGCTGCGCAAGGACCGCGTCCTCTTCTTCGCTGACGATGTCTACGGAGCGGGGGATTACTCCCTGCAATACCTCGCCCGCGTTGTCGCCCCCGGCGAAGTCACCGCGCCGCCCGCGAAGATCGAGGCGATGTATGAGCCCCAGCGCTTCGGTCTGAGTGGCACCGGACGCGTCACCGCGGCCCCGCGCCCGCTCGATACTGGCGAAGTCGCCAGCACGGCGACTTCGCGGTAATTTGGGTGAACCGCGCCCTTTGGCTCTGCGGAATCAGCGGAAAACCAAGTCAGGACCGCAGCGTCGGAAAAATCATGTCGGTTCCGCGCTAGCCAGGCACGCGATGCGACCAAATCTTGTCGCGGCCGCGACAAGATTTGGTCGCACTTCATGAAGGAGTGAGAGGCCGGCCCGGCTGCAAAACAAAAAAGACCGACGGTTTCCCGTCGGTCTTCCTTGGAGGGATTGCCAATTCAAAAATGGCTCAATAACGATACAGCTCTGGCTTGTAGGGGCCTTCGACTGGCACGCCGATATACTTGGCCTGGTCGGCGGTGAGCTTGGTGAGCTTGGCACCGATCTTCTCGAGGTGGAGTCGGGCGACTTCCTCATCGAGCTTCTTGGGCAGAATGTAGACGCCGGGAGCGTAGACTTCCCTGTTCTTCCAGAGGTCGATCTGGGCGAGGGTCTGGTTGGTGAAGCTGTTGCTCATGACAAAACTCGGGTGGCCGGTGGCACAGCCAAGGTTGACGAGGCGACCCTCGGCGAGCATGAAGAGCTGCTTGTCGCCGGGGAGGTCGTAGCGGTCGACCTGGGGCTTGATCGTCGTCTTGCTGACGCCGGGGGCGGCGTTGAGCTTGGCGACCTGGATCTCGTTGTCGAAGTGACCGATATTGGCGACGATGGCCTGATCCTTCATCGCCAGCATGTGGTCGAGGCGGATGATGTCCTTGTTACCAGTAGTGGTGACGTAGATGTCGGCCCAACCGAGGGTGTCTTCGATGGGGAGAACGCGGTAGCCCTCCATCGCTGCCTGAAGGGCGCAGATGGGGTCGATCTCGGTGACGACGACTTGGGCGCCGAAGCCGCGCAGGGTCTGGGCGCAGCCCTTGCCGACATCACCGTAGCCGCAGACGACGGCAACCTTGCCGGCGATCATGACGTCGGTGGCGCGCTTGATGCCGTCGACAAGGGACTCGCGGCAGCCGTAAAGGTTGTCGAACTTGGACTTGGTGACGGAGTCGTTCACGTTGATCGCGGGCACGCGGAGCTTGTTGGCCTGCGACATCTGATAGAGGCGGTGCACGCCGGTGGTGGTCTCTTCGGAGACGCCCTTCCAGTCCTTCATGTAACTGGTGAACTTGATGGGGTCCTGACCGTTGATGCGGAGGAGGAGGGCCTTGATGATGGCTTCCTCTTCGCTCTCGGAGTCGCTCTCGACAAAGGAGCGGTCGCCTTCCTCGAGCTCGGCGCCCTTGTGGATGAGAAGGGTGGCGTCACCGCCGTCGTCGACGATGAGCTGGGGGCCCTTGCCGTCGGGCCAGGTGAGGGCGGCCTCGGTGCAATCCCAGTATTCCTCGAGGGTCTCGCCCTTCCAGGCGAAGACAGGAATGCCGGCGGCGGCGATGGCGGCGGCGGCGTGGTCCTGCGTCGAGAAAATATTGCAGGAACACCAGCGGACATCGGCACCGAGCTCAACGAGAGTCTCGATGAGGACGGCAGTCTGGATCGTCATGTGCAGCGAGCCCATGATGCGGACGCCTTGGAGGGGTTTCTCAGCAGCATACTTGGCGCGAGTGGCCATGAGGCCCGGCATCTCGTGCTGGGCGACTTCGATTTCGAGACGCCCGAAGTGGGCCAGGCCGATGTCGGCGACCTTGTAGTCTCCCTTGATGGCGACGTTTGCGCTCATAATAGTGGTATTGTCAGGATGGGTGGTTCGTTTTACGCGCAGGCACTCTTGAGCGCTTCCGCCTTGTCGGTCTTCTCCCAGGTGAGGGAGTCGGTATCGTCCTCGCGGCCGAAGTGGCCGTAGTTCGTAGTTTTACGATAGATGGGGCGAAGCAGATTCAGTTCCTTGATGAAATCGGCGGGCTTGAAGGAGAAAAGCTCTTTGATGGCCTTCTCGATCTTCGCCTCATCGACGTGGTTGGTGCCGAAGGTGTCGATGTGGACGCTGACGGGCTGGGGGTAACCAATGGCGTAGGCGAGCTGCAGTTCGCAACGGTCGGCGAGGCCGGCGGCGACGACGTTCTTGGCGACGTAGCGGCACATGTAGGCGGCGGAGCGGTCGACCTTGCTCGGATCCTTGCCGGAGAAGGCGCCACCGCCGTGACGACCCATGCCGCCGTAGGTGTCGACGATGATCTTGCGTCCGGTGAGGCCGCAGTCGCCCTCGGGACCGCCGATGATGAACAGGCCGGTGGGGTTGATGTGGTATTCGGTCTTCTCGGTGAGGAGCTCGCCGGGAATGACGGCCTCGATCAGCTCTTTCCTGAGGATCTCACGGATCTCGGCCGTGCCGATGCTGGCGGCGTGCTGGGTCGAGACGACGACGGCGGTGACGCGGGTGGGCTTGCCATCGACATACTCCATGGAGACCTGGGTCTTCGAGTCGGGGCGGAGCCAGGTGTGTTTGCCGCTCTTGCGGAGTTCAGTGATGGCACGGCCAAGTTGGTGCGAGTAGAGGATCGGCGCGGGCATGAGCGAGGGAGTCTCGTTCACGGCGTAGCCAAACATGATGCCTTGGTCGCCGGCGCCCTGCTCGGCAGTTTCCTTGCCATCGGCGGCAGCGGCGTCGACGCCCTGGGCGATGTCGGGCGATTGCTGGCCGAGGGCGTTGATGAAGAAGAAGTTCGCGGCGTTGAACTTGCAGTCGTCGTTGGTGTAACCGATCTCGGTGATAGCGGCCTTGACCACTTCACGGTAATCGAACCGCGATGAGGTCGTGATCTCGCCGCCAAGAACGACGATGTTGTCTTTCACGAGGGTCTCGCAGGCGACGCGCGATTTGGGATCTTGCTCGAAGCAGGCGTCCACGATGGAGTCGGAAATGGTGTCGCATACCTTGTCGGGATGACCTTCGGTGACGGATTCGGATGAGAAAATATAGGAGTTTGCCATGTCGTATTTACAAATCTTGATTCATTGATACCATAGGCGGAAGATTCATGTCGTCAATCCTGAAATCGCTACGGCTCATCGCCGACCCGACGCGACTGCGCATTCTCAACTTGCTGCGGCGCGAAGATCTCTCCGTGGTGGAACTGCAGGACGTCCTCGGGATGGGGCAGTCGCGCATTTCCTCGCAGCTTTCCCAGCTCCGCCAGGGCCAGCTCGTGACCGACCGCCGCTCGGGGAAAAACATCATCTACACTTTCGGCAACGACGCCGCGCCGCTCGACGAGCGCCTCGTCCAGGCTCTCGACCTCGCTGCCGCGGACATGCCGGAGGCCGCCGACGATGCCGCCGCGCTCGCGCTGATTCTCACGAAACGCCGCGACAAGGCGCGGGCCTACTTCGACAACCTCGCGGGGAAATTCGGTCGCACCTATTGTCCGGGGCGGTCCTGGAAAGCCCTCGGCGAGACGCTCCTGAAGCTGATGCCGCCCCTTGTCATCGCCGATCTCGGCGCGGGCGAGGGCAGCTTCTCCCAGCTTCTCGCGCAGCGGGCCGAGAAGGTCATCGCGATCGACAACGCGGAGAAGATGGTGGAATACGGCACCAACGTCGCCCTCGAGAACGGCTACACCAACCTCGAATACCGCCTCGGCGGGATCGAGGATCCACCGATCGAGGAGGGCTCGGTCGATCTCGCCTTTCTCAGCCAATCGCTCCACCATGCAGTGCGTCCCGAGGCCGCCATCGCCGCGGCGTATCGCATTCTCAAGCCGGGAGGTCGCATCATCGTGCTCGATCTGCTGAAGCACCAGTTCGAGGACGCAAAGGATCTCTACGCCGATCTCTGGCTCGGTTTTTCGGAGCTGGAAATGTCGCGCTTTCTGAAAAACGCCGACTTTGACGAGGTCGAGGTCTCGGTGGTCGATCGCGAGTCCGAGCCGCCCTTTTTCCAGACGCTGCTGGCTCTGGGAACGAAGGCGGGCCGCTGAACTGTTCATTCTCGAGCGGGCATCGATTGCGTCCTTGCCCTTTGGCGGATTCCTTGGCTAACTAACCGCAATCATGATGAGAATCCCCCATTTCCTCACCCTCGCCGCCGCTTTGGCTGTGGCGCTCCCCGCCGCGAGCCTGCGCGCCCATGAGTCCGCCGCCGAGATGGCCGACGCGGCCAAGGTCCTCCTCGCGAGCCTGACCGACGACCAAAAGGCGAAGATGCTCTATGAACTGACCGACGCGGAGCGGGAAAACTGGCATTTCATCCCGAAACCCTTCGAAGGTGACGGCATGCGCGGTGGTCTCACCCTGAAGGACATGCGTCCAGACCAGCGACACCTCGCCTACGCCCTTCTCAGCACCGCCCTGAGCCACCGCGGCTACACGACCGCCCTCGAGATCATGAGCCTCGAGCAGGTCCTCTGGGAACTCGAGAACCAGGCGCCCAAGCGCGACACCCTCATGTATTACCTTTCCATCTTCGGCGAGCCCGGATCGAAGGCCTGGGGCTGGCGTTGGGAGGGGCACCACCTCGCGCAGAATTTCACGGTCGCCGATGGTAAGGTCGTCGCCGCGACGCCGAATTTCTTTGCCTCGAACCCCGGTGAAGTGCGCCAAGGCCCCCGCGCCGGGCTTCGGGTCCTTGCGGGCGAAGAGGACGTCGCCCGCCGCCTCGTCCAATCGCTCGACGACGCGCAGAAAGCCAAGGCCGTCACCGGCAGCGCCGCTCCCGAAGACATCCTCACCGCCGCGGAGAAGAAAGTCGGTCCGCTCGGGGGAGAAGGCATCGCCTACGGCGATCTCAACGCCGAACAGCAGAAGAATCTCAAGGAGCTGATGGAAGTCTACATCCGCCGCGTCAAACCCGACGTCGCCGCCGACGAACTCGCCGCGATCGAGAAGACCGGCCTCGACAAGATCGTCTTCGCCTGGCTCGGCGGCCTTCAGAAGGGAGATCCCCATTACTACCGGGTGCAGGGTCCGACCTTCCTCCTCGAATACGCAAACACCCAGAACGGGGCGAATCATGTCCATGCCGTCTGGCGAGATTTCGAGGGCGACTTCGGACGCGACCTGCTCCGCGAACATTACCAGGCCCACCACAGGGCCGAGTGAACCGGTGGGAATGTCGGAGAAGATCCAGAGCGCGAACGAAGGGGACCTGAAGCGCCTCCGCCGCATGCTCCGCAAGGTTGCGGGGCATGACCTCGAAGCGGTGAAACGGCGCCTCGAGCGCAGCGCCAAGCCCCGTCCCGGTGCCGAGGAGATCCGCGTGCTCGACATCGCCTGCGGCGACTGCCGCGAGGCCGAGGTGCTCGGGGACTTTGTCGCCGAACTCAAGGGCGCGCCCGAAGCCTCGGTGAAGCTCACCGGCATCGACGTCCGCGCCCGCGAAATCGCCGATGCTGCGCGGAAGTTCGGCAAACGCCAGGGGACGCGCGACGAGCGGGGAAGACGTGAATTCGAATTCCTCACCGGCGACGCGACGAAACTGAACGACCACGCCGAGATGGGCGAGGATTTCGACCTCGTCTTTCTGCGCCATCAGAACTACTGGAACGGCGCGCGCGACTGGGAGGAGATTTTCGATCAGGCGCTCGACAAAGTCGGCGACGAGGGACGCCTCGTCATCACGAGTTACTTCGACAAGGAGCACGCCCTCGCCCTCGAGGCGATCCGGAAACTGGGTGGCGAGCTCATCCGCACCGAGTTCAATGAAGAGACGCGCGAACTCATCACGCCCGGCAAATCGATGGACCGCCATGTCGCCATCTTTCGGAAGAAAGAGTGACCCATCGGGTATTGACTCCGCGTGAATCCCCTTGCCCCCAGCGTGGATCCCATCCGATGACCGACCTCCTCATCGTTGCCGGCGTGCTCGTGCTTTCCTTCGCGTTGCGCACCTCCGGGCTGCGAATCCTCCGCAAGGTCGGTGCGCTCGGCATTCTGGGGGCGACCTTCCTCGCGTTTTACTTTTTCACTGACCGCATCGCCGCCGGGGCCTTCGGCGTGTTACTCTGGTTTTTGCTCCCGTGGGTCGAGCTGCTCACCCGCATCCGGCGTCTCCGACTGCCCGTCGGCAAAACCCTTGCGCGCGAGGCGCCTCCCGGCCATTCGCGTTTTCCCGAGCTGACCGAACTCACCGACGAGATCGAGGCGGAGGGCTTTGAATATGTCGCCGACACCGGCTGGGACTGGGACGGCATGCACCAGTTTTACCGGATCTTCTACCACGCCGGAAACCGCGAGCAGGCCGCCATCTGCCTGACCGAGCAGGACGGCATTTCCTGGGTCGCCCTGAACCTCACCTCGCGTCATCCGCGGGGCATGACCTATCGCACGACGAACCTGCCTTTCAGCAGTCCGATGAAGACCGCGCCGGAGGTCAGCCTGCGGCAGGCGCCCGAATGCGATTCCTTCTCCGCCCTCCTTGAGGTGCATCGCTATTGGATGGAAGGGCTCGCCTTCGTGCCGGAAGACTTCGTCGCCGAAGATCCCGGGCAGCTCACCAGCCTCATCGAGCAGGAAACCGGCCGCCAGATCAAACACAACCTCGATTCTGGCCTCATCAAACCCGGTGAAACCAACGGCACCTTCCGCTATTCGTGGCGGGGCCTGTTTTATCTCTACTGCCAGCTCGTGAAGGACATGGTGCGGATGAGTTGAGCGGGCAGGTGCGGATTTTCATTGCCGCCGGCATTGTGGCCCGGGTAGGATCGACCCGTGAAAACGAAACCGGCGTTTTTCCTGTCCGCGCTCGCCTTGCTGCCGATCGCCGCGGACTTCCGTCGGATCGAAATATCCGCTCACGGCATCGGTGATCATTTCCTGCAATTCTCCGAGAGTGTCTCCCTGGGTCGTGATCCCGCCGCTCCGGGGATCATTCCAACGGGCGATAAAGCCCGCGGTCTTGGGACAGGTCTCCACGGTGAAGGTGATTTCCGCTTCCATCGCCGAGGGTAGTGCCCGTGGACGACATTCGCAGGGGTAGCGACGGTTCGTCCCCCTCGACGCCCATCCGGAAGCGTCGCCGATTCCGCTGCCGCTGGTGCGTCCATTGCCGTGCCCTCGCAAAACAACCCCTCCACCCCATTCTTTCCCGTTTACCACCCGCCCCCTTTCATCCACACTCCCGCATCGCTGCGATGAACTTTTCCCTCCAACATCCCGTGCCTCCCGTCGACCAGGTCGGGGCCGAGGCGCGGGCGGCGTTTTTCACGAAACGTTCCCTGAAGAACGACGCGAAACGCGCCGGGCTGCGGCTCGCGGTGTCGATGATGGACCTCACCACGTTGGAGGGCGCGGACACGAAGGGCAAGGTCTCGCAGCTCTGTCGCAAGGCGCGGCAACCCATGCCGGCCCGCTACCAGTGCCCGCCCTGCGGCGCGGTCTGCGTCTACCCGAACCTCGTCGCCCACGCGGTGAAGGAACTGGCAGGCAGCGGCATCCCGGTGGCTTCGGTCGCAACCGGGTTTCCCAGCGGGCAATACCCTCTCGAGTTGCGGCTCGCCGACACCCGCCACGCCGTCGGCGAAGGCGCCGCGGAGATCGACATGGTCATCAGCCGCGGGGCCTTTCTCGAAGGGGACTTTGTCAGGGTATTCGACGAGATCGCGGCGGTGAAGGAGGCCTGCGGCGGGGCGCTTCTGAAGGTGATCTTTGAAACGGGCGAACTTCAGACCTACGATCACGTCCGCTTTGTCAGCCAGCTCGCGATCGAGGCGGGGGCGGACTTCATCAAGACCTCCACCGGCAAGGTCGCCCCGGCCGCGACCCTCGCGGTGACGCTCGTGATGGTGGAGGCGGTGCGTGATTATTTCCTCGCCACGGGCCGACGCATCGGCGTGAAACCTGCCGGCGGCATTCGCACGGCGAAGGAAGCCCTGCACTACCTTGTGATGGTCAAGGAAACGGCGGGTGATGACTGGCTCACTCCGGAGCGGTTCCGCTTCGGTGCGAGTTCGCTACTCCTCGACGTGGAGATGCAGATCGCACGGATGGAGGAAGGGCGGTATCAGAGTGCGGAGTCTTTTGCGAAGGGATGAAACAGCCGAAAAAAACCACCCCCGACCTCACCTTCGCCGCGGCGCTCGACTACGCGCCGTCGCCGGAGACCTTTCCGGTGACGCTGAAGAAGCGCTACGAGCTCTTCATCGACGGCAGGTTCGTCGCGCCGAAGACGGGCAAGTATTTCGCCTCGGTCAATCCCGCGACGGGCAAGCGGCACACTCTCATCGCCGAGGCGGGGAAGGCCGACCTCGATGCAGCGGTGAAAAGCGCGCACCGCGCCTTCGAAAAAACGTGGGGACCGATGGCTCCGGCTGAGCGCGGCAAATACCTCTACCGGATCGCCCGGCTCCTTCAGGAAAAGGCGCGCGAACTCGCCGTGCTCGAAACGATGGACGGCGGAAAGCCGATCCGCGAAAGCCGAGATTTCGACCTGCCCCTGGTGGCGGCGCATTTCTTCCATCATGCGGGTTGGGCCGACAAGCTCGAGTATGCCTTCCCTGGCCGGAAACCGACCCCGATCGGGGTTGCGGCGCAGGTGATCCCGTGGAATTTCCCCCTCCTCATGGCCGCGTGGAAGATCGCTCCGGCCCTCGCCTGCGGGAACACGGTGGTGCTGAAGCCGGCCGAGACGACCTCGGTCACGGCGCTGCATCTCGCGGAGATTTTCCAAGAGGCAGGACTGCCTCCGGGCGTCGTCAACCTCGTCACGGGACCGGGCGAAACGGGCGCGGCCCTCGTGGCGCATCCGGGGATTGACAAGGTCGCCTTCACGGGTTCGACCGAAGTGGGCAAACGCATCGCAGCGGCGGTGGCGGGCACGAAAAAGCGGCTCACGCTGGAGCTCGGAGGGAAGGCGGCCAATCTCGTCTTCGCCGACGCTCCGCTCGACGAGGCGGTCGAGGGGGTCATCAACGGCATCTACTTCAACCAGGGCCACGTCTGCTGCGCGGGGAGCCGTCTTCTCGTAGAGGAGTCCATCCACGATGAATTCGTCGCGCGCCTCGGACGCCGCCTCCGCACCCTGCGCGTCGGCGACCCGCTCGACAAAAACACCGACGTCGGTGCGATCAACTCGAAGGAGCAACTCGGCCGCATCACCACTCTGATCGGATCCGGGATCGAGGAGGGCGCCGAACTGCACGAGTCGTCCTGCGCGCTGCCGGGCGAGGGCTACTGGTGCCGTCCCTGCTTTTTCACCGGCGTCACTCCCGCGCACCGCATCGCTCGAGAGGAGATCTTCGGTCCCGTCCTCGGCGTGATGACCTTTCGCACGCCCTCCGAGGCGGTGCAGAAGGCGAACGACACCTGCTACGGCCTCAGCGCCGGGATCTGGACCGACAAGGGTAGCCGCATTTTCAAGATCGCCTCGCAGCTCAAGGCCGGAGTGATCTGGGCGAACACCTATAACCAGTTCGATCCCGCGAGCCCCTTCGGCGGCTACAAGGAGAGCGGGTTCGGACGCGAGGGCGGACGGCAGGGACTGGCGGCCTACGTCAAACTCGGATAACCCGGATCAGTGCGGGTGACCGGTCGATTCGGAGGTGGCGGGCCGTTCCCAGCTCTTTTTCCCTTCCCCTTCGCCCACGGTGATTTCGCGTTCGAATTCCTGTTTGGCCTTCTTGAATTCACCCATGCCCTTCCCGATGCCGCGGGCGAGGTCGGGGATCTTTTTCGCCCCGAAGAGCAACAGCACGATCAAGAAGATCACGATCATTTCCTGCATTCCAAGTCCCATCATAAGTATCGATTCGTTGTTCTGTTAGGGTAAGGTCGCCGATTCTGGATTTCAGGCAAAGGGATTCCCTTTCGCGATTCGCGTAGCGCGATCGCGCTACCTGACGAAGGACGTTCCGGCTCGGAGATTTTCCGGGAAGAGATGCAGGTTCGCGACTTTGCGGAGCTTCTCCATGAGATCCTTCACGGTCTCCTCGGTGCGTTGGGCCTCGAGGTGGGCGATGATCTCGTCGCGCAGGTCCTCGAAGGCGAGCGGTCGGCTCTCGCGTCGTTCCAGAACCTCGATGACATGCCAGCCGTCGGGTAAGGCCATCGGCTCGATCAGACGAGGGGAGCCGGAGGAGAAGATCGCCGTCGCGACGGCTTCGGGAAATTCTTCGCGCGCCCGCCAGCGTGCTTCGACATCGGTCCCCCAGGAAGCATGAAGTTGTCGGGCTGTCGCCTCATCCGCCGCGGACAAAACGACTTCGCGGACTTTCGCCTTCTCCGGTTCAAAAAAACCGGGACGAGGCTCGCCTCCGGGCCCGAGGCGATTCGCCTCATACCATTGGTTGGCCTCCTCCTCCGTCACGCGGACCCCGGGTTCGATGCGGTTTTCGAGCCAGCATTTCCTCGTCCAGATCGCGGCGAGCTCGGCATCGAGCGCTTTTTCGTCGAGTCCCTGGGCGGCCGCGGCCCCGAGGAGAGCCTCTCGGGAGGCGAAGCCCGACTTCCAGGCGGCAATGAAGGCGGCGGTCTCTTCGGGCGTCACCACGTGGCGATCGCCGTCAGCATACTGCCGCACAAGGGTGTCATCGATGAGCGACTGGAGCGCAGCCCGACGGATCATGTCGAGGTTTTTGGCAGGCACGGAGGAGGCTTCGAGCCCGCGCTGATACAGGTGGCGTTTCACCACGAGATCGAGCTGATCCCGCGTCAGTGGTTCTCGATTGACGAGGGCAATCCAGCCCCGCCCCCGCGCTTCGAGGAGCGCCGCCTCGCGCGGATTGCGGATCGCGTCCCGAAGCGGTCCGTGAAAAACCTTCAGATCGAGCAGCAGATACCCGCCCACGAAGAGGTAGAGCATCCAGCGCCACGAGAGGTTTTTCATCGCGAGAGCATCACACGCCTGCGGTACGCGCGACCCTCAGCCCGAGACTCGCGTAGATCTCGCGGGTCGCGTGCGATTTGTTGAGCGTGTAGAAATGAATCCCGGCGACGTCGTGGGCGAGGAGGTCGCTGCACTGCTCGGTCGCGTAGTGGATCCCGACTTTCTCCACCGCCGCCGGGTCGTCGCCGGCCCGGTTGAGGGATCGGAGGAGCTTCGCGGGGAAACGGGCTCCGGCAGCGAGGTCGGCCATGCGCTCCATTCCCTTCGTCGAGGTCACCGGCATGATTCCGGCGATGATGGGCACGTGGATGCCCGCGATGGCACAGCGGTCGCGGAAGTCGTGGAAGTCGTCGTTGTGGAAAAAAAGTTGGGTGACGATGTAGTCGGCTCCGGCATCGACCTTTGCCTTCAGGTAATCCATTTCCTTGAGACGGTTCGGGGTCGCGGGATGTCCCTCGGGGAAACCGGCCACGCCGATGCCGAAACCGCGGCGGTCGGGGTGGGCGCCGGTCTCGGAGAAGTGCTTGATGTAGCGCACCAGGTCGGCGGCCTGCTGGAAGGCATCATTGGCCTTCACATAGTTTTTCAGATCACGCGGTGGATCGCCGCCGAGGGCGAGGATGTTGCCGACCCCTTCCTCCGCGTAACGCCCGAGGATGGAGGAGATGTCGCATTCTTGGTGGCAGACACAGGTGAGGTGGGGAATGGGATCGAGCGAAGTCGTCGTCTTCAGCCGAACGACGAGATCATGCGTCAATTCACGGGTCGAGCCGCCGGCACCGTAGGTAACGCTGACGAAGGAAGGATCGTAGGCCTCGAGTTCGCTGATGGTCTCGTAGAGCGCCTCCGAAGCCTCGGCGGTTTTCGGAGGAAAAAACTCAAAGGAAAGAGTCGGTCCGCCCTTTGCTAAAATGTCCTGAATGTGCATGCGGGGCTACTGTGGCACGTTTCGGGCCGGGATGGTAATGGGAATTCGCTCGACACCGACCCTCTCCCCATGGCAACGGAACTGCCACACAGGCGGTCTGGGAAATTCATTCAACTTCTCTTAAGGATTTCGATGCCGCTGGAGCTTGGAATTCTCAATCGCCGCCGCTTTTTTGCCGGGATCGCAGGGGCCGGGGCCTCTTGGCTGGGCCAGCGGGCCCTGAGTGCCGCCGAGGCCATCAAAGCCCCGTCTGGAACGTGGGCCCTCGTCTCTGACACCCACATTCCCTCGAAGCTGGGCGAACGCCATCGCGGAGCCTGCATGGCCGAGAACGTGGGGCGTGTCGTTTCGGAAATCCTTTCCCGCGACGCGGGGACGGGCGGGGTGATCGTCAGTGGAGATTGCGCCCGCCTCTACGGTCATGCCGACGACTACCGCAACTTTGCGGGGCTGATCGAGCCCCTCGTCCACGGACGGCGCGAGGTGCACCTGCTGATGGGCAATCACGACAACCGTGACGTCTTTTCCAGAACCTGCGCAACGGCCTTCCCCGACCACGAAAGTCCCAGCGGCCGGCGGACCGCCTTTTTGCCTTCGGAACACCTCAACTGGTTTCTGCTCGATTCCCTCGAGGAGGGCTGTCCGGTTGCCGGTCGGCTCGGACGCGATCAACTCGACTGGCTCGCGTCCGCGCTCGACCGCCATCCTGACAAACCGGCCATTGTCATGGCTCATCATCATTTGAAAATCCGCGATGAAAAGGGCCGTGTCTTCCAACCGATGAGTGCGCTGCGGGATTCCTCCGAACTCCACGAGGTGATGAAATCGCGCCCGCAGGTGAAGGCCTACCTTTATGGGCATACCCATCGTTGGGAGATCGGCCGCACTCGCGAGGGGATCCATCTCGTGAACCTTCCCTCTTCGGCCTACGTCTTCGATTCGACCCAGCCCGTCGGCTGGGTCGAGGCCACTGCTCGTGAAGACGGACTCGAACTTGAATTCCGGTCGCTCCACCCTCTCCACCCGTCACATCGTGAGCGGCATCGCCTGAAGTGGCGATGAGGGCTCCCTCGGGTCCACTTTCGGGATCTCTCCCGACCGTTGCCTGATGCCGGGATATGGTCCATCTTGGGTGGTGTCTTTTCCGCTGATCCAGAAATTGTTCCGTTCCCACGCCGGTCTTGTGGCCGGCATGTTTCTCGCCGTCGTCCCCGCTGCCGCCCGGGCCCAGGAAGGTTTTTCTGCCGATTCGCCTGAGCATCACGCGTTGACCTTGGCGAGCCCCTTTCTCGGCGACGAGGCCTTTACCCTGCGTCAGGATTACTGGAGCGGCGTGATCTCGCCGTCGACGGGCCGGGCGGTGAAGCTGCAGTTCTTCAAGCGGAACGTCTACCAGCTCTTCTTCGGCGCCACGCCCGCGGACCTGCCTCCGAAATCGAAGCTCTTTCTTCAGGTTTACGACGCCGAAAACGAGGAAGTGGCGAAGGCCGAGGGCGAGCCGGGTGCCGCCGCCATAGCGCTCGAGTTCAACAACACCCTCGCCAGCGGGGTCTACCTCGTGCTGATGAGGATCGAATCGCCTCCCGGCCCCTTCGCGGCGACTGAGGTGCCGTCGGTGATGTTCTACGGGTGGAAGTGAGAATGCCTCTCCGGACGGGTTTTGGACACGCCTCCTTTCGACGGATTGAGACCGCGTTTTGACTGGCGACCCACTCGATCTGCCGCGACAATCAGCGCAATGAGCCACGAACTCCTCTCCCGTCGATCTGTCCTTTCCCGCCTTGGTCTCACCCTGGGTGCCTCGCTCGGCTGGCGGGGCGCCGCCGCCGAAACCCCCAAGCGTGTCCTCCTGCGTTCGTCCTGGCAGACCGTGAACATCGGCGATATCGCCCATACCCCGGGCGTGCTGCACTTGCTCGAGCAACATCTGCCCGAGGCCGAGATCACGCTCTGGCCCAGCCGGATCGACAACGGCGTCGAGGATCTCCTTTTGGAACGCTTCCCCGGGTTGAGGTTCGTCAAGGGCGCAGAGGATCTGAAGCGTGCCTTCAACGAGAGTGATTTCCTCCTGCACGGATCGGGACCATCGCTCGTCGCGCAGAAGGATGTCGAACGTTGGATCGAAGCCACGAACAAACCCTACGGTGTCTATGGTATCACCCTCTCGCGTCGCGGTTCCACCGCGACGACCGACGTCTCTGACGACGCTTTCGCCAAAACGATCACCATCCTCAGCGGGGCGCGTTTCGCCTACTTCCGCGATTCGAAATCGCTCGAGCTCGCCAAGTCCGGTGGCTGCAAGTCGCCGGTGATGGAGTTTGGTCCCGATGGCGCTTTTGCCTGTGATCTCAGGCAGGACCAAAAGGCGACCACCTTTCTCAGTGCGAACGGACTGGAGGAAGGCGGTTTCCTCTGTTGCATCCCGCGGCTCCGCTACACGCCCTACTGGCTGATCAAGGATCTGCCGAAGGATGACGTCAAACACGCCCGCAACGAGGCGATGAAATTTCACGACCACGACCCGCACCTCGCGGCGATCCGCCTCGTCCTCGCGGAGACGAACCTGAAGATCCTCCTCTGTCCCGAGGACCAGACCCAGATGCAGGTGGGCAAGGAACTCTTTTACGACCGCCTCACCGATGATGAGAGGAAGCGCGTCGTCTGGCGTCCCGATTATTGGCTGACGGGCGAGGCCCTGAGCGTCTACAAGCGCAGCGCGGGACTCTTCGGCAACGAGATGCATTCGCCCATCATGTGCATCGGTCAGGGGATCCCGGCGATCGTGTGCCGCTGGTCGGAGCAGACGACGAAGGGCTACATGTGGTCGGACATCGGGCTCGGCGAGTGGCTTTTCGATTTCGACCGGGAGGAGGACGTGATGCGGCTCCCCGAGACCGTCCTTGCCATGGCGAAAGATCCCGACAAGGCGAGGCGGGTCGCCGCGAAGGGTCGAGCCTTCGTTGAGCAGCGGCAGCGCGAAACGATGGCGTTGGTGAAGAAAGAGGTGGGGTGATGGTGTGGCCTTTGCCAGGGTGAGGCGGTTTGCTCCATCAACAAGACCGAGGGTCGCTTCGGATCCTGGCTCGGGCTCGAGAGGCTCTCGCGGAATACGAGCTCGGCGGATTGCCCCGCCGTGAAAAGTGCCGATGGCTAACGGGGGTCGTCCAGGTCGGCAATATCGTTTTGCGAGGGGAAAAAGACGTCCTCAGGATCCCGGCGGCGGAGCCGCTCCGCCTTCGCTGGAATCCGTTTTATCTCTGGCCGGAAAACCGGTTCGCCGGGTGCGTGAAAAGCCCCGGCCGGCGCTGAGCGGGGCGGGGGGAATACTCCCCAAACGATGCAGACATTTTTGCCTCGCGGGGGTGGCGGATTTGCCGAAACACGCTACCCTTCTGACTCTTCGCCCCCTGCCCCTCCGAGACACGAGCATGAAAGCCAGCCGCTATCAGACCGACACCGCTGATCCCACGCAATTCGCCCCGGGACAGCGCTGGATCAGCGAGACGCAGGCGGAGTTCGGCCTCGCCCTCATCCTCTCGTCTGATCATTCTCAGGTGAAGGCCTTCTTCCCCGCCGTCGGCGAGACCCTCACCTATGCCTCGCGAAACGCACCGCTGCGGCGCGTTGCCTTCGAGGCGGGAGACACCGTGCGCGATCAGGCGGGCGAGGCTTTTGTCGTGGCCGAGGTGCGCGAGACGGAAAAACGCCTCATCTATGTCGATTCCGGGGGCAAGGAGCTGCCCGAAAGCCAGCTCTCCGACACGATGAACGTGCAGCGGCCCGAGCAGCGCCTCCTTTCGGGCGTCAGCGACGACCCTCGCCTCTGGGCCCTTCGCCAATGGGCGATCCGCGCCCAGCACGAGGCGCGCGCCAGCGATGTGCGCGGCCTTGTCGGCGGCCGCATCTCGCTGATCCCCCACCAACTTTTCATTGCGGAGGAAGTCGCCAACCGCGCCGCGCCTCGAGTCCTTCTCGCCGACGAGGTCGGCCTCGGCAAAACGATTGAGGCGTGCCTCATCCTCCACCGCCTCCACCTCTGCGGCCGGGCCTCGAGAGTGCTCATCCTCGTGCCCGACGCTCTCGTGAACCAGTGGTTCGTGGAGCTCTACCGCCGCTTCGCCCTCTCCTTCGCGATCTTCGATGAAGAGCGGGCCATTTCCATCGAGACAGGGGAGAAGAGTGCGGAGGGGGGCGGTCCCGCGAACCCCTTTTTCGACGACCAGTTCGTCCTCTGTGCGACCTCGTGGATCGCCACCAATCCGATCCGGGCAGCGCAGGCCGCAGCGGGAGGGTGGGATCTCCTCATTGTCGACGAGGCCCATCATCTCGAGTGGAGCCTCGAATCCGCGAGCCCGGAATACGAGGCAGTCGAGGCGATCGCAAAGGGATCGGCCGGGCTCCTTCTTCTCACCGCCACTCCGGAACAGCTTGGACGTGAGGGGCACTTCGCACGCCTCCGGCTCCTTGATTCCGCGCGTTTTTCCGACCTCGGCGATTTTGTCCTCGAATCCGAGAGATACCGTTCGATTTCCGAGCTCGCCGATCTTCTCCGCGGCAATGAGAAGTTGAAGGCGAAGGATCTCAAGGCCCTTGGCGCCCTCCTCGGAAAGGAAACCGCCGAGCGTCTCAAGGAAGACGCCACCCCGGCGCGCCGAGATGCCGCCCGCATCGCCCTGATCGATCTCCATGGGCCCGGTCGCGTCCTCTTCCGCAACCGCCGGATCGTTCTCGAGACTTTTCCGAAACGGGTCGCCCACCTCGTGCCGCTTGCCTGCAGCGAGGACGAAGCCTTCGAATGCAAGCTCGACTGGCTCGCCGACCTCCTCAGGGCTCACGGCGAGGAGAAATTCCTCCTCATCACCCATGCCCGGGAGACGGTCGAGGCAATCGAGTCGGGGTTGCGAGAGCGCATCAGCGCCTCGGCCGCCGTCTTCCACGAGGGTCTCACCCTTCTCCAGCGGGACAAAAACGCGGCTTGGTTCGCCGATGAGGAGCTCGGGGCGCGGCTCCTCATTTGCTCCGAGATCGGATCGGAGGGCCGCAATTTTCAATTCGCCCATCACCTCGTGCTCTTCGACCTGCCCGACGATCCCGGATTGCTAGAGCAGCGCATCGGACGCCTCGACCGCATCGGCCAGACCGCCGACATCCACCTCCACGTGCCCTTCGTCGAAGGCAGTCCCGAGGAATTGAGGGCGCTCTGGTATCACCGCGGGCTCGGGGCTTTCGAACACACCCTGCATGGTGCCGGTGCGATCCACCGCGAATGCCGCGCCGAGCTCGCCCGACTCACCGAAGCCGAACCGGGCGATCGCGAGGCCGCCCTCGTCGATTTTCTCGAACAGACCCGGGCTTTCAAGAAAACACTGGACGTCGAGCTCGAGCTGGGCCGCGACCACCTTCTCGAAATGAGCTCGTTCGACCGCGACCAGGGCCAGGCGCTCGTCTCGCAGATCCAGACCCTCGACGAAGACAACCGGCTCGAGCAGCTCATGCTGAAGGTCTTCGATCACTTTGGCGTCACCGTGACCGATCTCGGCGACCGCAGCTACGTGCTCACACCCGAGCATCTTTTTTCCGCCGAGACCTTTCCCGGCCTGCCCGAGGACGGGCTCTCTGTCACCTTCGACCGCGATCTCGCCCTGGCCCGCGAGGACATCGCTTTCCTCACCCAGGATCATCCCCTCGTCACCGGCGCGCTGGAGAGCCTCGTCTCGACCGACCATGGCAATGCCGCCTTCTTCCGCCTCGAAAATGCGGGCGAGCAACTCCTCATGGTCGAGACCGTCTGCGTGCTCGAGTGCGTCGCCCCCGAGCGGCTCCACGCCGAGCGTTTCCTCCCGTCGAAACCCATCCGCACGATCGTCGACCAAAAGGGGCGGAACCGGACCGCTGACTTCGATCTCGAGCGCATCCGCCGCGACGGGCGCCCGGGCCCCTCGACCTTCCTCCGCGAGAAGTCCAAGGCCCTCCGCGCCGCTGTGCCGCCTCTCCTCGAGGTGGCGCAGCAGGAATCCGAGACCCACGCCAAGCTGATCCGAGAGACCGCAATCGAACGGATGAACGAGGCCCTCGGCGAGGAGATCGAGCGCCTCGAGCGCCTTCGGACGTTGGGACACCCGGTGCGCGACGAAGAGGTCTCCCTCCTTGTCACGGCCCGCGCCGAACTGGGAAAATACCTCGCCGAGACCCCTCTCCGGATCGATTCGGTGCGTCTCATCCTCGCCATGACCTGAGCGGCGGAGCCGCGGAACGAATCCGACCCTGCGCCCGATGACCCGTCCCGCCAAAGGTCCGCGCAAGCGCATCGTTCCTTCCTCGAAACGGGCGGAGCCGGAACTCCCCCGCTGGCGCCGCCTGCTTTCCCTCCCACTATTCCGGTTCCTCCTCCTCCTCACCCTCGCTGCGACATGCGCCTCGCTTGTGGTTGCCGCGTTGGTCCTTTTCAACTACGACCGCCAGGCGGCTCGCTACGACCTCGCCGCGGTCGGCCGCATGCCGATGGAGTCGACCGTCACCGACGCCACCGGCGCCCTTGTCGGCTACCTCCACGGAGAAAATGTCGGCACACCGCTGCCGCTCGATCAGATCTCGCCGCATTTCCTTGAGGCTCTTGTGGCGCGGGAGGACTCGCGTTTCTATCAGCACCAAGGCATCGACCATCGCGGCCTCATCCGGGCTTGGATCAGAAATTTCCGGGAAAAACGGACGGTCCAGGGGGCGAGCACTCTGACGATGCAGCTCACCCGCATGACCTTCGGACTGACCGGCCGCACGATGCAGCGCAAGCTCCTCGAGATGGCGATCGCTCGCCGCATCGAGCGATACTATGCGAAGGACGAGATCCTCAGCCACTACATCAACCGGGTTTTCCTCGGCACGGGGATGAATGGGATCGAGCAGGCCGCTCGCGGCTACTTCGGCAAGCCCGCCTCCGAACTCTCCCTCCCTGAAGCTGCCATGATCGCCGGCGTGATTCGTGCCCCGAACGGCTTCTCCCCTTTCCGGCACTACGACGCCGCTCTCCGCGAGATGCGCAGCACCCTGCACCGCATGGCCGATGAGGGCATGATCACCAAAGAGGAGGCCGAATCCCTCTGCCTTGCGAGGCCCGCGGTGCTCCCACAGGAGCGATGGCTGGCGATGCTGCGCGAGGAAGCGAAGATCTCCGAGCAGTCGCATCTGCTGCGTCTAGTCGAGGAGGAAGTGAAATCGCTTTTCCCCTCGCACGTCGGCGTCGGTGGCCTCAGGATCCAGACGACCTTCGATCTCCGACTCCAGACTGCGGCCGAAAACACCGTTCAGGCCCGCCTCGCGGAATTGGAAAGACGCCCCGGCTACGCCCATCCGACCTATGCGGCTTATCGGTCCGGAGATCCCGCTTACCTCCAGGCCGCCACCGTCGTGCTTGAAAATTACAGCGGCGCCATCCGCGCCCTTGTCGGCGGACGCGATTTTGCCCACAGCGAGTTCAACCGCGCGACCCGCTCAAAGCGGCCCATGGGCTCGGTTTTCAAACCCCTCGTCTACGGGACCGCCTTCGAGCGCGGCCTCTTTCCCGGCATGCTTATCAGCGATGCCGCGATCGCTCCGGGAGAGATCCCGTGGGACAAGATCGGTTGGAATCCCCAGAATGCCGACGCAGTCTACGGCGATCGTCTCACCGTCGCTACCGGGCTGATCCAATCGCGCAACACCATGACCGCCCGTGTCGGGGAGTGGGCCGGGATCGGCTCCGTCATCGCGATGATGGAGCACGCCGGACTTGGCGAAGCGGAGCGCTCGGAACCGACCCCGCCGCTCTACATCGGCACGATTGGTGCGAATGTCAGGGATGTCACGAGCGCCTTCAGCGCCTTCGCTACCGGGGGGACCCGCCACCAGACCTACTTCATCGAATCCGTAGCTGATCGCGATGGCACCGTGCTCTACCGGCACGAGGAAGCAAGTTACCGGGTCCTTTCACCTGGAGCCGCGTGGCTCACTTCCAAGCTCCTGAAAAAGGTCGTCGCCGATGGTGGCACGGGAGCGGGCCTGCGGCAACTCGGGTTCACCGCCCCCGCCGGAGGCAAGACCGGCACCACCAACGACTTCGAAGACGCCTGGTTCGTCGGCTACACCAGCCGCCTCTCCTGCGGCGTCTGGATCGGGCTTGATCAGCCCGCCAAAATCATGGAAGACGCCTACGGCGGTCGCATCGCCGTGCCCGTTTGGCACGATCTGATGACCGAGGCCTCGCGGATCGGCTACGAGTTCGGTGAGTTCCCCGAACCCGGCGAAGTCGTCCAGATGGAACTCTGCCGTGAATCCGGATTGATGGTGGGTGACGATTGCCGCAGCGCGGGTAGCGTCTACATCGAGGAGGTGCCGCACGACCTCATCCCTCGCAAAAATTGTCATTCGCATTGAACGATTTTTCCTGCCGCTTGCTCTGAAAAGCGCCCGACCCGACTCGTCACCGCCATCCCATGTCCATCGCCGCCGTTTCCGATCGCACCGAATACCGGCCCTTTGCGGCTTTTGCCTTGGTCTGGGCCATCTCGAGCCTCATCCATCAGCTCGCCTTCACTTTCTGGACCGAGAGTTGGGAGGGATGGGTCCTCGTCCTCACCGCCATCGCCTTGATCTATCGCCCTGACTGCGTTCTGCGCTTTGCGATCCACGCCATCGCCTCGCTCCTTCAGCTGTGGGACAAGCTGCCATTCGTGCCAAATCACATCCTCTATGAGGGAATGCTCCATCTCATCATGCTCCTCGGCGCAATCGGTTTCCTGTTCCGGGGCAATGGGCGGATCGAACTTGCCCGCGCCGGCGCGGATTGGATGTCCCGTCTTCTCCTCCTGGGGATCGCGGGTCTCGCAAAGGCCGCCTACTTCTCTCTTCCGGTCTTTCCCCAGGGATACCTCCTCGGGGCCGTCACGACCCTGTTCCTCCTCTTCGCCCTTTGGCGCGTCCTCTTTCCCTCACCAACCGTCGGGGGCGGGGAAGATTACTTCGGTCGCATCGCCCCGGTCCTGCGGGCCGCGGTGCTTGTCATGTATGTCTGGGCGGTGATCCAGAAGCTGAACCGAGATTATTTCAATCCCGACGTCTCCTGCGCCGGACAACTCCACGTCGAGATCGCCGCTTATTTCGGCAATCTCATTCCCACCGGGCGCTGGACCCATGTGCCCGCCGCGGTCGGTTCTCTCGTCTTCGAGCTTGGCATCCCGATCCTGCTTTACTGCCGACGCACGCGCTATTTCGGATTCGTTGCGGCCATCGTCTTCCACCTCTGGCTCTCGATTCATCCCGCCGCCGGGATCTTCAGCTTTACCACCCTTATTCTCTCCATCCTTATTCTCTTTCTCCCGATCGAGTGGGGCCGGGCGATGCAGGCGAGCTGGGACAAGCAACTGCGATGGCTTGGCGGAGGCGAAATCGCCAAAGGAAGAAGGCGCTCCCGCGCCCTCGTCGTCGCGATCTTTTTCGCCGTGCTCATCACCCAGGGAACCCTCTACCTCACGATCGCCCGCAGCTACGAGGTCTTTTGGACCGCCAACCGCATCGGTTTTTTCGCCTTCTTTGTCTGGGGTCTCTGGATCGGGGCGAGTTTCCTCGTCGGAGGCTGGTGCGGGGGTCCCACCGCGGGTGCGATGCCGAACCGGGCCAGGGGAACCCTTGCCTGGATCGGTCTGCTCCCCGTGCTCCTCAACGGCCTCTGGCCTTGGCTCGGTGGGCGGACGCAGACCTCTTTCTCAATGTATAGCAACCTGCGCTCCGAGGCCGCGGGAAATCACCTGTTCCTCCGCCGCGCCGATGTCTTTGATCTTCAGAAAGACATGGTCGAGGTCCTCACCGCGGCCCCCGATATTCTCGGTCCCTCGAGCCGGCCGCAAGGAATCCAGCAGTTCGCGAACCTCGGTCACCGCATCCTGCCGTGGTTCGAGTTCCGCCGTCTCGTCAGCGAACACGATGGCGACTTCGAAGTCACCTACACCCGCAAGGGCAGGGAGGAGTCGCTCGGGAGAAAAGAAGGTCAGACCCACGGGGACCCCGAAGCCTTTGAACCGCTCCCTCTCCTCCACCGCAAATTCCTCTGGTTCCGCCGACTTGAAAGCCTCGAGGGACCGATGGGGTGCACGCATTGAGGCGAGAAGAGAGCGCGGCGCGGACGCGAGGTCCCGCATTGACCCGGGAAGCCCCCCCACTCGCCCTTTGACCCGTCCCGCCGGGGGTGCTAGGCTTGCCGCCTTTCGAATCCCGGCCCTTTCATGAGCGAATCCGACGGCTCCTCCACCTACAAAGCAACTCTGAACCTCCCCGACACGGCCTTCCCGATGCGGGGAGACCTCGTCACGCGCGAGCCCGATCGACTCGCCCGCTGGGAGAAGGACGGCCTTTACCACCGCATCGTCGAGCGCCGCCGCGCTGCCGCCTTGCCGAAATTCATCCTCCACGACGGGCCGCCTTTCGCCAATGGCGACGTCCACATGGGCACGGCCCTGAACAAGGTGCTCAAGGATCTCGTCCTGAAAAGCAAGTCGATGGCCGGGCACGAGTGCCCCTTCGTCCCTGGCTGGGATTGCCATGGACTGCCGATCGAATTCAAGGTGGTGAAGGAGACCCGCGGCCTCGAGCCCGCGGAGATCCGTCGCCGCTCCGAGGCCTTTGCTCGCGAATACATCGACATCCAGCGCCATTCCTTCCGCCGCCTCGGCGTGCTGGGGGATTGGGAGAAACCCTACCTCACCCTCTCGCCTGAGTATGAGGCCGACATCATCCGGGTCTTTGCGACACTCGTGGAAAAGGGCCTCGTCTACCAGAGCCAGAAGCCGGTGCAGTGGAGCTACGGGGCCCAAACCGCGCTCGCCGAAGCCGAGGTGGAATACAAGGACGTCAAGGATCCCGCCATCTTCGTGAAGTTCCCCCTCGTCACCGGGACCTTCGCCGGGCAAAGCTCCATGGTCATCTGGACGACGACTCCCTGGACGCTGCCGGCAAACCTCGCCATCGCGGTGCATCCGCTCTTCACCTACGTCCGCGGGGCTTTCACAAACGCCGAACGCGGGGTGACAGAGAACTTTATCCTCGTCCGCGAACTCGTTGAGGCCTTTGGCCAAAAGACCGGCTTCGTTCCCTCGGGCGAACTGTCCGAGCTGAAGGGCGCGGAGCTCGAAGGTGCCGAAGCTCAGCATCCCTTTCTGCCGCGCACTTCGCGGCTCATCCTCGCCGAGTTCGTTACCACTGAGACGGGGACCGGCGCGGTTCACATTGCCCCGGGCCACGGGTCCGAGGATTACCAGGCCGGACAACAGAACGGTCTCGGTCTCCTCTCTCCCGTCGATGACCTCGGCAAATTCACCGACGAAGTCGGCGTCGATTTCCTCGTCGGCCAGCACGTCCACGAGTCGAACGTGCCCATCATCAAGCTGCTCGCGCAAAACGGCACGCTCGTCGGCAAGGAGAACTACCTCCACAGCTATCCGCATTGCTGGCGCTCCAAGACGCCGGTGATCTTCCGTTCGGTGCCTCAGTTCTTCATCAGAATCGATGCCCTGCGCGCCACCGCGCTGAAAGAGATCGACCTCGTCCGTTGGCTGCCCCACTGGGGCCGCAACCGCATTCATGGCACGGTCGAGTCGCGGCCCGACTGGTGCATCTCGCGCCAGCGCACCTGGGGTGTGCCCTTGCCGGTCTTCTACGACGCGCAGACCTCCGAGCCCATTCTCGACGCGGGCTTGGCGCGCCGCGTCGCCGATCTCACCGAATCAGGTGGGACCAATCTCTGGTTTGAGAAGGACGACACCTGGTGGGCGGAGCAACTCGGATTGCCCGTCGGCACGACGCGCTGCACCGACACCCTCGACGTCTGGATCGACTCGGGTTCGAGCCACGTTGCGGTGATGGACCGCCACCCCGAGTTGCATTGTCCCGCGGACCTTTACCTCGAGGCCACCGACCAGCACCGGGGCTGGTTCCAGAGTTCGCTCATGCTCAGCGTTGCGGTTCGCGACGCCGCGCCCTACAAGGCGGTGATGACCCACGGCTTTGTCGTTGATCAAGACAAAAAGAAGATCTCAAAGTCCGAGGCCGCGAAGTCGGGCAAGCCGGTCGATGCCGCCTACTTCTACAACAAATACGGCGCGGACATCCTCCGACTCTGGGTCAGTAGCGTCGACTGGCAGAACGAAGTGCCTTTCGGCGAGGATCTCTTCAAGCAGACTGCGGAGCCCTATCGGCGCTTCCGTAACACCCTGCGCATCCTCCTCGCGAACCTCTCCGACTTCGATCATGACGAGGATGCCGTCGCCGATGCGGCATTCTCCCTGCTCGATCGCTGGATTCTCGAACGTCTCCACCAAGTCGTCGTCGAGTGCCGCGAGGCCTACGCCGCCTTCGAGTTTCGCAAGGTCTTCAACACCCTCAACCAATTCTGCGCCGTCGACCTCAGCGCTCTCTATGTCGACATCACGAAGGACCGCATGTATTGCGACGCCGCCGCGTCGCCGCGTCGTCGTGCCACGCAGACGGCGATGGCCCGGGTCTTTGAGGCTCTCGTGAAGCTGCTCGCCCCCGTCCTTTCCTTCACCGCCGACGAGGCTTGGGAATACGCGGGCAAAAAGGAGTCGGTCCATCTTGAGTTGTTCCCGGAAGCCGAGGCCGCGGATGCCGGCACGGCCGCCTCGGACCAGATCGCCCTGCTTTCGCGCCTCCGCGACCTCGCGCAGGTCGCGATCGATGCGGCGGTGAAAGCCGACGAGTTCAAAAAGCGCGAGAGCGCCGCCGTGGTCTTCCACCTGCCCGCCGACGACCCGGCCCGGGTCCTGCTCGAAGCCTCGCGTGAGGAGGCCCTCGAGTTCCTCATGGTCTCGGACTTCGCGGTTTCCGAAGGCGGGAGCGAGACGAAAGCGACCGTTTCCGCGACCACCCACGTCGAGTGTCCGCGCTGCCGCCGTTCCCTGCCGCTCGTCGCGAGTGGGCTTTGCCAACGCTGTGAAGACGTCGTTTCCGCATCCGAACCGGTCGCCTCTTGAGCTGATGACCCGCTATTTTCTCCTTCTCGCCCTGCCGCTCCTCGCTCTCGATCAGTGGACAAAATGGCTGATCCTGCAGCGTTTCCCGCAATACGGGTCGCCGGAAAACCTCATCGAGGTGATCCCCGGCTTTTTCCATCTTGTCCGGGTCCACAACACGGGCATGGCTTTTGGTATGTTGAACGGCTATGAGCACGCCAACTGGATCTTCGGTGCGATCGGTCTGGTCGCCCTCGCCAGCATCACCCTGCTCTGGAAAAGGGGCGCCTTTCCTGACAGAATCTCCAAAGTGGCGGCCGCCCTCCTCGTCAGCGGCATCTTTGGCAACCTCACCGACCGCATCCTTCCGGGGCGTGGTTACGTGGTCGACTTCCTCGACTTCCAGCCGCCGTTTTATCACTTGATCGACGAGTCCGGGCATTTCCCGTCCTTCAACGTCGCCGACTCGTGCATCTGTGTCGCGGCTGGGCTGCTGATCTTCTCGGCCTTTCGCCAGCCTGGCGGATCGAAGAAAAAGCGAAAGGCTTCGGCCTGAACCCCGTTGTCGCGATGAGCCGCAAGGGAATCATCACCGTCGCGCTGTTCTTTCTCGTCGCCTTTCTTCTCTTGCAACTCGCCGCCCGAGGCTACCGCGAGGTCGAGGCCTTGCAATCAATGGAGAAAGCGATGGCTGCGGTGCGGCGGGATTTCCCCGCGGCGAAGCCGGTCTCGACCGCGCAGCTGGCGACGTGGATCAGGGAGAGGGAAGAGATCGCGCTGATCGATGCGAGGGCTCCGGAGGAGTTTGCCGTCAGCCAGATTCCTGGCGCGCGGAGGGAACCAAGCCTCGTGAAAGCCGCCAAGATCGTCGAAGGCTCGATGCGGGTCGTTGTTTACGACGCCGTCGGATTCCGCTCCGCTGAATTCACGGACGCCTTGGCCGCCGCGGGATGCGGGGAAACCTTCTACCTCGAAGGCGGCATCTTCCAATGGGCCAATGAAGGGCGATCCCTCGTCGACGCCAAGGGCGAAACCGCGACAGGAGTCCACCCCTACAACAAACTCTGGGGGAGGCTGCTGAAACCCGCTGCTCAGAGTGCGGGTGGATAGCCCGGTCTGCGACCGCTTGCGATCGCCCGATCCGGCATTAACCTTGGATCATCTGGAGTCCACCACGGCCCGGATTCAATTTCGATTCCTCCGGTCGGCACTTCGAATGTTTTTCAGGGTGGCCGTGGCGTCAAGAGAGCACCTGCCTTCCTCGAAGACATCCAACCCATTCTGCGCGACGAGCGCGTGCCTTGACATAAGCGGGAAACCCTCTCCGACGCGGTGAACTTTGAGGCCAGGAGCTAAAACGATACCC
>Ga0172373_10001337_pt1 | contig 40153 bp, 32 predicted proteins | sample Lak10m_2_FD_114546 | JGI IMG/M metagenome (GOLD analysis project Ga0172373, IMG submission 114546) | Freshwater microbial communities from Kabuno Bay, South-Kivu, Congo - kab_092012_10m | ecosystem: Environmental > Aquatic > Freshwater > Lake | place: Democratic Republic of the Congo... | reverse complement strand
GGGTACAAAACAATGAATCAGGGCCTGTTATGTCCAACCGACTACTGCGGTCTAAGGTCTTTCCAAAAATTGAATCCGGCGTACCAACCATTTTCCTGCTGCTGGACAATCTGCGCTATGACCAGTGGCGTATTATCGAACCCATTCTGAGCGAAGCCTTCCGAATGGAAGAAGAAGATTTTTTCTTTAGCATCCTTCCTACTTCTACTCAGTATAGCCGAAATGCCATCTTCGCCGGTATGATGCCGACGGAAATTGAACGGGCACACCCCACCTGGTGGGTCAACGACAACGAGGAGAAAGGCAAAAATCTATACGAAGACGCTCTACTCGGCGAACTCATCAAGAAAACCTTCCGCAAGGAGTTGAAATGGGAATACCTTAAAATCACCAGCGTACACCACGCGCGTCAAATGCAAGATAACGCACTGAACCTACTCAACAACGACCTCACCGTTATCGTGTACAATTTCATCGACATGCTATCCCATGCCCGTACGGAAATGGAAGTGCTAAAAGAACTCGCCGGGGATGAAAAAGCATACCGCTCCCTCACCCGCTCCTGGTTTGAAAACTCCCCCCTATGGTCTGCGCTCAAACGCCTGGCAGAAAAAGATATCCAGCTTTTTGTTACTACAGACCATGGTACTATCCGGGTGAACACACCGACCAGAGTAGTTGGCGACCGCGAGACAACCACCAACCTGCGCTATAAATCCGGCAGAAATCTCCAATACGAGCGGAAAAATGTGTTTGAAGTGCGCGACCCTGCGCAGGCGAAACTTCCCCGCCCCAATGTGAGCTCAAGCTATATCTTTGCGAAAGAGGATTCTTTTTTCCTCTACCCAAACAACTACAACCAGTTCAACAATTACTATAAAAATACCTTTCAGCACGGCGGCATCTCCCTGGAGGAAATCATCTGCCCATTCATTCGCCTGCGTTCCAAATAACCGGAAACGCTGAATCCTGGGGCAACCGCTCTTTCAACCTTCCCATCGCCGGGGCAAACAGAATTTTTTTTCCAAAACGCCCCGGCACCTTCAAATAAACAGAGGCTACCGAGACAAATAAAAACGTACTAATTTCTATCCGTTCCACATTGTGGTACGGATAGCGATAGTTTTGGAAATAATTCGTCACATAAATAAAACCTTCCCCCATTTCAACCCGCTTCAACTGCATGAGCGTGAAATAAAGCAAGACTACCCCACTTATGAAAAAAAAGCCGATACCCAACCCCATTTTCCAATCCAAGACCTCTCCTTTTGAATCTTCCGGGCTCAATAACACCGCCGCGCTGAATGATCCGAAAAATACAATCCAGAATACCGGCACAAATACCTTATAGAATAAAGTCAGGTTACTTGAAACTCTTTCCATCATTTTAATTTTCAGCCGCTGCCTCTCTTTCTTCTGCTTCCTCCCTTTTTGCCCGACGACGGGCCTCCCGTGCGGCAACTAGAATACTTATTTCATATAATCCAAACAAAGGAATAGCAATCAACATCTGCGAGACCGCATCCGGCGGACTCAAAAAAGCCGCCGCAATCAATATTACCACCACCGCGTGTCTTCTGAATTGCCGCATCGTATCCGGCCCCAGTAAACCAACCCGAGCCAGAAAAAATACCACAATCGGCAGCTCAAATACCAGACCCATCGGCAACGTAAACATGGTCATGTAGCTAATATATGAATCCAGTGTCGGGGTATTCTCTACCCCCGGAATCGTATATCCCACCAGAAAGTTAATGGCAAACGGAGCAATAACATAATATCCAAATCCTACACCCAGCATAAAAAGCAAGGAGCATATAAATACGACCCCACGAGCCGCATTGCGCTCCCCATCGTACAAACCCGGGCTGATAAAACGCCACAACTCCCAAAAAACGTAGGGAAAAGAAAAAATAAAACCCGCGGTGAAAGAAAGGCTCACACTCGTGATAAACGCCTCCCCAAAACCAATCGCCTGCTTCTTAAAATCCGGTGGCGTAAAACACATACTATCACTAAACCCAAAATACTGAGACAACTCACAAATAACCCGGTAGGAGAAAAAGTCTTTCTGTGTCGGACCGAAGATAACTTGTTTGAAAAACCAATCCTGAAAGATAAACAGCACAATTCCGGCCACTGTTATTACTACCAGAGAGCGCATGATATGCCAACGCAATTCCTCCAGATGTTCAAAAAAAGACATCTCCTTTGTATCGTTCTTTGCCATAGTTTTGACCTAATCAATGAAGACCCAAATTTAAGAATTTTGAACACATAGCCACCTTTTGACAAAGATGTTCGCTGAATCTATGCCGCTTTATTTTATACTCTCTATTCCTTCGACTTCCCGATACCGCTCAATCATGCCCGGCTCAATCGGTCGGCATCCATTTTAATGACCAGGGGTGCTCACTTTTTTATTTTATCCTCCGCTGGCTACAGAATTTCTTCTTTCATCCTATTTCAGCGCATAAACCCCACTAAAACGCTTTCCAGGTATATACTTCCTCCCTACATTTAACCCCTGATTTCAAAGACTACGCCATGGACCCCTTGTACACCCCCTTTAAAAATAACTCCCCGTCCTAATCGTTTTTTTGAAAACCACTACTGTTGCATGAAAAATCAACTCCTTCTCGTAGCGCTGTTCTGCATAGCTTCCCTAAACGCCCAAACCACCATCGGCCTGGTCGCCTACTATCCTTTTGACCAGTCGGTAAATGATGCTACCGGAAATACAGCGAATACCGGATTCCTAAACCATAAACCTGAATACGCATGTGGGGTGTTCCAGGATGCCTTGTCGATCCGCGACCGACTATACCTTACCCGACTCGTCGGCCCGGTAAAGGACGAATTCGATACCGAAGATTTCACGATTGCCTTCTATTTTCGAATGGCCGGAACCGACGGGATCCAGTACCTCCTCTCCAAACGACGCTCCGATTGCCTACAGGACAACTCCTGGTATATCCGATACCGCCCCAATACCCGCAATATCAACGCCGTTTTCTCCGAAAGCAGCGACCGCTTTGTCAATATAGTCAGCGAACTGACCGCAGCTTCCTGCTGGTACCACGTAGCCATCGTACGGGATGGGGGCCTGTTTCAGCTTTATATCAATGGACAGCTCGTACAGCAACAGGGAACCTATGGGCGCATAGACCTCCGCAACGACGGAGATATTATTATTGGAGGCAGTGAATGCTATGGGGCTAACGAAAATGCCCTGAAAGGTTTTATCGATGAACTGCGCTTCTACAACCGCGCACTGCCACGCGATGAAGTCAAAGGATTGCTGCGGACTCTACCCGATCGCATCACCACTCCCGACACCAACCTTTTTCTTGGAAATCCAGTCGATATAAGGCTCTCCCCCACCTGCGCATCTACCTTCCGATGGTCTCCTGCCTCCTTTCTCGACGACGCTACCTCCTCCAATCCTCAATTCCTGGCCACCGATCCAGGAGAATATACCCTGCAAGTACAAATGGGCGACCCCGCATCTCCCTGTGTCGCCACTGACTCTATCCATATTTCCGTTATCGACCCCAACACCCTCGACTGCTCGAAAATATTCCTTCCCTCCGCTTTCACACCGAATACCGATGGGCTGAACGATACCTACGGCATTAGCAACCCCTATGTGGTGCAAGAATTAGTCAGCTTCGAAATATTCGATCGATGGGGCGCCCGGCTTTTTTATACCAGCTCCCCCTTCGATCAATGGGACGGCCAACTCAACGGCCAAGCCGTAAACCCCGGCGTATTTGTGTACCGGGTTCAGTTTTTGTGCAACGGACAGGAAAAAATTCAAACCGGCAACTTCGTACTGATGAAATAAACCCCTCCACACCTAAATGGTGTCAGAGCCAAGTTATGTTTTGGGGGCTTGAGCATCCTCGCTGTTAGCGGAAAACCGTGGTGTCGCCCCTATAGAGCAGGACCACCCCATCGAGAAATTCTACCTCGACCATATACACATACACGCCGGGCGGAACTAGCTTCCCATCTACCCGACCATCCCAAAGCGGAGCGCCACTCAAACAGTCGATGGGAACATTGCGGGATTCAAACACCTTTCCTCCCCACCGGTCGAAAACCAGGGCGTAATTAATTTTCGTGACGCCTTTACACGCAAATACGCGCAGCTCATCATTCCATCCATCGCCATTTGGAGAGAAAACATTGGGAATGTAAATATTCCGGTTGCGATCCAATTCCACAAACACCTCGCCAGACGCCTTACAGCCATTGATGTCAATAACCGTCAGCTTAAAATTCTGATCCTCCAGCAAATTGTAGATATATGGATTGCGGATATTAGCAGCCGTGAGGTGGTTTATGGGGCTCCAGATAAAGGAATCTACCGGGGTAGTGCCTGTAATAATCGGATTTAGCGCAGTAAGCGTATCCCCAAGCTCCACCACTATCGTAGCCGGATCAAAGACCACCCGCAATTCCTCCGGCTCCGTGACCAGCAGCGTATCTGAATAGGTGCAACCAAGCGGGTCCTCAACCGTTACAATCAGTTCGCCGGAGAATACCGTAGCGGCCTGATTCGGCGAAAAACTCAAACCCGTATTATTTACAGAAAACGTATAGTCCAGCAAGTCACTTCCATTGCCTCCATAAATAGTATCAATACGCAATAAGGTCGATTCACCAAAGCACCTGGGCTCCTCGGGCACAGGAATAGTCGCTACCAACGGATCTGGCTCGAGAATAGCATACTCCAGAATTGCCTGGCACCCTTTACTATCTGTAACCGTCACCGAGTAATTGCCCGCTGATAAGTTTTCGGCCCGACTGGAGGCAGGTGCCGCGATATTACCCGACCAGGTGTATGGGGTAGCAGGTAATGGGTTGATGCTGTCTTGTGTGTTTACCACCACTTTTATCCGCCCATCGCTTGCCCCAAAACAGCGTGCATTGTTGGTGTATTCGGGATCAACCGTCAATATAAGCTGATCCGGTTGCGTCATTTGATAAGCAAGTTCTTTTACACAGGCATTATTGTCGCTCACGCGAAGGGTGTATGTACCCGTTCCCAACCCACTCAAGCGATTCGTACCCACTCCTTGCTCTACCCATAAATAGGAATAACCCGGCGTTCCACCCTGAACCTGGGCCATAATCTGACCGTCTCTTCCTGCATTACAGCTAATTGGTGTCACATCGAATGAAATGTTTATCTCGTCTGGACTAGGTATCAAAATAGTATCTGTAAAAACGCAGGCTTTCCCATCTACCATTACCAATACATTCGCACCGCCACACAGCTTGCTGGCATGCGAGCTGAGCGTATTATTAGATTCTTCTCCGGACGACCAGCTAAATCGAAACAACCCTGTTCCCCCATCACTGTACCGGCCAGTAGCGGTAATACTACCATCGCATACCCCGGCAAAACAGCTCACCCCATCTAAATCCGAATAGAGCACCTCCAGACGAGGAGGGTCCATCACCACAACAGACTGGCTAATTCCCGGGCATCCATTCACATCCGTTACCGTTACCGAGTAGGTGCCGGCTGAAAGCCCCGGCCTCAGCGGGAAAACGCTTGTATCCTGACGAGCGGAACCAGCCCAGATATACTTATAAGGCGTAGTACCACCTCCGGGATGGACTACTGCGTTGCCATTGGCTTCCCCGGGGCATCGCGGAGACGTGATAGAAATACTATCCATGCGCAAGGGTTCCGGGGCAACCACCCTGGCAGTACCCTGCGTGCGACATCCATCATTTGCCAATATGGTTACGGTATAAGTGCCCGGAACCAACCCGGTAGTTGAAGTACCTGTGCTGCCATTACTCCAGGAATAGCTCACAATCGCCGCGCCACCAGCCTGTGCCACTACTTGCAAGCGGCCATCCGTACTCAGTGCACAGGAGAGCGTGTCATTGTCCAACTGAAGAATTTGAGGGGGCGTTGGTGCCAGTATCGTCTCTTTAAAGGTCGCTGAACATTTTCGGGCATCGGTGGCCTGCAACGTATAGACACCCGCGCGCAACCCAAGGGCAATGGAATCCGTCTGCCCGTTGTTCCACACGTACGCATACGGGTATGTCCCTCCCCGTACACCCACCACAATACGCCCATCGCTCCCTACAATACACGTTTCGTTTACGAGTTCTATCTTGGTGATTTCAATAGGATCCGGCTCTTTCACCATAATGGTGTCTGTCACTGAGCAGCCGGCAGGGTCGCTATCGACCATACGCACAATGTATTGGCCTGCACAAAGGTTTTTCAGTGTACTCCCAAAGGATGTATTCACCGGTGCTGTGCTGCCCTGCCGATCCCATGTGAAGGAATACGGCAAATTAGATTTATTGGAAGGAATGGTCATGCCGGTAACCTGGATTTCTCCGTTACACTGACCATTACATAGGGCATCTACTACCTGAGGCGACAGCGCCAAGGTTTTTTTGGCCCCAATAGTAAAACATTGATCGCTGCGGCACCCTTTATCATCGATTACCGAAACACAATAAACCCCAGCCGTCAAGCCCGATTTGGAAAAAGAAGCGGTATGAACAGTATCCTTTCCCTCCCAGACAAAGGTGTACACGCCCGGTGTGTTGGGGCTTCCGCCGGTAGCCGTGAGCGCTATACCTCCGTCGGCTACCCCTGAGCAGGTAGCATCGGTGAGATTGGGTTGCAGCAGTATGGGAGCCGGGGCCGACAAGTTGGTGCTCGCAGTCGAAGAACATCCAGCTCTATCCGTAACGGTTACCGCATAAGGCCCTTCTTTAAGATTAGCTACCCGATCACCCGTTTCCCCTGGGATAGACCAGCGAAAAACATATTCGACTCCAGGATTGGGTTGTACCGTTCCGCTGATGACAATTTCCGCTTGCAAGGCACCATCTGAGCTACCGAAGCAACCGGGATTCGTTTCTACGAGGACTACCGCCAAAGTGGGCGGTTCGTGTATGGTCACGGTGTCCACTGCCTCATTGCGCGGAGTAGCCGCATCGCGTACCCGCACCACGTACTGACCCGCTTCCAGGTTATTGAAAGCCAACTGTCCGCTGGAACCCGAAATAACATCGGCTCCGCTAAGGAGTGGCGTTGACGGGGTTATTCGATGGTATGTTACTTCGTAGGGAGCTTGTCCGCCCGCTACAATCACCAGAAGCTGTCCATCATTCATTTTGTTGCAACTGACGCTATCCACTACGACATCAAAAAACATGCGGGCGGTGCTGACGTTGACTTGTCCGGAGTTGAAAATAAATCCAAGCGGAGTAGGTATGGGCGTTCCAATGGTTTCGGAAGGGATCATTGCCGGGCTAAATCGAACCGGGCTTTTGTCACCCAATTGACCCGATACCGTAAAGCAGAGGGAGAATAGCGTATCGCCGCTGGGTACACTTACACCTCCCAAGGCAGCATCGAGCCATTGGATATTGAGTTGAGATTTATTTGGTGTCAGGTTTACATTGGCCGTATTGAACCCAGTTAGTGACGGATTGATGTCGGCTAATTTGATGTAGTGGAGCACCGAAGTATCCCAGGAGATATCCAGTTCCATGACCCCTACCCCGGTGAACCCCGTTGCTGTTACAGGCATACACACCGTATCTCCGGGCAGTTTGTTCAAGTACGGCAAATGAAAGGAGACCGCATCGCAGCCCTGCAAATCCACTACAAAAGAGGCTTCGCAGCTTTTGCCATCCTCCACGATTACCTCATAGGTTCCCGGCTGCGGAACGAAGAAGCGCACCGTATCGAGGTATCCCGGGCGCGTATTCCCTTGCAGATACCCTTGTATAGAAGGATTGCCCTGCAGATGAATGCGTACGCTGTACCGCGTGGTGTTATCATACTCCGGTAGCCCCCCGTCGGCAATAAAGGAAGCCTGGCAGCCATTGCCATCGATATTGGTAGTCACCTGCCGGGCTGCGATGGGGTTGAGGTACACTACCTTAAACGCAGCGTCCGTATTCACATGCACACAGGAGCCGGTTTCACCAGTATTGGAGTCGAGTTCGTATTTGCTCTTTGCCCAGTCATCTATGGTGATAGGGGCAAACCAAAACGCCACTGGTTTTCCGTTGGCGAAGCTGGACTGCAATTGGCCCGCGTTAAACAGCTTGGTGTGGCCTCCGGGGGTTCCTCCTGTAGTTATCCATAGTCCATTTGTCTGAGGCACCGGTTGTCCGTTGACAAATATAGGGTTGGTTTTATTCAAACACCGATCACCCAGAATATCCGATAGGCGGGAGCCGGTAACCGTAGGTTGGCAATCATAAAACGCATAGCGGATGCCCGCGGGGGAAAACGGATCCGGATCCCCACTCAGGTTGAAGTCCCCGTTGTGAATTACTTCCAGGGAATCATTGGCACAGAGGTAGATAAGTTTTTCTCCAACTGTATTACTCTGGCCATTAAACAAGCCAAAATGCAGCGTGCCGGCATAATTAAAGCAGGAGGAACGCATATCGAGCGTTCTGGGATACAGTCGGCCTTCGAACGATGCATTTCCAGGAAATTGAGCAGATAACGCGGTCCATGTGAGCAAAAAAACCGCAATAATGAGAACATGCTTTATCATGCGTGGTGTCCATTGTTAAGTAAAAGCGAACAACCAGGGAAAGTGGTGTAAAAAGGCAACCACCCAGCGGCGGATGCCTGGGGGCTATAACTTTTGAAAAACGTCCCTGCTTTCCGAATATTGCCATTTTAAAGGGGCTTTCCCGGCGCGGAACCAAAAATACACCGGAATTAAATGGATGGTAAAAAAAATGTACCCCATCTGTCATTTGCAGGTAAAGCGGAAGATAAATTTTCAAAGGAAAGCAGGGTACCCGACTGGCTACAAAAGGCCATGGAGGGACTATAAAAAAAATGCTTCACCAAAAGCGAAGCATTTTTTCAGAGGAGGCTATTTTTTCGAACAAACCAATGTAATGCGTTCAGCCAACCGACAGAGATACCACCCTGCGTTGTACCAATCAACGGGGAAGCATGGGTCTTTAAAGAAAAGGTTGGAAACCGCTTAGAGCTTACTGCGTTTCACCACAAAGCCCTGAACACCCGCCGTTTTAAGTTGCTTTAGAAAATTTTCGGCCTCAGTAGCTGAAAAAAAATGACCCACATGTACCTTGAAGAGCGTCGCGCGCTGTGGTTGGGAATCCTCCAGAATACTCACCGGAACCCGGTAGCGTTGCTCTGCCTCCCTACGAGACTGCATAGCCCCCTGGTAGTCAGCAAAAGCACCCGTCTGAATCACATAATAATCCAGATTAGCTGTCCGGTAGGTATTTTCAGTCACCGGAGGCGTATAGCTGGAGGGGACAGACTGGCCTTCCTCCGATTCAGAACTGGCGTAATACGTGTTTCTGGGGGCAGGACTTGGAACGAGTGGGGGCATATTCAGGTGGTCCATGTGTACTTCCGGAGCGCCGACCACCGCGGGCGCAGCCATACCGGCATCTTTGGCCGACTGATATTTGGACAGCAGCTCAATGAGTCGGTCGGTCGAGACAGAGCGTTCCTGCCGCGCGAGTATTTTTCCGGATGCACTAAAAATCAACATAGTAGGAAACTTGAGCACCTGGTATTGGTCGATGTCGATTGCACCTTGTACATCATCGGCATCCACTTTTATAGCGATGTAATGCGCACTCACCAGGGAAATCAGGCCAGCATCCATGAATGGATTTTTCTCCATCCACTGACAGGGCATACACCAACTGGCAGAAAAATATACGAACACCGGTTTATTTAGCTGGGCAGCGCGAAGCTGTGCTTCCCGTATGTTCATATCCAGGAACGGAAGACCTGCTGGCGTAGGGGCAGCGCCGAGCCAGCAAGGGAGAAGGAGTGTAAAAATGAGGGCTTTCCAGTTCATGAGATTATTCTAATTTGTGGGATATTCGACACAAATATATTAAAAAAAATTAGAATAACAAAGACCCGGAACGGATGGAAGGTTTCTTAGAGGATGTGCTTTTTATGTAAGACGGGTAATATCCTAAATGCTATATGATATCCCGATAAAATTACATTTTTTTCACATTTTCCAATTGCTCAAGGAGCTCGAGATGCTCTCTTAACAGCGCCTGTGCGGCATTAAACAACTCCTCGAAATGCATGGCAACCACCTGCATGTCTTTCGAGGTATCGTGATTGGAATGGCGTACTTTGAAATGGCAGCAGGTATGCAATCCGCGCATGACGGACTGGATTTCCTGGGCATGCTGCCGGTAGTGTGCCCAGTGGTTGGGGCTGCCATCGCAATCGATGATTGCTTCGGTGGCGGCGTTTTCTGCTTCCTCGCTCAAATTGCGTTGGGTGATATCCATAATCGATACCCCAAACAAATCTGCGAGTTTAAATAAGTTGCCGATTTTGGGCTCGGCAGTTCCGTTTTCATACGAAGCGATGTTGCCCCTGTTCAACCCAATCCGAGTGCCCAGCTCTTCCTGGCTCCAGCCCAGGCTGCGCCGCAAAAACCGGATATTCTGATCCAGAAAAGTTTCCTCCTGACCACTCGTCACATTTTGCTTATTCGCTGGCTTTTGCTCCATATATTTTTCTACAAGCTACCCAAACTCCGAGTTCGGGCACATTATTGCCCCCGGTTACTCTCGTTTTACATATCATACAAAAGAAAAACCACATGGTTTAATTTTGTTAAAAAAAATAACACTTTCCACCGATTACAAGATAGTTTGTCATGTTTAATTCATATTTCGTCTAAATAGGAAAAAATAATAGCATCAAATCGTAGTTTATATTTATTTTTGTAAAAAAACATTACAAACAAACCCTGACAACACAAGAAGTATGGATCGCCAATTCCAAAACCAAATTATGTTGCTCCTGGAGCAGGTAAGCCCATCACTACGGGCGTTTTCCCTGAAGCTCACCGGCAATGCGATGGATTCGGAAGACCTTTACCAGGACACCGCCTTCCGCATCATAACCAACGGAGACAAGTACAATCCGGGGACGAATTTCAAAGCATGGGCCATCACCATCATGCGCAATATTTTCATAAACAATTACCGAAAAAAACTCCGTCGCAACCTGGTTGTCGATCAAACCCCCAATAACTACCTCATCGACTCCGGGACAGAAGAAATACCGAACGACGGGGAGTCTTCGCTCGAACTCAACGAGCTCATGGGCATGGTAGAAACCCTCCCCGAGGATTTTCGCAAACCATTCATCATGGCGTTTGAAGGGTTCAAATATGAAGAAATTGCCGAAGAACTCGGTTCTCCGCTGGGCACCATCAAAAGCCGGATTTTCTTCGCACGAAAAAAATTACAAAAGCTTTACCAAGATTATTACCTGGAAAGAGCCTGATATTCCAATACCTGCAAGCGCCCGGGAATTTTCCTCCCCACTCTTTTCGGCTTTTTTCCATATATTGCCTTAAAGCAAAACGCCCATGGAAAAAATGTCCATTCAGCAAGACCAGGGGATTGTGCGGCTCACGAAAAGCAAGCGCCTTGTCGGCTTGCGGCGCACCCCGTCGAGAGACCTCACCCCTCCCTCCTACATCAAGAAGGAAATACACCCGTTTATGGGTGGTTTTCAATTGGTTGAACTCGAACCCGGAACCGCTTCCCTCGATGAGGCCCTCGACGAAGTGCGCCGACGGAAAGATGTGGAGCTGGGAACCCATGTTTATTTTCAGGAAGGAAGCGATCGGCCAATTGTACCCACCGGCGATATTTTTCTGCTTTTCGAAACGGGCGTCAGCGAACAGGAACAACTCCTCGTACTCAATGAATTCCACTTGGAGCTCATCGAACGAAAAGGAGCCGCAGAGCTCCTGGCTCGGGTTACCTCCCAGAGCTACAACCCCATTCGGGTCGCTGAAATGGCGCGAAAATCCTGCCTGGTACGCCAGGCCACACCGGACTATGACACCATACTGGATGAGTACGCCCTCTCTCTACCCTCCGATTCACTGCTCAGCCACCAATGGCATTTACAAAATAATGGATTTATCCCCGACGCTGCAGCACCAATGGTACGCGGAGCGGATGCCCGTATCGTAAGCGCATGGAAACGCCTCGATAGCCTGGGCTCCCCACAAATCACTATCGCCGTGATAGACAATGGATTTGATTTATCCCACCCCGATTTTCAGGGAAAAATCGTACACCCCTTCGATTTTTGGTATAACTCGCCCAATATCCCCCAAAACAACGAGGATTTCACCCATGGCACCCCCTGCGCCAGCCTGGCCATCGCAGCAGCCAACGGATTCGGAATGATTGGTGCAGCGCCCAACGCGCGTTTCATGCCCATCCATGGCACGTCCTACAGCAGCGCTAAAACCGAACAGATGTTCGACTATTGTATCGCCCATGGGGCAGATATTATCTCTTGCAGCTGGGGCACTACCGACCCCAACGGCCAACTGGATACTATAAAAAAACAAGCTATCGCCCGCGCCGCCCGATACGGCCGGAACGGCAAAGGCTGTGTTATCCTCTTCGCCGCAGGAAACGAACAAAAGAGCTACCTCAATTACTACGCGATACACCCAGATGTGATTGCTGTCGGCGCTTCTACCAGCATCGATGATTTTGCCGACTACTCCAACCAGGGAATGGAAATAGCCGTCTGCGCGCCCTCCAACGGCGAATGGCCCTTGCTGGCCGCCCGAGCTTCCTGGGATCCCGGTGATAAAGCAAAAATAGGTGAAAATCGATTCTGGAAAGACGGCAGATCGCGAGGTATCCACTACAAACACTTCGGGGGAACCTCCGGCGCTACGCCCATCGTTGCCGGCATCTGCGCCCTCATCCTCTCTGCCAACCCCGAACTTACCGCTGCCCAGGTAAAAGAAATCCTCATTTCAACCGCCGACAAAATCGGGCCTGCCGCCGAATATTTCGGAGGCCATTCCCGCAAATTCGGATATGGAAGAGTGAACGCCGAACGAGCCGTACTGGAAGCCCTCCGCCGAAGGGGAACCAACACCGGGGCGAACATACCAAGCTCCCCACCGCCTGTCACGCCATCCCCTACCCCGCCCGCAAAGGGTTGGAGCGTTCAATGTGGCGCTTACACCGTCGAAACGGCAGCCAATGGGCAAAAACAACTCCTGAGCCGATTTGGAGTACCCGTATTCATTTCCGTAAAGACAGAAAATGGGAAGACTATTTACCGGGTGCTGGCAGGCAACTTCCCCAATGCCTCGCAGGCAGCTTCGTTTCAGACCCAGCTCAACCAAAATGGAATCACCGGTTTTGTGAAAAGTCTGGCCGACCTCTAACCCTACTTCGGCTGGTCAAAAATATCCCGATCAAAATAATAGGTAGGTGCTTCCTCTTCCACAGGGGGAGGAAGCACTTCATCGCGTTCCCTACTGCCTTTGTACAGAAAAGCAACGATAATCCCCGCTACGGCACCCAACAGATGGCTCTCCCAGGAAACATCCTCCTGACCGGGCAATATGCCCGAAAACATGGAGCCGTAATAAAATAAAACCAGTACCGCCAATGCAATCGACTTTATATTACGTCGAAATATACCCGTCCAGAAAACGAACGCAAGCAGTCCATAGACCACCCCACTAGCCCCTATATGATACACCGTTCGGCCAAAAAACCAAACAAGTACCCCTGTCAGAAAATAAATAATCCAGATGGCACGCACCGCTATTTTGGTATAAAAAACCACCATTAGTCCGCTGAGCGCCAGAAACGGAAAGGTATTCGACAGCAAGTGGCTATACCCACTGTGAATGAGCGGAGCCAGAAAGACCCCCTGAAAACCCTCCTGCGAACGCGGCCGTATGCCATAATACCCCAATTCCAGCATTGTCAGCGATTGGAAAATCTGCACGACCCACATTAGCGCTACCATACTCAGCGGGACGATCATTCCACGTACAATACGCGATATGCCCCTGCTGTTTCGACTACCTATCATGTTAATATCCACTTTTATTTAAAGATACCTGCGGCGTACCAACTTGATAAAGGCATGCGCTATTTCTAACCTGTTTTCAGCAGACCACCCATATTGCTCTGCCAGGTTATACAGGAAACTGCGCGCCGAATCAAAGCTATCGAACCGATTCAGTACTTGCAGGGATTCCTCCAACGCACCACGGTCTTTACCAAACAACTCATTCATATACAGCAAGCGATCATTAATGGACATGGCTCTCCCCAAATCAGCCACCGGACTTTCGCCCAGGCGCTCCGACAACTCGGTTGCCTTTTTAAAGCTGAACAGTCGGTCGAGGTGCTGTGGCAGATGCGCCCGCTCGGAGTCAGCCTCCGTCGCCGTATCCGACGGCTGAACACGCGATGTATCCACCGATACCGGAGGGATAGGAGGAGCAGGAGGGATAGGAGCAGGAGGAACAACGGGCTCCGGAGCCATGACAACGGGTTGTTTTTCCTGAACAGGCGCTACGACCACCGGGGGTACCGGAGGGGAGGGCACTGCAGGAACAACCGTTGCTTCCGGCGCGCGATGAAGCCCCTCTGCAGGCTGCTGAAGAAAATAATCATATAACTGCCGGACATAGCTGAGCATCAAATCCCGTTCGATGGCAGCGGGGCTACCGTCCAACTCATCTATACTCCGAAACAGTGCATTAATTTTTCGCACCAAAATACGTGCATCCTGTTTATCCATACGTTGTTTGTGTTTCAATTATTAGGTGTATCAAGCATACATTTTCAATCTACGGAGGATTGGTTACCATTCCACCATATCCCACCGATTCGCTTATTGCACCCGATGATGAATAAGCAGCATTCAACCGTGGGCGCAGAAAGCGATGATCAAAATGTATTATTTGCAGCCGTAACGTAAAGAACCTTCCCGGCACAGCGTATCTTCGCCGCATCGCGTGGCGCAGCTCATGTAATTTTACATTTAACTACTGGTAATAACGTCTAACAAAAGTACACAACGTATGTTTCTCGAGCCACATTTCAAAGGACAAAGGAGCGGATGGATTGAAGTAATCTCCGGTTCTATGTTCTCCGGCAAAACGGAAGAACTCATCCGAAGGCTTAAACGCGCCAAAATTGCCAATCAGCGAGTTGAAATTTTCAAACCCCAGATTGACACCCGGTATTCAGAAACACAGGTCATCTCGCACGACTCCAATGCCATCCACTCCACGGCTATCAGCCATTCCGACCAGTTGCTGCCCCTCTCCGAAGGGGTGACTGTCGTTGGTATCGATGAAGCCCAATTTTTCGATGCCAGCCTTACAGATAATTGCCAAAAACTAGCCCTTCGTGGAATACGCGTCATCGTAGCTGGCCTGGACATGGACTTCAGGGGAAAACCATTCGGCCCTATTCCCGAGTTGCTCGCAGTGGCCGAGTACATCACCAAAGTACATGCCATCTGCCCACACTGCGGAAACCTGGCCGTTCATTCATACAGGCTTAGCCCCAGCCAGGAAACGGTCGTTTTGGGGGAAAAAGACCTATACGAGCCAAGGTGCAGAACCTGTTTTCACCTCGGCACCGTACTCGACTCCCAGACGATTGCTCGGAAGCAGGAACAGGAATAATACCTCCGTTTTGTCGTTTCCACCCATATCCTTACTTTTGCCCCGTCTTTTAACCCACGACGAAGATTCACTATCAGCATGCTGACTAAAAAAATTCAATCCGCCCTGATTTCCGTCTATTCCAAAGACGGACTGGAGCCACTGGTACGTGCCCTGCACGAACACCATGTCACCATCTACTCCACAGGCGGCACGCAGACATTTATTGAAGCACTCCAAATTCCGGTACTGGCCGTTGAAGCGCTCACCGGATACCCTTCTATATTGGACGGCCGCGTAAAAACGCTGCATCCAAAGGTTTTTGGTGGCATACTCGCCCGGCGGGAAGCCGACCATCTACAGCAGTTGGCAGCTTATGACATACCCGAAATCGACCTCGTCATCGTGGATTTGTATCCCTTTGAGCAGACCGTTGCTTCTACCGACGACGAACGGGCGATCATAGAAAAAATTGATATTGGCGGAATCTCCCTGATTCGGGCGGCGGCCAAAAATTTTCAGGATGTAGTGATTGTGCCTTCACAGAATGAATATGCCCTGCTCCTGGATTTGCTCCAATCAAAAGCAGGTGCAACGGATTTGTCAGACCGGCAGGAGTTTGCCCGCAGGGCCTTTTCCGTTAGCTCTCATTATGATACAGCGATTTTTACCTATTTCAACCGACATAGCGAATCGCCTGTGTTTAAGCAAAGTATTCTCCAGCACGAGCCGCTCCGATATGGAGAAAATCCCCACCAAAACGCGGTTTTCTCGGGGCAACTGGAGGAATTACTGGTACAGTTGGGCGGCAAAGCACTGTCGTACAACAACTTGGTCGATATTGATGCCGCTATGGCACTCATGGCCGAATTTCAATCCGATGCGCCCACTTTTGCTATTATCAAACATACGAATGCATGTGGGGTAGCTACGCGGGCGCACGTGCTGGATGCTTGGAAAACCGCTTTGTCGGCCGACCCGGTCTCGGCTTTTGGCGGAATCCTCATCAGCAACCACGCCATTGATTTGGAAACAGCCCGGGCTATTGATGAAATTTTCTACGAAGCACTGATTGCTCCTGCGTTTTCAGCGGAAGCCACCGATTTACTCCTCAAAAAGAAGAACCGTATTCTTCTTCAGGTAAAGTCATGGAACCTTCCTCCCCGCACTTTCCGAACTATCCTAAACGGCGTAATTCAGCAGGATGCCGATCAGACTATCGAAGCGCCCACTGCCTGGACGATTGCTACCAAAACGGCTCCGAATGCATCCCAAACCGACGACTTGCTATTTGCCCTCAAGTGCGTAAAACACCTGAAATCCAATGCGATTGCATTGGCAAAAGACAAATGCCTCATCGGTATGGGCTGTGGACAAACCTCCCGTATCGACGCGTTGCAGCAAGCGATTGCCAAAGCGCGCCACTATGGATTTGAACCCAATGGAGCTGTACTGGCATCCGATGCCTTCTTCCCCTTTTCCGATAGTGTTGAAGCCGCCTATCATGCCGGGATTACCGCCATTATTCAGCCGGGTGGATCGGTACGCGACATCGATAGTATTGCCTTTTGTGATGAGCACCAGCTGCCGATGGCACTTACCGGAGTGCGACACTTCCGCCATTGATCCCCGTGAAAAATTAAAATATTGTTATTGGTCTGACCGGTTGCCAACCATTAAAACCTATTTTACCTCCTTTACCTGAAAAAACCGGGTGTCCCACTTGCGGTCAGTTCGTCCTTATAGTTTGGCGAAACACCTGAAAAACCAGATATTTGATCACCATTACCGCTCACTATGAGACGGACTCAAACGAAAAGACGAATGTCAAGGAACCAAAGAATTTGGATGCTGTTCATGGGAATTTGTTTCCTTGGCACAATACCACTCACTGCCCAGACCTACCTGGTACAACCCAAAACGAATGTGCCCTATTCCCGTTTTGGTCTGGGCGACCCGGCAGAACAGTTCTTCGCGGCAGCTGCCGGAATGGCTGGTACCGGAGCCTCTTATAATGATTACGCCCACCTGAATATCCTGAATCCCGCTTCATTGGGCTGGCTCCAAGTATCCGGGCTGGAAACGGGTTTCAATATCCGCTACTCCGGGTTGCGTGCACCGGAAGAAAATTCGAGCATTTGGAGTGGCAATATCAACTATGTGTCGCTGGCTTTTCCCATCAAAAACCCAATCAACCAAGCACTCGAACGTCAAAAGAATAAGTTTGGATGGGGTATGGGCGTTGCACTGCGCCCCTATACGAATGTGGGATACAACCTCGAATCCATCACCGAAACACCCGGAATCGTACACGCGACTACCACCTTAAAAGGAAGTGGTGGCACCTACAAGGTATCCTGGCTGAATGGCATCCGCCTCGGAGGGTTTTCTGTAGGCGCTGACGCAGGCTTTGTATTCGGCAAAATCGTCAACAACCGGCGGGTCACCTTCGATAGCCTCTACCTGGCCTATGCTACGGAACTTCAGGACGATATCAGCTTACGTGGTTTCCAGTGGCGACTAGGCGCACAGTACTCCATACCCTTGGATAAAAAAACTAAAAAACGACCCAATGATATCGGCAAACCCTACCTGACGCTGGGCGGATACCTGAGCACCAAAGGAGACTTCAACACCAACACCAGCCGCCTCTACTACCGCGACAACCTAACGCTTGCTGCACCAATCGATACCTTCGAAAGCGCGACCAATCTACTCGGTCAGGGAGTCCTCCCGGGTGAGTTTGGCTTCGGCATGACCTTTGAAAAAAAGGAACAGCTGCGCCTGGTGGTAGAATATGCAGCCAGCCTTTGGACATCCTATCAGAATGACGCCCGGCCGGAATCCTTACTCGATGCCTACCGCGTCGCATTAGCCGGAGAATTCACTCCGGATGTGGCTTCCTACAACAACTACCTGCGCCGGGTTAGGTACCGGGCCGGATTCTTCTACGGTACCGACCCACGAAGCGTAAACGGCGAACAAATATTGGACTATGGCCTTACCCTAGGCGCCGGGCTACCCATTATTCTACCTCGCCAAACTACATCTTACGTCAACCTAGCGCTTAAAGCCGGGCAATTTGGCATTAAGGACTATCTTCGGGAAACATATGTTCAGCTGAATGTTGGTTTTACCCTCAACGATAACTCTTGGTTTTTCAAACGTAAATTCAATTAAACATGAAGACGGCATTTCGCAATTTGGCATTTGGAGTGCTTTCCCTGGTGTCCGTTGGCGCCCTACAAGCTCAATGTACCACCTGGGTAGGATCACCAAACGAAGCGTCCCTAAAGGAGGCACATGTTTTGTATCGGGGAATTGTAAAAGGTAAATCGTACGCCGACCTGGCTAAAATGGATGCATCCAACTTCAACCTGGCGTTCGACAACTGGAAGAAAGCCTATGAAGGAGCTCCTGCTGCCGACGGGCAACGCGCTACCCATTACATAGATGGGGTAGAATTGTATAAAGCACAAAAGGAAAGAGCTACCGATGAGGTCGCTAAAGGCCATGCAGACCAGATGATTGTCAAACTATACGACCAACATATAGCCTGCTACCCAAAAGAAGCTGGCTATATCTATGGCAGAAAAGCAGTAGATATGTTCTACATGGCTTCTTTTGGCTATCGTCAGGAAACATTCAAGGCTTTCCAGGAAGCGTTTGAAAAAGGTGGTGCGAGTCTGGAATATACTGTATTTGAGCCGCTGGGCATGTTGGTTACTTACTTATTCAAAAACCAGCAAATCAGCCAGAAAGAAGCGCGCGATATCGTCGTAAAAGCACAGGAAATCGCCGAACAAAGCGCGGTCAATAACGAAAAACTGGGTCAGTACTACGAAGCTTCCAGCGTACGGATGGAATTTCAGCTCGCAGAAATCGAAAAAGACATTTTCGATTGCGAATACTTCAAAGAAAAGCTGATTCCGGCCTACAAAGAAAACCCGGAAGATTTGGAAGTGCTCCGCTATGTATATAATACCCTCAAAGCGCAGGGCTGTGCGGAAACCGACGAAATCATGGTCGAACTCAAAGCGAAGTACGAAGCAACCGCTCAGGAGGTAAATACGCGCCTCACGGAAGAGTACCTGACCAAGAACCCCGGTATGGCTGCACGTAAACTGTATCAGGATGGTAAATACACAGAGGCAATCGACAAGTATAAAGAAGCGATTGCCGCTGAAACCGACCAGGAGAAACTGGCAGAATTCTACTTTGGTATGGCATCCATCCAGTTCCGCCAGCTGAAGTCTTACTCCGCTGCCCGGGAAAACGCCCGTAAAGCAGCCAGCCTCAAACCAGGCTGGGGACGCCCCTACATGCTCATCGGCGATATGTATGCCGCCTCCAGCCGCAACTGCGGTAATGATGGCTATACCAGAGGCCTCGCCGTCCTGGCAGCTATTGATAAATATGCGTATGCCCGCAGCATCGACAGCGAAGTAGCCGGTGAAGCAGCCCACAAAATTTCGCTTTATAACGGATCTGTTCCTTCAAAAGACGACGTGTTTATGCGCGGAGCAAATAACACCAGAGTGACCGTCCCCTGCTGGATTGGTGAAACGGTCTCTTTGCGGTACTAATCTATCTAAACAAAATTGCCCGAAAAGCTGTATCCGAAATACACCGGATACAGCTTTTTTTTGTTCCCATCCTTTCACGGCTTACCTTTGAAGTCTTCTTTATCCTAAATGTCCAATCCATGAAAAAAACCTTTCTGTACAGCACATACTTAGTGGCTATTCTGCTTGCTACCGCAGCCTGTACGCCCAAAACTACAGAACAGGTCAGCACCACCCCTATCACCCCTACCCTGCCACCGCCCCCCAAAAAAGAAGGTCCATGCCGAACTTTTCAGGATGCCCCCTACCCGGAAGAAGCCCTGCGCAACTTCGTACTGTATCGCGATTTTCTCAAGGCAGAAGACTGGACTCAGGCTTTCGACCTTTGGCAAAAGGTGTATGCCACCGCACCCGCAGCAGATGGACAACGCAATACCGTATTCGCTGATGGTATCCGTTTTTTTGAACACTTCCTGGAAAATACCCGCGACTCCCTACAACGAGAAACCTATGTCGATCGGATTTTTCAAATTTATGACGAAATCGACCAATGCTACCCATCCGGCGGCTATTCCGCCGCCCGAAAAGCATTTGACTTATACTATACCTATCCGCACCGTGCCACCCGCAAACAAATTTTCGACCTATTCAGACAAGCGATCGATAAAGATGGCCTCAAAACGCCAGACTTTGTATTGAATCCGTTCTCCGCCCTATTGGTTGAACTACATGCCGAGCAGCAAATTTCAACAGAAGAAGCAAAAAAATACCAGCAACAAATCCGAAATATCCTGGCAGAAGGACTCAAAACCTGCGAAGGAGCCGCCTGCGAGCGATGGAAAATCGTCGCATCGTATGCACCCGTCCGGCTGGAAGCGTTCGAAACCATTAAAGGGTTTTATGAATATAGCTACTACCTGGAGAAGTATTTTCCCGATTTTCTCCAGGATAGTACCAACTGCGACGCCATTCGCGAAGTATATAGTCAGCTTAAATGGGGTGGATGCCCCGAATCCGACCCTCGGTTCGCCCAAGTAATTGCCGCTGGAAATAAATATTGTGTCACCGAAAAAGGCCCCGCCGAACTCGCCTTCAACTGCCTAAGAGACGCCGACTATCCTTGTGCTATCGAAGGGCTTGAAAAAGCTGCCGAACAATCTGACGACGTCGTAAAAAAAGGACAGTACTACTTATTGATTTCCAAAATTTATAACGCCCATCTCAAAAATTTTTCCGCCTCCCGAAAATACGCCCTGAAAGCGGCATCCGTCCGGCCAAACTGGGGTGAGCCTTATATCCAAATCGGACGCCTCTATGCATCCAGCGGCCCGCTTTGCGGCCCCGGAAGAGGATGGGATTCTCAAATCGTCGTCTGGCCTGCCATCGATATGTGGGTCAAAGCAAAATCCGTAGATCCATCGTGTGCCGCCGAAGCCAATCAGTGGATAAATCGATACGCCCAGTTTATGCCAAATAAAGAGGATGTATTCATTCGAAACCTGAAAGCAGGGGAGCGTTTTTATATCGGCTGCTGGATTCAGGAGTACACTACCATTCGAACATCTGATTAGAATAGGTGATTCCACCAATTTGCTGCAGGGCAAGAACTGATTAACTTCTTTCCCTGCAGCTATCCGCTCCTTGTTTTATTCTTCCCACCAATAGACCCTTTTACTACCCACTTACGTAGCAAGAATCAACCCGATTGCGCGCTAATTGAGAAGGATAGGCACACCTTCCCGGCTCATATGGACATACCCTTATGCGCAGCTAGTTGGAAAAACCTTGTTGTCTTAGAAAAAAAGCACCTCCCCGCTACCCCTTATTCCTGCATCTTTTCCCCAAACGCCAAATCGCCCGCGTCGCCCAGCCCAGGAACGATATATGACTTCGCCGTCAGTTCCTCATCGAGGGCACCCATCCAGATAGATGCATCCGGGAACGCACGGGTTACCTGCTCTACCCCATACGTGGAAGCAATGGCCGTGACAAAATGGATTTTTTCCGGAGTGCCGTATTCCAGCAATGCCTTAGCAGCAATAATTAAGGATGCCCCAGTGGCTAACATCGGGTCGGCCAGCACCAGTACCTTCCCATCCAGATTAGGGCAGGAAATATACTCCAACTTTATCTCAAAGGAACCTCCCTTGTGGGTCTTTCGATACGCTGATACAAACGCACATTCTGCGTCCTCAAATGCCTCCAGGAGACCCTGGTGAAACGGAAGCCCAGCACGTAAAATAGTAGCCAATACTAATTTATCGGATGGCAATGCACAAGTGGCCACCCCTAATGGCGTTTCCACATCCGTAGGGGTGTAATTCAGCTTTCTGCTCAATTCAAACCCCAGCGCCAAACCAAGCCGCTCCAAATTATGCCTGAAACGAAGCCGATCCTGCTGCTTGCGCACATCCCGCATTTCTGCTACGTACCGATTGGCAATATGGCTGGTCTCACTTAGATTGAATATCATGTTCCTGTTTTTTCAAAAGCTAATTTAATCGAATTACTGCAAATGAAGGTGCTGAATTAAATCATTCCTCTCCGGCCAGTATGGGCCAGCAGCCTTTTATCCTTAGATACGCTTCATACGGGTCCCCCTTTGATTCCAGTTGCCATACGGAATACCGCGTCCCAACCATCCCAGCCTTCCTCCCCGTAAAAAGAGCTATTATGCCACAGCAAACTAAACGTACCTCCCACCTGTTGCACTCGGGTTTGCAGTCGCGCTATACACGCCATAGCTTCGGCCGGCTGTAATTTTTGGTATTGCTTTAAGGTCACATCCATTACCTGGAATGGTTGTACCATCAAGCTGGTCATTCGCTCCGCATAGAGGTCGTACCATGGAAATGCTACGCTTATGCCTGCCCTAAAACCGGGACATTCTGCATAACCCATGGAATAATCCCACTTAATCCCTGCCTGTTCCAACCGCCTGTACGTTTCCGGCAGGGAGAATGCCAGAAAATGCTGGCGACTTCGGATGACCTCCTTTCCGGTTATGTGTTCCAGCCGCTTTTTTTCTTTTATGACGGCGTCTAAGCTCCGATGACTCGCCAGCGATGGATGGATTCCCAGCTCAAATCGTTCCGACAAGCTCCTGATCAGCGCGCGCATTTTGGGATGCCGATAGGAAATTGCCCGCTCATTCGGCGCATAATCGCTCAACAAGAAGAAAAAGAGCACTTCGTCGGTACACCAATGCGCTTTTTCCAACAGTGGATAGGTATCGTACGGATCTGGAATACGCCGAAACCAGACTCTCATCCGGGTGCACAGGTGTTCGCGTCGCCACCGCCATACATCGCGGCCAAGTGCCAGCGCCTGCCTCCACCACGGCCTGTGCAAAAAGGCCCACGCAATATCGATATCACAGGTAAGCTGCCGCGTAAATTTTCGGGAAGGAGCCGCCCAGTCAGGCCACTTTACACGAAGGGATTGGATGAATTGCCCTACCCAGTAATCTACCAGAGGATATTCAAGAATACCCCATTTGTACTGCCAGCTTTCCTTTGCCGGCATGCGTCCAAATACATCCCGTTGGGTTATAAAGTACTCTTCGTACCTCGAAAGCAGGAAAAATACCATGCTAAACAAATCAAACGAAAAATCGACCTGCCCTTGCGAAGTCACGGGAAATAAGGCCGGGTAAACAAACCGCGGGTCAGAACAAATCTCCGGGGTAATCGGTTGTATGCTTGAATATTCAACTAAACCGTCCGACGGGATTCTCACGCTGCCTGATGCACCGTCTTCAAGCCCACACCCATATCCTACCCTGACCCCCTGAAAACTGACCCATTCCTCCCAGTTAGCTGTCAATCGGTAGGCACATGGATAAAGGACTCCAAAGATTATATGCAATACGTAGCGCAGTCGCGGGCTATCCATCCCGGAATAAACGAGTACCTCTGTCGGTGCCGATGGCTTGATTCCAAACATTCGCAAATTTTTGACCCAGAATGTGCAGGGATGGCATGAAGTTTCTAAATTAAACAAATTTTTGCGATTTCTTTACCGGACAATCCTTACTTGTGTCATGCATAGCAGATTCTTCCTCATCTTGTCGATTAGCGCCTTCGCTGTCCTTTCTTTAAAAGCACAGCGAACACTACTCCTGGGGCAAAACAACTACGACCAGCAAAAGGGGTTTATTTACAACAAAGAATTCACTACCGACTTCCGCATACAAAACAATGGGTACGCGCTGGGAATGCAGTGGGGAACCATCCACACCTACAAACGTACCTCCTTTTACTATGCCGGTATGGGTGAATTGAAACATCCACAAGAGGTACGCCAAAACAGAGGCCTCCCGTTCGGTGCCGGAGGCGGATTTAGGGGATATACTTTTGGAAAACAAAATAACCTGATTGTCCTCCGCGGTGGGGTGGGCAATAAACGCTACCTGTCAGAGAAAGGAAGGATCAAAGGGGTGGCAGTAGCCGTAACCTATGAGGGCGGCCCAACTATCGGCATTCTCAAGCCCTATTACCTCTATTTGAGAGTCCAACCGGAAGATTTTCTACAAAGCTACTTTCGAAGTGAGAAATACAGCCCCGAGAACGCCGATCGCTTCCTCAGTTTTGAAAAAATATTTGGGGCCGATTCCTTTTTCAAAGGCATTACTGAGATTGGAGTGCGCCCGGGAATGCACGCCAAAACAGCGCTTCATTTCGATTGGGGCGCGATGGATGAATTCATCAAGGCGCTGGAACTGGGCATTATGGCCGATGCCTTCTTCACTAAAATGCCCATCCTGGTCGAATCGCCTCAGGCACCTGAGTTCCAAAACCACCTGGCATTCATCAATCTTTTCCTAACTTTGCAGTTCGGAAAACGATCCTGATTCCAACGCCACCCCAATACCAATTTAACTCTTTTCAATCTCTTCAGCCTCAGGTGCAAAAGCAACAGATGGCTGCTTTCCGGATTCGAATGGTTATATTCTCAATTAACGTCACATGATAGAGCTGCCCGTAACCAACCATACCACCCCTGAAACAAAAAGAAAGCCAGACTGGCTTCGCGTCAAATTACCCATCGGTGAAAAGTACCGAAAAGTGCGCGAACTGGTTGATGAATACAAGCTACACACCATTTGCCAGAGCGGCAACTGCCCCAATATGGGAGAATGCTGGGGAGAAGGTACGGCCACGTTTATGATTCTGGGAAACACCTGCACGCGCTCCTGCTCTTTTTGCGCGGTCAAAACCGGACGACCATCTGAATTTGACCAGGACGAACCGAGAAGGGTTGCCGAAGCCATCTTCTTGATGAAAGTCAAACATGCCGTGATTACCTCCGTTAACCGAGATGAGCTCGCCGACCGTGGAGCTGAAATTTGGTATCAAACCGTGCGGGCCGTCAAGGAAATTTCTCCTTCTACTACCATTGAAACCCTGATCCCTGATGTTAAAGCTACTTGGAGTGCGCTCGAACGGATGATCAGTGCTGGACAAGAGGTCGTGTCCCACAATATGGAAACTGTAGAACGCCTATACCGCAAGGTGCGCCCACAGGCAAAATACGCCCGCAGCCTGGAACAAATTCAACGCACTAAAGCCTTCGGTAAACGGACGAAATCGGGTATTATGGTCGGACTCGGCGAAACCAAAGACGAGGTATTCCAAACTATGGAGGATCTCCGTGCGCACGGCTGTGATGTGCTCACCATTGGCCAGTATCTCCAACCCACTAAGATGCACCTAGAAGTAGCGGAATTCATTCACCCCGACCTATTTGCCGCTTACAAGGAGAAAGGCCTGGAGTTGGGTTTTGCATTTGTGGAAAGTGGCCCATTGGTGCGATCGTCCTACCACGCCGAACGCCATCTGTAAGTAAGCGGTATCGGTTTAGTCCCAGCCAAGTGCCTCGCCCACCTTTCGATGCAGCTCGGTATTGTCGTACACTCCGGAAAAAAGAGAAGCGCCTGGTCCAAAAGCAAATACAGGAAGCATAATTCCCGTGTGTCCGCCGATGGCAGATTCCATCAGGAGGGCACCGCGCTGAGAACCCGGGTTGATGGCCCAGCCGTTTTTTTCAGCCCCGGAGGTGACAACCACCAGCGTCTTTCCGTCCTCCCGCGCAAAATCGAGTAGGCTGCCAATGAGCAGGTCGTATGCTTTTATTCCCGCTATCTGGGTGTCAAAAGACGACGATGGATTCTGGACGGCATCTATTCCAACAACCAGGAAGAAGCCGCCTGCATTATGTCTGGGCAGATACTGTAGCGCCAGGCCAAGCATAGCGCGGTACTTATCGGGGGCATGCTGAAAGTTGCTATCTGCTTCTTCTGATAAAAAATGAGCCATATTCTGCTTGAAATCCAAAGTAATTTTTGGGAATAAGGAGTTTTGATAATCCGAAACCTGATAACCTTTATCCTGTAATTCGGACGCTAGATTTCGGGTATCCGAAATACGGCTGGTAAAATATTTTTTTCCACCCCCGACTATTAAATCGAGATTTCGTTCGAGGTAGAGGGAAGCAATTTCTTCCTGGTTATCCAGGTTTTCGGGCAGCCCGATAAAAGAAGCTGCCGGCGCGCCCGTCAGGTCGGAGTTAACCAGCACCCCGGTAGCCATCCCGTTGGTCTTAGCATGTTGGAGTAAGGTGCGAACCGAACGCTTCCGGGTAAGGGCCGACAACATCCCGGCGTTCACTTTTTTTCCAGTGGCCATTGCCGTGGCGGACGCTATCGGGTCAGCCGCAACCTGATTGGAAGCAAATGCCTTTTGAAGCCCGGTGACAGGAAAATTTTCGATACTTAGCCGCTGGGTATCCTGATACATGGCAGCAGAAATTTGCGTCAATCCCATGCCAGCTCCAATAAAAAGAATGACATTTTTGGCAGGCTGGCCATGGCCATGAGGCCGTTGAGAAAAATCGCCCTTACCCTGCTGCTGTGCACCAACACCAGATATAACCCCTAGGAGGCTAAATAAAAACAGAAAACACCGCATACCCTGTTTTTTAGATTCTACTTCCCTTGAATAGCGCCAAAGGAAACGGCCGTAGAGGAGCGTCTCAGACCGAAAACAATGCAAAAAAGCGAAAGTTAAATTATTCCAACCCTTATTTTCTACAAATTCCAAATCGCTTGCCCGGAAAGGATTTTATCCACCCCTGAAACTCTAAATCGAGCAATAAGGTAGCCAGTTCGCCGGGCGTTTGTGCTGCAAGCAAAGCAAGCTGATCAATACCCATTTCATCTACTGTCTTTAACAAGTCTAACACCTTTTTTGCAGCAGGATCCAGGTCGGCGAACAACTCTCCTTGCCTGACCAATAATCGGTTCGAAGCTTCCCAGTCCATAGCTTCCACGAGGTCGGCGGCTGATTCGAACAAGGCGGCGCGGTTTGTTTTGATCAGATTATTACATCCACTGGAAAATGAATCACTCGCTCTGCCCGGAAAGGCAAACACATCCCGACCATAGCCATTAGCAAGGTCGGCTGTAATCATGGAACCACCCTGCAATCCCGTTTCAACTACCACCAGCGCGTCGCACAATCCGGCCACAATACGGTTGCGCATCGGAAAATGTTCTCGTTCGGGCGTGGTATCAAATCCGTATTCGGTTAGTAGTAGTCCATTTTCTTCTATTCTGTGTGCCAACGAACGATGCGCTGCGGGGTAAACGGTACCAAGTCCATGGGCGAGCACAGCCACGGTAGGCATCCCCTCCTGAACGGCCACTCGATGCGCACAGATATCAACCCCATAAGCTAATCCACTAATTATCAATGGACTGAATGGGGATAGGGCCGTTACTAGCTCTTCGCAAAAAGCCAGCCCGCGGGGGGTAGGAGTGCGGGTCCCCACAATCCCTATACTTCGGGGGGCATTCAAATCGACATCCCCCCGCACATAGACAATCAGGGGGCTATCGGGTAGCTGCCGAAGGCGCAACGGGTAGTCGGAATCCGTGATAAATAAGGCGCGTACCTTATTTTTCTCGATGCGGGCAAGCTCCGCTTCTGCTTTTTGGAGTGCGGTCTGGGAGCGAATAGCAGCGATCACCGAAGCGCCGATTCCAGGTATTTTTGCTAATTGCCCCGCTTTTTTTTGGAAGACTTCTTCCGGGGATCCACAATAACTGAGTAGGTTACGGGCAAGTACCGGGCCTACCCCGTCGATGAGGGTCAAAGCAATTTGGTATAATAATTTCTCCATGGGGTTTTCTTTGATGGGGATGGTCATTAGCTTTGCGAAAAAAAGGTTCCAAATCCTGTTGTGTTGCAGTTTTCAACAACCTAAACTACCGTATGGAAGAATCAACCAGAAGCGCCTCTCCCAAAGTGGAAGTTATCATTGTCGGGGTTTTTTTCCTGATTTTCACCTTTTGGGCTTTTAAAAAATGTTCGAATACCCGAACACAATTCATTGAAAAAGAGCAGCGGGAAAAGCAGTATAAGGCAGAGCAGGACAGTATTAACCGTATGTTACAAGCCAAACGCCGCCAGGATAGCCTGTCGGCACAAGGAGCCTCTGCTTCGAGGCAGCCCAGTAGCGGCGAGTCCCTTTCCAGACTATATGTCACCATTGCCGGATTAAAAATGCGGAAGAGCCCTGAGTTGAATGCGGAAGTCATTGAAGAACTGCCATTATTTGATGAAGTATTTTATTTAAATGAAGTAACGGCGTTTACACAGGAAATCAATCTCGGCAAGGCGATGGCCAATGAGCCATGGGTGAAAATTCAAACCCGAAGGGGACGAGCTGGTTGGGTTTTTGGAGCCGGTGTAAATTACTATAAAAAGAAAAACCCGTACGCGGACTAATCCGTTTTGTCCCATTGATTCAGGCTGTACTTTCGAATAACCTCCAACACCTGAAGGGAATAATTATCGCATGGACGAAATCCCAACTCCTCCAGCTTAATCGCCCATGCCGAAAAATCTTTCCCTTTTAATGCGGCCGTATCAGAGAACTGCCCGGTGGTAATATACAAACTGTGGTCCCTGAAACTCATCCAGGCAGTATCGTAGTATCGGTAGCATACCCCTTCCAGTTCGCCTTTCTCGCCTTGCCAATCAGCAGTACAGCCCAGTCCGAAGAAATTAAGCCCCTGTTGTACGGCACCTGATTCCCCGGCCCGGCTAATGAGCAGGGCATTGGCGAGCACGATAGAGGCGGGAATCCCATACTTTGCCTGCTCCTCCTCTGCCACATGCCGGAATCGGCGAATAAACGCGTCGCGCAAAGAGGGCGCAACGGCATCCAATGCGGCCACTTCTGACAAAGACTGCTCCTTGTCAGCGAATGGTTTTATCATCAGTTTGCTCGGTTCGTGATCATTTCCCTGCGAAAACATATCGGTCAATCGTTCCATCAGGCTGGGCTTTTCTTCCTTTGGAGAGTCTGCTTCCCGGGCATTGGCCGGGCCATCGATGTTCATCTGGATATTCAAATCTTTTTTAAAGACCAGAAAAAGCAATAAGGCAGCAATCGCCAGCTTAAACCAGTTATCCCGCACAAACGATATCACTTTGCCCATAACCTTATCTATTTTAACAAATGAACCGGGTCAAAAATAAAACAATTTGTTGTTTTAATCAATCGAAAACTATTTTTTATTTCAAACAATTTAGTGCCCTGTCCAAATCTTCCCGTAAATCATCCACATCCTCGATGCCCACACTCAGCCGGATTAGGGAATCTGTCAACCCAATTTTGATACGCTCTTCCCTGGGTATCGACGCATGGGTCATGGAAGCAGGATGACCAATCAATGATTCGACTCCACCGAGCGATTCTGCCAAGGTAAAAAGCCGGGTACTCTTTAATACGGTTTGGGCTGCTTCCCAAGTGCCCGCTTTTAAATCAAAGGACAACATGGCCCCAAACGCACGCATTTGTTTTTGCGCGATCGCATGTCCGGGATGCGTCGTCAGACCGGGGTAGTTTACGCGAGATACCTTTTCGTGGTTTTGCAGAAAATCAGCGAGCAATGCGGCGTTTTCGCAGGCTCGCTGAACCCGGATATGCAGTGTTTTAATGCCCCTTAGCACCAAAAAGCAGTCTTGCGGACCAGGTATGGCACCTACGGCGTTTTGCAAAAAACGCAATTTTTCAGCCAGGGATTCCTCCTTTACTATTACGGCTCCATGTACTACATCGGAATGCCCACCGAGGTATTTAGTGGCGGAATGGAGTACCAGGTCAGCCCCTAAATCGAGTGGGTTTTGCAAATACGGAGAAGCAAAGGTGTTATCTACACAAGTCAGGATACCTTTTCGGCGCGCCAGGCGGCACACCGCTTCCAGATCGATTATACCCAGCAATGGATTAGTGGGAGTTTCTATCCAAAGCATCCGTGTATTCGGTCCTATTTGTGCCTCCAGGCTGTCCAAATCGCGCATATCTACAAAGCGGCTTTGAATGCCAACCGGTTGGTGCACCCGCACAAGCTGCCGATAAGACCCCCCATATAGGTCTTCCGTTGCTAATACTTCCTCTCCCGGTGCCAACAGACGGATTACCGCGTCCATAGCTGCCAGGCCACTACCGAAACAGCAAGCGGCGTTTCCGTTTTCCAGCGCTGCCAGGTTCGACTCCAGGGCGCTCCGGGTAGGGTTGTGCGTTCTGGCGTAGGCATAGCCTTTATGAACCCCCGGCTCCTCCTGGGCATAGGTAGATGTTTGAAAGATGGGCGTCATCACCGCACCCGTTCCTGGATCCGGCTCAATGCCCGCATGGATAACTTTTGTACCGAATTTCATGCGCGACGTTTTGAGTTAAAAAAAAAGGGCAATCTTCAGCGAACCGCAGACTGCCCTTTTTGCCGAAATTCATCTGGGAACCCGGCTGTAAACCTGTTGAAAACTAGCCGACAGAGTCAGACAGCTCTTTTCCAGGTTTGAATTTCACAACGCTCTTTGCATCAATTTGAATGGCTTCACCAGTTTGTGGATTGCGGCCGGTCCGTGCTTCGCGCTTTGATACCGAGAAGGTGCCAAAACCAATCAGAGTCACTTTACCTCCGTCTTTCAACTCACCGCTGATGCCCTCCAGAACTGCATTCAATGCGTCCGTAGCTTGCGCCTTAGTGATCTTTGCACTCTCGGCAATCACGTTTACTAAATCTCCTTTATTCATTTCAAAGGGTTTTAATGAATATTATAGTAAAGGTACTTGCAAACTTCATTATCTGCAAGCATTCATATTTAAAAAGTGCGCTCAATGCCTGCAAATAAAGGGGTTTTCCCCTTTTCTGCAATACGCAGCCCATTTTGGATGTTATTCAGGCAGGTAACTTGATTATTCCCATTCCGCTTAAAAAAACGAAAATCACACTAAACAAATCAAAAAAATTTTATTTTGTTAAAATATTGTTCTGATTTTTTATTATTTTTCAATTTTTTATTCTTAAACAAATAAACATGAAACACTCCAATCGAAAAGGCATTTGTTTCAGGCTTTCGGGGATTCTACTGCTTACCTTTTTGCTGGGCACCTCCTATGCGTGCAGCAAAAAAGTGGGGTGCCCCACCATTGATACTGCGCGACTCGACAAAAATGGAATGCCCAAAAAAAAATCTAAGTCCCGCGTCTTTTCCCCAAAAATGGAAAAGCAGCTCCACAGAAGATCCTAACCTCACTCCGTACCAGTCCGCGCTGCACGGGAAAGGGATTCTCCGAGACGGTTGAAAGCGAGTACCGTAAGAAAGATTAGTAGTCCGGGAAACACCGCCAGCCACCAGGGCCGAAGGTTACCTCCCGGTAATTGGCGCATCAGGGAGCCCCAGGTTACCGTTTCCACCGGTAGGCCGATTCCGAGAAAAGACAACGATGCCTCCACCAATACCGCTCCCGCCATCCCAAACGCCAGCGCCACCCATACCGGTCCCAAGCTATTGGGCAGTGCGTGCCTCCAAAGGATTCGGCTATCCGGAAGACCCAATACACGGGCAGCCTCTACGTATTGCAGCGTTCGAACCCTAAGCATCTCTGCCCTGACCAGTCGCGCGATGCCCGTCCATCGCAACAACCCAATGACCAGCATAATATAATAGATGGAAGGATGTTCCAGCGTAGCCAGAATAGCCAAAATGAACAACAATGTTGGTAGGGAATTCAATACCTCCGTTAGCCTCGAAACCCAAAAATCTACCCGCAGTGGAACGCGGCGACCGAGCATCGCGCTTTTTTCCATTCCCCAGGCTATTCCCTTACCAAGTACGAAAAACAGTACCAAGCCCAATCCGGTTTGGACGTGATGCCAGCCGTCTGCCTCCCCCTCCACCCTACCGTATTGGTGCGCCCATATAAAATAGCTAGCCCCCAACGCGGTAGCTCCATACGCCACCATACGAGCTATACTCATTTCCAATCCAGAGTCGCCCCAATATCCTGCAATCGCCCCCAGCAATACGCCCACTATGGTAGCGGTCAACATGCCAATCAAACCGATGAACAAAGCTACCCGTGCTCCATGAATCAACCCCGCAGCCACATCGTGCCCCGATTGATCCGTACCCAACCAATGCCAATACCTGATATGCGCGACCCGCTGCGGCCCAAATGGACTTTTAGCTCCCAGATTCCTGCGGTCTATGGTTTCCGCCGAATACGGAATGAGGGGACGAATGACCCACTCGAAGGAGTGCCCGGCCCATCCTTCCTGTACATACTTTCCTTCTTCCTGACCCAGACCTACCTGAGCCAGCATCTGCCGGAAAATCGGAAAATGCCATGCCCCCTCCTCCCGGAAAACCAGCGGGCGCTCGTTTGCCAGAAAATCAGAAAACAGTCCGATGGCAGCAAATAAATATAGGTACCATATCGCCCATCTCCCCGAAGCATCCCTATGCAGAAAATGCCAAAGCCCTTTTACGTCCATACTGCCTTTGATTTTTCCTCTGCACTTCGGATTCGTGGATCCAACCATACATATAAAATATCCGATACCAGCAATCCCAATACCGTGAGTACGCCGCTAATCCATAAAACCGTGTACACCAACGGCCAGTCCTGGCCAAATATCGCATCCAGGGTCAGCTTGCCCATTCCAGGGATATTAAAGACGGACTCGATGACGACCGATCCCGCCAGCAAAGCGGGGAAAATAGAACCTATCAAGGTCAAAAGCGGGAATGCAGCATTTTTAGCGGCATGTCTCCAAAGTACCTTGCGTTCAGGTAGCCCTTTAGCCCTGGCCGTGCGGATATAATCCTGCTCCAATACTTCGTCCATGGCACTGCGCACCTGCAACGCGATATAGGCCAGCGAGCCATACGTCAGGCTGAGTATAGGCAGTAGCATCCTTCGGCGTTCGTGCCAAAAAAATTCCAGCCAGTTACTTTCCAACTGGGGGGTATCAGTACCCAAAACCCGAAGCCAATCCAGCCCCGAGGCCGGGTTCACCGCCCACAACAGCAGGAGCGTCGCCACCCAAAAGGAAGGCAATGCATAGAGTAGAAACAACAGAATTTTGAGCCCATAATCTGGCCATCTGTTTTTCATGCGTGCCATAAACACGCCCAAAGGGATTGCCAATCCAAAGGCGAGGAGCAACGACGATAAATTCAGCAGCAACGTCCAGCGCAAACCGCCTTTTATTTTTTGACCAACCGGTTGTCCATCCTTCCAGGAATTGCCAAACGCACCCCGCAGCACCCCGCTTATCCAGTGGTGGTACTGATTGTCGGTACCATGCCACCTGAATGAGGGAATATATTTTCGCCAGGGTGTCGGATTTGCCTCCAGCGCATGAAACTGCCGGGTTATTTCCGAACTTACCTGTTTTGCGCTGCCCCCCTGTCGGCGAAGGTCGTTCAGCTGCCTATGAATCCAGCGCGCATCCGTGCGCAACGCCAAATCCTTCAACAGCTTCCAGGTCGGGTCGGCTATCGCCGGATTGGCCTGCCTTTCGGCCGAAACCCGTTTTAGCCCCTGCTCTACCGACCGATAGTAGGCCAGCGCGAGCTGGCCATTGCCATAGCGGGCACACAGCCCCTTTAGAACAGCGCGCCTGACCGGGTGTGCCATTTTGTAGAGCGTATCCGGGTAGGCGATGGGCAGAAAAGCGCAATAAAAAGCCGGCTTATCCAAATCCAGAATCCGAGCCGTTTCCCGGTAGCTTTTTTCCTCCTGTTCCCAATTCCCTAGTGATTCTTCGCCGGTTCTGTGCAAAAGCTGCTGCACCGGATCTCCGGGTGCTGCCTTGCTTAGTCCAAAAGCGATGACCGATACCACCAACAAGGTAGGCACGGCAAACAGGATACGCCTCCATACGAGCTGACCGACCTGCCACATAGCGCGTGTGGTTACTTTTTGAGTTTAAATTGGTTGGGCGTAAACCCTGGAGAAAATGGGGTCATTTTAGCGTCGAATCGCTGATGGATAGCAATCCGGTCTTCCGGTGAAAAAAGAAGAATTTCCACTTGCTCTTCCCGAATACGGGCGAGCAGTTTTTTCATTTTTTCATTCCGGGCGTTTTCATCCATCGTTTTGAGTATGTCTTCGATGAGCGCATCTGTTTGTGTATCGCCAAACCCGAAGCGATTATCGCCCTCCGTATGCCAGTTTTGCATCGGATTCCAGAGGGGTGTCTGCGTCTTACCGGCCGATATCAACTGAAAATTGCGCTGGCTGAGTTGCTCGAGAATAGACGTTGGTTCTTTCGCATCCAGGACGATATCGATCCCCACTTTGCGGGCATTGGACTGAATGAGCAATCCGATGGTTCGGGATTGTTCGCTGCTCGCATTCAGCAGGTACTTCAGTTGCAAATCGCTGCGCTTCCCTTCCAACACCTTATCCAGCACGCCATTGTTGTCGCTGTCTTTCCAACCTGCTTCGGCCAACAATTTTTTGGCGGCCTCCAAATCGACTGTCAGAGGTTCTGTGTTGCTTGGATAATAAGCTGCGGATGGGGGCACTGGAGCCGCAATGCGCTTGCCAAAGCCCTGAAATACCTCTTCGACAATTTCAGCTGCATCGATGACCCGAGAAAGCGCCTGACGCACCCGCTTGTCCTGAAGCAGTGGATCCCGGCTATTGACTCCGATATAGTAGTAAGCCATAGAATGAACGGTACCCAACGCATAGCGCGCGTTAAAAGCAGCGTCCGCCTTTAGTTGCTGAAAGTCTTCTGCGGGGATATTTCCCATGACATCAATTTCCTCGTTGCGCAGCGCAGCTAGTGCGGTGGCCGGGTTTGGAATAGGCCGGAAAATCAAAGAATCGGGATACACGGCCAGGGAGGGACGTGCTTTAAGTACCTTTTCGCCCCACCAATCCGCTTTTTTGCGCAGCACGATTTGTTGATCGGTGACCCATTGGAGCAGCTCGTAAGGGCCACAGCCACCTATTTTCTTAGGATCTCTGGAAAAAGCATCCGAATTAAAGGCGTCGGCAAACTCCTTTAGCGATGCGTCGGTAGCTGCGCGTTTTTCAGCTATGGTGGGGTCGAGCAAATCAGCTAGGGGTGTTTTGCGGAGCAGACCGGCGGGGTCGTACCTAAATTCCGGAAGAACAGCTAACAGTCCGCCGGCTGTTTCTTCTCCAAGGAACGTTTTTTCATAGAGAGAAACCGTAAATTTTTTGGGATTGGCAGCATCCACCTGCACGTCTGCCAGATCAGCTAAATAGGCCCGAAGAGGGGCGGCCTGAACCAGCGGATTCAGCGCAGCCTTTACCGAAAAAAGATAATCGTAGCCCGTTACGGGTGTTCCATTATCCCAAACCGCCTCTTTTAGTATTTCAAAATCATAGGCCACCCCGCCGGCGAAAGGCCCAGCGCTAATATCCCGCACCACTGGCCTGGAAACCGCCAAATCCGGCTCCAGCGAAAGGGTTACCGGGTTAAACGTAAGCAGGTGCATAAATAAATTGTCCACCACCATACTGCCATAGTTAGTGGTTGTCAGGTATGGATTTAACCGATCGGCTTCCCCTTCCATACGCACGACCACCGAACTGGTCTGGCGTTTAAATAAATCTGCATTCGCAGTATCTGAATTCTTGCAGGAGAATCCAATCAAAAGCAAAAAAGCAGTAGATAATAAAACCCTGTTCATAGTATGCATTTTGAGCGTATGATGACAGAAAAAGCGGATACTGGTTGGTGGTTCTCTCCTAAACACAGGGAGAGTACCTAGCGCATAACATAATAAGGGGGGAAAATTACGCATTTTTAAACTTTATTTATGCGTAGTAGTTTTACCCAACGGATTCCAAGCCTGCGAACGATAGGACGCGGCCTTTCAATAAGGACGCAGGCGACACCAGAAACCGACACCTACGCTTTCAAAAGACTTCACTTACTTACCTATACGATATGTCAACGATTCTCATTGCAGGTGGAACAGGGCTCATTGGAGCCCAACTGAGTGCGCGTTTACTTCAAGAAGGCCATGATGTCCGCCACCTGAGCCGCAAGGCATCTCCCAACTCCAGGTACCCGATATTTGAATGGAACCCCGATGCTGGGCAGATGGATCCAAAGGCACTGGAGGGGGTAGATGTAGTTATCAACCTGGCAGGTGCAGGAATCGCTGATAAACCATGGACGCAAGGGCGGAAGGAAATCATCATTTCAAGTCGGGTAAAAAGTACGCTGCTGTTGAAAGAAGCAATGCTTCGCATGCCGCAGGAAAAGCGTCCGGCGGTGTACATTTCGAGTGCAGCCATAGGGTATTATGGAGACCGGGGTTCGGAGTGGTTGGAAGAAAGCAGTAAACCTGGTACGGGGTTCCTGGCAGAAAGCTGTATAGCCTGGGAAAACGCCATTCAGGAAGTAGCGTTGGAAGGAATATGCCGCACCGTCATCCTACGTATAGGTTTGGTACTGACTACGCGGGGAGGCGCTTTACCCAAAATGGTTCTGCCGGTAAAATGGGGAGTTGCCCCTCTTTTTGGCCGGGGCGACCAATGGTATTCATGGATTCATATCGATGATTTGACGAGGCTCATCCAATATGCCATACAACAGCCCGACCTAAAGGGCGTGTTCAATGGCGTATCGCCCAATCCGATTCGGCAGCGGGATTTCATGATTCAGCTGGGTAAAGCGGCAGGGAAGCACACCCTTCGTTTTTCGCTTCCGGTATTTGCCTTGCGGCTGATGCTCGGTGAGATGTCCGATACGGTGTTGTCCAGCAGCCGGGTATCTGGGGAGAAGGCAGTGCGGGCTGGTTTTCAGTTCAAATTCACGGACTTACGGTCAGCTATCGTCGATTTGCTGGAGCGAAAGATTTAATCCTTATTAAAAACCTCAATTTCGTGTTTTTCCACTACCAGGTCGGTAAACTTACCTTTAAAACGGGTGGCTTTCACGATATGGTTGTCAATCCAGTGGTAATTACCACCTCTGGGCTTGCCGAAAATGATGCCGTGGTATTTAAACCCATGGCGGTTGAGCCAAATCTCGGTGATGCTGCGATGGTTTTCGGTTCGGGAAGTAAAAAAGGTGATTATGTGCCCCTCGTCATACCATTTGTTGATAATTTTGAGGGCATCGGGGTACGGGAGCACGGATGACATGCGGGTCGGCTCCTCATTAGGTACATCATCGCACACGGTGCCATCCAAATCGATTAGGAAATTTTTTATTGTTTCGGGGAGTTTGGGGCTTAGCGCCTCCCCTTTCTCGTTGTAGGCGGGTAGTAAGGTCGAATCAATTGGGTGCGAATCCATAATGTACCTGTGTTGTTCGGATGATTGACATAGTAGGGTGGTAGCTAGCGCTGAAAAGAGCCGATACGGAGCGGATTCCCAACGAATGTTCTTTCAGCTCCGGCGGATTTTGGTCACAGCACACATCCCCACCTATTGAAGACGTGTCAGCGCGCAAAGGTAACTGCAAAAAGTTAAAACATTACATAATCTGCGGGATCGACGGCTTTGCCCCGATTCCAAATTTCAAAATGCAGATGCGGGCCGGAGCTCTGTGTCCCAGTATTGCCAATGATAGCAATCGCCTCGCCGGCTCGGACATAATTGCCTGCTTTTTTGAGCAACTGTGCATTGTGTTTATAAAAGGAAATGACATTGAAATCATGCTGGATACCAATCGTGTTTCCAGTCTCCAGCGTCCAATCAGAAAAGAACACGTAGCCGTCCATCGTGGCTTTAACGGCTGTATTCCGGGGGGCAACAATATCAATCCCATAATGGGTTTTATCCTGGGCAAATACAGAACTCACCTCCCCTCGTACCGGCGGGACGAAGAATAGCTGTTCCAAAGAACGACCTTCTCCGGAGAATCCTTTGGCTCGATCCTGTTGCATAATATTCCCCAGTCGGTCGAGTTCTGCCTCCTGCCGCACCTGCCGGTCGGCTTCAGAGGGTTTCACTTCAGAAGCTGCCTTTTCGGTATCCTTGCTTAGTTTGGGCGCCTGCACATCTTCCAGCGTTTCCAAATCCCCTACCAGTACTTTCCGGATGTTATCCATGTACTCTTCCTGCGCTTCCAGTTCATTTTCCAGCCGATTCATCTCCCGCTTAAGCCGCACTATTTCCCGCCCCGCATCTCCGCCACTTCCATAGCCAGGAATATAGCGCTTGACGGGGGTATATGCGATTAGGAGGATGACGGAGGCGGCCACAATCACCACGACGGTGCTAAGCAAAACGTACACGTTGAGCATAGACAAACGAAAGGAGGCTCTTTCCTCCAGCGTTTCATCGTTTCGGATAATCAGGCGGTAAGGCACCTGCAAACGCTCCATCAATTCTGACCACCAATTTCGGTCAAATAAATTCATAGTATTTGGTTTATGTAAGCTGCTAAAATAAATTTGCGTGAATAAAGTTATAGTTCAGAATTGCCCACAAACTTACGGTTTGTCCTCTAATTTTGTGGGTCGTTGTTGGGGCAACATTTTTTCCGGGGGTTATAGCTACCTTTGCGATGCGTTCAACAGGCACCTTGTCTGTTGAATTGTTTTATTTGCCTGTTTTGGAATGCATATACCACCCCAAATATTGTAGCGTATCCCTTTTAGCGCGTAAAAACTATTTTCATTGAAACGCAGGATTTATCTCATTGGCTTAAGCGGTACCTTGTTTTTTTTTAGTGCGTGTGTCACTCAAAAGAGCAGAAGCGACATATCAACGGTCGGCAAGCTGTACCACAACACGACGGCAAAGTACAACGGATACTTCAATGCCAACGAAATCATGATGAATACGTTGCTCGCTATCGAGCAACAACATCAGGACAACTACCTCAACCGCCTTGCTCTTTTTCCCTATCTGGAACTCGGCAACCCCAAATCCATTGCCCCTGAAATGGATAAAGCGATTGAAAAGGTAACCCGCGTAGTAGCCTTGCACCCCAAAAGCCAGTGGACCGACGACTGCTACTTGCTGGTAGGCCAGGCGCAGTTTTTGAAAAAAGACTATGAATCCGCTGAACAGACGCTCCGGTTCATGGTCGATGAGTTCGATCCGGATCGCCCCAAAAGCCGAAAATCCAAACGCGCCAACTTGATGCCCTCCAGCTCCAATACCCGGGCCACCGAAGCAGCTCAGCGCGCAAAAGAGCGAAAAGAATCCCAAAAAGCCCGCGAAAAAGCCTCTAAAGAAAAAACCAAGCAACGAAAAAAAGCCGCCAAGGAAAAAGCAAAAGAACGCGAAGCTTATAAGAAAGCCGTAAAAAGAAATAAACGAAAAGGCCTCCCCGCACCTAAGCGACCCGGTACAGAAGCCAGCACATCCGAAAAACAAAAAGAAGAAGAAGCTAAAAGGAAAGCAGCGGAAGAAGAGGCACGCAAAAAAGAGGAAGAGAAAAAACAAAAACCGCCACAAAACAAACTCAAACATCAGCCCGCCTACCCAGAGGGAGTGCTCTGGCTCGCCAAAACATTGATCGAACGCGGCAATGAAGAATCTGCCCTCCGGCTTATTTACAAGCTTCAGTCCAATCCAGCCCTCTCTACCGACGTAAGCCGCCAGATATGGCCGGTACTCGCGCACCTGCTGCTTCGCAAAAACCAAACCGCAGAGGCTATTCCTGCTTTAGAGCAGGCCATCGCGCTGAGCAATCAAAAATCAGAAAAAGCCAGATTTTCCTTTGTGCTCGCACAACTCTATCAGGAGGCTGGCGAATGGCAACAAGCGAGCGCC
>Ga0172373_10001334_pt1 | contig 40191 bp, 41 predicted proteins | sample Lak10m_2_FD_114546 | JGI IMG/M metagenome (GOLD analysis project Ga0172373, IMG submission 114546) | Freshwater microbial communities from Kabuno Bay, South-Kivu, Congo - kab_092012_10m | ecosystem: Environmental > Aquatic > Freshwater > Lake | place: Democratic Republic of the Congo... | reverse complement strand
GGTGGCCGCGGACAACCGCCGCGAACGCCCGCCCAGCCGCCGCGTCCGCCCGCGACGGCCGGTCCCGGCCACAACCGGCCGCCGCGGGAGGTGCCGCCCGGCCTGCCCACGTTGATCGAGAACTTGAAGCGATGGTTTCCGTCGTCACCGCCATCGCAGCCCCAACCGCAGCCGGACACAGCCGGCCCCGCCGCAGCGGCCGCCGGCGACGAGGAAGTACGACGGCGGCGGGCATTGGAGGAGTTGCGCGAGAACCTCAAGGCGCTCGCCCCGGACCATGAGTTCCTGAAGGAGCCGCTGGAAGCGGGCGCGGTTCCCGACCAGGCCACGGTCGACCGCTACGGCAGGGAGGTGGTCCGGATCGTCGCGGAGAAGGTCGATGCCGCTCTTGGCGATCTGACATCGAAGAGCAGCTACGAACAACAGTCCAGCGTCAGGACGATTGAAGGCAACGTCAATCTCCGTGCCGAGTTCGATCGGTTGAAGACCGTCGGAAAGCGGGCGCGGCCGCGGAGTGGCCAGTACAGCGAAGGAAGAGGCGGCGAGCTGTATGAGTTGCCCGGCGGCATCCAGATCGGCTTCCGCATGGCCAACGACATACGAGCCGGCACTCTGGGCACCATCCCCACGCTGGAAATCAAGATGCCCGGACAACGGGCCATCAAGTTCCACTACAATGAGAAGAGGTGAGCCATGAACAATGAGGATCTGCAGGCGAGAATCGTCGAGACCGCGAACCTGTTTCGTGGCGCTCTGACGGACTTTGGCCTCTATGAAGTGTGGTCCGAGATCAAATATGGCCTCGAGATCGGGGACGACGACAAGGTGAAGGCGCTCACGCTCGACGTGGTGCGTGAGATGCTGCAGGGGGGCGCGCGGGTCGACTTCGGCGATGGCAAGCCATTGGGCATGAGCTCCGCCGGGGACGCGCTGGAGCAGATCATGACACGCATCCAACGCGAGTGGGACGATCTGGGACGTCCACCCGGCATAGGAGATATCTGCTACATCGAGTATCCGCCAAGTGGAGTGGCGGCGCCCGGCTAGCGCTGAGGTAGAGGGGCCCGGTTCGACGAGACGTACTGGCACGGCGATGGATGAGCGCGGCGAATAGCCGTTTCATGCTCCTCGCCGCCGCGTCCGCCCGCGACGGCTGGTCCCGGCCACAACCGGCCGCCGCAGGAGGTGCCGCCCGGCCTGCCGCAAGCCATCGAGAACTTCCGGCGATGGTTTCCGTCGTCGCCCCCTCCCTCGCAGCCGCAACCCCAGCCGGACACCGCAGGTCCCGCCGCAGCGGCCGCCGGCGACGAGGAAGCACGACGGCGGCGGGCATTGGGGGAGTTGCGCGAGAACCTCAAGGCGCTCGCCCCGGACCATGAGTTCCTGAAGGAGCCGCTGGAAGCGGGCGCGATTCCCGACCAGGCCACGGTCGACCGCTACGGCAAGGAGGTGACACGGATTGTCGCGGAGAAGGTTGACGCGAAGACCGAGGAGCTTCGGTCGAAGAGCACTCACGATCACAGGTCTGGTGTCAGAACGATCAGCGGCGGCATCGATCTTCGCGCCGAGTTCGATGGGCTGAAGGTCTCCGGCAAGCGAGTCTACACACAAAGCGGCCAGTACAGTGAAGGCAGAGGTGGGGAGATGTATGAGTTGCCCGGCGGCATCCGGATCGGCTTCCGCATGGCCAACGACATGAACGCCGGCACTGCCAAATCCACCCCCACTTTGGACATCAAGTTGCCAGGACAGCGCCCTATCAAGTTCCACTACAATGAAGGAAGGTGAGCCATGATCGACGAGAGCTTGCGCGCGAAAATCGTGGATATTGCAGAACTGTTCCGAGGCGACCTGACTGACTTCGGGCTCTACGAAGTGTGGCCAGAGATAAAATATGGCCTGAACATCGACGACGATGACAAGGTGAAGGCACTCACGCTCGAGGTGGTGCGGGAGATGTTGCGCCGTGGCGCGCGCGTCGATTTCGGCGACGACACGCCGGCGAATATGCGTTCCGCCGGGAAGGCGGCGGAAGAAGTCGTGGCACGTATCGCACGCGAATGGGATGCCTTGGGGCATCTGCCGGACATGGGCGAGGTCTGCTACATCGAATACCCGCCAAGCAAACAATAAGAGGGCCGAAACGAAGGCCGATCTCGCGCGGCCGGATGGCCGACCTCATCACACGGTGCCCGCCCGGCTTTGGCCGGAGCGGGCTTTTCATGTCCGGTACGTCCCGCTCGTCGGGCTTGCGCACATGGGATTCCATAGTGTTTGAGCTGCAGCTCTCGGCAGGGCGGTCAGATAATGCAACAACGCAAGCGCGAAGAAGGTTCTCCGTGATGAAGACAGCGAGATATGCGGCACTCAACGCTCAGATCGCAGTCCTGGATCCGGGTGGCAAAGTGGACGTTCCCCAATGGCCCAGGGATATTGCCGTGCGTCTTGTGTCGACCGATACGTGCATACTGGTCGGATGCTTGATCGATGCCGATGGTGAGACGGAATTTGCGCTGGGTCGCATGAGTGAAGTCGACGCCGGCGATCGTCTTGCATTTCAGGGCAAGCTGAAAACCCCAACCCGCAGGATCGCTTTGGAGTCCGTCGATGGTCGGTTGATTCTCGATGCGCCTGTCTCGCAAGAGGAAACGATGGTCCGTATCTGGACGAATCATGAAAGCGAACCTGACAAGGTGGTCGTCGGATTCGAATGAACCGTGGCCTTCGGCCACAGCGTCAGCATGAACCTGGCCTCGCCTGACTCCCCTTGGCAACCGAACTCACCGACCGCCCGGGTCGCCAAAGACATCCGACAGCCCGCCCGACAATCGCCGCGGCGGGTTTTTCATGTCCGGTGCGTATCCGCTCGCCGAGTCTGCGCGCATGGGCTTCCGTACGGCCAAGGACGCCTTCGTGCTGTCCGTCACCAACGCCGCCTGGGACCTGCCGCGCAGCCAGGAGTTCTACAAGACCGACTACGACCTCTTCGCCGAGTTCGACGAGGAGTACTGGTACGGCGAAGCCTCATAGGAGCGCGCAACTCAAGGGCGGAGATTGCTCCGCCCGGAGTTGCGCTCTTCCTCATGCTCCTCGCCCCCGCGTAGCGGGGGAGAGGTGGGGTGAGGGGGCGCAACATGGATACCACCCGCCGGCGGCCTTGGGCCCGCCGGTTTTCTTTTGCCCGAAAGGAACCACCGACATGGCATCGATACGTATTTCCGGGCCGCCAGAGGCGGAGCCCGCGGCGGAGCCGTGGCCTGCTGACGAGCACACGATCCGCGTCGACGAGATGTTCGCCCGCGAGCTCGACACCGAGTTCGCGTCGGGCGTGCGCACCCTGCTGCACGATCCCGAGACCGGCCTCAGCGCCTTGAGCGGCGAGGCGGCGCTGGAAGCCATCGCCGGCATCTACCCGGCGCTGGAGGTTTTGCGGCAGCGCACGCTCAGCGAGGCCATCGGTCCCCGCCAGCGCGCCCTGGTCGAGCCCGCGATCAATACGCGCCTGGACTGGGCGGCCGGCACCATCGGCCGGCTGGCCGAGCGGGCCACGGTCGAGGTCGACGACCAGAGCGTCGCCGAGCGCATCGCCGGTCTTCGGCAGGACGCGGCCCAGTCGTGGCACGACCCGGCCTGGCTGCGGAAGCTCAGCCGCGCCGCCGTGAACGAACTGCGCTGGCAGGGCGAGCGCCGCGGCTGGGACGAAGCCGAGACCGACACCCGCGCGAGGGCGGGTCTCTCGGACCTTTATGCCGGTGCCGTCGAAGCGGCGATTGCGAAGGATGTCGATGGCGCCGCGAGCCTGCTGGTCCACGCCCGCGAGGCGATCGATCCGGCGCGGCTGGAGACCATCGACCATCGTCTCGCTCGCGCCCGCGAGGACGGCTTCCTGCGCGAGGTCGATGCCGCCTTGAGTGCATTGCCGCTCGATCCCGCGGCGCCGCCTGCGCTCGATGCCTTCGCCGCCCGCACGGCGGAGCTGATGCCGGCAGACGCGCCCGACGAAGTGCGTACACGCCTCGGCGAACTGGCCGCCCATGCCCAATGCCGCGCCGAACGGCAGTGGCACCGGCGCCAGGCCGAAGCCGGGATCGCAGCACTCGACTGGCTGCAGCGGAACCCGACCGGATCGTGCCTCGGGCTGCCGCCGGAGGTCCGCGTCTGGCTGGCGCCCGACCAGGTGCGCGGCCTGGAGACTCTGCTGATCGACGGTCGCCTGCGGACGGACTCCGACCTGTTCGAGCGCCTCGACCGCGAGATGGTCTACGAGCCTGATGCCTTCGCCGATCGGGACCTCGACCGCCAACGCCTGTCGCTCGACGACCAGGATCACGCGCGCTTTGCCGGCGCGCAGAAGGCCATCGCCGAGGGCGTGATCGATCCGACCGTCGCCCGCTATCGGCAGGCGCGTCTTGAAACCGACCGAGCACTTCGCGTCGCGCTTGGCGACCCTGACGGCCCCGAATCCCCTTCGACATCTGCGTCGACAGACGACGTCCAAGAGTTGCTGGAGACGGAGCCGGCGGGCAGTCCCGAGCGGGAAGCCGATTGGCAGGTCGCGCAGGCGGACGGCCTTCCCTTCATCCCGGGTCATATGTGGACCAGAATCCAACAACGAGGAATTTCCGCCGGCCAGATCGCGGACGCGATTGCAAGCGGAAAGCGGATTGCTCAACCGAACGGAAATACGGCATGCGTCGGCGACCGCGTCGTGGTCATCCTCAGTCCAACGGGCGGGTTTGTGACATGCTATTGGAGATAGTCTTTACGGTATAATAAGTCGATGTTGAAACAACCCAGGAGAGTAGGAACGACCATGATCTGCAACATCATCGATTGCCGCAAGAAGCCGTATGTCTGGAAACGGATCAACGCGATCGTCGAGCCGACGTGGCACGACAATTCCATGGAAGGCGACACGGTGGAACCCACCGAAGACGAGAGCGATTACGACGAAAAGCCCGCCATCTCCCTGGAAGAGGCAATCGCGTGGGCCGGCACGTTCCAGAACGCCGTGACGTTGTATCTCTATGATCTGGGCGATGGAATTCGGCCCGAGTCCGAGAAGCGCTTCCAGCTATGACCGAAGCCGGACATCAGCCCAAGCGCGGTCGGCTTCGGTCGAGGTGAGAGCTGGGGCGCATATGTGAATCGCCACGGCCAACGTATCGGCGGTTCCGAACCGAGGCGCCATCCGGATGCGCACATTCCCTACGACGTCTACTTCCTCTGGAGGTGAGACATGCCGTTCATCAAGGAGATCTGGCTCAAGAATGCCTGCGGTGCCGGGCGTTGAGGGCGACCGCGAATGAGGAAAGGAGCATCCGGCGGCTTTCTCTGCCGTGGCTGACTATTGGCAAATCCCGATCATCAACTTGGTGGTGATGTAACAGAGTTTGCCCTTCGTAAGTCTGGCATCGTAGCCCCAAACATTCGTTCCCGCGCTAACGACACTGATGATGGTTCCTTGATCGGTCATCGAGACCGACGGAGATCCGCTCGATCCTTGTGCAGTAGGCTGCCGGTGATACAGCGTGCCGAGATGGCAGCCGAGATAGGTGTGGTCCATCCAGAACTGCTTTCCGCCATTGGCAAGCGCGGGCGAATAGTACCGCTTCTGGTAGGCAAGCACTGGCGCGGCAGGACAGGCCGGCCCGAAGGATGCCAGCCGATAGGGCACGACGTTGCTGGGTAGATCGGCCGCAAGCTCAATGACGCCGATATCGTGGGCATTGTCTTTGCCATCGAGCCAGCCACTGAACGTGATGAGTCGCGCTGCGGGAATGGCGACATTGGAATTGCTGTCGCTGTCGTAGCCAGGGATAACGCTGACGCCGGTGGCAAACTGCCCGGAATCGCGACTTGAGACGCAGTGACCTGCGGTCAGGATGAGCCTTCGGCCAACCGCTGCGCCGACACAGCGCTTCGACTGGCCGTCGACAGTGAACAATACGAGCGCAATGCGAGGGTCGTGCGGGTTGATTGGAATGGCAAAGCCCGGATCGTTATTGATCGGGTCGTTGGGTTGTGGAGCCGAGTAGATCTCGTCGGAGTGCTCCAGCAGCTCGCGTGTCGTCGCGCCGTTCGAGAGGTTGCGAATCACCGCCATCCCCGGAGCCCTGTATGTGCCAGCGCCGACGTTTAGCGCCGGCGTGGGACTGACGGGGTATCTGCTGACATCAACAGGTTGTGCCTGAGTTGAGATCGCTGATCCCACACACAGGCTCATCGTGACAACCATCAGAGTGGTTTTCATCTGGTCTCCCCCGTCTCGTGCAGCGCGGTGGATGCTGCGGGCGCAATGCTATGCACTGCAACCAACAGCTGCAAGAAGTATGCACCGAATGCAATGCCGGGCGGACATCGAGACCGGCTTAGCGCTTAATTGAGGAACAGCCATGCAACACGCAGACCTGCGCCGCCATTGCGAGCGGCGCCTCGGCGCGCTCGACCGCGAGCGCACCTCCTGGCACGCGCACTGGCGCGAGCTCAGCGACTTCATCCTGCCGCGCCGCGGCCCCTGCCTGCCGGCGCGCTATCGCGACCGCGGCGGCAAGCTGAACGGCCGGCTGCTCGATTCGACGGCCATGCTGGCGGCGCGCACGCTCGCCTCGGGCCTGATGGCGGGCCTCACCTCGCCGGCGCGGCAGTGGTTCCGCCTCGGCATCGGCAGCCCCGCCCTCTCCGAGGTGCCCGAGGTGCGCGCCTGGCTGGACGACGTGGCGGCGCGCATGCTGCGCGTGTTCGCCCGGTCCAACCTCTACAACGCGCTGGCCGTGGTCTACGAGGAGCTGGCCGTGTTCGGCACCGGCGCCATGATCGTGGTCGAGGACGACAGCGAGATCGTGCGCGCCTATCCTCTCTCGGCCGGCGAATACTGGCTGGGCGCCTCGGAGCGGCTCAAGGTCAACACGCTCTACCGCACCCTCGATCTCACCGCCTTCCAGCTGGTCGAGCGCTTCGGCCGCGACGCCGTCTCGACCCTGGTGCGCGAGCGTTACGACCGCGGCGACTGGGATTTCGCCGTCGAGGTGGTGCAGGCCATCGAGCCCCACGAGCCGGTGGGCGAGGGCGGCGGCGAAGGCCACCGGCCGCTGCGCATCCGCGGGCTCGGCGAGGATTGGCGCTTCCGTTCCGTCTGGTTCGAGCGCGCGGGCGGCGGGCGGTCCGGCCGTTCCGAGCATCTCTTGCGCGTCGGCGGCTACGAGGAGTTCCCCGCCATGTGCCCGCGCTGGCATCTCAACGGCAACGACGTCTACGGCCGCTCGCCCGGCATGGACGCGCTGCCCGATGCCAGGAGCCTGCAGCTCATGCAGGAGCGCTTCGCCCGGGCGGTCGACAAGATGGTGAACCCGCCGATGGTGGCGCCGCCCAGCATGCGCGGCGAGCCGCAGGACCACGCGCCGGGCAGCGTGATCTACGTCGCCGACACCACCGGCGCGGGCTACAAGCCCGCCTATCAGCTCAACGTGCCGCTCGACCAGATGCGCGCCGCCATCCAGGACCGCCAGCAGGCGGTGCGCGCGGCCTTCTACGCCGACCTGTTCCTGATGGCGACGCAGCTCGACGGCGTGAAGAGCGCCACCGAGGTCGCCGAGCGCCGCGACGAGAAGCTGGTCATGCTGGGCCCGGTGCTGGAGCGCCTGCACGACGATTTGCTGGAGCCCCTGATCGGCCGCGTCTTCCAGATCATGGCGCGGACCGGCCACATCCCGCCGCCACCCTCGCCCCTGTTCGACGGGATGAGGCTGCAGCCGGAGTATGTGAGCCCGATGGGGCTGGGGCAGCGGGCCTAATCTTCTCTTCCCCTTGGCGGACTCCGCCAAGGGGAAGTGCCCTCGTCATACGAGGGCGAAGGGGTCAAAGGCATCGATGAATGACTTCACTCCGCCGATCGGCCGGTCCTACAATGACGTCCTCGGCGAGGCGTCGGTCCGACCATCGCCGTCGACGGGCGCTACTTCGAGATCATGCAAACCAAACGCGCACAACAGGACGTCACCGGGACGATCTACGTCGACTACAGGATCGTCGGCGGCTGGCATGTCTTTACGTCCGAGCAGGTGCGCGGCCTCTATGTCGCGCGCAGCGATCAGCAGACGGCCTACGAAGCGATCTGTCCGACGATCGAGAGGTTGCTCGCCGAGAACGAGCACATCGACGTGAGAGTACGGCCAGCCGTCGCCTTCGGCGCCTTTCTCGATCTATTGCGCACAAACTCGCACCGGCCTGAATTCGTACCCGGCAAGCAGCAGGTCTTCACGTTGCTTGCAGCCTGCTCCTGACAACGGACATCCCGCGTCGGTGATTCGGCCGAGAACACGGCGCCGTGCTTTCGCCGGCGCGTCTTTCCAACCGAAAAGAGGAAAATCAATGTGTGACCCCATCGCCATGATGACGATGGGCACGGCCGCCTTGTCGACCGCGCTCAACGTCACCCAGCAACTGCAGCATGCCGCCCGGCAGCGCGGCGACTATGCCTGGCTCGCCGCGCAACAACGCAACGAGGCGGCCATCGCCGAGAGCCAGGCGCAGATGGCCGGGCAGGAGGGCGAGGCCCGGGCGGAGGACGCCCGGCAGAAGGCCGCGCTCCAGCTCGGCCGCCAGCAGGCGCGCTTCGCCGCGCAGGGCAGCGACCTTTCGGGCTCAGCCCTCGACCTCCTGGGCGACACCGCCGCCGAGGGCGAGGCGCGTGCGCTGTCGCTGCGCTACGGTGGCTTGCGCAACGCCTGGGATATGCGCAACCAGTCGGCCGCCCGCATGGCCCAGGCGCGCTACTACGAGACGCAGGCGGGCAACGTCGATCCGACGCTCGGGATTGTACGGTCGCTATTATCCTAAGCGAGGCGTCATTGACGTCGAAGGGAGAAGGGCGGCGGGGAGGCTCCCTCCGCCCGTTGCACGTGCATCGGGCGCGTGGCTTCATGCGTCTGGGGAGCACCGATATTATGGCGACATCTCCAGAACGGCCGCCATGGGGGTCAAAGGAACGCATCAATCGCGCTGGAGAAGCGCTGCGGTCTGCGGCGAAGCCCCTCCTGGTAGCAAGAGCGCATTGACAGGCCATGTGCAGGGGCTTGCGTGAGCCAAAGAATGGCCACACCTGAGCCCGCAGAACGCGCGGACACAAATAGAGCACTACAATCGTTGTTCGTGAACGAAGCACGACACATCACGGCCACGCCCCGCCCGGCCCTCCGCCGGGTACGCTCCAGAGCAGGAGGTGGGGAGGTCCCGCGGCAGCAGCCGCGGCGTGTCGGTGCCATCCAAGCACAAGGCCGATCCCCGCGTGCGCCGTCCGGCGCCGGGGGCGGACCGAGGCGCCGGCGGAACGGCGTCCGATTTTTCGACCGGACGGAGAGCGCGACAGGACAGGTGCGCGCACAGGGTTTGTCACAACATTTGTCACATTCAGGTGTGACAAACCTGAGGGCGGAAAGCCCGGTTTCATTGGCTTTTTGCTGGGTGATTTTCGTCGGAACCACCGGTCATGCGGAGGGCATGACCGGGGGGATATTTCCGGTTTTTCCGGCGCTCAGTTGGCCGGGGTCGCGAGCCGCGTCGCCTGGCTGGCGGCGAGTTCCCAGCCGTCGCGGGCGGTCACGTAGACGGCGAGCCAGCTTGCGTCGAGGCTGCGGCCGGTCGCGATCACGGTCGGGCCGGCGAACACGCGGAAGGCGAGCCCGGTCGCGGGGGCGGCCTCGATCAGCGGCTCGCCGGCCATCGCCGCGGCGAGCCGCGCGGTCTTGTCGTCGATCCGTCCCGAGCCGTCGGTGTGGGTGAAGCGGTCGGCGTAGAGCCGGCGCATCGTGGCGAGGTCGCGGTCCTTGACCGCCCGGGCGAGCCTCTCGCGGAAGCGTTCGATCTCCTCGATCAGGTGCGTCGCTTCCGCCGGCTCGGGCTGGCGCGGCGGATGGGCCAGGGCAGGGAAGGCGGCGGGGATCGGCAGCAGCGCCGCTCCGATCAGCAGGAGGCGTCTACGCATCCCTCGAGGATACGCCCGCCTCGGCGAAGGTCGCCATGCCGTTGTGGCAGGCGGCGGCGGCCTTGAGCAGCGGCACGGCGAGCGCCGCGGCCGAGCCTTCGCCCAGGCGCATGCCCATGTCGAAGAGCGGCCGCTGGCCGATCGCGTCGAGCAGGCGGGTGTGGCCGGGCTCGGCCGAGCGGTGCGCCACCAGGCAGTGGTCGAGCGCGCGGCGGTCCTGGGCGTAGAGCACCGCGGCGGCGGCGGTGCAGGCGTAGCCGTCGAGCAGCACGGGGATGCGGCCCATGCGGGCGGCGACGATGGCGCCGACGATGGCCGCGAACTCCTCGCCGCCGACCGCGGCCAAGAGCGTGAGCGGATCCTTTGCCGCGATCGTGTCCGCGTGGTGGGCCAGCGCCTCGTCGATGACGGCGATCTTGTGCTGGAGCGCCTTGCCGGCGACGCCGGTGCCGGGGCCGGCCCAGTCCCGGCCGGTGCCGCCGAACAGGGCGGCCGACAGCGTCGCGGCGGTGGTGGTGTTGGCGATGCCCATTTCGCCGAGGCACAGCACGTCGATGCCGGGCTCGACCGCCATCATGCCGTAGGCCATGGCGTTGGCGGCGCGCGCCTCGCTCATGGCGGGCCCGCGGCTGAGATCGCCGGTCGGGTGGGCGAGGTCGAGCTCGTAGATGCGGAGGTCGGCGTCGATCGCCGCGGCGAGCTGGTTGATGGCGGCGCCGCCGGTGGTGAAGTTCTTCACCATCTGCTGCGTCACCTCGGCCGGATAGGCCGAGACGCCGCGGGCGGCGACGCCGTGGGTGCCGGCGAACACCGCCACGCGCGGCCGTTCGATCCTGGGCTCGGCGCGGCCCTGCCACGCCGCCAGCCATTCGGCGATCTCCTCCAGCCGGCCCAGCGAGCCCGCCGGCTTGGTGAGCTGGGCCTGGCGCTCGACCACCCGGGTCCGGGCCTCGAGGTCGGGTCCCGGCAGGTCGCGCAGGATCCGGCGCATTTCGTCGAAAGAAGCGGTTGGGGCGTTCATTTGGGCGCGGACCCTCCTATATTTGTCGGACCATGACCAGCCCAAACGAGCCCCCTTTCGGCGCCGGCGCCAGCCGCCCGTCCTCGTTCGACGAATGGCTGCAGGCGTTCAAGGAACAGGCCACTTTCTTCACCGGCCTCAAGCTCGATGTCGGCCTGCCGCGCTGGCAGCTCGCCGACGTGCTGCCGGTGCTGCCGTTCGTGGGCGTCCTGGTGGGCTTGAGCGCCGGCCTGGTGTTCGCCGTCGTGCGCGGCATCGCCGGCCCCGGTTGGCTCGCCGGCGTGCTGGCGGTCGGCGCCGCGGTCGTGCTGACACGGGCCCTGCACGAGGATGGCCTCGCCGACACCGCCGACGGGCTGGGGCCGCATGCGCTTGAGCCGGCGCGGCGGCTCGAGATCATGCGCGACAGCCGCAACGGCACGTTCGGCGTGCTGGCGCTCGCCTTGACCGTGCTGATCAAGGTCGCCTGCCTCGCGCAGTTCTCCGGCGCGACGGGATTGGTGGTCCTGATCGGCGCGCACGCGCTCTCACGCGCCGTGCTCGCCTATCCGCTGCTCGCCTTCTCGCCGGTCCATGCCGATGGGCTGGGCGCCCAGGCGGGCAAGCCGACCGACAACGACGTCTGGCTCACCATCGCCATCGGTGCGGCGCTCGCCTTCCTCCTGCTGCTGGGCAAGGGTTTCTTCGTGGCGCTGCTGGCGCCCGCCATCGCGGTCGCGGCCGGCGTCTTCGCGTCGCACTGGATCGCGGCCCGTTTGGGCGGCTACACCGGCGACACGCTGGGCGCCGTGCAGCAGAAGACCGAGGTGGTGTTCCTGGTCGTCGCCGCGCTGTTCATCGGCCGTTAGGGAGTTCGCGTAACATGGCGACAGGCGCCAGGATCACGGGATCGGTCACGCGTTGGTGGTGGGTGCGGCATGCGCCGGTGCCCAACCCGGAACGCCGCTGCTACGGCCAGTCGGACAAGGATTGCGACGTCAGCAACGAGGCGCTGTTCCGCCACCAGGCCGCGTTGTTGCCGAAAGGCGCGGTCTGGTACGCCTCGAACCTGCTGCGCGCGCGCAAGACCGCCGGGGAGCTCGCCCGGGCGGGCGCGGAGATGGACGAGCTGCACATCGATCCCGACCTCGCCGAGCAGCATTTCGGCGACTGGCAGGGTTTGACCTACGTCGAAATCGCCGAGAACCATGCCAACAACCATCTCTTCTGGCTGGGCCCGCCGGAATACCGTCCGCCGGGCGGCGAGAGCTTCGTCGACCTGCGCGACCGCACGGTGCGCTCGATCGACCGTCTGACCGCCGAGCACAAGGGCCGCGACATCGTGGCGACGGCGCATGGCGGCACGATCCGCGCGGCCCTCGCGCACGCCTTCGACCTGCATCCCGAGGCGGCGGTGCGCTTCGAGATCGAGAATGTCTCGCTCACCCTGATCGAGCATTTCGAGCAGGCCGATCCCGCGCATGCCTGGCGCGTGGCGTTCGTGAACTACATGCCGCGCGAGCTGGTGAACGGCTCCGCTGGCGGGCCGGCGTGACGGGGCCGGCATGACCGCCGCCGCGAAGACGCCGGCCGAATTCGCCGCCGAACAGGCGGCGTTCTGGAACGGACCGGGTGGGCAGAGCTGGCTCGGCGCCTACCAGCGCATCCAGCGCTCGCTGGTCGACATCAACCGGGCGGTGCTGGCGCTCGCCGCCGCGAAATCCGGCGAAAAAGTCGTCGATGTTGGCTGCGGCACCGGCGACACCACGGCGGCGCTGGCCGGCAGCGCCGGTGCCGTCCTCGGCGTCGACATATCCGAGCCGCTGATCGCGGCGGCGCGCGCCAAGAACATCGCCAACGCGACGTTCCTGGTGGCCGATGCCGCGAGCCATGCGTTCGAGCCCGCGTCGGTCGATCTCGTCTTCTCGCGCTTCGGCGTGATGTTCTTCGGCGAGCCGGTCGCGGCGTTCACGAACATGCGTCGCGCGCTGAAGTCTGCTGGGCGTCTGGCGTTCGTCTGCTGGCGCACGCCGCAGGAGAATCCTTGGGGCCTCGTGCCGATGCAGGCCGCGCGGCCGTTCCTGCCGCCGCTGCCGCGGCCCGGTCCGGAGGATCCCGGCCAGTATTCGTTCGGCAATCGCGAGCGCGTCGAACGCATCCTGAAGGCGGCGGGCTTCGGCGCGATCGCGCTCGAACCGCTCGATCGTCCCATCTGGATGGGCCAGGACGTGGCCGAGGTCGTGGCCAATGCCGACCGTTTCGGTCCGCTGGCGCGCGTCTTCGCCGAGGCCGAGCCCGCGATGGCGGACAAGGCCAGGGCCGCGATCGCCGAAGCCGTCGCGCCGCACGCGACGCCGCAGGGCGTGACGATGCCGGGCGCCTGCTGGCTGGTCAGCGCGAAAGCCGGGTGATGGAGCACATCCCGACGTTTCCGCTGCCGCCGGTGACTTTGGTGCTGGGCGGCGCGCGCTCGGGCAAGAGCACGCATGCCGAGAAGCTCGCGACCGGCAGCGTGCACGGCGCGCCGCCGCATCCTTCGGTCTACATCGCCACGGCCGAGGCGGGCGACGTCGAGATGGCGACGCGCATCATGGCGCATCGCGCCCGCCGCGGCGCCGGCTGGACCACGATCGAGGAGCCGCTGAAGCTCGCCGAAGCGATCGCCGCTGCCGCCGTGCATGGCCAGCCCATCCTGGTCGACTGCCTCACACTCTGGCTGTCCAACCTGATGCATGCCGGCGCCGACATCGACGAGGCGACCGACGACGTCGTGCGGTCACTCGATGATCACAAGAGCCCGGTGGTGTTCGTGAGCAACGAGCTCGGCCTCGGCCTGGTGCCCGAAACGCCGCTGGGCCGTTCGTTCCGCGACGCCATGGGCCGCCTCAACATGCGCATCGCCGACCGCGCCGACCGGGTGATCTTCATGGCGGCCGGCCTGCCGCTGGTCATGAAGGACCGGCCCGCACGCGGACTCTAGGGCGGGCACCGGACGCCCCAATTCTGCCCGGAAACGTGGTATCATTGGTTATGTAGTGGCCACCAAGGCGCTCCCCGGCGCGGTCACCAACCAAGGAGCCCGCAAGTGAAGCTCGATCGCCGAACCGTCCTTTCGGGGACCGCGGCCGCCGTCGCCGCGCCGCTGCTTTCTTCCTTTCCCGCCCGTGCCGACGCCAAGCGGCAGTCGCTGGTCGATTCGTGCCTCGGCACCGCGCGCAAGATCCTGGGCGGGCCGGACTTTCCCGACGCCGCCAAGACCATGACCAACGCGCGCGGCGTGCTGATTATCCCAGAGCTGGTGCAGGGCGGCTTCATCCTGGGCGCCGCCGGCGGCCGCGGCGTGCTGATGGGCAGGACCTCGCCCAACAATTGGACCTATCCCGCCTTCTACGGCATGGGCTCGGGCAGCGTCGGCCTGCAGGTCGGCGGCAAGGTGTCGGAGATCGTGTTCATCATCAGGACCGAGAAGGGCCTGCAGGCGATCATCGACCACAAATTCAAGTTCGGTGCCGAGGCGGGCGTGACCATGGTCGCAGTCGGCATCGGCATGGAGGGCGCCTCGACGGCGGCGGGCGGCGCCGACATCGTGGCGTTCGCGAATTCGCAGGGCCTGTTCGCCGGCGCCTCCATCGAGGGCTCGTACATCGACGCCGACAACGACTGGAACGCGCTCTACTACGGCACCGGCGCCACGGCGAAGGGCGTCATCGTCGAACGCAAGTTCACCAATCCCGGCGCCGAGCCGCTGCGCCAGTACCTCGCGAAGTGGTAGTGGCCGGTTAGGCGACCTTCAGGCCGGGCGAGATCGAGAGCTTCGCCTTCGTCTTGGCCTTGACCTCGTCGACCGTCACGCCGTCGGCGAGCTGGATCAGCGTCACGCCGCCGTCACCCGTCTTGTCGACGGTGAAGACGCCGAGCTCCGAGATCACCATGTCGACGACCCGGCGGCCGGTCAGCGGCAGGGTGCATTCCTTCAGGAGCTTGGAGGCGCCGTCCTTGGAGACGTGCTCCATGGTGACGATGACGCGCCGCACGCCGGCCACGAGGTCCATCGCGCCGCCCATGCCCTTCACCATCTTGCCCGGGATCATCCAGTTGGCGAGATCGCCGTTCTCGGCCACTTCCATGGCGCCCAGGATGGAGAGGTCGATATGGCCGCCGCGGACCATGGCGAAGCTGTCGGCCGAGGAGAAGTACGACGTGCCCTTCAGCTCGGTCACGGTCTGCTTGCCGGCGTTGATGATGTCGGCGTCGACCTCGTTGTCGAGCGGGAAGGGGCCGACGCCCAGCATGCCGTTCTCGCTTTGCAGCGTGATGTCGACATCTTCGGGCACGTAGTTAGACACCAGGGTCGGAATGCCGATGCCGAGATTGACGTAGTAGCCGTCCTTAAGTTCCTTGGCGGCGCGTGCCGCCATCTGTTCGCGGGTCCAGGCCATCGTCGCCTCCTCTATAGTACCACCTCATGCTGAGGAGGCCGCGAAGCGGCCGTCTCGAAGCATGGGCCATGAGCACCGGTCGGTTGCCCACCCTTCGAGACGCGCTCCTGCGGAGCGCTCCTCAGGGTGAGGTAAAATCGAATCAACGACATTCAGGACTTCCGTATGGTGCGCTGCTCGATCTGCTTGTCGTAGGGTGCGCCGCAGAGGATGCGATTGACGAAAATGCCGGGCGTATGGATGTGGTCGGGGTCGAGCTGACCCACCGGCACCAGCTCCTCGACCTCGGCGACGCAGACCTTGGCCGCCGTCGCCATCATCGGATTGAAGTTCCGCGCCGCCTTCCGATAGATGAGATTGCCCGAGGTGTCGCCCTTCCACGCCTTGACCAGCGCCAGGTCGCCGACCAGGCCGCGCTCCATGACATATTCCTGGCCGTCGAAGACCTTGGTCTCCTTGCCCTTGGCGACCTCGGTGCCGACGCCGGTCTTGGTGTAGAAGGCCGGGATGCCCGCGCCGCCGGCGCGGCAGCGCTCGGCCAGTGTGCCCTGCGGATTGAACTCGATCTCGAGCTTGCCCTCGAGATAGAGCTTGGCGAAGGTCTTGTTCCCGCCGACATAGGACGAGATCATCTTCTTCACCTGGCCGGTCTCGAGCAGCAGGCCGAGGCCTGCGCCGTCGATGCCGGCGTTGTTGGACACGCAGGTGAGGCCCTTTACGCCCGAGTCACGGACCGCGTGGATCAGCTTGTCGGGAATGCCCACCAGGCCGAAGCCGCCGCACATCAGCATCAGATCGTCGCGCAGCAGGCCGTCCAGCGCCGACTTCGCATCCTTGTAGACCTTGTTCGCCATCGCTTGCGTCCGTCCTCGCCCCGGGGTGTTCCGGCATATGGAAGAGCCGGTACGCGACTGTCAATCAGGCGCGCTTTTCCTTGGCGATGCTGAGCGGCTGCGGGAGTCGCTGGAGCATTTCCCTCGGCACGATCTGCCAGAAGCGTTCGACCTCGCGGTCCCAATCGTTCAGCAGGCGCGCGCCCAAGGGGGACTTGGTCTCCGCGACGTGCTCGGCAATGCGGGCCTTGAGGTCGGCCTCCCAGTGCGGATGGTCGAGGCGCTGCCAGACCACGGTCTCGGGATTGACCTTGAGCCTGAAGCTGTCGTCCGGGTCGTAGACGAAGGCCATGCCGCCGGTCATGCCGGCGCCGAAGTTGACGCCGAGCGGTCCCAGGATCACCGCCGTGCCGCCGGTCATGTACTCGCAGCCGTTCGAGCCCACGCCCTCGACGACCGCGTCGGCGCCGGAGTTGCGCACGGCGAAGCGCTCGCCGGCGCGACCCGAGGCGAACAGCTTGCCGGCCGTCGCGCCGTAGAGGACCGTGTTGCCGATGATGGCGTTGGCCTCGGGCACCAGCGGGCTCGAGACCGTGGGCTTCACCACGATGGTGCCGCCCGACAGACCCTTGCCGACATAGTCGTTGGCGTCGCCGAACACTTCGAGCTTCATGCCGCGCACGGCGAAGGCGCCGAGCGACTGGCCGGCCGTGCCGCGCAGGCGCACCGTCACGGTGTCGGGCTGCAGGCCCGCCATGCCATACTTGCGCGTGATCATGGCGGCGAGCCGCGTGCCCACCGCGCGATGGGTGTTCCGCACGCTGTACTGGAGCTGCATCTTCTCGCGGTGCGTGAACAGGGGCTGCGCGTCGCGCAGCATCTGCGCGTCGAGCGTATCGGGCACCTCGTTGCGCCCCTCGACCGTGCAATGCGCCACTTCCCGGCCGCCGTCGGCCCGCGTCAGCAGCGGGTTGAGGTCGAGGTCGTCGAGGGTGCGCGCACCGCGGCTCACCTGCTTCAACAGGTCGGAGCGGCCGACGATCTCGAGCAGCGAGCGGTAGCCGAGCTGCGCCAGGATCTCGCGCACCTCTTCGGCGACGAAGCTGAAGAGGTTCACGACCTTCTCGGGCGTGCCCTCGAACTTGGCGCGCAGCTTGGGGTCCTGCGTGCAGACGCCGACCGGGCAGGTGTTGGAGTGGCACTGCCGCACCATGATGCAGCCCATGGCAATCAGCGACGCCGTGCCGATGCCGTACTCCTCGGCGCCCAGCATGGCGGCGATCACCACGTCGCGGCCGGTCTTGATGCCGCCGTCGGTGCGCAGCAGCACCTTCTCGCGCAGTCGGTTGAGCGTCAGCACCTGGTGGGTCTCCGACAGTCCCATCTCCCACGGGATGCCCGCGTACTTGATGCTGGTCTGCGGCGAGGCGCCGGTGCCGCCGTTGTGGCCCGACACCAGGATCACGTCGGCCTTGGCCTTGGCCACACCGGCGGCGATCGTGCCGATGCCGGAACGTGCGACCAGCTTCACGGTGACTCGCGCCTCGGGGTTGATCTGCTTCAGGTCGTAGATGAGCTGCGCCAGGTCCTCGATCGAGTAGATGTCGTGGTGCGGCGGCGGGCTGATCAGCGTCACGCCGGGCGTGGAGTGGCGCAGGCGGGCGATCATCTCGCTCACCTTGAGGCCGGGCAGCTGGCCGCCTTCGCCCGGCTTGGCGCCCTGGGCGACCTTGATCTCGAGCTCGCGGCAGTTGTTGAGGTACTCCGCCGTGACGCCGAAGCGCCCCGACGCCACCTGCTTGATGGCCGAGGAGGCGTTGTCGCCGTTCGGCCGCGGGCTGTAGCGCGCCGGATCCTCGCCGCCCTCGCCCGAATCGGACTTGGCGCCGATGCGGTTCATGGCGATCGACAGAGTCTCGTGCGCCTCGGGTCCCAGGGCTCCGAGAGAGATTCCCGGCGCGACCAGGCGCTTGCGCAGCTCGGTGATCGACTCGACCTCGTCGAGCGGGATCGAGGCGCGGTCGGTCTTGAAGTCGAGCAGGTCGCGCAGGTTGATCGGCGGCAGGCGGCGCACCGCCTCGCTGTACTTGCGGTACTTGGCATAGGACTCGGTGTTCACCGCATCCTGCAGCATGTGGATCAGCGTGCCGTCGAAATTGTGCCGGTCGCCGCCGCGGCGGGCCTTGTAGAAGCCGCCGATCGGCAGCGCGATCACGTCCTCGTCGAAGGCCTTGAGGTGCTGCTCGGCGATCTTCTCCTGCACGCCGCGCAGCCCGATGCCGGAAATGCGCGAGGGCATGCCGGGGAAGAACTCGGCGACCAGCGAGCGAGAGAGGCCGACCGCCTCGAAGTTGCAGCCGCCGCGGTACGACGACAGCACCGAGATGCCCATCTTGGACATGGTCTTGAGCAGGCCGTCGTCCAGCGCCTTCTTGTAGTTGGCAAGGCACTGGCCGAGCGACTGCTTGCCGAATAGGCCGCGGGCGTGCCGCGCCGCGATCGTCTCCTCGGCGAGGTAGGGGTTCACCGTCGTGGCGCCGACGCCGATGATGACGGCGACGTAGTGCACGTCGAGGCACTCGCCCGAGCGCACGTTGAGCGACGTGAAGGTGCGCAGCGACTGGCGCACCAGGTAGGAGTGCACGGCGCCCGCCGCCAGGATCATCGGCAGGGCGGCGCGATCGGCGTCGATGTTGGCGTCGGTCAGCACGATATGCAGGCAGCCGCTGCGGACGGCGTCCTCGGCCTCCTTGCAGATGCGCTCGAAGGACTGGCGCATGGCATCCAGGCCACCCTTCGGATCGAACGTGCAGTCGATGCGCGCGGCGGTGTCGCCCATGTACCTGCGCATCGCCTCGAACTCGGCGTTGAGCACGATCGGCGATTGCAGCGACAGCATCTCGCTCTGTTCGGGCGTCTCGTCGAGGATGTTGCCGAGGTTGCCGAGCCGCGTGCGGATCGTCATCACGTTGCGCTCGCGCAAGCTGTCGATCGGCGGGTTCGTGACCTGGCTGAAATTCTGCCGGAAGTAGTGATGCATGCCGCGATAGGTGTCCGACAGCACCGCGAGCGGCGCGTCGTCGCCCATCGAGCCGACCGCCTCCTTGCCGTCCTCCACCATCGGATGGAGGATCGCCTCGAGGTCCTCGATCGACCAGCCGGCCGCGAACTGGCGGCGCCGCAGCTCGTCGGCCTCGAAATGCTCGGTGGCCGGCGCGTCCTGCTTGATCAGCGAATCGAGCTCGACCGTCCGCGTCGTCCAGCTCGCATAGTCGTGGGTCGAGGCGAGCATGTCCTTCAGCTCGCCGTCCTTGTAGAGGCGCGGCTGGTCCATATCGACCGCCAGCATCTCGCCGGGGCCGAGCCGGCCCTTTTCGACGATCTTGCCCTCGTCCTGCGGCACCATGCCGGCCTCGGAGCCGGCGATCAGCAGGTCGTCAGAGGTCTGCACATAGCGCATCGGCCGGAGCCCGTTGCGGTCGAGCCCGACCAGCGCCCACTTGCCGGCGACGGCGGCGATGGCGGCCGGTCCGTCCCACGGCTCCATGACGCCGTTCACGTAGTTGTACATGGCGCGATGCCCGGCCGGGACGTTCGGGTTCGAGCCCGAAGCCTCGGGGATCATCATCGTCTTGACCATCGGCAGGTTGCGATGGCCGCGCACCAGCAGCTCGAACACGTTGTCGAGTGCGGAGGAATCGGAGGCGCCAGGCTGGATGATCGGCTTCAGGTCCTCGATGGCGCGGCCGAAGCTCTCATGCTCCAGGCGCGCCTCGTGGCTCTTCATCCAGTTGACGTTGCCCAGGATGGTGTTGATCTCGCCGTTGTGCGCCAGCACGCGGAACGGCTGCGCCAGCTTCCACTGCGGGAAGGTGTTGGTCGAATAGCGCTGATGGAAGATCGCGAAGCGCGAGGTAAAGCGCTCGTCGAGCAAGTCGGGGTAGAAAGCGCTGAGATGCTCGGCGAGGAACATGCCCTTGTAGACGACCGAGCGGCACGACAGCGAGCAGACGTAGAACTCGCCGATGTTCTCGGCGATCGCCGCCTTCTCCATGCGCCGGCGCAGGATGTAGAGCTGCTTCTCGAACTCGCGGTTGTCGAGCCTGGGGTCGCCGCGGCCGATCAGGATCTGCTCGATCTCCGGCCGCGTCTCGTTGGCCTTGGCGCCGATCGAGGAAATGTCGACCGGCACCTGGCGCCAGCCCAGGATCGTGTGGCCGAAGCGCAGGATCTCGGTTTCGACGATGGTGCGGCAGCGCTCCTGCGCACCGAGATCGGTGCGCGGCAGGAACACCATGCCGACCGCCAGGCGGCCGACCTGGGGCAGCTCGCCGCTCGAATCGCGGACATGCTCCTTGAAGAAATCCTGCGGGATCTCGACATGGATGCCGGCGCCGTCGCCGGTCTTGCCGTCGGCGTCGACTGCGCCGCGATGCCACACGGCCTTCAGTGCGTCGATTCCCGCCACGACGACGTCGCGGCGTCGCTTGCCGTCGAGCGCCACGACGAGGCCTACGCCGCAGGAGTCGAGCTCCCGGGCGGGGTTGTAGCCGTAGGAATCGGTCAGCTTGGCGGTACCGGTCTGGTAGTCGCGGACGAACTGGGCGGCATCGAAAGCACGTGCGGACATGACGTCGGATCCTTGAAAGGGGAGCTAGTCGGAGAACAGCTTGCCGGCCTCGGCCCAGTTCTCTTTCTTGATGTCGGTGAGGACGATCTGGACGGCGTCGGGCGTGCAGCCCAGCGCGCGGCAGGTCGCGTCGGTCAGCTCCTTCGCCAGTTTGCGGCGCTGCTCGATCGTGCGGCCCTCGAACATCTGGACGTTGATCATCGGCATCGTGTCTCTCCCTCTTCAGTTCTTGTGGTCGATGGTGACGTGGCCGGGCTGCGCGGCAACCCGCGCCATCCAGGCGTTGATGTTGGGATACTTCGACAGGTCGAACCCGCCTTCGTGCGCGACGTGCGTGTAGGCATAGAGCGCGATGTCGGCGAGGCCGTAGCGTTCGTCGACGAAGAATCGATGCGCCGCCAGATGCTTCTCCATCACGTCGAGCGCGGCGTAGCCGCCCTTCATGCGGTTGGGCAGATCCATCTCCTGCAGCGGCGACAGCTTCGGCAGGTAATGCTTCCAGAAACGCGCCACGGCGATATAGGGCGCGTGGCTGTACTGCTCGAAGAACATCCATTGCAGCGTCTCGGCGCGCGCCTTGCGGTCCTTGGGCGCGAGCTTCGTGTCCTCGGTCAGGTACCAGATGATGGCGCCCGACTCGGCGAGGAAGGTGCCGTCGTCGAGCTGCAGGGTCGGGATGCGTCCGTTGGGGTTCTTCGCCAGGAACTCCGGCGTGCGCGTCTCGCCCTTCAGGATGTCGCACTCCACCAGCTTGTAGGGCAGTCCGAGATGCGACAGCACCAGCCGCACCTTGTAGCCGTTGCCCGAGGCCATGTAGTCGTAAAGCGTCATCATCGCGTGTCTCACTCCGCCGCGATCTTGTGCGCGACCCCGTGCGTAGCCTGGGTCTTGGCGGTCAGGTAGGTGTGGATGCGCTCGGCGGCGTCGCGGCCGTCGCGCACCGCCCACACCACGAGCGAGGCGCCGCGCACGATGTCGCCGGCGGCGAACACGCCGTCGAGGCTGGTCATCATCGAGCGCCAGTCGATCCTGAGGGTGCCCCAGCCGGTGACGCCGAGATCGGGCATTGCCAGCATCGCCGGCAGATCCTCGGGGTCGAAGCCCAGCGCCTTCAGCACCAGGTCGGCCTCGATGTTGACGTGGCTGTTGGGAATCTCCTGCGGCGTCTGGCGGCCCGAGGCGTCGGGCATGCCGAGATGGATGCGCACGGTGCGGACGTGACTCACCTTCTCCTTGCCGAGGAAGGTCTGCGGTGCGGACAGCCACACGAACTCGACGCCTTCCTCCTCGGCGTGCTTCACTTCGCGCTGCGAGCCCGGCATGTTGGCGCGGTCGCGGCGGTAGAGGCACTTCACGGACCTGGCGCCCTGGCGCACCGCCGTGCGCACGCAGTCCATCGCCGTGTCGCCTCCGCCGATCACCACGACGTTCTTGCCCCTGGCGTTGAGTGTGCCCGACTCGTAGTCGGCGACCTTGTCGCCCAGCCCGTGCCGGTTGGACGCGGTGAGATAGTCGAGCGCTGGTGCGATGCCCGCGAGACCGACGCCGGGTGCTGCGATGTCGCGCGCCTTGTAGACGCCGGTCGCGATCAGCACCGCGGCATGGCGGGCGCGCAGCTCGTCCATCGTGACGTCGCGGCCGACCTCGCAGTTCAGGTGGAAGGCGACCTTGGAATCGCGCAGCAGCTTCTCGCGGCGCTGCACGATCTCCTTCTCGAGCTTGAAGTTCGGGATGCCGTAGATCAGCAGACCGCCGACCCGGTCGTAGCGATCGTAGATCGCGACCTGGTAGCCCTTGCGGCGAAGCTGTTCCGCGGCGGCGAGGCCCGCGGGACCGGCGCCGACGATGCCGACGCTCTCGGGCCGCTCGCGCCGCGGCTGGATCGGCTTCACCCAGCCCTGCTGCCAGGCCGTGTCGGTGATGTACTTCTCGACCGAGCCGATGGTGACCGACTCGAAGCCTTTCTCGATGACGCAGTTGCCCTCGCAGAGGCGGTCCTGCGGGCAGATGCGGCCGCAGATCTCCGGGAAGTTGTTGGTCGCCGAGGAAAGCTCGTAGGCCTCGTCGAGCCGGCCTTCGGCCGTGAGCTTCAGCCAGTCCGGGATGTTGTTGTGCAGCGGGCAGTGGATCTGACAGAAGGGCACGCCGCACTGCGAGCAGCGGGCCGCCTGCTCGGTGGCCTTCTCCCGGGCGAAGCTCTGGTAGATTTCGTCGAAGTCGCGTCGGCGCTCGGAAGCCGGCCGCTTGTCGGGCATGGCTTGCGGCGTTCCGACGAACTTCAGCATCCTCTCGGCCATCCCCGGCCCCCTCGGACAGATTGTGAAATTTTATTACGCAAGAAGCGCGCCGACCGCGCCTTTGCTGCGTTGTTGATCGCCTTAGACCATGTCAGTCGACAATAGTCAATGTCATTGACCTATATTTCAAAGACGTGAAGCCCTCGCCCAATATGAAGCCGCGATCCGATTCGGTCTTTGGAATAATAATTCCGTAAATGGACTAATAATTTTGAGCGCATTCAACCAATTATGGGGCCGATCGCAAATTCAGGCGGGAGCGTGCTGGTTGTAGCGGCCGCCGATGCGGTAGCGGTCGAGATACGTCGGCAGAATGGCCTCGGCGGCGGTCGGCCGGATGCCGAGATCGGCCAGGCCCGGCGCGCCGGGGCGGGCGACGTTGTCGGTCGTGAGCAGATCGACCTGGTCGTGGGTCAGCGGTGGGACGGGGAGGAACTCGGCGAACCAGCCGGCGATCTTCATCAGGCCGGCCGGGACACCGATGACCGGCTTGCGGCGATCGATCTCGCGCAGCACGAGGGCCGCGATCTCGCGGTAGGTGTAGACGCGCGGACCGCCCAGCTCGAACACGGTCTTGGCCGTCTCGGGCCGTGCCAGCACGGCGGCGACTGCACTGCCGACGTCGCCCACGAACACCGGTTGGACCCTGGCGAGGCCACTTCCGACGACGGGCAGGAACGGCGCCGCGGCGGCGATCCGGGCCATACGGTTGAACATCACATCCTCGGGGCCGAACACCACGCTCGGCCGCAGGATCGTGGCGCTCTCGAAGCCCGCGACGATGGCGTCCTCGGCATCGACCTTGGAGCGCACGTACTTGTTGGTCGAGTTGCGCTGGTCCGCGCCGATGCCCGACAGGTGCACCAGGCGCTCCGCGCCGGCGGCCTTGGCGGCTTCGGCGATCGTGCGGGCGCCCGCGACGTGGACGGTCTGGTAGCTCTGGCGGCCGCGCTGGAAGGGGATGCCGGCCGCGTTGACGACGGCCTGGCTGCCGGCGACGGCAGCCGCGACCGACTTGGCGTTCCGGAGGTTGGTCCGCATCACGGTGATCTGGCCGACGTCGCCCGCCGTCTTGATGCGCTCGGCAAGCTCGATGCGGCGGCAGGCCACCCGGACCTGCAGACCCTCCTGCGCCAGCGCCCGCACGATGGCGCGGCCGACGAAGCCGCTGCCGCCAAAGACCGTGACCTGCTTGATGCTCATGGGGTGCTGCCTATAACCCAATGCCATATGGGCGCAAGGGTCGTGCACGAGAGGCGCTGCGGTTGACATCGGCGCGGGCGGGCCGTAACTCAGCGCCCGCACTAGCCCGCATGCCGTGCCCAGGTGGCGGAATTGGTAGACGCACTAGTTTCAGGTACTAGCGCCGCGAGGCGTGGAAGTTCGAGTCTTCTCCTGGGCACCATGCAGGGCAGTCGGAGCACCCCATAATGGCGATCAGCCTTCATCGCGGCGACCTTCCCGCCGACCTGTCGTTCGGCCCGATCGTGGCGATCGACACCGAGACCATGGGCCTCAACCCGCATCGCGACCGGCTGTGCCTGGTGCAGCTCTCGGCGGGCGACGGCAACGCCCATCTGGTGCAGATCCCGCGCGGGGCCCACAAGGCGCCGCGGCTCGCCGCCCTGCTGGCCGATCCCAAGGTGCTGAAGCTCTTCCACTTCGCCCGCTTCGACATCGCAGCCCTCGAGCATGCGTTCGGCGTGCGCTGCGAGCCGGTCTATTGCACCAAGATCGCCGCCCGCCTGGTGCGCACCTTCACCGACCGTTTCGGCCTCAAGGATCTCTGCAAGGAGCTGCTGGGTGTCGAACTCTCCAAGCAGCAGCAGACCTCCGACTGGGGCGCCGACAGCCTCAGCGACGAGCAGCTTGCCTACGCCGCTTCAGACGTGCTGCACTTGCATGCGCTCAAGACCCGGCTCGATGCGCTGCTGGAGCGCGAGGGCCGGCGCGAACTGGCCGAGGCCGCCTTCCGGTTCCTGCCGTCCAGGGCGCGGCTCGACCTTGCCGGCTGGCCCGAGTTCGACATTTTCGCGCATTGAAATAGACCCCGTGCTGGATTTGGCACGGTTCTTGCTTAAGACTGCCTATCGGGAGGTCCAACCGACCTTCGGGTGGGGGTTCAATGCGTATCGGTCCGAGTCTCATTCTGGCCTCGCGCCAGACACTGGCAATGACGCCGCAGCTCCAGCAGGCCATCAAGCTGCTGCAGTTCTCGCACCTCGAACTCGCCGCCTTCATTCAACAGGAACTGGAAAAGAACCCGCTACTCGCCGAGGGCGCGCCGGAAGACGGCCCGGCCGGCGAGACCGAGGCGGCGCCGGTCGATGCGCCGAGCGACACCGCCGAGGCGCTGGCTGCCGCGGCGCCCGCTCTGGCCGATGCCGATGAGCGCTGGACGCGCGAGCATGCCGACCGCGGCGGCGACGGCGCCGCAAGCCGCACCGGCCAGCGCGACGACGCCCCCGATGCGCTCGACTTCGTGGCCGAGCGCCCGCCGTCGCTCGCCGTCCACGTGCTCGCGCAGCTCGACCTCATGTTCGAGGATCCCGCCGAGCGGCGCATCGCGTTGAAGCTCGCCGAGGGTCTCGACGAGGCGGGCTATTGCCGCCTCGAACCGGCCGCCGTCGCCGAAGCCGTCGCCACCGACATCGCCATTGTCGAGAAGGTGTGGGCGCGGCTGCGCCAGATGGAGCCGGCCGGTCTGTTTGCCCGTACCGTCGCGGAGTGCCTGGGCGCCCAGCTCGCCGAACGCAACCGTCTCGACCCGGCGATGAAGGCGCTGCTCGACAATCTCGATCTCGTGGCCGCCGGCGAGCTCGGCCAGCTGCGCCGCCGCTGCGGCGTCGACGACGAGGATCTGCGCGAGATGCTGGCCGAGCTGCGCACGCTCGATCCGCGCCCCGGCCAGGCCTTCGAGTTCGAGCCGATCCAGCCGGTCGCGCCCGATCTCTACCTCACCGCGGCGAAGGATCCCGAGACCGGCGAGGAGGGCTGGCACATCGAGCTCAACACCGATGCGCTGCCCAAGGTCCTTGTCGACCGCAACTACCACGCGACCCTGATGAAGGGCGCGCGCGCCAAGCCCGACCGCGATTTCGTCGCCGAGCGCTTCCAGTCGGCCAACTGGCTGGTCAAGACGCTGGAGCAGCGCGCCACCACCATCCTCAAGGTCGCACGCGAGATCGTGCGCCAGCAGGACGGCTTCTTCCGCCACGGCGTCAGCGCGCTGAAGCCGCTGGTCCTGCGCGACATCGCCGTCGCCACCGAGCTGCACGAGAGCACGGTGAGCCGCGTCACCTCGAACAAGTACATCGCCACGCCGCGTGGCATCTTCGAGCTGAAGTACTTCTTCACCTCGGCGCTGCCGGCCCGCACGCCGGGTGTCGTCGTCTCCTCCGAGTCGGTGCGCTCGCGCATCCGCCACCTGGTCGGCGGCGAGAACGCCCATCAGCCGCTCTCCGACGACCGCATCGTCGACCTGCTGAAGGGCGAGGGCATCGAGATCGCCCGCCGCACCGTCGCCAAGTACCGCGAGGCCATGCGCATCCCCTCGTCGGCCGAGCGCCGTCGGCTGGGGCGCCTCGGCATGAGCCGCTCGATGCCGTCGGGAGTGCCGAGTGCCGCCATCGCGGCCCAGGCGCTCGCGGGTCCGGCCGACTGAGGCGAGCCGCAATGCCGGCCCGAACCGCCGCTTGACCCGGCCGGGGGACGCGCCTATAGGGGCGCACCCCTCGCGGGGCGAGCCGAGTTCGTGCCCGCTAACCCATTGGTGACATTGTGGAAATCGCCGATTTGCTGTCCGGCCCGGAGGCCGTTCTGGCGACCGTTAAGGCGTCCGGCAAGAAGGCACTGCTGGCGGAACTCGCGGCCAAGGCGGCCGGTCTCTTCAAGCTCGACGAGCGTCGTCTGTTCGACCGTCTGCTCGAGCGCGAGCGGCTGGGCTCGACCGGCATCGGCGGCGGCATCGCCATCCCGCACGGCCGGCTCACCGCCGTCACCAAGCCGCTCGGCCTGTTCGCGCGCCTCGCCAATCCGGTCGACTTCGATGCCATCGACGAGCGCCCGATCGACATCGTGTTCCTGCTGGTGACGCCGGAAGGCGCCGGTGCCGATCACCTCAAGGCGCTGGCCCGCGTCTCGCGTCTGCTGCGCGACCGCAGCCTTGTCGACAAGCTGCGCGCGACCGAGAAGGCCGAGGCGCTCTACGCCCTTCTCGCCGAATCGGTCCAGGCCCAGAGCGCGGCCTGATCTTTCCCCCGATTTTTCCTCAGTGCACCAGCGCGGGCTCGAACTCGTGCTGGCGGATCAGCGCCTGTGCGACCTCGATCGAGGGCGCGGCCGCCATCGGCTTGCCGTCGGCGGAGAAGATGCCGATGGCATGCGCGCCGTCGGGCAGGTTGATCGCCTTGATGTAGGCGATCTGCTCGGAGCCGAGGCTCAGGAAGGCGTCGTCGGCGAGGGGCGTGAAGATGGCTTCGTTGTTTTCCATGGCTACCTCCTTGGCAGCGTCAGCGTCCGTCGCCCTGGCGGGCGCGGCGCGCGGTGATGTCGATCGTGTTGGCGGGCGCCCCGGCCTCGCCGCCCGCATCGATGCGGATGGTCCGGATGCGCGGCTCCTGGACCCGTCGCACCAGGTCGATCGACAGCAGGCCGTTGTCGAGACGGGCGCCGGTGACCTCGATGCCGTCGGCCAGCATGAAGGCGCGCTGGAACTGGCGGGCGGCGATGCCGCGGTGGAGGAACACCCGCGTGGCGTCCTCGACCTGCTTGCCGCGCACCGTGAGCTGGTTCTCGACGAGCTCGATCACCAGGTCGTCGTTGGTGAAGCCGGCCACGGCCAGCACGATGCGCAGGCCGTTCTCGCCGATCCGCTCGATATTGTAGGGCGGGTAGCCCTCTGCGTTCTTGGCCAGCCGGTCGAGCGTGCGCTCGAGCTGATCGAAACCCAGCAGCAGGGGCGAATTGAACATCGACACACGACTCATAAAACCCCCCTCCGAGGAGCGAGCGGCCAGGAAGCCAATTAGGCCTTCCCTTGAGGGTAAATTTGGGGAGCCCCGGGGACCGTTCAAGGGGCATTTCCGGGGCATCGCCATTGCCCCCGGCGTGGGGTAAAATATGCAAAACCCCTCCCTGTCCGGGTCCTCGACGGCGCCTGGGCCAACGAACGAAACGATGACCCTGGTCGCTGAGTCCCGACGGCCCGGAGAGCCCTTGGTTCCCGGAGCCCGGCCGATCCGTTCCGTCCCGGCACGTCCCGCCGCCACGGCGGAGCGCCCGAAGTTCGTCAGCCGGCTGCTGGGCTCCGCTCTCTATTCCCTGACCCTGGGCTACGGCACGCCGCGCAGCTTCTTTGCCGTGGCGCCCGACAGCTGGCCGGGCGATTCGGTCCTCGGCCAGCGCCTGCTGCTGGCGGGCGAGCTGGTCGCCGGCGGCAGCGTCGGCACGGTCCTGCCCGATTCGGAGGATCCGCCGTGGCGTCGCGCCGGCGCCTCGCCGCTCTGGCTCGACACGCTGAACGGCTTCGGCTGGCTGCGCGACCTGCGCGACAACGGCGATCCGCAGGGCGCGATGCTCGCCGCCCGCCTGGTCGACGACTGGACCAACCGCGAGTGGCGCTGGTCGCCCGACACCTGGAAGCGCGACGTGCTGGCCAACCGCATCGTCGCCTGGATCCGCCACTACGATTGGATGGCGACGGCGGCCGATCCGGGCTTCTCCGCGCGCTTCGTCGTCTCGCTCGCCCGCCAGCGCACGCACCTGCACCGCATCCTGCGCCGCGGCATGATCGGCCACGAGGCCGTCGCCGCCCTGAAGGCGATGGTGTTCGCCGACCTTGCCTTCATTCGCGACGGCAAGCGCTACGAGAAGAGCCTGGAGCAGACGCTGGCGCGGCTGGCGAAGTTCGTGAAGCGCTACGTGCTGGCCGACGGCATCGTCGCCGAGCGCGCGCCGCACCTGCAGCTCGCCGTGCTGCGCCACCTGATCGACGTGCGCACCGCGCTCGTCTCGGCCGAGCGGCGCGCGCCCGCCGAGATCGTCGCCGCCATCGACCGCATGGCGCCGATGCTGCGCTTCTTCCGCCACGGCGACGGCGGGCTCTCGCTGTTCAACGGCACCTGGGAGGGCGACCGCCGCCTGATCGACCTCGTGCTGGCGCGCTCGGGCTCGGGCGAGGCGGCGCCCGCCATGGCGCTGCAGAGCGGCTTCCAGCGGCTGGCCGCCGGCACCTCGCTGGTCATCGCCGATGCCGGCAGCCCGCCCGGCCGCGGCATGGACGGCATCGCCCATGCCGGCACGCTCAGCTTCGAGATGAGCGCGGCGCACGAGCGGCTGATCGTGAACTGCGGCACCTATCCCGGCGCGCCGCGCGACTGGCGGCACTTCATGCGCTACACGGCGGCGCACTCGACGGCCGTCGTCGACGACGTCAACTCGACCGAGATCACCAATCACGGCGCGCTGGAATATCGCGCCGGCAACGTGCTGATCGACCGCGCCGACGATGCCGGCGCGCAGTGGCTCGACATGTGCCACGACGGCTACCGCTCGCTCTACGGCATCATCCATCGCCGCCGGCTGTGGCTGTCGCCCGACGGCGGCGACCTGCGCGGCGAGGATTCGTTCCTGGGCTACGAGGGCCGTCCCGTCACCGTGCCCGACCAGCGCTACATCGTGCGCTTCCATCTCCATCCCACGGTCAAGGCGACGCTCGCGCAAAGCGGCCAGGCCGTGCTGATGCGCCTGCCGAGCGGCCGCGGCTGGCGGCTGCGCGCCTCCGGCGCCGGCATCGGGCTCGCCGAGAGCATCTATCTCGGCGAGGAAGGCCGCGTGCGCCGCACCGAGCAGATCGTGCTGGTCGGCCAGGTCCCCGCTGAGGGCACCACCGTGAAGTGGGCGCTGACGAGGATGGAAGGTTAGGCCTTACGGCTTCAGGAAGCCCACCGTCCTGTAGACCTCCGCGAGGATCGGACCCGCCAGCGCGCGGGCGCGCTCGGCGCCGGACCGCAGCACGCCGTCGACGTGGCCGGGATCCTTCATCAGCCGCTGCATCTCCGCCCCCACCGGCCCCAGCTTGACGACCGCGAGCTCGGTGAGTGCGGCCTTGAACTCGGAGAACTGCTTGCCGGCGAACTGGGCGACGACCGCCTCCTTCTCCTCGTCGGCCAGGGCGGCGTAGATGCCCAGCAGGTTGTCGGCGTCGGGCCGCTTCTCGGCGTCGGCGACGCTCTCGGGCATCGGCAGCGGATCGGTCTTGGCGCGGCGGATCTTCTGGGCGATCGCCTCGGCATCGTCGGTCAGGTTGATGCGGCTGTAGTCCGACGCCTCGGACTTGCTCATCTTCTTGGTGCCGTCGCGCAGGCTCATGACCCTCGTCGCCGCGCCGAAGATCAGCGGCTCGGTGACCGGGAAGAAGTCGGGCGCGGCGAAATCGTTGTTGAACTTGATGGCGATGTCGCGCGTCAGCTCGAGATGCTGCTTCTGGTCCTCGCCGACCGGCACGTGGGTGGCCTTGTAGAGCAGGATGTCGGCCGCCATCAGCGCCGGATAGGCGAACAGGCCGAGCGAGACGTTCTCGCGGTCCTTGCCGGCCTTCTCCTTGAACTGCGTCATGCGGCTCATCCAGCCCATGCGCGCCACGCAGTTGAAGATCCAGGCGAGCTGCGCGTGCTCGGGCACCATCGACTGGTTGAAGATGATCTGCTTTGCCCCGTCGACACCGGCCGCCAGGTAGGCCGAGGCGATCTCGCGCGTCTGGCTGGCCAGCAGTTTGGGGTCCTGCGGCAGGGTGATGGCGTGCTGGTCGACGACGCAATAGAGGCAGTCGTAGTCGCTCTGCAGGCGCGCGAAGTTGCGGATCGCGCCGAGGTAGTTGCCGAGGTGGAGGTTGCCGGTCGGCTGCACCCCGGAAAAGATCCGGCCCTTCAGGCCGCGGGCGGCGTAGGGCGCGAGGTGCGGGCTGGGCGCGTCGGCGCCGGTCGTGACGTCAGGCATGGGTGTGGACTCCCGATCAGGTCGATGGCGCGGGGTTTGGATCTCCGCGCACCCCGCCGGTGGAAGGCTGGGGGCGGGCGGGTATCGCGCAGGTCGCGGGCCGAATCAAGAACGAAACGGGGTCGCGGTCACGCCTTCCGGGGCGTCCGCGAGTCCAGCCATCGATCGACGCTTTGTCGGCGTGCGGACTCCAGATCGGTGACCTGAAGCCTGCCGCGAAGGACTTCGACGTTCGTGAAGCCATGTTTGAGCATCGCATCGACGAACTCGAGGTCCTTCTCTCGGCCCGCCGCAAGCTTGGAGCAAGCCAGATCGTGAACTTCGAGACACAATCCGCGACCGCCGCCGGTTGCTGCGGTCTCCACCGGCACCAGACGATCCTGCCAGCCACGCGGCAGGATCGCCGTTTCGGGGCCGACGCCATCGGCGTAGTAGCCGTGTGTGCTTTCGAAAGTCGACAGCGCACCGATGCTGCCTTCGATCAATTCCGCGAGGTCGGGACGCAAGAGGGGATACATGTCCGCTTCGAGCGAGCGGACCAGCTCGGGCGCCTTGGTCGGAGCGTCCGGTATCGACCCCAGTATCGCCTGGCTGCCGACGATGACCAGATCGCGTTCCTTGGTGATCGCCGATGCGGCCCGGATCAGATGTTCAAGGTCTGCGCGCTTCATGTCTTGAACGCCAGGTCCGAAGCACACGCATTCGTTCGGCCGCGGTCAGAACGCCAGCAAAGGGCGACGCCTGACGAAGCGCCGAGGCTCGTTCGGATTCCTCGGTGACCTGGGCGAGGCACGCTTCGAGACCGCGTGCAGCCAACTGTTCCCACTGCTCCAGATAGGGCCGGCTGCTGGCATCGCCGCTTTCGACATCGGCGCGCCAACGCCGCAGCCTGCGGGCCACGACCGTCTCCAGCAGCTCCGGCCGTCGACGCAGCTTCTCCGCTACGGCCCGGCCGAGCTCCAGATTGAGCTGATCGATCTCCTGATGTGTGCGCATGCCCGACCCAATTGAATAAAAATATCACTCGGGCGGGTTCGAAAGAAGGCGAGACTGGCGCCCGCGCAGGTGCCACTTGCCCCACCTTGTCCTTGCCGCGGCAGCGTGCGAAGGAACGGCGCAACCTCGAGATGGCCCACAAGACGATGTCCGACACCCCGCCGATCGAATTCGCCTTCCCCGACTTGCGCAAGTGGGAGGCCGGCGGGGCGGCGCCCTACGTCCACGTCCTGGAGAGCGGCAAGCCCGGTCCGACGGTGATGGTGGCCTCGCTCACCCACGGCAACGAGGTGTCGGGCGCGGTCGTGGTCGATGCGCTGCTGTCGGCGGGCCTCAGGCCGCGTCGGGGTGCGCTGATCCTCTCCTTCAACAACATCGAGGCCTATCATTCGTTCGATCCTGCGGCGCCCTTCAAGTCGCGCATGATCGACGAGGATTTCAACCGCACCTGGGGCCGGCTCGACCAGCCGGCGACCACGGCCGAAACCCGGCGTGCGCAAATCGTGCGGCCCTTCGTCGAACGGGCCGACCTGCTGCTCGATCTCCATTCGATGCACGATGACGGCGTGCCGCTGATGCTGGCCGGTCCGCTCGACAAGGGCGTGGCGCTGGCCAAACAGGTCGGCACGCCGGTCGACATCATCCGCGACGCGGGCCATGCCGCCGGCATGCGCATGCGCGACTATGGCGGCTTCGGCGATCCGAAGAGCCCGAAGAACGCCCTGCTGATCGAGACCGGCCAGCATTGGCGCGCCTCCTCGGTCGTGGTCGCCAAGGACGTGACGGCGCGCTTCCTCGCCGGCACCGGCATCGTCGAGGCGGGCGACCTGCCGGCCGGCTGGCACCAGCCGGCGGCGGCGAAGCAGCGCGTGATCGAGGTGACGCACGCCATCGCGACCAAGCGCGGCAACTTCGTCTCGGCGCGGCGCTTCGAGGGCCAGGAGGTGATCGCCAAGGCGGGCACCGTGCTGGGCCACGACGACGGCGAGCCGGTGACGACGCCCTACGACAACTGCGTGCTGGTGATGCCCTCGGTGAACCGGCCGCTCAAGGCCGGCGTCACGGTTGTTCGCCTGGGTCGGTTGATTTGACGCCCGGCGGGCGGCTGAGGACGGAACGCAGCTCGGAGAGCTTCACGACGCCCAGCGCGCCGCCCAGCAGGGCATAGGCCGCAGCGCCCAGCACGCAGATCCCGACAAGGGCGGCACCTCCCGCGACGTCGGCACGCGACAGCGGCGCGGCCAGCCAGATCAGCGCGCCCCACAGGACCGCGCCCATGCCGACGGCGGCCAATGCGATGCGCAGGCCGCGCGAGACCAGCCGGTCGTCCGGCACCCAATGCTCGCGCCGGCGCAGGGCGACAGCGAGCAGGGCCGCGTTCAGCCAGCCCGACAGCGAGGAGGCGAGCGCGATGCCGACCTGGGCGAGCGCGGTCGCGTACAGGAACCAGATATTGAGGGCGACATTGACCGCGATGGCGGCGATCGCAACGTAGAGCGGCGTGCGCGTGTCCTCGCGCGCGAAGAAGCCCGGCGCCAGCGCCTTGACCAGCACGAAGGCCGGCAGGCCGGCGGCGAGGGCGGCCAGCGCCCCGCCGGCGCGCAGCGTGTCCTCGGGCCCGAAGCGGCCGCGCTCGAACAGCACGCGGATGATCGGGTCGGCCAGCAGCCACAGTGCGACCGCGGCGGGCAGGCTGAACAGCAGGCCGAACTCGATGGCGCGGTTCTGGTTGGCCATCGCGGAGTCCCTGTGGCCCGCGCGCAGCTCGCGCGCCAGCAGCGGCAGCAGGGCGGTGCCGATGGCGATGCCGACGACGCCGAGCGGGAGCTGGGCGATGCGGTCGGCATAGTAGAGGGCGGAGATCGTGCCGACCGGCAGCAGCGAGGCCCACACCACGTCGAGCACGACGCTGATCTGCTGCACGCCGCCGCCGATCGCCACCGGCGTGGCGAGCTTGACCAGCCGCGCCACGCGCGCCGTCCAGCGCGGCCGCACGAGCGTCATCGCGAGGCCGTCGCGCCGGCAGGCGGCCAGCAGCCAGGCCCACTGCACCACGCCCGCGAGGGCGACGCCGGCCGAGGCGGCATAGCCCGCGTTGGGCAGGAACGGCGTCAGCCCCAGCACGGCGGCGATCAGCGTCAGGTTCAGCAGCACCGGCGTCGCCGCGACATGGGCGAAGCGCTCGACGCCGTTCAGCACGCCGCCATAGAGCGAGACCAGGGAGATGAACAGCAGGTATGGGAAGGCGATGCGGCCGAACTCGATCGCCATCGCGAAGGTCGCGGGATCGTCGCGCAGGCCGGGCGCCAGCAGCGCCATCACCCACGGCATGGCGGCGATCAGCAGGACGATGAACGGCAGCAGCACCAGCAGCAGTGCTGCCTGCGCCTGGCGCGCAAACGCCATCGCCTCTTCGCGGCCGCCGCCCTGCAGCTCGTGGGCGAACAGCGGAATGAACGCCGCCGAAAAGGCGCCCTCGGCGAACAGCCGGCGGAAGAAATTGGGCAACTTGAACGCCACGAAGAAGGCGTCGGCCACCGCGCCCGAGCCCAGCACGGCGGAGAGCACGATGTCGCGCACGAAGCCCACGACGCGGCTCAAGAGCGTGAACCCGCCGACCGTGGCGATGGCGCGGCCGAGGGTCATGGTTTCATGTCGTCCTGAGCGCAGCGAAGGACCTCATCGCCGCTCGAAACACCATGAGATCCTTCGCTGCGCTCAGGATGACAGGTCGTTTTCGCCATAATTCCGTCATCGCCCGATGGCATAGTGTCTCTTGGTGGCGGCCGGCGATGTGATGGCCGGTTTAAACCGCTGCCACAGCCGGTCCCGAGAGGGGCCGGTTTCAATTTGTGCCCCTCACCGCGAAGCACTGGCGAGCTTCAGCAGCGTCTCGCGATCCTGGGTGACCAGCTTCTTGTAGTCGCCGACGATCTTCTCGAGCTCGTCCGGCGGCAGCACGCTGTCGAGGTTCGTGAAACCCTGCGGCGCACGCTCCTCGACGATGTCGAGCATGACGTCGATGCCCTTCTTCCGGTTGCTGTCGACGATGCGCGCGGTCGGCGGCAGGCGCCGCTCCTGGTAGCGCTGCAACGCCTTCTCCGGATCGTCGCCGACCAGCAGTTCCTGCGTGATCGCCTCGCCGTCGAGGATCGCCTGCGAGGCGCCGTTGGAGCCGATCGGATACATCGGATGCGCGGCATCGCCCAGCAGCGTGATGCGGCCGTGGCTCCAGCGCGGCAGCGGATCGCGGTCGATCATCGGGAATTCGAGGATGGTGTGGGCGTTGCGGATCACGTCCGGCACGTCGAGCCAGTCGAACTTCCAGTCGGCGAAGCGCGGCAGGAAATCCTCGAGCCTGCCCGGCTTGTTCCAGTCCTCGCGCGAGGGCAGCGCGCCGTCGCCCATATGGAGGTCGCAGATCCAGTTGATCAGCGCCTCGCCGCGCTCGGCATGCTTGCGGCTGATCGGGTAGCAGACGAACTTCTGGGTGTGGTGGCCGGCCTGCACCATGGTGGCGCCGCCGAGATAGGGCTTGCCGACGGTGACGCCGCGCCACATCAGGATGCCCTGCCACTTGGGCGGACCCTCGTTCGGGTAGTAGTGCGCGCGCACCGCCGAGTGGATGCCGTCGGCGCCGATCAGGATGTCGGCCGTCGCCTCCTCGGCGATCCTGCCGTCGCGATCGGCGAAGCGCGCCGTGACCGTGGCGCCGTTCTGCGCGAAATCCGCGATGCGCCGGCCGAGCCTGATGCGGTCCGCGCCCAGCATCTCCTGCGCCGCGCCCAGCAGGATCATCTGCAGCTCGCCGCGATGGATCGAGAATTGCGGCCAGGGCAGGCCGGCATGGCGGCCGCGCGGATCGGCCCAGATGGTCTGGCCGTGGCGGTTGGCGTAGCGCAGCTCGCGCGTCTCTATTGCGGTGGCGGCCAGCGCCGGCTCGAGACCCAGGTTCGACAGGATGCGGATGGCGCCCGCCTGGATGTTGATGCCGACGCCCAGCGGCCGGATCTCGGCCACCGCCTCGAAGACGGTCACGTCGAAGCCCGCGCGATGCAGGCACATCGCCGCGGTCAGCCCGCCGATCCCGGCCCCGGCAATGATGATCTTCATGGCCGTGTCAGGCGTCGCGGCTCAGGCCGCGATAGAGCAGGGCGGCCTGGTAGGCGGCCCAGCGCTCGGCATGCGTTTCGCTGAGCTCGCGCAGATAGGCCCAGCTGTAGATGCCGCTGTCGTGCTTGTCGTCGAACACGATGCGGACGGCGTAGTGGCCGACCGGCTCGACGGCCGTGATCTTCACGTGACGGCGGCCGGAGACGATCTTCTTCTGGCTGGGCCCGTGGCCTTGCACCTCGGCCGACGGGCTCTCGACGCGCAGGTACTCGGCCGGGAGCGCACCTTTATGGCCGTCGGAGAAATCGATCTCGAGCCGGCCCTCGTCCTTGAACAGGCGCAGCTCGACCGGCCAGGGCGCACTGCCCGATTCGTAGCTGCCCTCGTCGGGCACGGCCTTGGGGAAGAGATCGGCGGTCACGGCCCTCTCCTCATGGCACGTCCCTCAATTGCCGTGCCTCGCTCACCAGCATGATCGGGATGCCGTCGCGGATGGGATAGGCGAGGCCCGCCTTGCGGCTGATCAGCTCGCCGGCGGCGGCGTCGTATTCCAGCGGCCCGTGTGTCGCCGGGCAGACCAGAATCTCGAGCAGCTTGGGGTCCACGCCGGCGCGGCGCGGGGCTGCGGTGTCGTCCGATGGAGGGCTCATCGTGCGCGTCTTTCGTTGGCTCTTGTTACTGCTTTTATAGCACGGCCTTCATTTCTTCTCTGCCCCCGCGAAGCGGGTCGCCGCTAAGGCCGCATCGGCCTTAGCGGCCAAGTGCCGCGTCTTACGCGGCGAAGGGGGGCATGACCCCCTCCGGCTCGGCGCCTTCACAGGCGCCTTAGGCCACCTCCCCCGCGAAGCGCGGGGGAGGAAAGCCTTACTAATTCGTCCGGCGCGGCGGCGTCTCGGAGGAGGGGCCGCCGAAGGCGTTCATTTCCAGGAACGCCACCAGCAGCTTGGCGCGGGCCGTGGAATCGGCGGCTTCCAGCAGCGCCTGCTTCTCGGCCGGCCCGAACGGCAGGACCATCGACAGCGAGGTCACCAGATTGGCATCGGCCGCCTGCTTCACCGCGTCCCAGTCGGTCGACAGGTTCCTGCCGCGGAAGAAGGCGGCCAGCGCCGCCATCAGCCGCTCGCGGTCGAGCTCGACCATCTCGTCGTCATGGTCGAGGTCGGCGCGGTAGGGCGAGAACAGCGAGGAGACCCGGCGATAGCCGCCGTGCGCCGGCTCGAGTTCGCGCACGATCTCGAAGCGGCAGATGCCGGCCAGCGCCAGCAGCAGCCTGCCGTCCTCGGTCTCGTTGAAGCTCACGATGCGGCCGGCGCAGCCCACCCGATGGACCTCGGGGCGGCCGTCCTCGACCGGCATGCCGTCGCCGGCGTAGCCGCCCGGCTGCATCGGCTGGACCATGCCGATCATGCGGTGGCCGGCCAGCGCATCGAAGACCATGGCGAGGTAGCGCGGCTCGAAGACGTTGAGCGGCAGCCGGCCGCCGGGCAGCAGCAGCACGCCCGACAGCGGGAAGATCGGCAACGTGTCGGGGAGCTGCTCGAACGTCGGCTCGAAGGGATTGCGAACCGGCGCGCTGTCGCTCATCGGGCGCTCATCGACTCGCGCGATCCCTTACGAGAACAGCAGGGTCGACAGCCGCTTGCGGCCGGCGGCGGCGAGCGGATCGGCGAAGCCCAGCGCCTCGAAGAACTTCAGGAGCTGCTGGCGCGCCGCCGCCTCGTTCCAGTTGCGGTCGAGCTTGATCATGTCGAGCAGCTCGTCGATCGCCTCCTGCTTCTGGTTGCCGGCCCAGTAGGCCATCGCGAGGTCGAGCCGCGCCTGGAAATCCTTGGGGTCGGCCGAGGCCTTGGCCTTCAGCGCGTCGATCGGGCCGGCTTCCTTGGCCTTCTCGGCGAGGTCGATCGCGGCCTGCACGGCGGCGACGTCGGAGCCGTTGCGCTCCTTGGCGGGGATCTGGCCCAGCAGCTCCTTGGCCGCCTCGAGGTCGCCGACCGAGACCTGGTAGCGGGCGAGCCCGGCGAGCGCCGTCACGTTGGCCGGCTCGACGCCCAGGATCTCGCTGTAGATCTGCGCCGCCGTCTCCATCTCGTTTTGCGCCACGGCCGTCTTGGCGTGCTCCAGCAGCTCGGCGATCTGCTTGGCATGGTCGTCGGCGCCCGGCACGCCGCCCGCCGCCTGCACCAGGCGATCGACGAACTGCTTCACCTGGCTCTCCGGCACCGCGCCCATGAAGCCGTCGACCGGGCGGCCGCCGAAGAAGGCGTAGACCGCCGGAATCGACTGGATGCGCAGCTGCTGGGCCAGCATCTGGTTCTTGTCGATGTCGATCTTGACCAGCTTGACCGCGCCCTTGGCTTCCTTGACGACCTTCTCGATCATCGGCTGGAGCGTCTTGCACGGGCCGCACCACGGCGCCCAGAAATCGACGATCACCGGCACCGTGCGCGACGCCTCGATCACGTCCTTGGCGAACTTGGTCTGGTCGCTGTCCTTGATCAGATCGGCGGGCACAGCCTGCGGCGCGGCGCCCTGCAGCATCGTTTCCATGGGTCCTCGAACGGGGGGAATTTGCGTTCCCGGCAATGTGGCTTCCGACCCCCTCCGGCGCAAGGGGTGGACGGGCGTCGGGAAGGACCTCAGTCGCTGTTCAGCAGGCTGCTCAGCATCATCCAATCTGCATCACCCGGTCGCTTGACCTCGATGTACCGCCATCCATTCAAGTTGGTCTTCCGCCCGGATTTGGTTCGATAGATGTTGGTTGCCAGGCGGGAAGGCGAGGAGATCACCTCCCCCTTGTGCTGGAAGCCGCCTTCGACGACGTTGCCGTTCTGCTCTCCGTTTGCCGACGACATTCTCCAGCGCGTGCCCTTTGGCAGGCCGACCCCTTTGCGTCGCCATACGATCACTTCTTCGGGCATTGGGATGAGCGCCGCAGCCGCCATCGGCGATATTCCCAAAGCGCGCCGCAGAATATCGTTGTGACTCTCCGAGAAAGTCTGACGCCGCGCTTCCAGCGCCTTGTAGACTTCCAGGTCGACCGGGATTTTCATTGAGATCACGGCAAAGTCTCTATAGTTGATATAGTTAAAATAGTAGCTAAATTGACCATTAGCAACTAGGGACTTGAATGTGGCGATCCGTAGCTGGGCCAACAGCACGAGCCGAAAACTGTTCGAGACAGGGGTGACCAGTCTGCGCGGTCTCGACGTTGCGCGGGCACTGCGTCGCCTGGCCGAGCTCAACTCGATTTCGAGGCTCGATCAGATTTCCGCGCTCAAGAGCGTCGGCCTGCATCCTCTCAAAGGAGCTCGAAAAGGACAGTGGGCGATCACGGTGAACGGCCCTTGGCGGATATGCTTTCGTTTCCGCGATGGCCACGCCTATGATGTCGAGGTTGTCGACTACCACAAAGGATGATGTCCGTGTTCCCCGTCCACCCAGGTGGCACGCTTCGTGACGAACTGGAGGCTCGCGCACTGACGATCCGGACTCTTGCCCGGTCGATCGGCGTTTCGGCCGGCCGAGTCGCGGATATCGTCAACGAGCGCCGGGCAATCTCTCCGGATACCGCGCTCCGTCTCGGTCGATTCTTCGGAAATGGCGCGGATTTCTGGATCGGCCTTCAGGCTCAATACGATGTCGCGAAGGCCCGAAAAGTGCTGGGCAAACGACTCGATCGGGAAGTTCGCCCATTGAGGGACGCCGCCTGAACTTTTTTGCAATTCGACTTGCAGGTTCAGCAGGAATCTGCCTATAATTCCTATAGGCTGGCGCTCGGTACGCCGGCCTTTCTTTTTGGACTCTCGGCCCTCGTTCAACGAGGCGGGCCGAGACATGGGCACGACCCGTCCGCGGCACGCCCGCGGGTACGACACTGAGCAGTGTGTGGGTGAAGCCGCCGCG
>Ga0172373_10001333_pt1 | contig 40213 bp, 32 predicted proteins | sample Lak10m_2_FD_114546 | JGI IMG/M metagenome (GOLD analysis project Ga0172373, IMG submission 114546) | Freshwater microbial communities from Kabuno Bay, South-Kivu, Congo - kab_092012_10m | ecosystem: Environmental > Aquatic > Freshwater > Lake | place: Democratic Republic of the Congo... | reverse complement strand
CGGATGTGTCCTTTGCTTGTACCACCAACAACACATCCAGGGAATCGATGCTGGCACGTCCCAAATTCCGCAATACAACGGATACCTGTGCCGTATCGGCCGTCAAAAAGCCACCGGCCGGAGTCATTAAGACAGACTCCGGCACCCCAACTACGTCGGGGGCTGTCCGGAAAGGCAGGTGCAACATGGGATCGCCGTGTAATACCAGCGTCTGTATCAACGCCCGCTCCAATATCGAAACACGCACCGAAAACGCCGCCAGCGCATCGCGGAGCCAAACCCCCAATCGGAATTCCGGCTCCGCCTGGTTGATACTTCTATAAAAATCCTGTAAAAAATCACCCATAGAAAACAAATCACCAGCCGTAGAGGTGCCTAAAAATCCAACTGCGCCGCCGGATGGCTGCAATAGATAGTCCTCGCTCAGCGAACGATGGGTGCCAAAAATCTGCCCCGCGCTACACCCCAGCGCTACCATTACCGGATATTTTCCCCGATTTTTTATCTCTGAAGGCTGGTTGATACTGTAATCGAGGGTATTTGTTCCGGAATGGCCAAAGAAAGTCAGCAGACTAACCCCTTCTTCCAGAGCCTGACGGATGGCATCCCCGGAGCCAGGAGAAACCCCGCTAATCGCGGTTTTATAAAAAGAGCTAACACCTAAACCCAGCGGCGGCCGGGAGATAATCGCAGCGGCCGAATCCAGGTAGTAGCGAATAGCCTGTTTTTCTTCCGGGCGCAAGCCGCCACTCAAATGCAGCATGCGCTTGGGCCAATCGACCATTGCACTACTCGTAGCAGCTGCCTCCAGCTCCATCACCTTCGACAAATAGGCATACACTTGTTCCGAATTGGTGGCCGCCAACCTGCCGATAGGCGTATGTGGTGCCGTATCCGTTGGAAGCATGGCGTAGAGATTGTCTGAGGCAGGTACTCCAAAAGCCGGGATTAACCAGGCGGGTCGTTGCGGCAGAGCACGAAAAGCAGGATATTCCAAGCCTTTTCCGATAATAAAAACCCCTTGGAGGGATATATGTCGGGATTGGAAATAGTGCAGGAGGTTGCGAACCCCCAACGGATGCAGCGGGATGCCATAGGCAAAGTAGTCCTGCACGAGTTCCATATCCAACACCAGGGGCTGATACCCTCCTCCTGCCGGGCTCGCCCGATAGGCGGCGTACGCCCTGGCTCCGTCTTCCGCCATAAAGCGAGGTGTGAGCAGTAGATAATCTGTCTGAACCTTGGTAAAATCAACGGATGGCAGTGGATTCAGATGGGTCACTTGCCTTATATCGTTTTGCGGAATAAACACGAGCCGATCATCGACTTGGGCGGTACGAGTGCAAAAAACAACGCCGCCCCCCAGGGCACTCCCAGGCATACGCACGCCCCTCGACAGATTGTACAACACCCCTTGCTGCTGTCCAAACAACGTATCGCAGGAGGTGGCCACATAAAAAGGCGTTGGTGTAGGCAGCCTGTAGGCAGCCTGTTGGATATAGTTCAACTGAACGATGGCTATAGATAGAAAACCAGTGGACTGTACCGACAAGCGCAGGGAATCACTGCTCAACTCGCAGGGCAGATGTATCCAGCCCGTAGCCGGCCCATTGATCAGGGTATCCAATACGAATCGGCCATTCACGGAAAACTGGGTGCGGTGCTCGCCTGGCCAGGTGCTCCATCGAATCTGCAAATCAGCGGTAGAACCCAATTCGGGCGAGTCCAGCGGAAACACATTTTCATAGCGCAAAGATCGGTAGGAACCAAACCCCTCCCCGGTCGTATAGCTTCCATACAGGGCATAGGTACCGAAATCGGGAAGCTGGCAGGAAGCACCCGTCTCTATCCAGGATGCCTGGATTCGATACACGGCTGGGCGAGGACGGGGTGTATTCGACAGACTGGCACTATCTGCGTTGTACACCCGCTTCGCGGGGCGGCTGCCACCCCAGGAAAGAAAGTACGCCGCGGTGTCGGTAAACATACTATGTGCCGGATTGTGTTGCTCCTTTTCTGGAAACCGGAATAGGTGCTGATCCAATTCGCCCCGGTTTTTCAAGGCATAAAACTCTAAAAAGTCGCCGGGAGACAACGGATGTTCCGCAGAGGAAACAAACAGCGGTTCTTCCTGGCCTCGGCTGAAGAGTTGCCAGGAAGAACCGGGAATCTCATCCACGGGCAGGCCGGATTCGGCCAGTTGTTGGTATGAAATACGGTATAGGCCATCGGCACTTATCCATAGCTTATAATAGTGTCTGTGGGGGTCTATCCACTCCGGACCAAAGGCTATTCCGCCCGGCTGGTTCATCTGAGCTAATCCTTCTGTGAGCGAACAGAAGAGAAAACAGCATGCGAGTATTCGATACATAAGGGGTTTTGTTTGTCAGAAACAATTCACACTTGGGTTCGTACGGTAGTGCGTGTATCCGTTTGCGGTCTCTGTACAAATATCCGGCGAATCCTGGGTCTTTTCCACCCGGTGGGCTGAAAGGGGCCGATATAAGCCAATACAGGGCGATTGGCTTATGCGGCATAAGGATCTGCTGAACCCTAACAAGCCAGCGGATGTTCTAGGGAGGATTGATAAGCTATACCTTAACCTAATCAACTACGACCATGCTTTTTCCGATTGGAGATGACAATATTAAGGGGGGGCACTTCCCGCTTTTTAGCTACGGCCTCATCGCGCTGAACGTACTGGCCTTTATATATCAGGGCATGCAAGGCGCACAGCAGGAGGCCTTCCTATACCAATATGGAGCCATTCCTGCGGCCATCGTACACGGGGAGCAGTGGCACACGCTGTTAACCAGTATGTTTTTGCACGGGGGGCTGGGGCACTTACTGGGCAATATGTTGTTTTTGTGGATATTTGCCGACAACATAGAAGCGACGATTGGGAGTCGGCGCTTTCTTATATTCTATCTGTTGGCGGGGTTAGCTGCACAGGCGGGGCACATCTATTTTGACCCGTACAGTACGGTTCCCACGATTGGGGCTAGCGGGGCTATTTCTGGTGTTATGGGAGCGTATATGGTCATGTATCCCGCCTCGCGGGTGCGGGTATTGTTTTTGATTTTCCCCTTTTACCTTCCTGCCTTTTTGTTTTTGGGCATCTGGATATATCTACAATTCCAGAGTGGCATGGGCGTGCTGGAGCAATCCGTAGAGGGTGGTGGAATTGCCTATTGGGCGCACATCGGCGGGTTTGTATTCGGTTTGTTCGCGGGTTGGTACTATAGGGTACAGGGCTACCGAGCGAACGCGGCTTTCATAGGAGAGGAAGGAGAGTATGGTCGATAACAAGGAGGACCAACCGATGCCAATCGGAGACATAATGGCCTGGGCTGGGTTTTAAGAAGGTAAAGGGGAGGACTTTCGCGACGGTATTCGCCGTAGTATCCACCAGATGTCGGGCCGTTTGAAAAGAGTCAGCCGCTATTATTTATGCGTGCTCACAACAGAAGTCAGACGAGCGCACCATGTATCCCCTCTGTAGGGTTCCGATTCATTTGCCGATATTGAGCAAAAAATCTTGTAGTTCCTGGGGTGGATTCGTTCTTTCCAGTCTGGTTTTTAGCAATACTTTGTAGAGAGGTTGCGGTTCTTCCGCTTGATCGAATAAATCCCGGATGGATAGTTCGTTCATATAATGGTTCCTCCTTTCGGGGACGTCATCGATTTTGGGCAGGCGTTTAAAGAATAGTTGGTTAGAGAGGTGGGCTTCGGGCTTTATGGAAAACTCTGCATCAAAAGCTAGGTAGTGATTTAGGGTTACGTTCTGTTCCTGACTTCGTTCTTCATCGATTGTTCTATCCAGTGAATCGAGTACTTTTGAAAACAGCTCCTGCATCTGAGTATGGAGAGTAGGCGATACGTCGGCGGGCGATTGGTTGGTCAATTTTGGCATAACCTGTTGTTTAAAATGAAGGCAATTCCATTTTGTTACAAAATAATGGTTCAAATAATATATCCATGTGCTTTTCCGTACTCTTGCAGCTTTTTCCGTAGCATGGATCGGCTGCGGTTCAGCCGGGAGCGCACGGTACCTACGGGTGTGTTCATGATTTCGGCAATCTCTTCGTATTTGAGATCCTCCAAATCAGCTAAGATAAAAACCTCTCTATACTTGCCGCCAATAGAATTCAGGGCGTCATAGACTTTATCGCTCAGCGTATAGATAAGCTCATCGGAATAGCCATCCAGGGATTCGGGATGAGAAACAGCCGAACCGACCGATTGGTTGTTGGATTGGGTTGGAGCATCCAGCGAAACGACCTTGGCCTTGCTGTTTTTCCGGATGCCATTGACATGAAGATTCCGCAGAATGACGAACAGCCAAGCACGGGCGTTAGAGCCGATGTGGTAGCTATCCAAGGCCTTGAACGCCCTGGTGTAGGTTTCCTGTACCAAATCCCTTGCGTTATCAGCATTGTTCTCACAAAGGCTGAGGGCATATCTATACAAGGCAACATGGTGGGGGTACAGCTCCTCGTTAAATATTTTTTGATTCGGATCGATGGTTACTCGTTTTGTGGATAGAATGTCCATTATAATATGGGATTTATTGGAGCGACAGGTGACGTCTTACTCTATCAAGAAGGCGCAAGACATACAACTCACTTGTTAGCTCATAAAGTTCCCATCGATCAAAAAAAAGCTAAAAATTAATGATTTGGATATCTGGGATATGGTGTTCGAACCATTTGACCGGGGCGGGATTTTTATCGCCGGTACGGGTATCGCATTTAAAAAACAGGTAGTAGAGTTGCCGGGCGGATCCTACGCGATCGAGGAGATGTTGCATGCGCAGTCGTCCTGCTACTACCTGTTGGTGGAGAAATTCCATACGCCAGGCGTAATAGGCCTCATCGTGGAGTTCGGTAATTTCGAGCAGGAGGGTTTCCTGTGGTACGAATTGCTCGAGAAACTGCCGGGCGATGACTCCGTGGTGGCGCGACCAGTCGCGCGGGAACCCTTTGGCTTCCTTGTACTTGAAGGTATCGTGTACGAGTGCTACTATGCGCAGTATGCGCCGCTCGTCGGGAGGAAGAGTCAGCGCATCGATATTGTCCAGTACTTCGCGAATATGCTTATACACTTCCCCTTCCGGATGTCCGTATCTGGGTGTACCCCAGTGCAGGCCGCTCACAAATTCCGGAGCTTTCAGAAACTGGTGTTCCAGCTCTGTTTCGGGCTTCAGAATATCGTGATAGGGCGCCGCAGCCATCGGTGGTTGGGGAATATCCTTTATCAGCATCCGCGATTTCCTTAGTTGTTAATATGCTGTTAAACAAAAAACTGCTTTGTAACAAACCTAAATGATTTGAGGTTTCTCTTTCATAAATTAATTAAATTATTCAGAGAAAACCAAACTAAAAAGCAAGTCTCTATGAAGCAATGGCTCAGTCTCATGTTGGCCGGCACATTCGGCGGCCTGGTTACATTTGCCGGGATTCGTTTGACAGAGAATTCCGTTCAGTCCAACGCGCAGGTTTCCTCTTTCGCGCGGCAGGTAGATTACGTACCTACGGGGTCTTTTGTTCCTTCCTTTGATTTTTCTGCCTCTGCGGAGAAGGCGACGCCCGCGGTGGTTCACATTCGCGCGATGGTGGAAGGGAACAACGCGCAAAACAACAACAGCTTCAACTTCCCGTTTGAGGAGTTTTTCGGCAGGGGCTTTGGAGGTCGCAGTATGCCGCAGGAGGGTACCGGATCTGGCGTCATCTACACTGGAGATGGATACATCCTCACCAACAACCACGTGGTGGCGTCTTCGACCAGCCTGGAAGTTACACTATCCGACAACCGCAAGTTCAAAGCTAAAATTATTGGTACCGACCCCAAAACGGATTTAGCGGTAATCAAAATCGACGGAGATAACCTTACCCCAATGGAGCTGGGCAACTCCGACGATGCAAAAGTTGGGCAGTGGGTGCTGGCCGTGGGGAATCCGTTTAACCTTACCTCTACCGTCACCGCAGGTATAATCAGTGCCAAAGGGCGCAATATCCAGCTCCTGGGCGGTGGCAATGCCATCGAATCCTTCATCCAGACGGATGCCGCCGTAAACCCCGGCAACAGTGGGGGCGCACTGGTCGATGCCAGCGGCAAGCTCATCGGTATCAATACGGCGATTGCAACCCGAACGGGTGCATTCTCCGGCTACAGCTTTGCCATTCCTATCAACCTAGCCCGGCGTATTGCCGATGATATCATACAGTACGGCAACTACAAACGCCCCTATCTGGGTATCAGCATCAGCGACCTCGACGGCGATTACGCCAAAGAGCTCGGCGTAGATCTGTCGCAAGGCATCGTGGTGGAAGAACTCGTCGACGGCGGCTCCGCACAATATGCCGGCGTACTTCCCAAAGATGTAATTACCGAGGTGGATGGGCGTCCGGTTAAGTCCGTCGCCGAATTACAAGAGGTAGTTGGCCGCGCAAAGGTCGGCGACATCGTCCAGGTGACCCTGTATCGCAAAGGAAAACGCCTGGAGCTACCCGTCCATTTGCGACAGAGTGGTTCCTGATTAGCGCATTAAGATATTTTGTTTCTCGTTTTGTTGTTACGTTACGCCTGTTTCGCCCTCCGAAGCAGGCGTTTTTTATGGTTGTTCCGATCCCGCCCCCTCCGGTTTCGCCCTACCGCCTACTCAAATTCACGGTATCCCGCCGACTAAAGCATGTTGGGTTCTTTTTGGTTTTTTTATTTTTATAAATACTTGATTTTAAATAATTTAAAATCAAGTATTTCTTTTTATCTCCCTTTTTTCAGCGCTTGCCACCCTGTTTTTTTTCCTTGATTCCAAGCAGGTGATTTTGCTACTTGCGGTAAAAAATGCCGGCTTATTGGAAGACGATTCATCGGGACCTGCTCCAGCTCTTTTTTCCCCGGTTGTGCCCCGCCTGTGGTGAGGCCGGGCTACCCGACGGGATGCTGCTCTGTCTGGAGTGCCAGATACATCTTTCGGTTACCCAACAACATCTTTCGCCCGACAACAGCTTTACCCGGCGCTTTTGGGGCCGCCTGCCGCTGATACACGGCAGTGCGATGTTCAGTTTTCACAAAGGTGGCCGCGTGCAACAATTGCTACATCATATAAAATACCGCAACCGGCCGGATTTAGCGGTATATCTGGGGAGTTGGTATGGCCAGGTGCTGGCTAAGCTACCTGTTTTTCAGGAAGCTGCGCTGATTCTCCCTGTCCCGTTGCATCCGCGGAAGCAGCGAGAACGCGGCTACAACCAGAGTGCCTGCTTTGCGGAGGGCCTATCGGATAGCCTGGCGATACCCTGGTCGGATCGCTTGCTGCTAAGGCGGCAATACACGGCCACCCAGACACACAAAACCCGGTTCGAACGATTTGAGAATGTAGCGGAGGCGTTTGAGTTACCTAATCCTTCTGCACTGGAAGGCAAGACCCTGATACTCACCGACGACGTATTGACGACCGGAGCGACGCTCGAAGCCTGCGGAACCTTGCTGCTTCCAATTCCCAATACCCGACTTATTCTGATTACCCTGGCTATGGCAGCGGAGTAGGCGAATTATTTAAGAATACCGAGGTGCAGGATTCGCCCGCCGTTGCTATTGGCAGGGTTCGTGCTTTTGCCGATAACTACTCCGGGCTCCGGTGCGTAGTAGCGCCGGATGATATCACCAAATGGGTTGCGCTGAATGCCAATTAAATCGCCTTTTTGCAGCAGCTGACCCGGCTCAACCGGCACTTCCAGAAAGCCGCCGGTCTGTACATAAATCCAGTACGATTTTTTGCAGCGCACGGCAGGTCGGGCTGGGATGGCGATGGGAATATCCAGCATTTTCAGGTGCACCATCATGTTCAGGATACTTTGGAAGCCGCGGCGGATCATATCGTCCTGATATACCTGGGGGTTGCCGTACTCTACGGTAATACAGGCGATACCGTGGGCGGCGGCTTCTTCCCGGAGCGTATGGCCGGCGGAGGCTGCGCCGGCAGTAGCCGACCGGCTGTCGAGCAGGATATCTGCATCCAGCAGCGGAGCGATGGCGGCCAGCACTTCCTGGTTAAGGTCGGCCCGCACATAAAGGGCGTTTATACGGCCAAAGCTGGCGGTATGCAAATCGACCAGATAATTAAAGGAGCGCATTATTTTTTGAAACACTGCGTAGTTATACTGTTCGCTGTTGGTGCCGTTTGGTTTTCCGGGGAAATTCCGATTGAGATCCTCATCATCTACGAAACGTCGTTGGTCCAGTTGTACGCTGACCGCATTCAGCCCCGGTACGCCGATGAGGATACCCTGCATACGTTGTGGATCCACTTGGGCGAAGACTTTTTGGATGATAGCAATTCCGTTCAGCTCATCGCCATGGATAGCGGCGGTCAGACCGAGCACGGGACCCGGAGCGCTGCCTTTTGCAACCATAACCGGTACGAGCACCGGTTGAGCAAAGGTATTCTCTGTTACATGAACCCAGAAGCGCTGGACGGTACCGGCCGGGATGGCGTCCAAATCCAGCGAATCGACCATCTGAATTTCTTGTGCCTGCATTGTCGCAAATCCACCCATCAGCGCGAGAAGTAAGAAAGTACTACGCAAAACATGCATATATTGATATTGGTATGATTTATCCTTCTACCAGCGTTCCCACTTGTTCTCCCAGTACGATTCGCCGCAGGTTATCTGGATTATTGATATCAAAAACGATGATGGGGAGGTTGTTTTCCTGACACAAGGTAAAAGCCGTCATGTCCATTACACTAAGTCCCTGACTGATGACCTTAGCGAAGGTAAGGTGGTCGAAGCGGGTAGCGGTAGGGTCTTTTTCCGGATCGGCAGAATAGATACCATCTACGCGGGTCCCTTTGAGGATAACTTCGGCATTGATTTCGCTGGCGCGGAGGGCGGCGGCGGAATCGGTGGTAAAGTAGGGGCTTCCTGTACCGGAAGAGAATATGAGTACCCGGCGTTTTTCGAGGTGGCGGATGGCTCTTCGTCGGATATAGGGCTCTGCAATCTGCTTCATTTCGATAGCTGAAATGAGGCGGGTATAAACGCCCAGGCCTTCCAGTGCAGATTGGAGAGCCATGCCATTGATGACGGTAGCCAGCATGCCCATATAATCTCCCTGCACCCGCTCGATGCCTGATTTTTCAGCCTGAAGTCCGCGGAAGATATTGCCACCGCCGATAACAATCGCCACCTGAACCCCCATATCTACGATTTCCTTTATTTGTTCGGCGTAGTGGGAGAGCATATCGGAGGAGATTCCAAAGCGTTGGTCACCCATTAGAGATTCCCCGCTGAGTTTCAGCAGGATGCGTTTATACTTTATTGACATAATGATAAGGCGATGAGATGGAAAAAACAAACAGGGCTAAAGATAGCGTTTTCTGAGTGTGCCTGAAAAAAAAGCCCTGTACAGTGCCGAAATAATCGGTTCCGTACAGGGCTTTATGGCTTATCCCGGGAGCAGGTGCTGTGTTGGCAGGTGCCTCCGGAATGGACATACAGGAGAATTAACCCAGTTTGACATGCTTGAAGCTGGTTACGGTCAGGTCCTTATGGATGGATTTGAGGTAACCGGCTACCGTGACTTTGCTGTCTTTGACAAAGTCTTGGTTGAGCAGGGTGCTTTCTTTGTAGAATTTATTGAGCTTTCCGAGGGCAATTTTCTCGAGCATTTCTTCGGGCTTACCCTCATTGCGTGCTACTTCCTTGCCGATTTCGATTTCTTTCTGGATTACAGAAGGATCGACATCATCCTTATCGAGGGCTACCGGGTTCATGGCAGCGGCTTGCATGGCGACGTCGCGGCCAGCGTCGAAGTAGGCGGCATCTGCGAGGTTGAGGCCAACGAGTACGGCGGCTTTGTTGCCCATGTGGATATAGGGACAAACTTGAGCAGCCTCCACTTTGGCGTAGTCAGCCAGTTCGATTTTTTCACCGATAACACCGATTTGCTCTTTCACCTTCGCGTCGATGGTCAGACCACCTTCGAACGGAAGCTGAAGGAGGTCTTCACGGGTTGCCGGGAAGTTGGACAGCGCGATTTCTCCGAATTTGCGGGTCAGGGCAACGAAGTCTTCGTTTTTTGCAACGAAGTCGGTTTCACAGCTCAGCTTGACGATGATGCCACGCTGGCGGTCTTCCGAAACAAGGGCGAGTACTACGCCTTCCGTTGCATCGCGGTCTGCGCGCTTAACGGAGAGCTTCTCTCCTTTTTTGCGCAATACTTCGATGGCCTTTTCGAAATCCCCCTCAGCTTCTGTGAGGGCTTGCTTACAATCCATCATGCCGGCGCCTGTCATGTCGCGGAGCTTTTTGACATCAGCGGCAGAGATATTTGCACTCATTGGGTTGGGTTATTTATGGTAATAAAAAAAGCATAACAGAAAGTAGGGCAGGAATTAACCTGCTGCCTCTTCCTTTTCTGGCTTAGTCGCCTTGCGCTCTTCCAGTCCTTCGCGAATCGCCTGCACCATGTAGTCGGTGATGATACGGATTGACTTGGATGCATCGTCGTTGCCTGGAATCGGGAAATCCACCTGATTGGGATCAGCGTTGGTATCCACGATACCGAAGGTACGGATGCCGAGGCGCTGTGCTTCAGCCACTGCGATATGCTCGTGTTCGATGTCCACGATGAAGATAGCAGCTGGGAGGCGAGACAGGTTGGAGATACCACCCAGCACCTTGTCCAGTTTGTCGCGCTCGCGAGTCAGCGTGAGGCGCTCTTTCTTGGTCACGCTGGTCAGGGAGCCATCGCCGAGCATGCGCTCGATGTTCTGCATTTTCTTGACCGAACGACGAACCGTGTTGAAGTTGGTCATCATACCACCCAGCCAACGCTCGGTGACGAACGGCATGCCTACGCTTCTGGCTGCAGTGGCCACGATATCGCGTGCTTGTTTTTTGGTGGCTACAAACATGACCTTTTTGCCCGATTTGGCCAGTTGACGCATAGCGTTTGCTGCGCGGTCGAGGCATTCGGAGGTGCGGTTGAGGTCGATGATGTGAATACCGCGGTGTTCCATGAAGATGTAAGGAGACATCTTAGGATTCCACTTCTTTTTGAGGTGCCCGAAGTGTACGCCGGCGTCGAGCAATTCTTTATAGGTCGGTTTATTCATTGTTTCCAATTTAAAAAGATGGAGAAGAACAGGCCAAAGGCATTAACGCTTGCTGAACTGGAAGCTCTTGCGTGCTTTTGGTTTACCATATTTTTTGCGTTCCACTTCGCGGGCATCGCGGGTGAGGAATTTACGGGACTTCAGCGGCTTGCGGAAGTCTTCGTTCAGCTGAACGAGCGCACGGGAAATAGCCATCCGTACCGCTTCTGCTTGCCCTTTGAACCCACCACCAATCACATTCACCTTAATATCGTACAGGCTGGCAGCTTCTACCGTCTCTAAAGGAGCAGTAATTGCTGTCTGAACGTGAATCTGAGGAAAATACTCTCTGTACTCCTTGCCGTTGATCTCGATCTTTCCTTCGCCTTTTTTCAGATAGACGCGGGCTACAGAAGCCTTTCTTCTACCAGTTGCATTGATCATATCCATACGCTACCAACAATATTTTGCGTCCGTATTTTCGAACTTTGAGAGAATGAATTAAAAATTAAGCGGCTCTGGCTTCTGTGCAGCATGTGGATGCTCTGCTCCTTCATACACAAAAAGCTTTTTAATCATCGCACGGCCGAGGCGGTTTTTGGGAAGCATCCCCTTGACCGCACGCTCAACGACCAGAATAGGGCGCCGATTCAGCACATCTTTCGCAGTGGCTATTTTCTGTCCTCCAGGATAGCCCGAATAGGTCTGGTATTCCTTCTGAAACAGCTTCTGTCCGGTAAAACGCACCTTGTCTGCATTAATCACAATCACATAATCGCCCGCATCAAAATGGGGCGTATAGGAAGGCTTATGCTTTCCGCGCAAAATAGTCGCAATCTGCGAACAAAGACGGCCTACGACCTCTCCTTCCGCATCGATGACATGCCACTTGCGCTCAACGGTTTGTTTGTTTGCGTGTATCGTCTTATAACTCCGAGTATCCACAACAATTTATTTAAAAGATGAAAAATGTGTGTTCTGCTTCTTCTAAAGCGGTGCAAATGTAGGAGGCTTTTATTCAATGTACAAGCTTTTTTCAGAAAAAAATTCATTCTTTATTCATGTAAAAAGCTGAAATACAGTTCAAATTTGGATCTCCTTTTTATATCGATACACCGTTGGCACCTTCCAGCACAGCAACCTTTCCCCGCTACCTCTGTTTCATGCCAATTCACTAAATTTGTTCTCTGGCTTCTGTCAACGTAAAGCGAACTAATATGCACCACCTTCCGGAAAGCGACGACCCACTTGCGGCATCGCGCAAACAAGACCACATCCAACTGGCGTTTCAGTCGCAGACTGCACCCGCGGAGCTGGACAACCGCTTTTATTACGAACCACTGCTCAGCGCACATCCGGAAGCTGGTAGCTGGCCTTCTTTTTCCTTCCTCGGAAAAAAAATGCACGCCCCACTCTGGGTATCCAGCATGACCGGTGGCACCGCCCTCGCCCGACATATCAACCAACACCTCGCCCGTGCCTGCGGCGAATTCGGCATGGGAATGGGCCTCGGCTCCTGCCGCCAATTGCTGTACAGCGACGAGTACCTCAGTGATTTCACCGTCCGGCCACTCCTAGGCGATACATTCCCCCTCTTTGCCAATCTCGGCATCGCTCAGATCGAACAACTCCTTTCCCGCAAAGAGACCGAACGCATAGACCAGCTCCTCCACAAACTCCAGGCCGACGGACTCATCATCCATATCAACCCCATGCAGGAATGGATGCAACCCGAAGGCGACCGATTCCAACAACCGCCCATCGACACCATCCGCGCGCTGCTCCAACACGCCCGCTACCCAATCATCGTCAAAGAAGTAGGCCAGGGCATGGGCTGGAATAGCCTCAAAGCACTCCTCCAGCTCCCCCTCGCTGCTATCGACTTCGGAGCCGCCGGCGGTACCAACTTCGCCCGACTCGAACTCCTGCGCAGCGCCGCCGCAACCGCCGATGCCTTCCAACCTCTCGCCCTCGTCGGACATACCTTCACGGATATGACCGATATGACCAACGCCCTCTATCAAGAACTCGGAGATACCGCCCAATGCCACCAACTTATTATTTCCGGAGGAATAAGGCATTTTCTGGATGGGTTCTACGCTGTAAAAAAATCTACCCTACCCGCTGTGTACGGCCAGGCATCCGCTTTTCTCGAACACGCGCGCGGCGATTACGACACCTTGCACCAGTTTATTCAAAAACAAATCCGCGGCCTGGAAATGGCCAACGCTTTTTTACATATCCGCCCTTAACTGTATCACGTGGAGAAACGAATCGATGGCTTCTCAAAACTGAGCCTCGCCGAAAAACGCAACTGGATTAGCCGTGCATTTATCCCGGGCGACAACCCATTGCAAGCGCAACTGGACGGATTCGTACACCCCGACCCCGAGGTGCAGCGAATCCTCAACGGCCTGAGCGAAAATACCCTGTGCAATTTTCCTGTCCCATACGGCATCGCGCCCAACTTCCTCATCAACGACCGCTGGTTTGCCATTCCTATGGTAATCGAAGAAAGCTCCGTTGTAGCCGCCGCCTCCAGCGCCGCCAAATTTTGGTCCTCCCGCGGAGGGTTCCGCGCCACCGTGCTCTCTACCGTCAAACTTGGACAGGTTCATTTTCTATACACCGGCGACAAAGAGGCGCTCTTCGCCGCTCAAGACCGGCTAAAAGCCCGGCTACTCGACGACAGCATACCCATCACCGCCAATATGACCCAACGGGGCGGCGGCGTTACCGGAATGGAACTGCTCGATTTCAGCCACCAGGAGCTGCACTATTTCCAGCTACTCGTTCGCTTCGAAACCTGCGATTCCATGGGCGCCAATTTTATCAACTCCGTACTCGAACAATTCGGTCGCAGCCTCCTCGATTTTATCGATTCCGACCCCCTCCTAAATACCCCCGGTACCCGCACAGATATCATCATGGCGATTCTGTCCAACCTAACACCCGAATGTATCGTCCGCGCCGAAGTGAGCTGCTCCTTCGACCAACTCCACGACGCATCCGAAACAATGGACGGCCCAACCTTCGCCGAAAAATTTCAGAAAGCGGTCCGTATCGCTGAAATTGACCCCTACCGCGCCACTACCCACAACAAAGGTATTTTCAATGGCATAGATGCCGTGGTTCTCGCCAGTGGTAACGACTTCCGCGCTACCGAAGCCTGCGGCCATGCCTACGCAGCCCGCACCGGCCACTACCAGAGCCTCAGCCATTGCAGCATCCACAACCAGACCTTCCACTTTTGGATGGATATCCCCCTCGCACTGGGTACCGTGGGTGGCCTTACCAAACTACACCCCCTCGCTCGCCTCACCCTCGACATTCTGGGTAATCCCTCCGCTACCGGCCTCATGGAAATCGTAGCCTCCGCCGGCCTCGCCCAGAATTTTGCCGCCCTGCGATCCCTGGTTACTACCGGCATACAAAAAGGACACATGAAAATGCACCTCGTCAACATCCTACACCACCTCGGTGCCTCCGAAGCCGAATCCAGCGCAGCCACCAAACACTTCAGCAACCAAGTGGTCTCCTTCTCCGGAGTGCGCGAATTTATACAGCTCTACCGCCTGGAGAAAAACCCCGACTAAATGCCCAATCCGATAACATCCCAGCCCATCCTCTCCCTGCATGCCCACGGCAAACTGCTGCTCAGCGGCGAATACGCCGTACTCGACGGCGCACTGGCACTCGCCTTACCTACCCTCCCCGGACAGTCCCTGCAGGTCTTTGAACAAGCAGACGCGACAGGCCTGCTCCAATGGGAAAGCATCAACCACCAGGGACAAACCTGGTTTACCGGCGTATTCCAACTGTCCGACTGGTCTTGCCTTAAGGCCTCCGATCCAGATGCCGGACGCTGGCTCCAGTTGCTCGGGCAAGCCGCACGCAAACAACACCCCGACTGGCTACCTCATACCATGTCTGGACTGAAAGCAGTGACCCGCCTCGAGTTTCCCAATGAATGGGGCCTGGGGAGCAGCTCTACCCTCGTATCCCTATTGGCACAATGGGCAAATGCTGACCCACAGGCACTACTCAACGACAGCTTCACCGGCTCGGGCTACGACGTAGCCTGCGCCACCGCACAAGGTCCTATCCTCTACCAGCGAAACGCAGGCCGAGCCGGATTTGTACATATCCCTTTTACCCCCTCCTTTCACCATCAGCTCTATTTTCTGTACCTCGAAAAAAAACAAAACAGTCGCGAAGGAATCGCCCAGTACCGCCAACAAGCCCATGCAGCACCCGACTTCATCCAGCGCGTCAGCCACCTGAGCTGGCAACTGGCCACCGCCCCCGATTTGTCGTCTTTCTCCAAGCTGCTGCACATGCACGAACAACTACTGGCACAGGTACTCCATCTGCCCCCTGTGCAGCAAACGCACTTTCCAGACTTCCAAGGAACCGTCAAATCATTGGGTGCCTGGGGAGGGGACTTCGCACTCGTTGCCAGCCCACAGCCCAGCGCATATATACGCCGCTATTTTAATGAAAAAGGCTATCCCCTCCTGTTGCCCTATCAAACGCTGATTCAAATCGCCGATACAGAAACGACCCCATAATACGCTGAAATCATAATGCTATGGCCACTACCTGGTACGACGCCCACGTTACGGGAATAGAAGCAATCAATGCACACACCCGCCGTTTTTTTCTGGAGATTCCCGCGGTTGAGCGGTTCGACTTTCAGCCGGGCCAGTTCATCACCATGGACCTACCCGTTCACGAAAAACGCATCCACCGTTGGAAGAGCTACTCGATTGCCAGCCCACCCGACGGCAGCAACCGGTTTGAACTCTGTATCGTACGCCTGGAAGGAGGCCTCGGCACCCGGTATTTATTTGAAGAGGTCGCCGTAGGTTCCATCATCAGGCTGAAAGGCCCCGGTGGCAACTTCGTACTCCCCGATTTGTCTGAAAAAGAACTCGTGCTCGTGTGTACCGGCACAGGGGTAGCCCCCTTCCGAAGCATGCTGCAATATCTGCTCCAAACACAGACCCCACACCAGCAAATTCACCTCATCTTCGGATGCAGATACCAAACCGACATTTTATACGATTGGGAAATGGCACAACTTGTACACCAACTGCCCGGCTTTAGATATACGGTAGCCCTTTCCCGTGACGCTACCGCATCCCAGAAATGGCCGCTGGAAATACACAATGGCTACGTACATGGAGTGTACAAAACAACCTACAGCCAGGTTTCCGAGGCACGCCTATTTATGCTCTGTGGCTGGTCAAAAATGGTAGATGAAGCCCAGCAGCAACTTCTGGATATGGGTTATTCCGCCGAACAGGTGCGCAGCGAATTGTACGGATGATTAAATTTGCGTCGCCCAAAACGGATTCCAGGTCAACTATTGTACCTATATAGATGTTTCATTGGTCATAAAAGTCAACTGCTATGGATAGTCCAATTGCCAAAAGCCCGGTTCTCCTGTACACCGAACAAACACCTAATCCGGAGACCCTGAAGTTCGTCACCAATCGCATGCTTTTCAAAGGCACAGCGGATTTTCGTGAACGAGAGCTGGCAGATACCTGGTCCCCCCTGGGGAAATCACTCTTTGACCTTCCTTACGTGAAGGGCGTGTATATCTGCAACAACTTTGTAACCATCACCAAAGAGTTCAACTTTCAGTGGGAAGAAATCGCCCTCAAGCTGAAAGAGTTCATCAAACAGTATGTCGAAGAAGGAGGAACCATCCTCCTCGATGGGTTCGCCGACGCTATGGCAGCCGCAGATGCCGAACGAGATGGCGAAGAATACGATGGCGCAGATGCTGAACTGGTCAAAAAAATACGCGAACTCATAGATACCTACGTCAAACCGGCCGTAGAAATGGACGGTGGAAATATAGAGTTCAAATCCTTCAACCAGGGAACGGTAACCGTCATCCTCCAAGGCTCCTGCAGCGGCTGCCCCTCTTCTACTGTCACCCTGAAAAGTGGTATCGAAGGCATGCTGCGCCGGATGATCCCAGAGGTGCAGGAAGTCGTTTCTGAAATGGGATAAACGCCGTCCATCAGCTTTTTACAGACACCACAATCGGTGCAACAAGCGGCGCATTCTTTCATCTTTGCCGAAGGAATGCGCCGCTCGTCATTTATACAGGGCGGTTTTTTCAAGTCTTCCTTCCAAGCAAAACCCTACCTGCCTACTTTACCCACCCTTCGTTTCTCTGATTTTTTAAAAACATCAAGATGTAAAAACACTACATCAACGCGAGCCCTCAGGCATCGCATGGCGCTAGTCGTCCATTATTTTTATATTCAAAAAATTGATAATGTGTTATTTGTATCATGTATTGATTTTTTTATATTTGATATTGTTTTAATATGATGTGAAAAACAAAATATTTAACATTATTAAAATTTGTAATATAAATCATTCACCTATCTTAGCTGCGCGAAAGCACCTAATGCTCTCATGCTCATGAAATACCCAAAAACCGATACAGTAGGGAAAGGACAGGTTCCGTTTTCCAGGTAAGGTTTTGTGTATCAGCAAATTTTAACACTTTCTGAGTGGTTTCTTTATGAAACGGCTGTATATTCGTGTCTCCGCGATTTCTTTTTTGCGCGATTCGCGATAAGCGCAATACCTCACGCTGAGCGCGGTTCTCTTCTGATAACCTCCTGTACGTTAAAATCTGTCTGTTCTGGGCACTGAGTGCAGTTTGCTGCGCCGTCGGGTGGTGTTATTAAATATCCCCTGTCGTCCGTAGTTTCTCTCCCATCGGTTTCCAGTCCACCCTTTCGCGCTAATAACAAATTTCATCACATTTTTTCAGCATGGCACATGACCAGTATGGTCAATGGCTTAACAATCTATTTTGCATGAAACACATTTTAGTATGCCTGCTGGCTGCTACCACGCTGAGTGCATTCGGCCAGGGAGCCTTAAAACAGTCCGATTCGGGAACACGTACTCCTTCAATCGGACGGATTACTCTATTCAAACAGGCGGTTTCCCAAAGACAACGACCTACCCTCGAGCAACTCGACAAGTACGCGCTGCTCGAATCCGATGCGCGGATGACTGATTTGGTACTCGACAAACAGCCGGAAGAATTCTCTATGGTGCTTCCCGGCCCAGAGGGCGAGATGGAACTCGAGCTACAACGCGTGGAGCTGCTGACACCCGACTTTCAGTTGCAATTCAGCAGTGGTGGCCCCACGTTGGAAGGCACATCCGGTGTTTTTTACAGAGGCCACATCAAAGGGCAGCCCAACTCGACCGCTACGCTCAGCGCGTTTGAAGATGGCATGCAGGTAATGTTTAGCGCTCCCCAATTGGGCGACCACCATATTACCCGCCTCCCTAATGGTAACCCCTCTACCTATATCCTGTTTGCCGATGCCGACATGCGGGGTACCGGATCCTTTGATTGCTTCACCGCCGATAGCGGTATCGGCTATTCGGTCGAAGACCTCACCCCGGTGAGCTACTCCACCACCAGCACTAAATATGTGCGGGTATATCTCGAAGTGGATTACGACGTGTTCCTCAGCAAGGGAGGCACCACCGGCACCCAAAACTATATCGAAGGCCTGTTCAATGAGGTAGCCGCACTTTACGCCCGCGACAACATTACCGTCAAGCTCTCCCAGTTGTATATCTGGAACACCAACAACAGCCCCTATCCCAACTCGGATATCTATTCCATACTCCGCTCGTTCCAGGGGTTTCGCACTACAATGAACGGCGACGTCGGGCAGCTCATCACCTACAAAGGCAGTGGCGGTATCGCCGTAGTGGACGGTCTGTGCCGCCCCACCGTATCCTCCCGCGTAGGAGTCTCGAGTATCGACAACTTCTACAACAAAGTTCCTACCTATTCCTTTTCTGTGATGGTACTCGCGCATGAAATCGGGCATATCCTCGGCTCCCAACACACCCATGCCTGCGTCTGGAATGGCACCAATACCGCGATCGATGGCTGTGCCGGCGCAACGGAGGGGAGCTGCGCCCTGCCTGGTATCCCCAGCGGCGGAGGCACCATCATGTCTTACTGCCACCTCACTGGCGCAGGTATCAACATGCTCAACGGATTTGGCCCACAACCCAAAACACTCATACAAAACCGCATAGCCGGTGCCGCTTGCTTGATGTCAGATTCTGTCGCAGTAGATACCACTTGTCAAAATGTAAGCCTAAGCCTCACCCTCGACCAGTTTGGCAGCGAAACGACCTGGCAGATAATCAACAGCAAAAACCAGACGGTGATGTCGGGAGGCCCTTATGCCAATAAAAAAGTAGGAACCACGGTTTCTGCCAGCGCCTGCCTCACTCCGGAATGCTATATTTTCAAAATCAACGACAGCGACGGCGACGGTATCTGCTGTACCTATGGCAACGGCTCCTTCCTCCTAAAGAAAACAGATAAGGACTCCGTCATTGCCTCCGGCAGCCAGTTTAGCTCCTCCTTTACCGCCGGCTTCTGCGTGATAAGAAAAGATAACCCACCTATACAGCCAGACAACTGTAGTATTGATTTCACGAAAAAAACACCTAAGCCCTTCGGCGGCAGCCAGGATGCCGGAACGGCCACGGTGACACCACCGTACACCCTATGTCTGGAAAATAACGCATGGAAGATGGTGGACTTCCCGTACACCATCACACCAAAAACCATGCTTGCCTTTGAATTCAAGAGCACCAAGCAAGGGGAGGTACACGGCATCGGCCTTGACAATGATTTGTTCGTCACCACCCAGCTCACCTTCCAACTCTACGGAACCCAAGCCTGGGGACAGCAAGCCTACCGCAACTACGATGGGTCCGGAGAATGGAAGACCTACCTGATTCCAGTGGGTAAATTCTACACCGGAAAAGCGAAATACCTATTTTTTGCGATGGATGATGATGTAACCCCGGCACTCGGCAACAGCTGCTTCCGCAACGTACGGGTATATGAGGAAGGCGAGCTCTGTTCCAATAACCTGCCGGGCATAAGCAAACTCCCTAAGGAGGCTCCAATACTCCCGCACGGCCTGAATGTTTATCCAAACCCGGCGAGCAGTGACCTGAATGTGCGTGCCGAAGGATTTGAGGATGGGCAGGCACTACTCCATATTTTCAATTCCCTTGGCCAGGAAGTAAAAATAATGCCGGTCCAGATTGTTGGCGGTAATTTGCAGACAGCCGTACCGCTGGCTTCTTTCCTGGACGGGAACTACACGATACAACTCAGCTCCGGAGAACAGTCGATGGTACAAAAATTTGTCATCCAGCGATAGAATGCGCCGGTATGCCCTATTGCCGTTCGCTGCGTTTCACCTAAGGTAAAACGCAGCGAATGGTAAACATATCTAGTTATTGCATACGTCCAGTAAAGGGGATTTTATCCCCAAAAGGCGTTTTAATTCCACGAAGTTATCCTTCCGCCAGGTGGTGCAGGGATTGTTCTACAGTATCGAATGGGAAAGTCTCGAAAGTGCTTTCCCATTTTTTATTGATTTCTGCGGTACAAAGGTTGCCGATACTACCCTCATGCGTATGGGCTACCTGGCGGGGAGGATTGAATGTTCCATGAGCAATGGCTTCACCCACTTGCTTGTACGCATCTCGGAAGGGAAGCCCCTCCAATACGAGGCGATTGACCTCTTCCACGCTAAAGAGGTATAAATAGCGGGAATCTGCTAACAAGTCGGGTTTGACTTCGATATACTGGAGTGCGAATGCGGCTATGCGCAACATAGCGCGGGTACGTTCCAGGGCAGGAAATAGCACCTCTTTCACCAGCTGAAAATCCCGGTGATAGCCGGCGGGCAGGTTTGAAATAAGCAAGCTCACCTGTGCCGGAAGAGACTGGAGCTGGTTCGATCCGGCGCGTATCAATTCAAAGACATCCGGATTTTTTTTATGCGGCATAATACTCGAACCGGTAGTCAGCTCATCGGGAAAAGCGATGAATCCAAAATTTTGATTGAGGAATAGTACGACATCCATGGCAAATTTGCCTAGGGTATGACCAATACCTGCCAGGGCAAATGCCAGAAACAGTTCGGTTTTTCCGCGCCCCATTTGGGCATGTACCACATTATAGCTCAAATCTCCAAAGCCCAGCAATTCGGTGGTACGTCGGCGGTGGAGGGGGAAGGAAGAGCCATATCCCGCGGCGGAGCCAAGTGGATTTTGGTTGATGATTTGATAGGCGCAAGACAACTGCCGGAGGTCGTCCACCAGCGTTTCTGCATACGCACCAAACCAAAGTCCGAACGAAGAAGGCATGGCGACCTGCAAATGGGTGTACCCTGGCATGAGCGTCTGACTATGCTCCTCGGAAAGCGTTTGGAGGCGCCGGAACAAATCCTGCATCAAAAAAGCCACTTCTTTTATTTCAGCCCGAAAAAAAAGACGCAGATCGACCAGTACCTGATCGTTGCGGGAACGGCCGCTATGGATTTTTTTACCCGCCTCCCCAAGCTGTCGGGTCAGCATCAGCTCCACCTGTGAATGAATATCCTCTACACCGTCTTCGATGATAAGTCTTCCCGACTGTGCTTCGTGGTACAATCCACGGAGAGCCGGTGCGAGCAGCGCATAATCTGCCGAATCGAGTAGCCCTACTTCCTGGAGCATACGGATATGTGCCAGGGAGCCGAGCACATCGTAGGGCGCCAGCAGCAAATCCATTTCCCGATCGCGACCAACCGTAAAGGTTTCTATTTCAGAAAGAACCTGGTAGTCTTTTTGCCAAAGTTTCATGCAGAGGTAGTGATTGGGCGGAAGTACCCGGATGGAGGAGCAATACCGCGGATGAGTTGAATATAAGTCTGGATTCCATCTGCTATTTCAGACAGGCGGATATACTCGTCGGCTGTATGGGAACGGGCGGAATCGCCGCACCCAATTTTCAGCGAAGGGAAGGGCATCAACGCCTGGTCGGATAAAGTAGGTGATCCGAAGGCTTCTAAGCCGAGTGCCAGTCCACTTTGCACCAACGGGTGGTCCATGGCAATACGGGAGGAATTCAGGCGAAATGACCGAGGAGTCAGGGTGACTTTTACTTGTTGTTGAAGCCATTTGAAAAAAGCTTCATTTTGATATAGCTCGTTGGTTCGGATATCGATGACAAAGCGACAGGAATCGGGCACGACATTGTGTTGTTTACCTGCCTCAATTTGAGTGACGCTCATTTTTACTTTTCCCAGCAAAGGAGACACCTGCTCCGGCTGTAGATTTCGAATCGTCTGAATCGCGTCCATTGCCAGGTAAATCGCGTTGACTCCCTCCTCGCGGGCGGCATGTCCGGCCACCCCTTTTGCCTCGGCATCGACTACCATCAGGCCTTTTTCCGCTACGGCCATTTGCATACGGGTTGGCTCCCCTACGATGGCGTAGTCGATATGCCCCAACTGCGGCAGTAACGCTGCGATACCATGGGCACCCGAAATTTCTTCCTCTGCTGTAGCGGCGAGTAGGAGGTTTACTGGCAGGTCGGTCTCCGCCTGCAAGCGCAAAAAAGCAGCTATCAGGCTGACCAGGGGGCCACCGGCATCATTACTCCCCAATCCAAAAAGCATGTCCCCTTCCCGGGTCGGTTGAAAGGGATCCTTCGTCCAACCTTGTACAGGCCGCACGGTATCGTGGTGGGAGTTGAGCAGTACCGTGGGGCGATCCGACCGCCAGGACACGGCGCGTGCCCATACATTATTCCCACTGCGCATACAAGCCACTCCGTGTACGCGTAGGAATGCCTCTATACAATCGGCCGTACCCGACTCCTCTCTCGAAAAAGATGGTATGGCAATGAGCTGTTCGAGCAACCCAATTACCGCTTCGCGAATAGTAGCCACTGAGGAAGAAGCCTCCATGCTAATAAATTATGGTTCCGCCATCCGGCTGGCCGAATGTATCCGGACCGCACACGCGAACCTTCCGAACGCCAGCCGATGCGGCTGAGAATGCATTTTCGAGTTTGGGCAGCATCCCGGTATGTACCACCCCTTCTTCCTGTAGTTGCAAAAACCCGGCTTTGTCGATACGCGGAATCACGGTCGCATTGTCTTCGGAATCCATCAGCACGCCTGGTTTTTCAAAACAAAAAGAAAGGGTCACATCGTAGTGGTCGGACATCGCCTGGGCTACTTTGGAGGCGATGGTATCGGCGTTGGTGTTCAGCAGCTGACCTTTTCCGTCATGGGTAATAGCACAGATAACCGGGGTGAACCGCGCCAGCAACAAGTGGCGGAGGCTCTCGGCATCTACGCTGTCGATATCACCTACCCATCCGAAATCAATCTCACCAACGGGGCGTTTGTGCGCCTGGATCACGTTGCCATCTGCTCCGCTCATCCCAAAGGCATTACACCCCCCTGCCTGTAGCGCGCTGACCAGTTTTTTATTAAACCAACCAGCATATACCATGACGGCAATCTCCAGCGTGGCATCATCTGTAATCCGGCGGCCATTGACCATTCGGGCTGGAACACCCAGGCGTTCTGCCAGATCCGTAGCCCCTTTCCCTCCTCCGTGTATTAGAATTTTTGGATTGGGATCTGCAATAAATCCTTTCAGGATTTCCTGGAGCATAAGTTCGTTATCTACGACTTTCCCTCCAATTTTGACAATGTGCAACTGCATAGCTTCAACATTAATACGGTATTATATTTCCCTGTTGGTAGTCGGATAAGCACTGCGCAACGGGTGGATTAGTCTATGACCCCGGAGGCGTCATCTCTGTACCATAGGGGCCAGGTCAACGTGCAAGGAGCATGGCTTTTAGCACCGCCATCGCGGCGTACGTACGGTTGTTCGCTTGGTCGATAACCAATGATTTCGGGCTATCCAACACAGCATCTGAAACGACGACGTTGCGGCGAACCGGGAGGCAGTGCATAAACCACGCATCGTTGGTGCGGTTCATTTTATCTATAGTCACCTGCCAGTTGGGGTCCTGGTTCAGGATTTTTCCATAGTCGGCATACGAAGACCAGTTTTTTGCATATACAAAATCAGCGCCTTCGAGTGCCGCATTTTGATCATAATATACCGGCGTATCCTTGATAAATTCGGGTGCCAGCTCATACCCTTTAGGGTGCGCCACGGATAGCTCGACGTCGGCTTGTTGCATCCACTCTACAAAGGAATTGGGTACGGCCTGCGGGAGCGCTCTGGGGTGTGGTGCCCAGGTAAGTACCACCTTGGGGCGGGCGGTCTTTTTATATTCCTCCACGGTCAGCACGTCGGTCAGGGACTGGAGCGGGTGGCGGATAGCCGATTCCAGGCTGATTACCGGGACCCGGGCATAGCGCACGAAGCTCCGGATAACCTGGTCTGCGTAATCTTTTTCCCTATCTTTCAGACCGGGGAATGTACGCACCCCTATGATATCTGCGTATTGGCTGATTACAGCGGCGGCCTCTTTAACATGTTCGGCACTGCCTGCGTTCATGGTGACGCCTTCTTCAAACTCCAGGTTCCATCCCTGATCGGCATTCATACTAATCACCTGCATACCGAGGTTCAGCGCTGCTTTTTCGGTACTCAGGCGGGTGCGGAGGCTGGGGTTGAAAAAAAGCATCACGAGGGTTTTATGCTTACCCAGGCTGGAAAAACCCTGCGGGTTTTGTTTGCACGCCAGTGCATCCTGAATTAAGTCCGCCAAATTAGGCACATCCAGGACAGATAAAAACTGATTCATCAATCACAATTTAGAGCGTTAGCAGGGCGGTTTCAGGCTGGGGTATTGGTCAGGGCGGCTTCGAAGCGCTCCAGGAACAAGGCGGTTTCGACCGGGCTGATGTTGAGTGCCGGAAGCAGGCGAATCGTATGGGGGTTGGAAGCAGAACCCGTAAAGAGCTGGTGTTCAAACAGCATTTTTTTGCGCAAAGCGGCGGTGGGGCTAGCGAAGTCAGCGCCAATCATCAGGCCGGCACCCCGTACTTCGAGCACTTCCGGCATATTGGACAGGGCGGCTATTAGTACGGCGCCCTGTCGGGCGGCGTTTTCGACCAGGTTTTCTTTTTCCAGTACCTCCAGCACAGCGAGGCCTGCGGCGCAAGCGAGGTGACTGCCGCCGAAGGTAGTGCCCAACATCCCATGTTTGGCTTTGAACCGCGGGTGAATCAGCACCCCGGCGATTGGAAACCCATTCCCCATACCCTTTGCGACGGTGATTAAGTCCGGCTCAATTTGAGCATACTGGAAAGCAAAAAACTTTCCACTTCGGCCATATCCGCTCTGTATCTCATCGAGAATCAGCACGGTGTTGGTCTCCCGACAAATTTCCTGCAGTCCTTCCAGGAAAGCCGGCTCCGGCACATAGATTCCTCCGATGCCCTGAATCCCTTCGATGATCACTGCGGTGACGTCTTCTTTCTTCAGCTGGTCGCGCACGGCATCCAGGTCATTCATTGGAAGGAACTCCACCGGGAATCCTTTATTGATAGGTGCCTGGATATTCGGGTTGTCCGTCACCAGTACTGCGGCGGAGGTACGTCCGTGAAAAGCATGTTGAAACGCGATGACTTTGCGGCGGCCGTTGTAAAAAGAAGCTACTTTCAGTGCGTTTTCGTTGGCTTCTGCGCCCGAATTACATAAAAACAAGTGGTAATCCGGGCAGCCCGACAATTCCCCCAGCTTTCGGGCAAGCTGCTGTTGGACGTCATTATGGATAGAATTGGAATAGAATGCCAGTTGCTGGAGTTGCTCGGTCAGGCGGCGAACATAGTGTGGGTGGGTATGCCCAATGGAAATAACCGCGTGCCCGCCATAGAAATCGAGGTATGCTTTTCCGGATTCATCATAGACATAGGCACCTTGGCCGCGTACGGGCTTCAGGTCATATAAAGGATATACATCAAACAGATCCACGACGGTTGATTTTTATTAAAAGCCAATTGGTTTAAGCTGTAATCCGGCCGTTTCATCGAGGCCAAATATCAGGTTCATATTTTGTACGGCCTGTCCCGAAGCTCCTTTGACTAGGTTGTCGATAGCGCTGATGACGAAGGCCTTATTTTCGTGTTTTGCCACATACACGACGCACTTATTCGTATTGACCACCTGCTTGAGGTGTGGGTTTTGGGTCGTCACTATGGTGAAGGGTGCGTCTTGGTAGAAGTGGCGGTACAGCTCCAGTAGCTCCGATTCGGAAAGCGCGCATTCCGTGTACATAGAAGCCAGGATACCCCGTGTAAAATCACCCCGTACGGGGATGAGGTTGAGCGCGTGGGGCATATTGGGTTGGAGCTGGGTGAGGCTGCGGCGGATTTCCTTGAGGTGTTGGTGTTCGAATGCCTTATACACCTGCAGGTTATTTGCCCGCCAGCTAAAGTGGCTGGTAGCCGAAAGCGACTGCCCGGCGCCGGTAGATCCGGTGATGGCATGGATATGCACTTCCTGCTTCAACTGCTGAGCCTGCGCCAAGGGGAGCAGGCCGAGCTGAATAGCCGTAGCGAAGCAGCCACAGTTGGCGATGCGGCGGCTATGGCGGATAGCTTCCCGGTTTAGCTCCGGCAGCCCATACACGAAGGTATCGTCTGCGCGAAAATCCTGGCTTAGGTCGATTACGGCCACTGTATCGGGAATCGGGTGTGTCTCCATGAATTGTCGGGCCTGGCCATGCCCGACACAGAGGAAGAGCACATCGATATCGGTATGAAAGTCCGGGCTGAAGAGCAGGTTCGTTTCGCCGAGTAAATCCTCGTGCACCTGCCATACGGGCTTGCCAGCCTGGCTGTTGCTGTGTACGAAGGAGACAGTGACCTGTGGGTGGCGCAGCAGGATACGCAGCATTTCACCGCCGGTGTATCCTGCTCCCCCCATAATTCCCGCGCGAATCATTCCGCTTCGGGTTTATCGCTGTGTACCGCCTGATAAATTTTTCCTGCGTTAGCCAGTATTTTGGTGAACCCTTTGACATCATCGCCAGTCCAAGCTTTATTCATCTCTCCATACTGGCCGAAAGATGAGTGCATCAGGTCATGGTCGGATTGTATGCCGTGGAGTTCGAAGCGATACGGATGCAGTTCGACGAATACGTTTCCGCTCACTGATTCCTGGGTACTTTCGAGGAATACCTCGATATTGCGCATAACGGGTTCCAGGAACTGTCCTTCGTGGAGCAGCATGCCATACCAGTTGCCCATTTGTTCTTTCCAGTAGAGCTGCCATTTGGAGAGCACGTGCTTTTCCAGCAGGTGGTGTGCCTTGATGATGATAAGGGGTGCGGCGGCTTCAAAACCAACGCGGCCTTTTATGCCGATGATGGTATCGCCGACATGGATATCCCGGCCGATGGCAAATGCTTTGGCGAGGGCCTGAAGGGCGTGGATAGCCTCCACCGGATGGTCAAAATACTGGCCATTGACGGCTACCATTTCCCCTTTTACGAAGGTCAGTTCAACTTTTTCGGGGGTGGTTTTCTGCAACGGGGAGGGATACGCTTCTTCGGGCAGTGGTTTGTGGGAGCTAAGGGTTTCTGCGCCACCGACGCTGGTACCCCAAAGGCCCTGGTTGATGGAATATTTAGCTTTTTCCCATCCCCAGCTTATGCCATTTTTTTCGAGGTAGTCAATTTCTTCCTGGCGGCTCAGGCGCAAATCCCGGATTGGCGTGATGATTTCCAGGTCTTCGGAGAGGGTTTGAAAAACGAGGTCGAAACGCACCTGATCGTTCCCGGCACCGGTAGAGCCGTGTGCAACGGCGGATGCACCAATTTCCCGGGCATATTTTGCCGTTTCGATTGCCTGAAACATGCGTTCGGCGCTTACGGAAAGTGGGTAGGTATTATTTCGAAGTACATTGCCATAAACCAGGTAGCGCACACAATCCTGATAGTAGCCGCGTTCCACTTCTGCCATCACAAAACTTTTTGCACCCAGATCAAGTGCTTTTTGGCGAAGCACTTCGCCTTCCTCTGCGCTGAAACCACCGGTGTTGACGGTGAGTGCGTGCACTTCCATACCTTTCTCGATGGTCAGGTATTTGACGCAGAAAGAAGTGTCCAGTCCACCGCTAAAGGCGAGGACGACCTTGTTATTTTTCATTTTCTTTCAGAATTAGATTGGATAAATCGTGTTTCATAGCCAGCACTTCGTTTTTGGAGGGTGCCAGCATGGCGGTACAAAGGCACATCCGCCGTTGGTTGCGCTCCAGGATATCGTAGTTGAGACAGGACCGACATCCTTCCCAGAACGCAGGATCCTGGGTAAGCTCTGAAAATGTCACGGGCTGGTATCCCAGTGCGCTGTTTATTTTCATAACAGCCAGGCTGGTCGTGATTCCAAACACCTTAGCGTCCGGATATTTGTCGCGTGCCAGGTTGAATACCTTTTCCTTGATGGCGCGGGCAAGGCCATGACGGCGATAATCCGGATTGACGATAAGGCCGGAATTGGCTACATACTTGCCATGGTCCCAGGTCTCGATGTAGCAAAACCCAGCCAGGATTTCCCCTACCAAGGCAATAACGGCATTGCCCTTGACCATTTTTTCGAGAACGTACGCTGGCTTGCGCTCCGCAATGCCGGTACCTCTGGCTTTTGCAGACTCTGCCATCATCTTGCAGATTTCGGCAGCGTACTTCCCATGTTCCGCTGAAGCAACCTCAATAGTTATTTCCATGTCTTCGTTAAGAAGTTTACAGGCGTTTATTTAGCATATAAGCCTGATAATGAACTATATAAAGGAAATTTGGTCTTTGCAGACTGGCAGGGAACCTGCCAAGGGAGGGTCAAAAGAAGAATTACGCCCGCCAGGGGCGACGCGGAAAGCGACGAACAAAAGGAGTGAAATGACTGCTATGTACGATTACTTTTTGCATATTGTTCGCGAAAATAGACACTTTTTGTGCTTTTTAAAATAAGTGTGCTTGTTTTTTGCGGTATCTGCGGATTTATTTTCCATCTGCCAACCCATCAGAACGGAATATCTTCATCGTCGTTCATGCGGCTGGATCGGGTAATTATGCCCGAAGGGTTTGGCAAGGCGGGGTTATTTCCAAATACATCCCCTGGGAAGCTACCGAAATCAGGGTCGTCCAGGTTGGAAAAGCGTGCAAACTGATCGGTGAATCGCAGCTTTACGGTATCCGTTGCGCCATTTCGGTGTTTGGCTACGATAATTTCTGCGATTCCGCGCAGTGAGTTGCCGTTTTCGTCTTCCAAAATCTGGTAGTACTCCGGTCGGAATATGAAGGACACGATATCGGCATCCTGCTCAATACTTCCGGATTCCCGCAAATCCGACAACTGTGGCCGTTTGGTCCCCCCCCGTACTTCGACTGCCCGGCTGAGCTGGGACAAAGCGATTACCGGCACCTGGAGTTCCTTAGCCAGTCCTTTCAGGGCACGGGAGATAGCGCTCACCTCCTGCTCGCGGTTGCCGCGCTGATTATCGCCGCCGCCCGACATAAGCTGAAGGTAATCGATGATAATCAATTGGATGTCGTACTGCAGCTTCATGCGCCGGCACTTGGCCCGCAACTCAAAAATATTGATACCCGGGGTATCGTCTATAAAAACCGGGGCATTGCTGATGCGTTCGATAGAAGTGCGCAACTGCTGCCACTCGTAGTCTTCGAGCTTACCACTGCGAAGTTTGCCGAGGGGTATCTCCGCTTCCATGGAAATAAGGCGCTGAGCTAATTGGATAGAGGACATTTCCAAAGAGAACACCGCTACGCCTTTGTTGAAATCGAGCGCGGAGTTCTTGGCCAGCGACAATACAAAAGAGGTCTTACCCATACCCGGACGCGCGGCAATGATAATCAGGTCGGAAGGCTGCCAGCCCGACGTGAGGCGATCGAGATCCACAAACCCCGTCGGTACCCCGGTAAGCCCTTCTTCCTTGTTTTTGAGCTCCTCAATTTGCTTGAGGGCCTTCGCAGCCAGCGAACCCATCGTATCGTAGCTCCGGCTCATATTTTTTTCGGCGATACCAAACAGCCCATTCTCTGCTTCATCCAGCAAATCAAATACATCCGTTGTGTCTTCATACGCGTTGCGAATGATGTTGGTGGACACGCGGATCAGCTCCCGCTGAATATATTTTTGGGCGATGATACGTGCGTGGTACTCAATATTTGCCGCAGAAGCCACCTTGTTCGTCAGCTCAATCAGGTAGTATGGCCCCCCTACTCCTTCCAAATTGCCCGCTTTTTTAAGCTCCTCCGTCACTGTCAGCAAATCGACCGGATACGAGCGCTCAAAGAGCCGAAGCATCGCCTTGAAAATAAACTGATGGGCATCGAGGTAAAAGCTATCTGCCCGGAGGATATCAATAATCACCGAAAGGGCGTCTTTCTCCAGCATAATTGCCCCCAGCACCGCCTCTTCCAGTGGAATGGCCTGCGGAGGTACCTTGCCAAACACAAAGTTGGACAAGTCTTCCCTCCTGGATTTTACACCCCGGGGAGAATCTCCTTGTTCTGTCTTTTTCTTCGGTGCATCCATTTCTTTCATTTTATGCTTACCAACCCAAGCGCTAATAGAATAGCCCATGAGCTAAACAAATTCCATGTACAAAAATTCGGGGCGGCAGTTTTCCGCGAGATTTACTGCGCCTTCTTCCTACCTGTAGAAATAGCCAGACGCTCGTTTAGTTGCAAGTGAGACGCGAAAACTAGCGAAGGTATCGAATAACTTCCTAATACATGAAATAGCGAACCATTAATTATCAAGGCTTTCAGCTAAGTGGGCAACAAATAGCCAACAAAGTGTATATTCATCCCTATCGGTTGCGCAATATGGCGATTACTCAGGTCAACCAGGTTTGGAAGATCGATATCACGTATATACCAATGGTAAAGGGGGTTATGTACTTAACAACGATTATTGATGTATATAGCCGTTTTGTAGTGGGCTGGGACATAAGTAACAGTTTACAGCCATCGGGTAATGCGTGCGTCGGTGGAGCGTTATGGGCAGCCACAAATCATGAACTCCGACCAGGAAGTTCAGTTAAGAGTGGGTAGAGTACCTGCAGCAAAATAAAATCCGAAGCAGCATGGACGGAAAAGGCCGGGCAGCTTGCCATAGCCCCTTTTTTTAACGAAGTGAACATTAATTTACTGTCCTATTCTTTGGGGTAACTACAGTTAATCAAACTCCACGTTACCAAACCCAAGTGTTCTTCCATTCTCTTTCAATGTTCTTTCGGTATCCTGGCTGAAACCATCATGGTTGGTGGCTTCAATGTGAATGGTGATTTTTACTTTGGTGCCTGTGGCTAAATTGAGGTGTTTCAATATCTCTTTTTCAATATCGTCTGTGGAACGGAAGAAACGAGTTGCATCTGTATCTACATGACCAATGAACCTTGTACGTTTAGCAGTTTTCGGGTCTTCTTCATTTGCTGTTGTTTCACCTGAACCGCTACCGGTAGCTGGATAAGGTGTTGTTGGATTTGCTGCATCCGCAGCTTTCTTCGCTTCTGCTTCTGCTCGCTCTTTTGAAAGTTGGGTTTCTGCAATATCAGGCTTCACTAACAATCCATATCCATCAAGGGAAATCATTACCGAAGTGCCTGCCCGTAAGCCACGGTATCTTGCATTTTCTTCATCAAAAGATTCTGCATAGGCAAAGGAATCCTTTTGCCATGATACCAAACTTAAACCTGATTCAATTGCTTGCTGGAGCAAATGGGCAGATGATAGCTTTGGCAAATAGAGATACTTGGCAAAGTCTTCCCGAAGCTGGCGGACTGATACGTTATCGCCACGCCAAAGCGGGATTCGGTCTAAGTTGATGCGAAGCTCTGACGAAGCAAAATCATTATACAACTGGCTTTGAGAGGTAAGTTTCTTCAGCACTCGGCTCAGATATGCTTCTTGATTGGAACCATTCATTTTTGATTCATCCCATTGTACATCTGAACTACCCGCTTCCTGGTAAGGAGTAAGCATCCAAACAAAGGTTTCCGGCAAGCGAAGCTTGATGGTATCTAAGCCTGATTTGCGTTTCCCTTCTGCCTGATTGGATTGGTAGGCATCTAAGTTCAACGCCACTTTATCATCAACAATAGATTTCCACGCTAAGAAGGATTTCACCGCTTGCTTTAATTCTTCCAATCGGGTTTTATCCGGTGTAAGAAAAATGAGTGTGTTGCGGTAAAGTCTTTGCGAAGCACCTTTGGTGCTGAGTATTTCTTTTGCTTTTTGAAATGCAGGGCTGTTTCCGTCTTTTGGTACGTGCGGATGCTTAATTCCTAACACTACTAACTTCATGTCCAAATCATCCGGCACATCATTCGAGCTTTGCGGCATGAAATGAATACGTCTAATCTGGCTGCCCGAAGGTTGGAGTTGTTGGGTGAGCAATGAAAGAATTTCTTCTTCTACCTTATCATCTTGAATGTGTGAAGCTCTTTCTTCAGCAGTTCGGTTTACGTTGTTTTGAGTGCTATACCAGAAAGTTTTGTTCGCAGCATACACAAATGTACCTTTGTCAACTAAATGACGAAGGGCATCTGAGAAGGTTGGAATAGTTTCACCTGGAAGGATGCTCCCTAATTTGATCCGTTGCTCATCAATTCCTTTGTTTGCTGCATCAAAAGTGGGTGCAGTGGCAAAGAATAATGTTCTTGCTACTCTTCTTGAACCACTGTATCGCCCAATGTTTGGTAGTTCACTGTCCAATTGCTTTGGCAAAGAATGAGCTCCATCTACATCTTTCCCAATAACAGCACTCCAAGGTGGAGCTAAATAGCGCATTAGCTCTGATTGAATTTCTGAACTGTCAAGCGGGATATTAGCAGGCAGAATCAACGGCCCTTGGTCGTTATTCTCCCATAGGAAGTGGATAATCTTTGCCATTAGGCGAAGAATACCACGGGTCTTCTGGAATTGCGGAATGCTTGCCCATCTTTCAGCTAAGGCATCAAAAAGTTCAGGGTGGATGGGATAAAAATCACGGATGCGCTTTTCGTAACTGCTATCCTGCGTTTCGTTTGGAAAGTCTGTTTTGTTGTTGCGGTAGAACTCTCCGAATGCCCTTGCAGATGCATCTCTTTCGGCAAACTGTTCCTTGGTGGCAATGGGTGAGAATAACCTGCGGGTAACTATCTCAAACGATTCTTCGGTGGTGGCAGCAGACCAAGGTGATTCGATACGACCAATGATGTTGCCTAACTCGGCAGCAGACTGACGGCCTTTCTCTCCACCCATTTCAATATCGGAAGCAGGTAAACTGACAACCACCAAGGCATTGTTTACAGTTTTAGCTGCTTCGCACAATGCCTGTGCAAATGACATCTGTGTGCCATAGGTTCCACCACTGTCTTTGCCATCTTCTTTGAGCTGACGTGTGTAAGCTACCCATTCGTCAATAAGCACCACGCATGGCGCAAACTTTTTGAGCAAGGGCACTAACTGGTCACCGGGATTAGCTGCTTTTTCATCTGCTTCCTGAAGCATGGCGTAGCCTGCTTTGCCACCTAACTGCCAAGCCAGTTCACCCCAAAGAGTGTGAACTTTTATGCCGTCCGGTTTGGTGTGGGTTACTCCGGGAGCAATTCTGTTTCCGACCAATACAGCTTTATTTACCTTGGCTGGTGGATGCAAATTGCCTACTTCACGGAAGAAACTTTCCAAGTCTCTTACCGAACTGAAGTTTGCACCTGAACACAAATGGTAAATGGCCAATAAGGAGTGGGTTTTACCACCGCCGAAATTGGTTTGCAAGTTGATGACCGGGTCACCACCATCCCCATTCAATCGCTTCAGTGTGTTGGTTAATAGCTTTCTGATACCTTGGGTAAGGTAGGTTCTGTTGAAGAAGTCAACAGGCTTGCCATATTCTCCGGCACTTTCACCATCCTGATATACTCGCCACAGGTCGGCAGCAAATTCAGCTTGCTGAAATTTGCCTGAGGCAACATCAGGGTGTGGGGTGATTACCTGCCGCCAGGGCTTTAAGCCAACTGCTGCTGTGCCTACCAATGATTTGGCTTCAATGGCTCTTGTTTTCTTACGGGTGTTTTCTTCATATCGAACCCGAAGCAATTCATTCTTTTGGTTGTCGGCTTCTTCTGCTTCCGGTGCTGCAATGGCACTGAGTAAGCGTTCTACATTGTCTAAGGCACGGAAGGCATCATCTGTATCGAATACGTTATTTTTGTTTTGGTGGGCTGCCCGATTTCGGATTTCTATCAATTCGCTCACAATCGAACGTTCGCCAAAACCTAAAATGCGGTTGAAAGTGCCATTCCAATTCTTCCACATGATTGCCAATAAGTCTCGAATATCCCACTCTTCAGGACTTTTGTCTCTGGAGTTGTGGTCTTCTTTAAATGAGGAAGATGCTGCTTCAAGCCAATAGGCCTTATGAACTTCCTTCATTTCACGGACTACAAATGGAAATAATCCAATTCGCAGAAGCTCAAGCCCTTTGTTTACTCTATCTAAATTGCTCAGTGCCATTATTAGTTTGCAGTTATGTGTTTACAGTTTTCAGTTTTTTTAGAAAACCGTTTAATATTTTTTTGACTTCTTCAATTTGTGATATAAGTCGTTGATGCTCATTCAAATCATAATATCCCAATTCATGAGCCAGTAGTAGCAGGTATTCAGATTCGGCAGCAGAACCAAGAGCTATCTGTATAAAGCGGGCAAAGTCTGTATTACTTCCCCTTGCCGAACCTTCGGCAATATTCGTTGGGATGGAAACCGATGCCCTTCTTAGTTGTGATGTCAAGCCATACATCTCGTGTGAAGGGAAACCGTTTGAAATTTGATAGACTTCCTTCACAAATGCATGTGCCTTTTGCCAACCAATCAATGTCTTGTAATCCTGCATACTGTAAACTGTTTACTGTTCACTGTCAAAAAGTTTTCCTTGTGTGCCAGTAGGGTCTTTAAAATTGTATGATTCTGCTACAATCTGATTCCACGAAAGAACCAAACTGTTGTATGCCTGGGCTTCCTGTGCCCAGCCTTTTTTCTCGCAAATGGTAAAAAGGTGATAAGCCAGTTCTCTTGCAATATCAGCAGTTGGGCCAAGTTTTTTGTACAGCTTTGCTGCGCCCATTTCGCCATGCTCCTGCAATTGCTTGATGAGGTGCTGAGTGATTTCCCAAACAACCACCCGATTATCAGCGGTTGGGTCCCAAGTTGGTGATAACTCATTTCTCGGTATGAGTTGAACTTTACCTGCTCCTGATTTTACAATACCGGAGTGCACCAGGGCATTTACCGCTGTATTTTTTGCCAATGCCAGTGCATTGGCATCGCCAAATTCACCGGCAGCAAATTCGTTTTGTTCAAACCAAGCTAAAGCCCAACGGGTTTCGGTATCAAAATCACCCTCCTGTTCGGCTAAAATTTCTCCCAATGCCTTATTGATTAATGATAGAGCAGTGCGTACACTCATAGGTGTTCCATCTTGCTCCATAATTTTATCGAAGCGGGAATAAATACCCATACCCGGACCAATGGTGGCTTGAGCCATATCCACAGGAGCGAGGTTGCTTTTTTGCAATACTTCAATAGCGTTGGGAAGCTCTCTCTTCAAAATTTGCAAGTACTCTCTTCTGGTAATGGATGGTGCATTCTCAGGTCTTGGTCTGCAAGCCAAGACAATATAGCTGGTGAGTGAATTTGTACCCATTGCCACCATACGCCACTTGTAAGATGCTTTTATTGGCCAAGTTGCAGTAATCTGAAACCCACCATTTACTAAACCTTCCAGAAGTGTTTCCCATCCTGTAGTAAGGTTAATTATATCAATTTCTGATTCTTCTTCGTCATCTTTCTCTTCTGCTTCATCCTGCTTGAATGCATAATAAACAGTGAGCGGAAAGCGTGGGTCTATCCCTACTATGAAATTTTTAAAGGCTTCTTTAAAACCACCTTCGAAATGATTTTTTGCCGCTTCTTTGCTTCCGTATCTAAAATCTGAAGCAACCAGTTCTTCCATTTTGGGTACTAATACAGTGCTTAGGAGTTCTGGAAATTGATCTTTCAAACCATGCCTTAGCCAGACATAAAAGAAGTCTGATAGGTCAGAGTAACCAATGTTGTCATAATATGGAGGATCTGTACTTATCAAGTATTTTGGCTCCTTAAAATGGTATTTTGCAGCATTAAACTGTTCTGCTTTTTGTCTTGTTGAAAGACTCGACAAAACAATTTCGAGGGAACTCGCCTTAATTTCAACCATATTTAGCCAGCTTATTGCCTTATCTTGAAGAATGTTGGATTCTGCAAAATCCCATAACATGGGTACTGCTTGTCTATTAAAAAGTTGAATTGCTTGTTCACCTTTTACGGACCACCGCGTAATCGTACAATTGTAATCGGCAATTCTGGACACACAAGTAGTAAAGAAAAATGCTAATGCATCTGCATACTTACTACTTCCACCATCACTTGCTATTCTTAACTTGACGGTATCTATTATCTCCTGCAAGGTCGAAAGCCCAAGTAACTGACGTTCTGTAAATAGCTTCCAATGCTGATCCATGCCATATAACTGAACTCGAAACCCAAGAGCTTTTTCAGGAAGATTTGTTGTTGGTTTCCAATAGTCTTCATGTATTCCAATGTATTGTTGCTCTGAATTTGGAGATGCAAAAGTTTTTCCTTTTGGTTGGTCGATTACCATTCCAATTAGTACTTGATGCATTCTATTATCTCTGCCTTCCTTTCTAATATAATCTAATTTCACTGGTTCATTACAACAAACACAGACGGCACCACTTCTATTCACAGTCCCTTTTATCTCCGGAGTTCCCTGCAATACTTCGTATCCAGTCACCTTATTTCCATTCGCTGACAGTTCAATAATTGGACGGCTATAAAAGTTGGGTTTCTTTTTTGAGCTTAGAATGAAAGAACGAACCAGAGGCATCTCACAGCCACAGGCAGGATTTGGGCACTTCACCGTTCTGGCCCAAAGCCAAGTAATAACGTTATGCTCTTTGTTGCCAATTTTTACTTTTGGATAGTATTTGCCAATTCGCTTTTTTGCTTCTTCATTAATCCAATTGCCATAGTACCGTAAATCTTCCGCCATGCCCGTGCCGAGTTTCCATTCGGTAAAAGCTTCTTTGCCTTTTATAGAAGGATTGATAGGTATTTGGTTTGCAAATTCTGGTAGAATCTCCAATTGGGCTTTGTTGATAAGCACGGCAACGGGATTCAAGTCAGATGCCTGAACAGGCAGACCTAAACGCATCCCTTCTAATGGAATAGAACCACCACCGGCAAATGGGTCGAGTACAGTAGGCAGGTTTCCGTTGCAATGTTTAAGTATTTCCTGATAGGCTTCTTCAAATACTTCCTGCTTTGTATGAATTTTCTTTTGACATAGCCTGCGGATAATTTCAAATAATCTCTCCCGCTCTGCAACCTGTGCTTCTTCGGTTTGGAATTTATCAGGATGTGCCGAAGGATCATCAACCAGGGAAGCAAATAAAATTGCTCTTGCCGAAGGTAAGGGAAGCCTTGCCCACCAATGGTGTATGCCTTTTGGGTGTGCCCCAATACCCGGCATTTTATCATATGCTGAAGCATCGTTTATGATGTCGAGTGGTAAGGCCACTTCTATTAATTTCTTGGTATAGCTCATTTTAAATCCGTTCAATCAATGTTTTTTTTACTAATTCGTAGGCTGTCTGCGGGTCGTAGGGCACATCCGATCGCAACAAAGCCGTGGTATCTCCCAAAAATTCGCTATCCTGCATTTTTGCTTCCATATTCAAGATGTATTCCCGCTGGGTAGGTGGTTTTTCTACCGAGAAGTTCATGTACTCCCGATAACAATGCAACAAAGCATCAATATCTAAGTCCGGTTTTTGGGTAAGTGCAATGAACATATCGTACAGGTCTCTTCCTTTTTTGCGCTGATAGAGTGCCCGTAATTTTGTTCCCAATAGTTCTTCCAAGCGGTAGGTGGTCAGGTTGCATCCACCATCAAACCAGGAGGATTTTACTTCAAATGGAAAATGCTGCAACCCATGCACCGTAAAGTGCTCTCTGGTGTTGGCTTCTACCTTTAATCGCAAGCGAATGGAAGGAGGAAACTCGGAATCAAAACGGCAGATAATTTGGGTGCCATCTCTTTTGGGTTTCACTGAAGAATCGCCTAGAAAAGCCAGTGCTTCCTGCAATCGCTGCACGGTTTCTTTGATAGGTTCAGCCCGCACCTGCACCAAATCAATATCTTCTGAGTAGCGTGGCTGAGGTTGCAGATAGAGTTTATGGAGGGCCGTACCACCCCGAAAGGCAAGGCTGCTGGCCAACCATTCATCCGAGAAGATTTCCACCAAAGCACGACAAATCACCAGGTCTTGCTCCACCTGCTCGTTGCTTTGCCAAGGCACCTGCTGGCTCCACTCCATGATATGTGCCTGTGGTATCATTCGTCTATTTATCTCGTTTTATTCATTTTTTTATTCGTCTCGATGAACCGACTAAAAGTCGGTTTCAATTTCAGTGTTTACAATCACCTTCCAACGATTGTCAGAAGAAAATCCTTTTGTCTCTTCGGCTGCCTTTAGCGGGATGCGGAACAAATTCAGTTCTTCCCGCTTCATAGCTTCAAACAGCGCATCTGCCAATTTCTTATTGTTGCAAGCGGTTTCCAATACATATCCCAATCGTTGCAAAGCAGTAACATGTACGTGCTGTAATACCACGGAGGTAAAATCAGTCGGTTTGATTACTTCTGCCAATTCGTTCAATACAGTAGCTGCCCGATTGAGCCCACCCACCCGTTTTTCAAATTGAATCAAATCACCGGCAGTGAGTACTGCATTTGAAATGTTCAGGTAGCCTGCTTCCGTTTTCCTTTTTTCAATCAGCGATTGCGGAAACTCCTTGATGCTGATGTAATTGATTTTAAGGCCTTTTTTTTGGGTAGGGCGGAGTACTGGAAAATCAGTCATCACAAAGTACTCTTGTGGCTGCTGATGGGATGCCCCATGAAAAGCAGCGGCATTGAGCAATGCCACATAGTATGGCCGTTGCAAGTACTTCATAAAGGCATCCAAATACAGTTGGGGAGGCAATATGCCTTTGGAAGCGTATTGGGGTGGCAGTAGCAGGTAGTAGCCTTTGTACAGGGAAACAATCTTCCCTTTTGCGCTGAGGCGGCTGAGTGCTCGTTTAACGGCAATATCAGAGAGGCCAGGAATTTCCTGCTGCAAGGCTTCCGTAGCAAAGCCATAGGCTCCCTTTGCCAGCAATTTGTCCAGCCATTGAATGATTGATATTTCGTTTTGCTCTGCCATTATAAGAGTTAAATTTTGCGAAAGGTACCAAAATTCGGTACTTTTCGCAAAAAATCTATTTTATTCAGTAGTCAGTTTACAGTTCACAGTCATTAGTTTAGTACTATTGTTTTGTGGAAAACAGACTTGGTCAAAAGGTCACGCACATTAAAATTGATGGAGGTTACTCCAAAATCAGGTTCAAAGCGGAAGGCATTCTGCACATAGTGCACTTCAACCCGTTTGCCATCTACAAAGGCCAAAGCGAGTATAAACTGCTCCGGCAAATTGAGTCCATAGATGATTTCATTTTTGGTGATGGTTACTGTATTGGCATCTTTTCTTCTGCCTTTCACTTCAATGAAGCGGAGGTTGCCCGTTTGGCTGCAAAGACTTTCAATATCGTAGCCAATCTTTTCTTTGCTGCGGTCTTTGGCGGCATTGTTCAATTCCTTCTCTACCGCAAACACTGCTTGCATACCTGCTTTTTCCACTGCCGCTTTTTCTTCGGGTGAAGCAAAGCCCTGACTTTTGTAATCTTCTTTCACATGAGTAGTAAGCATGTTTGAAGGCATCACCAATACGCCACCAATCACCACAGGTGGCTTGGATGAAATTTTGCTTTCTTCATCCAGTTCCTGCATACGCTTTTGCATTCGGGTTTGCAGTTCATCAGCCCGCTTGCGTGCTTCGTTAGAATTGAGCTTGGCATTGGGTCTGCCTGACTCTTCCTGCATACGCAGGTCACGGGCACGGTGGTCCCAATAGCGTATTTCGTTGGTCAATCTTTCCTGTACGGCATTTTTAGTTTTCTCTACCAAATACTGCCGATTCTTTTTCACCCGCTCTAAGTGTTCTTTGGCAATGGTGGTAATGGCGAAAGATTTGATTTTATCTTCCATGTTTTGCTTCAACCAAGGCAGAGCATCTGCTTTG
>Ga0172373_10001332_pt1 | contig 40218 bp, 61 predicted proteins | sample Lak10m_2_FD_114546 | JGI IMG/M metagenome (GOLD analysis project Ga0172373, IMG submission 114546) | Freshwater microbial communities from Kabuno Bay, South-Kivu, Congo - kab_092012_10m | ecosystem: Environmental > Aquatic > Freshwater > Lake | place: Democratic Republic of the Congo... | reverse complement strand
GTTCTCGTGAAAGACTATCTCATTTCAAAGTTCATCAAGCGGATGGACACTGGAAAAGACAGCAGCGCTTCCGTATCGGCATTCCAGAATTACGCGTATAGGCTCAAGAAACTGAAACAGACGGAAGTATCGAACCACAAGATAATCCTGAAACCGAGATATAACAACTATTCGCAGCTAGAAGCTATTGACGGAGACTCAAAATATACAAGATTGCAGGGTTTCATTCCTAACGTATAGGTATGAAGTATGGGACATTCAAATACGCTCAAAATACATATGGAAGCCTCTACACTCGCGCATACAGGACGCTGACGACTAAGTGGTCGCTTTTCATACGAGTATACAGGACGCTGACGACGAAATGGAACCTATTGGCAAGAGTATATAGGACAATCACCGTAAAATGGAACCTGTTTGTAAGAGCGTATCGTACAGCTACCGTAAAATGGAACCTGTTTGTAAGAGCGTACAGGACGCTGACGACGAAATGGGGATTATACGTGAGAGTATTGAAGACGCTTACATTGAAATGGATACTGTATTTACGTGTAATAAGAATCCTGACGTTTCGATGGACTCTGTTCGGACCAGGCGGAATATGGGAGAAAGTCGAGGTATCCGCTGGAAAGAATTGGGGGAAGGTATCAGAATCGTCAGGAATATCATGGGGAAAGATTGTTGAATCAAGCGGTATTCTTTGGGATAAGATAGGTGAATCATCAGGGATATCCTGGGGAAAACAGAGATATGAGCAGAAATACTACGTTGTCTCTAATCTCTACGGTCAGCATAAATACGGAACGATAAAGTTTGGAACAAAGAACCTCGTCCCGGAGACTAATTGGAAAAAAATAAACTGATATGTCCATAGTAACGGGAGAAATCCTTACGTACCTCTCTGGAGGAACATCTAACACGAATCCGAACGCGTCTCTCGGAGGGGTTATTTCCAACACGCAAATTACCGATAATACGCTGAATAATCTCTTTTCTGACGTTACTGGAGACCAGCATGCGGTAGGATATACGTCATATAGGTGCTTTTTTGTCAAGAACTCTAACGCGACTTTTACAGGGTATAACGTGAAGGTGTGGATTGAAACGAACTGTACTGGTGTCGACGAAAGCATACAGATAGCACTAGAGCCTTCTTCCGGAAGTCCGGCGCAGACGATTGTCAGCGAGACAACATCTCCGACAGGCGTTTCATTTTCTACCGCCGCTGGACAGGTAAACGCACTTTCTATCGGGACAATGGCACCGAATGTCGTCTATGCCGTATGGGTAAAGAGAATCGTATCCGCAGGAACGACTCCGCAGGCTTCAGACAGTCCGGTAATCAAGTTTTACTTCGACACGCTATGAGTACAAATTATCCTTCAAGTCTCGATACGTGGTCAGCAAAGACAGATAACGTCGATACCGTATATTCGGCAGACGTCAATCAGCCGAATGACGCCGCTATCGCGCTTGAAACAAAACTCGGTACAGGTGCTTCCACTCCTACAAGTGGGAAACTTTTGAGAGGTTCTGGAACAGGTACTTCCGATTGGGGAATTACTCTCGACACCGACGGTACACTCGCTGGAAACTCCGATACAAGCGTAGCTAGTCAGAAGGCGGTGAGGACGTATGCGGACACACTGACTCTTACTGGATGGCTTCCTGCCGACGGAATGACCTACGCCTCAGCAACCACTTTCACCGTATCGGGAGACCAAACTGCGAAATACTCAAAAGGAACAAAACTAAAACTCACAAACAGCACTGTAAAGTATTTTTACGTTGTTTCTTCTTCGTATTCTTCTCCGAATACGACTGTTACGGTTACGGGAGGAGGTGATTATTCTCTTGCGAGCGCCGCAATTACTTCTCCATATTATTCGTATTCGGAAAATCCACAGGGATTCCCAAATTATTTCTCTTTTACGCAGACGATAACTGCGGAATCGGGAAGCGTAACCACGGCAAGCGGAACGATTCATTTCACAATGGTTGGTGCAAGAGTGTTTTTCAAATCTTCAATAGCGGTCAGTTCGAATGGAACTGGCGCAATAAAGTTACGGGCTACTATCCCGGTATCTCCTGCGTCTGTTAATGAATACCCTATGTATGGATGGAACGCATCAACAGGTCTTTCTCTCACTGGTTCCGTAGCATCAACATATATACAGATTTCGAAATATGATAATACGTACCCTGTTGGAGATGGACACCAAATAAGAGTTTCTGGTTCATATTTAATTTAATACTATTCCAAAAAAGAAAAAGTGTAAACCGAAAAAGTAATGGCAAAAAGAACGATACCGACATATAGGGACTTTTCTAAAGGGCGGATAACCGATTATTCCGCAAATGTTCATTTAATTCCTTCAAATTCGGTATCAAACTCGTATAATGTCAATTTTGACGACACGATAGGAAGCGGAAAGGTAAGAAAAGGGGTTACTGCCATTGGTTCTGTTGTCGCAAGCGGGAAGACGCCTCTCGGATTAACTGAATTTGTAGGACTTTCTGGTACGCCGAACTACATGCTGTCTGTTTTTACGGGAGCAAGCACGGCAAGTCTTTACTATTATGACGGTTCATGGCATACTTCTGGTCTTACCAGCCTTTCAAACAGCGCAAAATGCCGTTTCGCGTCTCTTGGAGGACGCTCATTTGTCGTAAACGGCGCTACAATGCTCTCTAGCAGCGATGGAAACACTTGGAGTACAACTAACTGTATTACCACTGATTCGGTCGTTCCTAGCCTATTATATCGCTTTGCAGGAAGGCTTCTCGCGGCAGGATATTCGGCGAACAAGGACAGGATATACTTTTCTTCGCTCATAGACCTATCGGCAAGCCCTACACTCACATGGAGTACGAGTCCGACTGCCGGAGATTGGATAGACGTAAACCCTGACGACGGAGATAATGTAACCGGATTTTCCGATGTTTCGAATGTCGTATTGGTATTCAAGAGGAATAACCTGTATAGACTCTCGACAGTGACTAAATCTACTGATCCGGAGGCGTTGTATAACGTCGGGGCCGTAAGCCAGGAAGCAATCACAAAATGTCAGGGGATGGTATATTTTTACAGTGGAAACGCTATATATTCGACAAATGGTGGATATCCTACACAGATTTCGAGGCTCGGGGTGCAAGACTTCATCGACAATGTTCCGCAGGCTAACTGGTCGAACGTCTCTATGGGTTCCGACGAGTTCAACGTATACGTGTCTCTCGGACAAATTACGATGAACGGATTGACGAACTACTATGTCCTGAAATTCTCGACGAGAGACCAGAACTGGAGCGTGCATTATTATCCGTTCAATCCAGTATTATTCGCAAAATATACTGATTCTAATGGAAGGCGTATACGGATAGCCGATTCGGCTGGATACGTCGATACGCTCAATTTCGGTTCTACTGATCGCGGAACACCGATTTTCTACTCGCTTGAAACGCAGGAATTGGAATTTGGAAGCAGGGGGACGACAGACAAAATGTCTGGTCACATAGCGGCGTATACTAAGAATGGGCAAAATTCGAAGATTCAGGTAAAGACTGAAGGAGGAGATTATTCAGATATCGATGGAGACCTGACAAGCTCCGTGACGATTATAGAAACGGCGAACCTTGACGGAAGATATTTCAAGTTTAAGTGGTCTGGGGTGACTGATTCATCTCAACCTCCGGAATTTCAGGGTTTGGAGTTCCCGGAATACGAGGACCAGGGATATATACCTGACTGATATGATTTTCGACAACTTTGGGAACATGACGAATGATGACGGGAGCGCTATCAATCAACCTCTTGATGGCGCGTATTCAGACGCTAATTCGACAAACAGTTACGGTTCAGGCGGTTCAATACGAGGAAATACGTACATTCAGGGAAAAATAATGATGGTTGATACTTCCGGTAATGTAGTCGTAATACTCGACCCAAATGGCTAAGTTTAAGATACTGAAAACAGGAGAAACGGACATAGATTCAAACGATATATGGAGGTTCGCGCTTCATTCTGACTATCCGGTATATAAAATAATATCGCAAGGAACAGAAACATTATCGACTAATACGGCTGGTGGTGCGCTTGGATACTATGGTCAATCAGTTATAAACCACGGACTCGGATATAAGCCACAATCTTTCGTTTTCGCTGATTTTTCATCGTATCCTTCGTATCCCGGAAGCACACAGATAAAGGTTACCGATGTTACAGGATGGTATATATTTTATTATAATGCGAGTTTTCTGAACGTATTTCAATCGATAGACGAAAACAATTTGACATTGTATATCGAGGCTCCGGAATATGGTAAAACGCTCACATTCGGATATATAATAACACTTGATGAATGGCTTTAATAATAGCAAAACCAGGAAATTCAGTTTACGATAATGAGAAGAGTCTCGTTTTAACAAGCAATAGAGATTGTCTCGTTGAAATTAAGTCTGGGACTAAAAACATATCAAATACTGGATATTTCCAACATTCTTTAGGGTATTATCCGGCGTATTCGGCATTCATGAAAGTTCAGACGTCAACGATAGTCGGTGTTCCGAATGGTTGCTGGAGTCCGTGCGTAGGGTTCATCGGAAACGCTCTTGACGGAGGAATCGTAACCATCGACAGCGATAAGCTCTATTTCGAAACATACACGGTATATAACGACATTACAATGTCGTATGACTATGTACAGACTGATTTTTATTATTCTATTTTCGGAAATTCAATAAATAACGCTGTTGGAAGCGGTAACGATAATGTATCAGGAAAGCTTAAAATAGCGAAAAGCGGACTATCTCTTACTGATATAACCGATGTAAGGCAGCTCAAATTTTTCGTAGGAAATGCGTTCAAGCAAGACCTCGGTATATCAGGAACGACTAGCGTTACTCTCGTAGACTATGACATGACCGTAAAGAGCGTCCATCATGGGTTGGGGTATGTTCCTATCGTTTACGCTTTCGAAAACAACAACGGGTCGAGGATTCCATATGGTAATCCTGACGGTACAATATTCACATATTACGTTGACAGTTCTGACATATATTTTGTCGCTGGTAACTTTTCCGCTACCGGAGGAGACCTGTACGATATAAAATACGTCATAACGAGAGATAAGATAGTGTGAACACTGGACAAAACATAAGAAAAAATGGTATAATTAAAGTATGGCAAAAAAACTTTCCGCTAGAGAAAAAGCGGCACAAAAGGCAGGCGTCGCAGTAGATTATAGCAAGTCTGCTAAAAACCAAGGAAAGGCATCGTCAAAACTTTCCGCTAGAGAAAAAGCGGCACAAAAGGCAGGCGTCGCAGTAGATTATAGCAAGTCTGCTAAAAACCAAGGAAAGGCATCGTCTTCTTCGAATATTCCTCGTGGAGTATCCGCCGAGGATTGGTCTCAACTGTCAAGTGGAGGACAGGCGTTTTTGTCAACTTCTTCAAAATATCTATCAAATCTCCTTACTTCAAATTCCGCCATTCCGGCTGTTCTTGATTCGAAGACTCTAAAGAAACTTTACAGCGAGGCGCAGAACGACGAAACGATAAAGAAATACTACGCCGATGACCTTGCTACCGCGCAAAAGGACTTCAAGGACACGCTCGCAACGATGACGGCTATCGACGCGGCATCACTCGGACAGATTTCTACCGATCAAATGACGGCAAGGAAGAATCTCGCTGAACAGGAGGCGGCGGCTGGTCGTTCTTATTCAGGATTCAAACAGCAGGCAAAAACGTCGCTTGATAAGTCACAATCAGACGTAATAACATCAACGAGGGCTCAAATTAAGTCAAACTTGCAGTCACTTACAAGCGGATTCGAGAAAAAGTACGGTACTTCGGCTTTGAACTCGATGGGGCTTCCTTCTATACCGGGAGTAGCAGCTTCACAGACTGGTGTTGGTATTGAAGGCGTATCGACTGATTTGTATGGCACTGAACTTGCAGGAACACAGGCAACGGCTAAACTTGCCGATGTTCAACAGAAGTACCAGGACCTTCAGAGTGCCGCGCTATTAAAACTAAAGTCATAGTTTATGTTTGAATGGATACAGGACCGCCTGAAGAATAACATTTTCACGCAGATAGGAAGTGGTCTTCAGGATCAGGCGGGACAACTTCAGCCGCAAACTGACCCATATCAGCACAGCACCATACCAGGAGCCGATGTTGCAGACCCGTTTGGAATAAGCAATCAGAAATCAATTGATACTGGAAATAACCAGTACGGAAATACGACGGCAAATTCTTCTTTTCCGGTTCCTGACGTTATGCCTTCTTCTGCCGCGAAATCAGACCCGTATGCGTTCACGAGGGTAATCGCACAAATGCAGGACCAGTTGAACAAGGATGCTTCGATGAACAAGACGAAGAACACGCTTCTGAAGCACATGTTCGATACTCCTCTTTCAGACGAGGAGAAAAAAGCTCTCACTCCTGCTCTTAGGCACGCGATAGACTCGAACAACATTGATCGCGTAGCCAGTGAAATACGAGCTATAAACGATGAGGTAAGCGGGAGAAGGAACACGATAGACCAGGCCGTCAAGCAGGTTTCTGACGTATGGAGTCAGCAGGAAACCGCGAGGCAGGATATCATGAAAACAATCTCCAGTAACCCAGGAGCGATAGACGCGATAAATCAAAGCATGCCAGGATACCTTGAATCTCTTGGAATAGGAGGAGGCTCAATAAACGGATACAACATAGCGTCATACAACCCAGTAAATCCTAACTATTCAGCTACCGTCCAGTCAATATACTCGACGATGCCTGATAACGTAGGAGACTACATCGCAAGAGTAGCGCCGAACTCTCCGATAACCGGAGACATGATGAACCAGGTGGCTTCCCAGTACGGTATAGATATCAAAATGCTTGCGGCAATGATGAAACTTGAGTCTAACTTTGGAACATCAAACGTCGCTTCTGTCAATAATAACTACGGTGGCGTTACATGGAATCCGAACATGGGAGAGGACAGAAAGGGAAGTCCGAGACCAGGAAGTGAAGGTGGATTCTACGTGAAATACAATAGCCCGCTTGAAGGACTTCAGGCGATGGCATATGAGATTGCGAGGAGAAAGACCGGAACGACAGTAAAAAGTGATAGCCAGATAATGGCACAGAGTCTTGTTGACGGCTCAGTCGCTCCGAGCATGATTTCTGCGTATGGAGGCGCGAGAAATAGAGCAATAGCTGACGCTATAAAGCTTGACCCGAATTATAATCCTCAGAACGCTGAACTGAAATTTTCAGCAGCGAAAAAGTGGGTTACAGGAATGAACTCTTCGCAGATGATACGGTATCAGGGTCTAGCCGGTTCAGTAGTAAGTACAATAAATGAGGTTTCTCAACTTGCGCAGCAGATGGCGCAAAGCGGACTTCAATTTTACAACAAGGCAAAGCTTGAAGTCATATCACAGACTCAAGGAAATACTCCGGCAGGTCAACTCGCTGCTCAATATCTTGCAGCTGTCAACACGCTCAAGGAAGAGTTTGCAAACCTTGCTCAGGGAGGATATGCGCCTACGGAGGCGGCATGGGGATTGGCAAACTCGCAAATCAACGCAAACTACGGAGTCAACCAGTTGCAATCTTCCCTTACCGAGGTTCAGCGTCTCATTAACTATCGAATCAACGCTCTAGGAAACACGTCACCGGTTGTTCCTGTTCAGAGCGGTATAGGAGCTGTTTCTTCTGGTCCGGAAAATGACCCTCTCGGAATACTATGACATCACAAGAGTTCGCTCAGTCTGTAAAACAAAAATATCCTCAGTACCAGAGTCTCGACGACGCGACACTAGTACAGAAGATGGTTCAGAAGTACCCTCAATACAAGGGCCAGATTAGCGACTACAATGATTCTACTATACAGTCGAGTACATCTGTTAGCGGTCCTTCTGCCGCTGAGCGTGATTTTGGCATAGTAGGAAAGGCGGCTAACTGGATTGCTGATAAGACAGGATTTGGAAAGACGGCAGACATATTCGGAAGTGCTATTGCTCCGAGCATGGTGAGTCAAGATGCTAAAAAGTACATTAAGGCACCAACGGCTGAAGAATTGGCAGGTGCGACGTTAAAGACCGGTTCTCTTATTTTCGGAGGTCCGGTAGCATCAGCAGCGGCATTCGGAGCTGGTTCCGCTATGGAAGAGAACGCTGGAATCGGAGGTATAGCCACTGGAGCAGGAATTGGCGCTGTTACTGGGAAAGTAGCAGAAGTGGCAGCACCTATAATCGGAAAGGCTATAACGAGCGCTGGAGGATTTATGAAGGAGGCTGGTGCTGGTTCGGCTGCTCTCCGTAGCGCGGCAGAAAGGCAATACGCTAAGGTTCTTGCTCCGACAACAAAGGAAATGAAGCAAACAACGGCAAAGATAGTGCCGGAAATTGCAAATCGTGGAATAAAGGCGTTTTCACTAAAAGGACTTCTTTCTAAGGCGGAGGAAGGGCTTTCTGGAGCATCGCAGCAACTTGAGGCAGCGTGGTCGGCACTGCCAGAAGAACATCAGACATCAGTCAAGCCGATACTAGAATCGATAGCAGGAGCGATGGACAAACTTACGATAAAAGGAGCTGACGGAAAATTTATCGTTCCTGAAGGAAACGCCGTAAGATACGGAAAGCTAGGACAGCTCCGTGACGAGCTTATGAGCATAGTCGGTGATGAAAACGCACCTACGAGGCTTCTTCGTGAGTACAGACAGACACTTGACGAGATGATTAACAAAGCAGGAAAGGGATTCGGACTCGGACTGAAGGATTCTGATATCCTCTCTGCTCGTAAGACGGTAGCAAATTCTATCCGTAACGAGCTGGCAAAAGCTAATCCTGATATAGCTGCAATAAACAACGAGTTCACTTTCTGGAAGCGAATGCATGGAGTTTTGTCTGCTACGATAGAACGAAAGACAGGACAGGCTGCTCCTCTCGGACAGAAGATGGCGCAAGCCGCTGGAACCGCTGCCGGATTCGCGCATGGAGGACCGCTAGGTGCTGTCGAAGGTGGTATTATAATGAAAAATCTAGTAAAACTTACAGAGTCTACCGGATGGAATACGCTTTCTGCTTCTGTAAAGTCAAGAATAGCAGATGCGCTTGCATCAGGTGAAGGAAACATGATATCAGAAGCTCTTAGTGTCGCAGCAAAAGCGACTGGTACAGCTCTCGAAAAAACAGGAAGCGTAATCGGTGGAATCCCTGGCGCTATTGCTCCGACAAAGGAGAAAATAAGAGGAGGAGTCGGTAAATACATGGAAGGAAAAGGCGGTCTATCTATTCAAGACGTTTCGAAAGGTGAAAAGGGATATGGAGGACTATTAGAGGAAGCCAAGAAATACAAAACAACTGTAAACATCCAAGACAAAAATGATCTTGAATACTTGAAGCAAATACTAAATGAGGATTCTATAAATGACATTCTATCTGGTAAGAAAAATAATTGGAGAGGAACTTCTTATGAGGACCTGGCGGGAGTAAATATCATATCAGAGACTCCAAAAACGATTGAACAACAGTTATCTGGTAGAATAAAAGACGTAGCATTAAAATCTGATACTTTTTACCACGGAACAAGCTCTGGTAGCGCCGATAGCATTATGTCTTCTGGGTTTATTCCAGGAAGCAAACTACCGAAAAGCGCTTACAGAGGTGGCGGATACGGGAAAATGCAGAGCACGATTTCATTTGCAGAAACACCAAAGGAGGCAGGAATCTTCTCGACGCTTACAAAAGACGGGAAAATCGTTGAGGCTAAGTTAAAGCCGAATGCAAGAGTTGTTTCTATCGATGGTATTGAAGACGCTGTGGATTTGGAGGACTACATAGGATTCTTAAGGAAACAAAAAGTTGATGCCGTTTACATCGGTGGAGGAGAGAAAGAGCTTGTAGTTATAAATCCAAAGTCTGTATCCCCTACCAAATCCCAACTCACCGACATCTGGAATAAAGCCAACCAAGTATCCACAGACCAATCCTTACTCAGTGAGGCTCGGAAATATAAGAGTGCAGAGGAGTTTTTGAATAGTTTTCAAGATTACCATGGCGCAAAAAAGTCGTTTAGCAAATTCGATTCTTCCAAAATAGGAAGTGGAGAAGGGTCGTTTACTTATGGGAAAGGATTATACACAGCAAGCAAAGGAGATGCTGATTTTTATTCATCTCTGGTTAAAGGAGAGACCATGGCTGTTGATAAAAATGGAGCAAAAATGTTTGATTTGAATAAAGAATTAGATGGAGCATCAATAAAAGACGCAAAAAATTTGCTTAAAAAATATGGAGTTTCTGAAAGAGATATACAAAAATATGGTTCAAACGCTGCTGATGGAAAAGATTTATGGTCTAGTGTTGTTGGAAGTAAAATAGCAGAAAAAGATGGAGGACTAGTATTTGGACAAACATTAGCAGATAACATAAGAAAGAGTGGAAATTATGATGGAATGGTATATCCAAAAATGTCTGGGAAGGGAACATTTAGCGTTTTGTGGAATACCGAAAAACCAAACTTTTATACCAAACAACAACTCACCGACATCTGGAACCAGGCTCACAAAGCAAAAGCACCAGGAAAGACCAAATAATATGAAGATTCTCTACGTAACAAACGACTTTCTCGCTCCTGACCTTGCTCTTCGCATGAAGAATGAGGGAAACGACATAGCGATAGCGCAAAGAGAAGAAAACGACGTTCTCAAAGGAACTCTCAAGCGGATACCGTTCGAGAAGCGTCTTGACTATGCGAGAACATGCGACCTCGTCGTATACGACGACAAGATGGACGGAGAGCCAGCATTGTTGCGTTCGGAAGGAATTTCTGTTATTGGAGGCGGTAAAAAGACAGACGAGATAGAACTTGATCGCGTGAAAGCGAATAAAATAGCTGAAGCGTGTGGATTGATGGTACCGAAAGTAAGACCTGTAAAAGACCTCAAAGAGGCGAAGGAAATCATCGAGAAAGAAGGAGGGAAGTGGGTTCTCAAGCAGATGGGACACCTCGACATCATAAAAGGACTCAATTCAGTGGCAAAAATGGAAAATTCCGAGGACGTTATCGCGAAGACTGACAAACTTATTGAAATATGGCCGAAAGGACTCAAACAAGAGTTCGTACTACAAGAAAAGGTCGAAGGCCACGAGTTCGCATGCGGCTCATATTGGAACGGGTTCGAGTTCCAGAAGGACGCTGATGGTGACGAGATATGCGAGGAAAACTGGGAACACAAGCCACTCATGGCAGGAAATATGGGTGAGAGCACTGGAGAAATGTTCACAGTGATGCACTATGTGAAGGCTAAAAATTCAAAGATTTTCTCCGAGACGCTAGACAAACTTCGTCCGGCGCTTGAAAAGATTGATTTTAGGGGAGACATAGACGTGAACTGTATTATCAACGACGATGGTTGCTATTTTCTCGAGTTCACTCCGCGGATGGGAGTCCCTGCTACTTCCGCGCAAATAGCTATACAGGAATCTCCGTGGGGAGAGTTCTTCAAGGCAATAGCTGATGGAGAACAGCAAGAAAACTATAAGTACAATCATGGATATTGTATAGTGTCTTGGCTGTATACGAAGCCGTTTCCTGCCGTTGCAGAGAAGGAAGAGAATGAAGATAAAAATGAGAAAATTAGCAGTGATGATGAGATTTTCAAAATGATGAGCAAGAGGCTTTCCGATTCATACGGTGTTCCTGTCATGTTCAAACAGAAGCTGTCTCGTGAAGATTATTTGAATATCCACTTCGATGGGGTGTATAATGAAAACGGAATGCTTCGGGTAGCAAATCATGAAGGATACGTCGTAACGGTTACTGGAATGGGGAAGACCGTAGACGAAGCAGCCGAAAGGACAGAGGATCTTCTGAAAAAGATAGTAGTACCGAGCGGATTTTGGAGGAATGACTTCAAGAAATCGAATTATCACTCAAGCAGAAACGACCTTATCGAATGGGGATATCTTGACGAGGAAAAGGATGAAGACGCGCTTACGACGATCAAGAAGCAAATAAAAGAAATCCTAAAGCGATGATAACCGAGGAACAGAAAAGAAAACTAAGGGAACTTCTCGCGAAGATAGCTACTCCTGAAGAATTGAAGGAGCTTGATTTGGATATTCTTAAAAAGCAATCCGGAAAGAACACGGAGTCGATTATAAAAGAAATCGAAAAAAGCAAGGTTGACACTGGAATTTTCAAGGCGCTCATAGACATGGCAGAAAAGGTTATTTCGTAAAAGATTGATTCATTTCTTAAAGGAAGATGGATGTTTTTTCCAAGAGGTAGTTCGTCAAATACCGTCGACATTTACGACATACCTACAGGCAGGTGGAAATACGGATATTTCTTCTCTCCACAATCGGAAACTCCGACGACAGGTTCATACTACGCTTATGACGGATATGACACTATTTACTTCACGAAAACGGCTTCCGGCGCAAACACGAGAGTTTTCGCCTACAATGTACTTGCAAACAAAGTAACTGGTGGTGGACAGATTTCCGATTTGGACGGTACGGTAACAATTGGCAATAGAATTGAGATAATAGAAACGGAAGACGGATTAAAATTCTTGTACATTTTACAAAATACAGGAACAAAATTATTCAGAGAGTTAATTTGGTTTTCGTAATTCATTGTCCGTGATCAGAGGAAGTATAAAAGCGTATAAAACAAACATCATGTGCGAAACGATAGAAGAACTGAACAGTAACATAAAGACACGTCTAGACACGTCTGATAAGTTTGTCGCAGGAAGGTTCGATTCACTTGAAAAGGCTCTAATAATGCACGCGGAGATGCCTCCGACGGCACTTTCACCGCTTATCAATGAGATACGGACAATGGTGAAGAACGTCGACGAAAAGATATCACGAGTCGAAGTGCAGACGACGAAGACGAACGGACGGGTAACCAGGCTCGAAGTCTGGCAGGGTACCATAAACGGAATGAGCGCGGCAACGAAGACCATACTCGGGTCGTTGACAGTATTCATCGTCGCCGCGGCCATAGCGCTGTTCAATATGTACGTCGAATTTCAAAGTCTTAACCGGACCATAAAAGACGAGGTTCGGGATCAGTTGGACGGATACGAAATCACCATTAAGGAATAAGTATGAAAAAGGCAGTATTGCGGAAGAAGACGGACTCGAAACCAGTCGGAACGGCAACACTCGTAAAGAAGGTGACACAGAAGCCGAAGCCTCCGTACAAGAAGCGTAAAAGCATCCTCTCGATGTTTGCGTGATATTTGAAAGTGTGCTATAATTTCTGTACTAGTCATTCGACTATCCGGAGCATCGTTCACACCGACTGTTTTGGAAACTACGAATGGCGTCGAATCTGGCGTGCGAGTAGGATGAGATTTGATCCGGCGAGAATCCGGAAGTGTGGCGCTATGGGTCTCAATACAGGCGCACCTGGAGGCCCATAGTGGTGATAATACGTAACGCACCCTATGACATTCTATGCTGACCTTTGTGCTGCAATTCGTCGAGGACGTGACCGCGGTATTGATTTCCTTCGTCGGCACGCTCTCTATACTGTGTATCTCGGCATCATTGTCGGCGCTCTTTTTGTCGCTCTTTTCTCGGTAAAAGCTGCCTCGGAGTGGTCACAGCCGAGGGAGTGGGGAATTAACCAGTGGGAAAAATAATATGGCCTGCAAGAATGGCGTTTGTAAGCGTGAGAACAAGCCCGGTCTCCATACGTGTGAGATCGCGGAACAGAAAGCGTATGCGAAAGGGTATGAGACTGGATTCAGTTCTGGAAGTGATATTGCTAGTGAATTATACGAAATGGAGATTAACCACTATCGCTTACTTCAGCCATTTTTTGTCTTTCTAGGAGGAATCGTAACCATTATCACTTTTGACATATGTTCCCTCTTAAAGTAAGGAAAATCGGCGGGTACGTCTTCGGCCAGAGAGCATGGTACACGGCACACCATCTCGGTACGGACTACGTGGCATCGAAAGGAACACCTCTGTTCGCTCCATTTGATGGGTATATCGTGTCACAGACGAAAGGCGTACAGGGCGGGAACACAATCCTGTTCAAGCCGGACGGACAAGACGTGGTAATCCGTTTCATGCACCTCAACGATTTCGTCACTCGCGGAGGAAAGGTGAAGAAAGGTGCTCTCGTTGCTCATACCGGAAATACAGGGGTCATGACTACCGGAGCGCACCTGCATATCGACATATCGAAGCACTCGCTTAATATCTATAATTTCTCGAATTTTCTCGACCCGAAGAAGTTCGACTGGAAGCGATATGACAACAAAAGAACTTGAGTCGAAAATCGAATCCCTCGAAAAGAGAATAGAAGAACTTGAAAAAGCTCCTAAGACAGTCATCGAGAAGCATTACTATCATCAGCAATCACAGCCTAACGTTACATATTTTCCAGTAGTTTACTATTCATGCTAAAGATATGAACGTAACACAAGAATCGCTCCTCTCTATTGGCATACTCTCAATCGCGACCGGAGTACCGACAATCAGCACGGATATCGCAAGAGGACTCGTTTTTGTTGGTGTAGGAATTGCACTGTTGTTTGTTCGCGGATTTCTGAAATTGAAATAGCCAGCGGCTGGTCGTATGTTCAATGGGTGGACAGCAGACTGTAAATCTGCGGCCTTCGGGTAAGTAGGTTCGATTCCTACACGGCCAACATACCACACACGCCTCTCAACGATGCGAACCCGTGTATCATGGTGGTTGCAAACGCACATGACGGTGGAGACCAGGGTACTCAGAATAAGGCTTGTGGGTTCATCCCACGGCCCCGCCTCGTAAGCATAGTAAGTGATGTGGAAGTTTTGTAAACTTCAGAAGTGGGGGCAGTACCTACACGAGGCTCATGAGTAAAAGATTCATATTCGAGCAGGATTTCGGTATATTCCATCATACTGTCATAGTATGCCATGGCTATTCAGACGCGCAGATTAAGCAATGGGCTAGAAGGAAATATAAAGGAGAAACCGAGTATCTTCGACTCATAGATGCCGCTGTTGATTCAAATGACGGAGACAATTTTTCAGCCAGGACACTTCTTTCTAAAAGAGACGACGGGACATTCGTACTACCAAGAGTACTTCTTTTCAAATACAAACCTGATAGGTCGATAGGTTTTATCATGACACTGATACATGAATGTATGCACATGGTAGATACTCTTTCAACCGATCACGGATTCAAAGACGAACTTGAAGCAAGGGCCTATCTCATGGAATATCTCGTAAGTGAAATACGAAAGAAATGCCTAGACAAATCCTGACCATATCGGAATATAACAGACTCCTCATTTTGAAGTATGCCGAAAAAACTGACCGAGCAGCAAAAGAAAAGCAGACTACGAAAGAGGGCTGTAACCATGGCAAAACGGATCGTAAGAGAAAAATCAGGATTCCGATGCGTAAAGTGCGGAAAAGGAGAACCGCTTAATCAGACGCAAGGGAGTCACATTCTCCCGGAAGGACGCTATCCTGGCATGTCTGCCGATTTGGACAACATACTTTGTCTCTGCGCCGGTTGTCATATGTGGTCGTCCGACTCATGGCACGAGAATCCGTTAGCCGCCGCCGAGTTCTTCCACGAGCGATATCCCGGACTCTACGATACACTCAAAGAACGCGCAAAAGACACGACTCCGAAGGACTCTACATTCTGGGAAAGAAAGATTGAGTATCTAAAGTCTCTCTAGAACGTCACCAGACGCAAAATTTGCCACACAGGAGACGTTTTGTGACAAATATGACACCGACGTACCAATAAAAAAAGAAATCGCTAAAACAAGCCATAATATGAAAGGACGCTGCACAGGATGTGGAACTAAAGACCAAGAACTTCAAAAAATGCTTTGTTTGTCGTGTTATAAGGACTTCATGAGAGAAGAAACACTCACAACATCAATTCCACAGTACGAATGCCGTCCAGAACTCTCCGAGCTTATTGAAAAGGGACGGTCGAACTGGACGGAAAAGGATTGGCACTGGTTCAGGACATCTGGTTCAGGACATATAGGGCGCAAGGGTTGACATGATTTGTTTTAGTGTGTTATACTGTAATTGGGGGCAAACACTCCGTTTGTTCAGGAAAGCGCTTTTAGGAAGTGCTCTCGTACCGAACTGTGGCGTTCATCTCCGCGTTCCCGCAAGGGATAGCTACGGGAGTCAGAAACGATAGACCCTTTACGCTGACAGGCTGCGGGGTCTTTTCGTTTAACACGGATTTAACGAGGTTGTATACTGTGTTTGACGGAACAACAGTAGGGTTGTCCAGGGGAAGACGCGCAGCGAGGGCGCGTTTTCTCTTTTACAAGCATTTCTTGACTTTTCTTGTTTTTGGAAGTATAATAGAAACAACAATGAACACTAGCAATTACGGCGTCGAGACCATAATTGCAGACTATATCCCGTCCCGTTCTCGACCAAGGGGGCGGGATTTAGTTTTATAAATAAATAAAGTATGGCAGCAAAAAGGATGTTCGACAGGGCGGTCATAGATACTGACAGATTCATGGACTTACCAGTATCAGCAAAGGCTCTATACTTCCTACTCGGGATGGAAGCAGACGATGAAGGATTCGTAAGTTACAAAAAGGTTTTACGAATACACGGAGGAACTGAGGACGACATGAAGGTTCTGAACGCTAAAAGTTTTGTGATACTCTTCAAGTCTGGCGTTGTAGTGATCACGGATTGGCACAAAAACAACTGGCTTGACTCTCGAAGGATTAAAAAGACAGAATACGTTGACGAGAAGGAACTATTGGCTTTGAATAAGGAAAATGTGTACGTGCTTAGCGAATGCTTAGCAAATGCTAAGAGAGAGGAGTATAGAGTAGAGGAGAATAGTATAGAAGAGAAGAGAATAGATACAGCGAAAAACAAGTTTTCGCAGGACACCGCTAAGATAATCGAGAAATTCAAAGAACTATCACCATCGCTCACCTACGGGAACAAGACGCAACGGAAAGCCTGCGAGGAAATGCTCTCAAAGTGGGGAGGAGAAGAAACGCTACGGATGGTTGACCAAGTATTGCAGGCGCAGATGAACGACAAGTTCTGTCCTAAGGCCGTAACGCCGCTACAAATGTGGCAAAAGATAGGCGACTTTAGGGTTTATTTCTCCAGTAACAACAGTAAATCGTTAAATCTTGACGAAATATGATTAAACTCATACACGGAGACTGCTTGGAGGAGATGGGGAAATTGGAAAATGAAAGCGTAGAAGCGATTGTGAGTGACCCGCCATACGAACTCGGTTTCATGGGTAAGAAGTGGGATAGCACAGGTATCGCTTATAATGTAGAACTTTGGAAAGAGTGTTTGAGAGTATTGAAGCCTGGTGGGCACTTATTAGCATTTGGTGGAACTAGAACCTATCACAGAATGGCAGTAGCGATTGAAGACGCAGGGTTTGAAGTAAGGGATATGTTGGAATGGATTTATGCAAGTGGATTTCCAAAAAGTAGGAATATAGGGCTTGATATAGACAAGATAAATGGAATAACTAAAAATCGTGGCAAGGCGTTTGTAACAGCTGGACAATCAGGGCAAAAAGACAAAGATACTGGCGGAGATTTACCAGCAGGTTCAAATACTATCGGAGCATATAAAGCTCAAAATGAATACAACGGCTTTGGGACAGCTCTTAAACCAGCCCACGAACCAATCATAATGGCTCGTAAACCTTTATCAGAAAAGACTATTGTAGAGAATGTATTGAAATACGGAACAGGTGCGATTGATATTGATGGGTGCAGGATACCTTTCAAAGGACAAGACGATTGGAATAATACCTTAAAAAGCAACACAGGGAATATAGCAGGTGGAACTTTCAAATGTTCAAGTAAGTCAATGGCAAAAGAAGAAGTTATCACACAACAAGGCCGCTTCCCCGCCAACATTATCTGCACCGATGATGCTTTGAATGATGGGGTGATGACGAAGAGTGGAGCAGGTAATAAGGCGACAAAAAATGCAGAAACTTTTTTAGGAACAGGTTTCGGTGGAACAGATAATTCAATATGGAAAGCCGACTCAGGCTCAAAATCTAGATACTTTGATATAGATGTCTGGGGGGAGAAGCAAGGGATGTTGCAGTTCCCTAAAGCTAGTAAGAGAATGAAAGTGTTGATTGCTTGTGAGGAAAGCCAAGCAGTTTGTAAAGCATTTAGAAAGTTGGGGCACGAGGCGTATTCTTGCGATATTTTACCTTGCAGTGGTGGACACCCAGAATGGCATATACAAGGTGATGTTTTAGAGCAGTTAGATAAAGGTTGGGATTTAATGATTGCACATCCACCCTGCACAGATTTAGCAGTAAGTGGTGCGGCTTGGTTTAAGGAAAAGATAAAAGATGGTAGACAGCAAAGGGCATTAGATTTTGTCCAAAAATTACTTGATGCTCCAATTCCGAAAATTGCATTAGAAAACCCCGTTGGAGTTATAAGCACAAAAATAAGAAAGCCAGACCAGACAATACAACCATATCAATTCGGCGATAGTTTTTCTAAAAAAACTTGTTTATGGTTAAAGGGGTTGCCAAGTCTTGTTCATACAAAAATCGTAGACAAAGGAGAATTTATAACCTATGCGAGTGGAAAAAGAATGCCAAAATGGTACGCTGAAAAATGGGGTAAAGGTGGAGAAAGAAGTAAAACGTTTCAGGGCATAGCAGACGCAATGGCTGAGCAATGGGGCGGTAAGGTTGACACATTTAATCAGGATGTATGGGGCGAAAAGCACGGGCTACTCCAATTCCCAAAGGCAAGTAAGAGAGAGAGGAATGAGGGGTGCGAGGGGTTGCCTTTAGGAGAACCACCAGCAAGTGCGAGAAGTAAACCAGCAGAAGGTAGAGAAAATCCATTAGGAAAGCCAAGATCTAACCATCATCCCTGTGTCAAACCTATATCTGTCATGTCTTGGCTTATCCGATTAGTAAGCAAGGAAGGCGATACAGTCTTAGATCCTTTCATGGGAAGTGGAACGACTGGGGTAGCCTGCAAAAAATTGGATCGTAATTTCATAGGAATCGAACTATCAAGCGAATACTACGAAATAGCAGAGAAAAGGATAAATAATGTTTAATCAATAAATAACCATATGGGAAACGTGAAATACGCAAATTGCAGAGGAGCGAAGATAATAGAAGTATTAGCCGTAGAGGTAAACGAAGGAGACGGAACAACAGAAGACCCATATACACGAGTGCTGTATCTTTATTCCAAAGAAGGAAAACTTCTTGCACAGACAAAAGATATCGAGAGATTGTATAAAGAAAATGAATTTATGTTTATATGATTATGCAGGAAAAACTCCCGGCAATAAGTAAAGACCACTTCATCATATTCAAGGACGGATCTCTTGAACAGATAACCAGGCGTCAATACGAACAACTCCTCCCGTCCCACGGAAAGAATATAGCATTCCTAATCAACGGATGCTCGTACAACATGACGATGGTTTCGAAACTCCTCTCTCCGTCGGCGTACAGGGAACAGTATCCGCAGAAGGCAACGCAGCAATACAAGGACTTTTCTAGTCTCGAACCATGGAAACCGTCGAAGGCTACCGGCAAAGGAAGAGAACAAATGCTCATCGGACTCAAAAGATACATCGACAACAACGAGACGACCGGAAATGCAGAGGATATGTATGCACTATTGAACATATGAATTGCGAATTTTGTGGAAAAGAAGGAAAAGAATATAGGCTTCCATATGGTAATTTTATTCTCTGTGAAAAGTGCGCAGATATACCAATGGGCGAGCTGATTCCAGGAGTGAAAGAGATTGAAGAGAAGAAAAAAAAAGATATTGAAGAACAGTATAAACATTTAAGCATATGAATAAATACACCGATAAAAACGGCCTAAAAAAGGCACAAGTCGAGTATGGCTGGGGTATGGAGATGGAAGCGACGCTGTTCCCTGTCGAACTAGCTACCAGAGGCATAAAGCTTGGAATGCTTTATATGCAGAATGCAAAAAAATTGAGAGGTAATATGAACGAACCAGAGGTGGCACAGATGATAAGTTACTGCTCTGATATAATAGAAAATGCGAAGAAAGGGGAGAGCACTTATGTAATTGATGAGTTCTTTGCTATGGAAATGGAGACGATGGCAAGACTTATAAAAATGCTTGATAAAGCCATAAACTCGAAAACACTTGACAACGCCTCGGCGTAGGAGTATACTTGTTGTAGAAGTGAACCGGAGGCCACACAAAAAATAGCACCTCGACTGCTCACCTCTACACAGACTGCCACAAGGATATATCCCGCAGGTGGTCGGCATGTAAAAAACTATTACTAACTATGGATAAATGTAAAAAGATAGACATAGCCCTGTTGTCTGGCTCTCTCTCTGCGTTGCTTATTTATTGTTCTGAAAAAGATACAGCGATATCAATCATACTTTTCGCGTTGATGTATTCTCTAACTATGTTTCTTCTTGACTTGAATTAAATATGTACAAGATAATTACAAGCGGTATGAACTTCGTTGTTCTCGCGGACAGTGTTGCGGAGTTCCGGCGCGGACTCGTCGATGAATCGTTCCGTAGGACGGCGATGGAAGTAAAGGCAGAACGTGAAGTGATGAAGCGAGAGAGGGAGGATCACTTCTTCCACACTCACTTCGAGGACGAATGCGACGAGTGCTTCAAGGAGCGTGAGCAGTGTGCTAACGAAAACTAATATGACCAAGCAAGAAATCATCCTAGAACGTGCGAAGTACGCATATATCAACGACTACGACTTCATCCCGGCAATGGAAGTGAAGCGTATCAGGAGGTTCCCGACACAATATAGCAACCGATGCTCCGAACTCGTGAATCTCGGATTGCTGAAAAGGACAGGACTGATTGACGGAATGATGAGTTTTGAAATCACTAAGAAAGGAATGAGATATGGAAAAGTCGCTTAAAGACAAGGCAGTCAATATCAGTGGTAAGTCGTATGTCCTCGTTTCTGACAGAATCATCTATTTCAACGAGAACTATCCGAACGGTTCAATCACTACTGAATATGTCGAGCAAGACGAACGCGTTACGTTTAAGGCTACGGTTATCCCAGACGTAGAAAAGCCTACAAGGGTGTTTAACGCGTACTCCCAGGCAGTATGGGGAGTCGGAATGGTCAATAAGACTTCCGCGCTAGAGAACGCAGAAACGTCAGCGATAGGGCGAGCTCTCGGGTTCATGGGAATCGGAGTGATAGAGTCGATAGCCTCGGCAGATGAGATCAACAAGGCAAAGCAGACTGAAAAGGTGCAATCTGGCCTCGGGAAGTGCAGTAAGTGCGGCTCTTCAATGAAACTCAGCCAGAAAGGGACGGCGTACTGTTCCGCAAAATGCTGGATGACACCACAGACGAAAACATCGCAGCAGCCTGATGACAGGGTTAGAAGGATAAGTGACGAATTGGATAATATCCCGGTAATCGACGCAAACACAGGAGAGGTAATTTCAAACTAGTATGAACTTCAACCGCGCTACAATCATCGGAAGACTCACGACAGACATCGAACTAAGAAAGACTGCGACAGGACAAAGCGTTTCAAATTTTTCGGTAGCGACTAACTTTCGATGGAAAGACAAGGAAGGAAACAGGAAAGAGGAGGCTACGTTCCACAAGGTTGTGGCATGGGGCCGCGGGGCTGAGTATGCCTCACAGTACGGAAAGAAAGGAGATATCGTTTTCATCGATGGAAGAATACAAAATCGCAAGTTTATGAACAATGAAGGAGCTGAAATCGTCATAAACGAAATCGTCGCCGAAAATCTCCAAGTCTTCAACGACAGGGAATCAAGGAAGCAGGAGTTCATGACACAGCATCAGGGAGACAACATGTCGTTCTCCGGAGGCGTTGATGACGCGAGCGTGAACAAGATGATTGATGATATACAATTCTAGTATGTCACTCGAAGAACGAATCATCGCGCTAGAGGCATCAATTAGAGGTGCAAGGAAGGCGTATCACGGGCAGAACGAACGAATATCAAGACTTGAAGGCGAGGTGAATGAGTACAAGGAGAAGTTCGAGAATCAAAGGACGCTACTCGTTGATATTCGCGGAAAAGACGCTGTTGATTTGCATGAATCCTATGGAATACAAAGTGACGATACAGTCGGAAGCGAACCAGGAGACTTTAATAGGTCTCTTGAAGATAGCTGGATGCGAGGTTCTGGCCTGCTCAAAGGCTGACAAACTGAGGACATCGAAGCAGAACAAGGCAATCCACGCTTACTTCGGACTTTTGGCACAGACGCTAAACGACGCCGGGTACGACATGAAACACACGATAAAGATTGATATTCCATGGACGGAGTACAGCGTTAAGGAGTATTTGTGGAGACCGACCCAAAAACACCTTATCGGAAAAGAAAGCACGACAGAACTGATAAGCACGGAGATAGACAAGATTTACGACGTAATCAACAGGGAGATAGGGGCAAGGACCGGAGTCTATGTGCCGTTCCCAAGTAACGAATATGAAGAACCTCAAGAGGCTTACCGATGAAGAACTGAAAGACCTCGGAAGCGCGGTAGTTTCGGAGCGTAACAGACGGAAATGGAAGGAAGTTCCAAAGGAGGAGAGAAGCGAAAAAATGAAGAAACTCATTCAGAAAAGATACGCTAAGACAAGCCAAGAAACAGACTATTGACAGAAGGCCAAGGCGTATGCTATAATGGACCTGTAAGCAATTAATAACGCTTCCGACCGGGTGACGGAACGAAGCAGTATGAAAAATGCAATACAGGCGGTAGGACGGTTCGTGTATAAGTACAGCGGAATGAAGGCGGTCGTCGAGAAGGTCCAGGAAAAAGTGTTCCATTATAAGTTGCGTCTCCGTATGGTCCCGGTAACCTATAAGGCGTTCCTGCTCATCGTAGGCGCTACACTCGGTTCAACGATGACGTATATCTACATCCAGGCTCCAAAGGTTTATTTAGACCTCATGAGTTCGGAGAAGATAATCGTCGTAAACGAGGTACACGCCCAGGAAGTGAAGGAGCAGCCGAAGGAAGAGGGAACTGACATCGACGAGATCGTAAAGAATGTGTACCAATTGGAATCCTCAAGCGGTAAGAACGACTCCTGTCGAGCGAAAGGACTCTACAACGGGTACGGATACGGCTGGTACAACGGGAAGAAACCGTGCTATGCGAGCCACGAAGAGGTAACCGCACTGGTCAAAGAGTGGTTTAATGACAAGTTGAAGGATCTGACAGTCGAGGAAGCACTCTGTGTGTATAACACTGGAGGAAAGGATAAATGTGAATATCTTGGTAAGTATAACAAGATGTAAAAATCTATAAAAACTATTAAAATCTGTATTGAATATCACAAATAACATAATATTATGATATACATATTCATCGGAAACGAAAAAGACCAGCTTACGAGCAAGTTCCTTATAAAGAAAAATAACGAATACAACGTAAGAAAGCACGTTGTTTTTGGCGGAAAGGTATATGCGTGGATTCGGACACCAGCAGGTAAGTGGTCTTGTCCATACGAATCAGAGGAAGCATTTAATAAAAACTGGAAGTTAAAATCTTAGTAAGTAATATGACAATTCGCTACGTAAGTATGAAAATTCGCTACGTGAGATGGCACGTCGGTGATGACATCGGGACAATCGCAATCGGTGGTGGAGATTATGACTTTCCGAGCCATAACATGCTTGCGGATATAAACAGGCTTGGAACAGTAAATCATATGAGCGCATGATTCTTCAGAATTATTGATGGAAAAGTTGAAACCTACGGACGAAGCATGGGACTCGATCTCGGGCCAGACAGATCAGACGCGGATGCAATCGAACGGTTTCTTGGGATTAAGTGAAAACTATGATAAACAAGCACAATATCGAAATCGTGAAATTATCGGCAAAAAATGATGGTCGAAAAGAACTTACAGGCGTGTACTTTACGCCGGAACACACGATCGCCACGGATTCTTTCAAGGCTATTATTGTTGATACGGTAGGTGAGAAGGAAACTTTCGATCCCTTTATCGCGAATCCAAAAAGACTTAAAGGAGTAACTTTTGATAAAGAAACGCAAGAGAAAATTGTTGTAGAACAAGATGGAAAAATAGAGATAAGAGACAAAGACTTTTGGTTTCCTATACAGAAAATATCCGGAGAATATCCTAACGTGCAGCGAGTGATACCGAGAAGCAAATACGCGATTAAGACAATAAAGTTGAACGCAAAATATCTCAGGCAGTTGATGCAGGTTATGGAAAAAATGGGAAGAGGAGAGGTAGATATGGAAATTCATCCATACGAAAATATCCCGATAGTATTCCGAGGAGGAGGAAACGGACAGAACGCGCTCGGATTGATAATGCCTATTACGAGTAAAAAGTGAAACATATGAAAATCAAGTGCCACGACAAATATAATGATCAGGACCTGATTATTATTATAGGAGATGGAGAATACACCGATTATGAAATTAATCGGCCGTCGTATTCTAGTAGTGATGGTTTAGGATACAAGATAGTGATTGTATTTCAAAATCAAGTAGGAGACAAGGATAATTGCAACCCTAAGAGATGGAGCGACTTGGAAGGATTTGAAATTATTGGATAAATATATGAAAAACGAAGAAATAAAGTATTATTTTTACTATGCCGAATTTTTTTCTGGTGTTATAAAATCAGCAGTACAAGGCAACATTATAACGTCTCATCAAGGAGAAACAACTATAGCGGTATGGAATAGGATGTACAAAGAGCTAGTTCAACAGGCGGCGCGTTTTGGGTTGAATGGAGTAACGATAACTCAATTTTATAGAGTTTACTGATATGTCCTACCAATTCAAACACGGCGACAGGGTAACCTGCGACTTTCACGGAAGTAAGATATGCGACGGGAGGGTGTCGATTAATAGTGATGGAACCGGATTTATCTGTCAGAATGAATTCATGGGACTTTCAGCAGACGAACTGTTCGGATATAAGTTTTCTTTGATGACGTGGCCTCCATACAAAGAAAAAACAGTAGAAAATGCTGCCTTCTCCGTAACCAACCTCAAACTTATGGAAAAGACACTCGACAATCTTGAAGTAGTGGATTCGGTGTGGAATGATGATGGAGGAGAGTTTATTGTTCTAGGTGTGTGTGGATCTGTTTATCTTTTGTCTACCGATACTAACTGTGAGATTGGAACTTTCTTTTTTACCGCTAAATACCTCCGAGACAACGGATACACAGTAAAGAATACAAAAGAAGAAACAATCGAAATCGACGGGAAGAAATATAAGAAGTCGGAAGTATCTGATCGTGTGAAGGAATTGAAACCAGTGGAATAATAAATATATGACATTCCGAATATCAAGACCAGGACATAAATGGGACGGGAAGCGTGTGAAATACCTAGGTGATGAGTTTGGACTCTGGGCAATGAGACGTGGCGGAGAGGTAAATCTGTTCACTCCCGACGAGATAGAGATCGAGCATTCGAAGCTGTATCTCATCTGGAATATCGTTAAGGAATACTTTTATTGAAAAAAATGACCTATTCGTCGCGTTACCGACTCCACATTTCGATAACTGTTGGAATGAATATATGAGAACTATGATTTACGAACAGGGTTTATTGGGAAAGACCCCGATAGGTATGACCAATGGGAATATAACAATAAAAGAATGTCCAAATAACAAAGCTGATGAAGTTATAAGAAAATACCATTATTCACACAAAACAACAAAAAACAGATTTAAGTCTTTTAAAGTTTGTCATTACTTATGCGGATGAAAGTGTTGGTAATAATGGAACTATTTATAAAGCGACAAATGCGATAAGGTTAAAACCAGTCCCAGTTGATTTCTATATCTTAGAAAATGGAGAGCGGATACATCCTGTATCTATGTATCATAGACATAAAACGAGGGCGAAATCATTTTTAGAAAAAGAGTATCCAAACATAAAACATATTAAAGGAGGATTTTCTCAATTTAGATTTCTTTATATTTTAGATAAGAAATTTTTACCAACTAACGACTCATCTCAATAACTGTGAATATGAAAACATCCGAAATCATGATTGATGAGATGGTAAGAGACGTCACGACCGTAATCCCGAAAACGAAATCTTTGGTAAGGAGTATGCTGATAGAATTTCAGAAGAGCATAGTTACTGCAACAGAGAAGGAATACTACGCACTCGGACGGTCTGACACTGAAAAGATAATCTCTGGACGAGTAGGCCAGCTCCGTCAATGGCTGAACGAGAAGCCGGAAAGCAGGGTGGTGACGAATGAGGACATCCTGTATTGGCTCGGTCTATGTTCTGAGGAAGAGATGGTTGAAGCGAGGAAAGCCGTTCTTGATAATCTTCCGTTTATCAAGTTAAAGAAATAATATGAACATTCAAAAAATCTATGACGCGTTAAGTTCACAAATGAGGGAAGAAAAACTCTCTAGAAGCAATCAGTTGCTTCTTGGTGAACTAAAACTAAAACTTGACGTAGTGAAAGACAAGAATAAGCCTATCGTATTCGACTTTGGGATGAGACCATCGGGCGCATCATCCTATCGTGGTTATTATTGCGAGTTGGGACTTGAATACTCTGAAACTGGTGGGGGATCTGCATTTTATAACGGAGATGTTGTCCATGATGGAGATTACGGACGGTCTTATAAAGAAGTTGAGTACAAACTTCCAGAATTACCTTCCGCTTACGATTTCATTGACATGCTTAACGAGATCGCTGGTAAGGACATGGTCGGATACAAGGGAGGAGATTATACAATGCACAAAAACGTCGCTGTATATGTAGCAAACTACGGATCAACCTCTATAGAAAACTATAAAGGAAAAGAACATCCATTAAATGTGATTGTTGTAGATGTCATTGAATCTGATAATAATGTTACAATCATAACAGAGGAAGATTCTGAGTAACTAAAGAAATAGATATGATATATTCAATATTCGCTGGTTGCATGTTTTACTTCCTCTCCGTAAAAGAAGAAGAAGAAAAAGAAAAACTAGGATTTTGGACTAAATTAAATGCAGCAGTTCTTTGGCCAGCAGCTCTTTTTGACATGCTATATGAAATAACCAAAAGTTTAAAAAAATTATCAGAAAAATAGTATGAAAACACTCCTCGAAGAACTCCAGTTTGAACACAACGGAATAAAGGTTTCCGTACGGATCGACTATCGTCATAAGAAAATAAGCGTCATAGACAGTTACGGAAGAAAAAAGAATTTCGTCTTTGCCGAGCGCGGAGTCGAATACATGGACGGATGGAAAAACATCCTCGAAGCGATAATCTACGCCACCAAGGCAGCGAAGAGAATGCTAGAGAAGCGAAATGAGGAAGAGAATGAGAAATTGATCGGATTGATAATTGAAAGTGATAAAAAGTTATGAAAAAGAAAGAAACAATCATGTGGGCGATTGTATGGAAAGATTCTGGTGATATCGTAAAAAATATTTCTGGGATTGATTGGATAGATGGACACTTGTTAATTTACGATTCGAGAAATCACGCAAGAGAAGTAAAGACGTCTAATAATAAAATTGTCAAAGTAAAAGTAACTATTGTTGATTAGAGTAACAAATCGAAGAGAGAGTGGTGGAGTGGCGCATAGGTGGGACGCTAGGGGTCACGGAATACCGCGTGGCTCTGATAATTACATCGGTTGATAGTCCGTTGGGTCCCGTCATAACGGTGGCTATGACTTCAAGTCAGGGTTGAACCACAAAAGTCCAGCGAGGTGACCATAGGGTAATACCGAAACAAATCCTCGTCTCCACCATTCTCTCTTTGATAGGAAGCGTAGACCGTTATGGACGCGGGCCTGACTGTAAATCAGGCGCAATAGCCGGGTAGGTTCGATTCCTACCGCTTCCACAGTTCTTTAGTTATCGGTAAAAATCTGCGGAGATGGGCAACTGGTGATGCGAAACACCCAAAAAAAGCACGCGCCGAACGCCTCCGCAGAACTTTGCCGGTAACACAAAAAAAGAGGTAAGCGCATGATAAATAGCCCCGATAATTTATGAAAAACGGTATGAAAGAATTTATAATTGGCGCGTCAATGATTATTGTAACATTATTATTTTTTGTCGGAGGTGCAATTGTTATATTACGCTTTCCAACACCGGCGTGCGTAGAACGTGCTGACGAATACTACGTGAATGACTGGGGAAGCGTCTATTATCTGGGGAGCGACGAAAAGGCCGCCATTGAAAAATCAGGAGGAAGACCTGTCGGAATTGAGAGGGGACATTGTATTAAATGGGATAGATAAGTACGCCTAGGAGCCTTTAATCAACGATAATTATAGAAAATTATATGAAACTCCTATACGGAATCCAACCGACCGGTCGAATCCATATCGGGAATTACCTCGGAGGGCTTCGGTATGCGATCGAGAAAGAGGCGGATATTTTGATAGCGTGTTGGCACTCAATGACTAGTGGCAAATGGATTTCGTATTCAGAAATGGTAGAAACGATAGAAAAACTCGGTGGGAAACCGGTTATACAGTGGGATAGCTCTATCATTAAAGCCTGGGAAATCCAATGCAAGACACCGATGTCCGACCTGAAGCGGATGACGCAGTTCAAGGACAAAGGTGAGGGGAACGTGGGACTGTTCACCTATCCGTGCCTCATGGCCGCAGATATAATCCTATCAGAAGCAGACGCAGTAATCGTTGGAGAAGACCAGTTGCAGCACATGGAGTTCTATCGGAGGACCTGTAAGCGTCTTGGAATCAGCAAGGTAGCTGAAACGATTCTCACGGAGACACCGAGAATCATGTCAATAAAGGACCCTACGAGAAAGATGAGTAAATCCGCTGGTGACGAGCACTGTCTGTACCTCTTTGACGACGACGAAAACAGGAAGAAAATCATGAAGGCTACTACCACTCCAGAAGGAATAGAGAACCTACGGAATATCGCGATTGGATTTGGAGTGGACTTCGACGAAAGAAATATGAAGGAGACAAAGGAGATGATTATTGAGGCTATAACAATGATATGAAACACCTACCGAGTATATTCTGCAATTCGATTACACACAAAAACCAAAGATATGAAACGTGCGGAGACTATCTATACGAAAACCTTCCAGGATACGGAAAGGCTCAAAAGTTCTTTATATCAAGGACAATAAGAGACTACGAGTTTTTGATATTTATTCACGAGCTTGTCGAATGGTATTTAACGCTTAAAAGAGGAATAAAAGAGAAAGATATAACGAATTTTGACCTAACGTTTGAGAAAGAGAGGATTGATGGTAAGTGGACATACGAAGAGCCAGGAAATGACAAAAGAGCTCCGTACCGTAAAGAACACATATTCGCCACAAAAATTGAGAAGATTGTCGCGAGAGAGCTTGGAGTTGATTGGGATGAATATGACAAAACTATAAATGAATTATGATAGATTATTGCTTTATAAAGCCATAAACTAGAAATCACTTGACAACGCCTCGGCGTAGGAGTATACTTGATATATCGAGATAAGGAAGTAACCGCAGGCATTGCGTCCTGGACCGCTACGGAATTATCGAGACATACCGCATCCGGACGGATTCCGGACATGAAATATAATCGCTATGACAAGACTAGAAAAAATGAAGAAATATATTTCTTCTCATAAGGTAGACAGATGGGAAGAGTTTATAAAAGTAGAGAGGAGATTCGGTGTAATACTTGACTTTTTCTCATAAACGGTTGACAAATATATAAAAGTACTATATACTTATTGTATAGTACTTTTTGTTTTTTCAGGTGGAAATCGATTTATCGAGTCCAAGGTGGCCGGTCGTATGACCATATCGATGCCGCCTGAAGAACCAAATAATCAAAATCTATGGCAAAAAAGAAACTGTCAGAAGAGGAGATAAACACAGAAGAGGTTAACAAAAGGGTTCAATCGGCATACAAAGCAATACAGAGAACCCTGAAGAAGAACGAGGTAGAAATCATAGTAATCCCTCCGATGTTTCCAGGAATGGGATTCCAAATCAAGATAGTAGACCAGAAAGACGCCATAGAGATTGAAGAGCGAACAAAGAAGGAAGAGAAGAAGAGACTTCGCAAGCTGAAAGCAGAGGAAAATAAGAAAAAAAATAATGCCAGCGGGAAGACCTCTAAAGTTTGAGGATAAGAAGAAGCTCGAAGACGATATCGAGTCTTTCTTTGTATCTTGCGAACAGAAAGAAGAAATACCAACAATAGCTGGACTCGCTGTATATCTTGACACATCAAGAGAAACGTTGTGTAACTATGAAGAGAAGGAAGAATACTTTGACACAATAAAAAGTGCAAAGGATAGAGTGATATCTAAGCAAGAACAGATGGCGATGAAAGGAAAGATAAACCCTACCGTTTGGATATTCAGTGCGAAGAACAATCTTGGATATGCTGACAAGCGAGAAACTGATTTAACAAGCGGAGGAAAGCCAATATCAATCAGCGTAGTCAACTATGGAAGTAACGATTCCCTACCGATTCAATCCGAGACCATATCAGATTCCAGTATTGAAAGCGATAGATAACGGAGTGAAGAGATTGGTTCTTGTTTGGGCGCGTCGTTCAGGAAAGGACAAGACGGCGTGGAATATCGTTATCAAGAAAGCATTCGAGAGAGTTGGTACATATTATTATTTCGCTCCTACGTTCGCGCAGGGAAAAAGGATAATATGGGACGGAAGGGATAAAGACGGATTCAAGTTCATTGACCATATACCGGAAAGCCTTATCGTGAAGAAGAACGAGACAGAGCTAAAGATAGAATTGAAAAACGGTTCAATAATCCAGATAATAGGGACTGATAATATCGACTCTATCGTTGGTACTAACCCTATCGGATGCGTCTTCACGGAATACTCACTGATGAAGTCGAATGTATGGGACTTCATACGCCCAATATTGGCGGAAAACGGAGGGTGGGCATTGTTCGTGTATACCCCTCGCGGGATGAACCACGGATTCAAGATTCTTCAACAGGCGAAGGAGAGCGGATGGTTCTGGCAGATTCTAACGGTAAATGACACCAACGCAATATCGCAAGAAGAGATAGAGAACGAGCGCAAACAGATGCCGAAGGACCTCTTTGAACAGGAGTATCTCTGTAAGTTCATCGAAGGTGCCGGACAGTTCATCAAGAACCTCGATTTGATAGTATACAACGAACCATTCGTTCCTGATTTGAACAGGAGATATCAGCTAGGAGTCGACTTGGCGAAATATAACGATTATACTGTCATCACTCCTTTTGACCTCACGACATTCAGAGTAGGAACACCTGACAGATTCAACCAGATTGACTATAATCTTCAGAAATCGCGCATAGAGCTTTCATGGCACAAATTCGCAAAGGGGAAGGTAATAATGGACTCAACCGGAGTCGGAGAGCCGGTATACGATGATTTGAAGCTGAAAATAAAGAACATTTACCCGTACCATTTCACGGAACAGAGCAGAAGGGATTTATTGGTAAACCTGCAACTTCTCATAGAGCAAGGAAAGATAAAGATTCCAAACGACCAGATACTTATTGACGAGTTGAAAAGTTTACGATACGAGATAAGCGATAGGGGAAAGGTAAGAATAGCCGTACCTGAAGGCTTGCATGATGATTGTATCATGTCACTCGCGTTGGCTGTTTGGGACATTCCTGAAAGAATGGTCACTGTAAAGAGATACCAAGACGAGGAAGACCTGAAGAAGTTCGACTATTACAGCAAACAGAAAGAAAAACAATACTTCACAGGAAGCAGATATTTAAGGAGATAATATGCCAGAACAGACAAAAAAGAACGCTGAGGAATCAGAAAAAGAATACGGAACTTGGGTTCCTACTCATGAAGAACAGAAAGACCTTGACGAGGTTGGTAAGAACCTTGTTATTGGTCGTAACATCATAAACAAGTCATATAACCAATTCAACGGCAGGACTCTTTACGATTGCATAGATGATTGGACAAAGAGATGGAACGGATATCTACCTATCGCACCGACTCTTACTGCTGATAGATCGAACATATTCCTGAACTTTACCAGGAATCTTGTTATTTCGTTCGTTTCTAAAGCGGCAGCACAGTTGCCTGATATAAAGGTAATAGCTGTGAATAAGAAGACCGGAACGAACAGCGTCGAGATGGGAAACGCATTCAATGACCTCATAGACTATTCGAACCTTGAAGAGAACGCGCAGTCAAAATTCGTCGGAAGCGTACTTGAAGCAGCTACAAAGGGAACGGTTATCAAATACGAAGGGTACATGAAATACGAGCAGGAAACAGAGATTCCTGAAGACGTTGACCATGAAACAGGAGAAGTCAAGACGAAGAAGGAAACCAGGGTAATGTTCGACAACTGCTATCAGGAGAACGTATTCATCGAAGATTTTTACATCGGTAACCCATACCAGCCAGAAATACAGAAACAGCCGTTCATAATTTGGAAGAAAATCCAGCAATATGATGAGGCATGCGGAGAGTTTGAAGGCTATGAAAATTGGAAGTACGTCAAACCGGGAAATCACACGATAAACACAGAGCCGACTACGTTCTATCGCAATCAGTTGCAGACAGAGCTTACGTCAAGTCAGGTGGAGGTCATAAGGTATTACAACAAGAGGAAGAACAAGCACATTATCCAAGTGAACGGAATTATACTGTATTCTGGAGTTATCCCGCGTAAGGATGGTAACTATCCTTTCGCTAAGGGAATACACGAGCCGTTCGGAAACGATTTCTTCTGGGGAATGGCTCTACCGCAGAAGATAATGGGAGACCAGGATCTCGTGAATACGCTGTGGAACATGATGATTGATAAGACGTACGGATCGCTGATGCCGTTCGGACTTTCTTCCGATCTCGACGACCTCGTAGAGGACACCGTTCTTGAACCGAATAAGATTAGAAAGGTCGGAGACGTGAATAATTGGAGGTTCGAGACTCTTCCAGGTGTGAACGCAGGAGAGCAGACGATGCTTCAAGCGGCAATAGGATTCGTAAAGGAAAATTCAGGTTATGAAGGAGGTGCAGGAGCAAGCACGCAAAAGGGAGGAAAGGTTTCCATGCGCCAGGCTATGCTCAAGCAGCAGGAAGCGGAAGGGAAACTTGGATTCACGATGAACTATCTTGAGGATTTCGAGCGCGACCGAACTGAACTTCGACTCAATAGCATCATTCAATACTACTCAATCCCGAAGATTGAAAAGGTAACAGGAAAGAGTGGAAAAGAGATAGAAGACTTCATATATCGCGACATAACCATTCCGAACGTGAAACTGTCTGATGGTACTACCGGGACAAAGAAGCTTCGACTCGTGAACAACGACATGCTTTCGGCAGGTGGGAAGCAGAAGATAGCCGATGAGATGGCAGTCGAAGAAGAGAAGGGAGAGCTGACGAATAGCAAGTCAGAGCACCTTGCACTCAACGTTGATTCTTTCTATGATTACGACACGAAAATCATTGTTGTCAAGAACTCTTCGTATAAGAAAAACGAGTTAATGGACAGGGCAGAGAGAATGGAGTTCGCAACGTGGAGGTTGCAGCTTGCACAATTTGCACCGTGTGACGTTACTGCTCTCATTAAGTGGGTAGAGGAGTCATATGACGTTGACCCTGACATGTTCGAGCAAAAGCAAGGTCAACAGCAGCCTATGAATCCTATGCAACAGATGCAGGAAGGAAACATGCCACAACCCGCTTCAGCTATGGCCCCTGGCAAACAATTAGGACTTGACCAGATGTTATGAGCGAAGAAATCAAGATAACATTCAGAAAGCCAGCAGCTCTTACAACGGAGATGAAGGACGCTCTCGCGAAATGTTATGCTATGCCTGGATTCAGGTCATATCTCGAAAACATGATAAACAGTCTTATCGTGATATCGGCAATGAAATCTGAGAACATGCAGGAGCTTTCAGAATACCGAGGCTCAATCAGACAGGCGGAGAAGATATTATCACAATCGATGGCTTGTTTCTACGATTATGACAAGATAAAGAAAATGGAAAAACGCTTGACAGAATCTAAAAAGTGATATAGAATATATATGAATAAACCGAACGTGAAATCAAAGAGGTTCGAGAAGATTTATAACAAGACACATGCAGAAGTATTCGGTTTGGTACCGGAAAATAATAAGAAAGGCAAGAAGGTTGAGGTTCCTGTTTATAAGTCAATTCAATCGAATTATGTACAAAATAAAAAAAATTCAAGGTGATAAATACGGTATAGAGATAGATGGTGAAATGTATTATGGTGGCTTGCAGGCTTGTAAGCACATGGTTTGGGAGAAAAGATTATTGAAGGCTCATCCTGACGATTGGAGGAAAGCAGGTAATAAATTTCCATACGTAGAAGATAGTGAGTTTGAGGTAGAAGAATAGAATATTGAAAATAAGTAAAAGCTGTTCAAGCGATTCGGCGTCTCATGCATGGGCGCGGAAAGTTCCTGAACAGCTCTTTCCGTTCCTAGTCGTGAAGCTCCGAATATCGGGGCTTTTAGTTTATCCATAATTCCCGCCGGTACCGGGTCATGTATCGTAAACGTATGGACGAGCTGGACAAAATCCTCCAAGAGGATAAAACGCGAGAGGAGATGACAACTCCCGAACCGGCGTCACCGGATAAACCAAACACAGGCGATGATGAGCTAGCGAAGAAACAGCAGCAGCTAGAAAATCTTTCACGGGCTATCTCAGAGGCTAATGCGGAACTGAAAAGAATCCGCGAAACGAAGAGAACCGCTCCTGAAGATGAAGAAATCCCTTCTATTGATATGTCTGACCCGTCCTCAAAGGCGTGGAACAAGCATATCAGCGAGATGGTGAATCCTCTCCATTCCGAGATGGAAAAGGAGAAGGAAGAGATTCGTAGGTTCGCATTCCAAGAGTTTATGGCCGACAAGCCTGGACTCGCATCGAATCCGGAAAAGGTGAAGGAACTGATGTTTGTCTATGACAGAATCAAGACCGCATCGGAACGGACTAAGGAAGGCGTGCTGAGTGACCTCAACAAGGCTTTTGCTGCCGTTTACTCCGACGAACTTATCAGCCGGGCGAGAGACAACAGGGCAGAGAACGCGCGTAAGGATATGCTCTTCTCGAATCCTGGAATCTCACGCGGCGCGGGCGCTCTGCAGCCTGATACTGCTGCCAATCCTTCAGATTCACTTACAGCGGAAGAAAGAGATGCCGTCGTAAGGATGTACGGAAGCATTGACGAGTATAACAAGTATGCTAAAGCGAACGCTTAATAAGCGAAGATAAAAGCAATGGCAGCGACAATTTATGGCGCGACACTGCAGACTTCTCCGACCAATGGCGTCAATTACGATCATAATGCCATCGGTAAGAACAGCGAAGTTTTCGCTATCGGAGACGTTCTGACGATTGATGCGTCGCATGGTCTTAAAGTCACTGGCGCTACTGACTCCGTTGTTGGAGTCTCTGCAACCTCCGCTACGATGGCCTCGAATAACGAGACTGTCGCGAAGGTGCAGCCGGTGTACACTCCTATCAGTCAGGACTATGAGTTCATGATGGGAACAAACGCGGACCTTTCCGCTATTACCTCGATTGGTGCTTACTACAAGCTCGTCGCAGGTGGGACAGGTGCGCAGCAGGTTGATGTTAACGCGGGGGTGCAAACCACGTCGAACCGCGTTGTGGTATGTACTGGCGTTGACCCGCAGGGTCTCGGTGGTACAGGTTCCGGTTCCGGTCTCCGGATGGGACTGTTCAAGTTCGTGAAGGTGTACAACCTTCGCAACGACGAGTAATCAGTAATTGAACAAGACATATGTTGTCTATTCAGCAATTGGCTGACCTCGCCGACCACAGAGTTCGCGGTGTCTGGAACGAGACAAACGACCAGCTCTCGAAGACCCTTGAATATAGCCTTTTCGGCTTCAAGGATATCGAAGCTGATGCTAAGGACCCGCAGTACGAGAACTTCTCCGGTCTCGGCAGGGCAGTGTTGACGGGTGAGGGTGAGCCGTACAACCGAGAGGATAAAGTTTCCGGATACAAGGCTACAATCTCTCCGGTGAAGTACACCAAGGCAGCGGTTATAACTGAGGAAATGCTCCGTTTCAATCTCTGGCCTGAAATCAATGATACAACGACATCTTCTGCGCATTCTGTCAATCAAATCGTTGATGAGAACGCCGCGAAGATTTTCTATCTTGGATTCGGCACAACTTTCTTCACTGGTGGTGATGGGAAGGCTCTGTTCGCTTCAGACCATCCGATGAAGGATGGCTCGACGCAGAGCAACACGCTCGGAACTGTTCCGTTGTCGTATGATAACCTCAAGACTGCTCGGCAGATGCTTGACCGTATGTACGATGACAAGGGAGTACCGATGCAGGTCTGTCGGAATCTCCGTCTTATCGTCGCGCAGGAAAAGAAAGAAAAGGCTGAGGAAGTCCTTCGCTCAATCGGTAACCCGGATTCGGCGAACCGTGTCTCCAACGTCTTCGCGAACGGAATGGGAGGTATCGACTACAAGGTCGCTTCCTGGATTCCGGCGGCGTATGGTAACTACTGGTTCCTCGTTGACCTCGATCGTGCTTCGAAGCTCGCAAAGATGGTCTGGGGTTGGAGGCCGCGTTTCGATAGTGACAAGGTAGTCACGAACGGGACTAAGGTGTATACCGCTTCGGTGTACTTCCAGCCTGGTTTCCAGAGCTTCCAGTGGGCAGTCGGTTCCGCGGCTACGGCCTAATCCGACAGAAAACAAAAAACAACAGAATAGAAGAGATGGTTTCCGGTGGCCTTACGCCGGCTCGATAATACCTTATCCTCTGCCTCACGAGGACCGGTCAAAGAGAATATGAGGCGTCAGATAAACAAATTAACCAAAGGCCATTCTACAAAGGCTGAAAGAAAGTTCGTTGAACTTCTCAAGAGGTACAAAATACCGTTCCGTGCGAAGGTAAAAGTGAACGGAATGGAAATAGACTTCTTGATTGGATTGTACGCGATAGAGATTGACGGTCACTTACAGAATGCAAAAAAGATCCGAAAGCTCGTCGAAACAGGAATCACTCCGATTCATTTCAACAACTGGGAAAGCCCTGAAGAATGGATAAAACAGTATGGCAGGATCTACATTCTACGCTCCTCATCCTACAACCCCGAGCGTGCTCGTGGCGTTCAATGATGAGAGCGGAAACATTACGAAGTGCAAGTGCGCGACGGCTGATATTCCGTCGGCAGTATCTGGATACGCGAAGGGTTGTATTCTCGTGAATACTACGACTGGTCTTCTCTACACGAACACCGGTACATCTTCAAGCTGTACGTTCGCGCTCGTTAATACGGATACTCCTGGGAATATCGCGCTCACGGACGGTAAGATTATCGCTGGAAACGGCTCAAACGTAGGTGCTGAGGTTACTCCTTCGGGAGTAGTTTCGATGACGAATGCCGGTGTGTTCAGCTTCCAGACAGGTCAGGTTCAGACAGCTTCGGTAACCGTTTCTGCCACAGATATCGTGTCAGGAACGACCATGAAGGCTCTTGTAGCAGCTCCTGCTTCCGGAAAGTTCATCCGCCTCATCGGTGCGTCTATCGCGTATACATACGCTACGGCGGCGTATACCGGAGGCGGCAACGTTTCGCTCGCTCTCGGTACGACGGTCATTACCGGTATCATCTCGGCTGCTAACTCGTTCGGAAAGGCCTCCAACGCGGTCATTCAGTTCGTCCCGCTCTCGACAGCAGGTATTGACCTTTCGTCTCTTACGGCGACGGCTCTCAATATCAATGTTGCGACAGGCGCATTCACGCAGCCTGGAACGGCTGCTGGTACGGCGAAGGTCAGCGTTACGTACGTCATAGAGACGCTCTAATCAACGAATTAGGCTCTTCTTCCGCCTCTTAATGGGGGCGGGGATAAGAGCCTAACAATAAAGATATGGGACTTCCCTATTCCTACACTGATACAGCGCTGGCATCAACGTCAGCGACGGTTGCAAATACATCGGCGACTATCCTAGACGCAGAGCGTTCGCAAATGAAGTCTATTCAGTTCATTTGCTCGGCGTTCACTTCAGGAAGCGGAGCGTTCGGAGTCGAGGTATCGAACGATGGGACGAACTGGATAGTTTATAACCGGCTCGTTTCCAACGTTACGAATACAAACGCACAGTTTGACACTCGCGCTGCCGCTCCTACGCTTAGCTCTGCTACAAGCTCTATACATTTCTTCCCTGATAGCGATTTGTTCAAGTACATTCGTGTTTTTGTCACGGTTACAGGAACAGGAACGTATAAGGCATTGTTTACTCATGGCGGATAAATAATAAGGAAATAATATGTCTATCAGCCCGAAGTTTCCATCAGAAGACGAATTGATGATGATGAGCAGAAAATTGCTCGGTGGTCTGCTTATTCAGACACCTGAGGAAGAAGCTCTTGTACAGAAGGTAGTAGACGCTAAATTTTCTAAGGCTCCGATATCGCTTGTAGAGGTAGACTATAAAGATATCAAAGGGTCTTATATTGAAACGCCGGAACAGGAGGCTGAACTTCAGATAGAGCTTGATTCTCGAAGAGAAGGTGCGGCAATATCGAACGGACTGTACACGAAAGAAGAAATAATTGATTCTAAAATATCGAAGATGGAGGCATTGAAGGAAGAAGTAGAGTCTGCAATCAATGAAATGACTCCTGAAGAGGAAAAAGTCTCCACTGAAAATTTCTTCTCTGATGCTCCTGCAGAGGAGGAGAAGAAAGAAGACATCGAAGAAACAAAGCAAGAAGAGGTTGTCGAAGAAGTGAAGGATGACGGAATTAAATGCGAATTGTGCGGAAGCAGAGGATTCAGACACAAGAAGGACTGCCCGACGCTCGCCTAGTATATGGCAAACAAGATACGACCGACAATCAAGCTACGGTACGGTACTGTAAACGAACCAATCCGTATACCGATTCAGGTACTCATTCAAGACGCTCAGAAGACGTTCTTGACAAATGACTTCGCGTCAGGAGTTTCTTCGTTGACAGTACAGAATATATATGGCATTGCTGTCAACAAGATTCTTTTCGTCGGAAAGCCAGGCGTTGACAATAGCGAAATCATAAAGACGCATGCGGCAACCGCACCGACAGGAAGTACGGTGACTCTCGCGTCTGCTACGACACAGGCGCACACCAATTCCGATTATGTGTATGTCATACCGTTCGACCAGGTTGAACTGTCATACGCCACGTCTCTTACAGGAGCGAAGAGCGTACTGACGACAATGAAGCTTGACGTTGATACCGAGACGAAATACAACGACACAACGGTAACGGTCGGGTACTATTTCGCAAGATTCAAGAACTCGATAACGAATACGTACTCTGACTATTCAGACGGTGTTCCGATCGGTTCATACGCTCTCAACACGGCGAGATACATAATCGATTCCGCTCTTGGTGAAATAAATAAGCCTACATCGGAGGTGTTTTCAGACGAGTTCGCGTTTCAGCAGATAAACAACTGCCAGATGGAGGTGGTCAGGGAATTGAAGCGATGGAGCTGGATGCAGGTTTTCGGAGCGACAACACAGTCAAGTATCGGAAACTGGAGGATTCAACTTCCTTCCGATATTGACGACTCACACACGAACAAGGCTATTTGGAACTTTTCAATCGGAAATGACCCAGCAATGACGTGGGTTGATATGTCAGAGTGGAAAAACATAACCTATGACGTTGCGTTCAGTTATCTTACGACACCTCTCGGAATAGGCGATGGAACGATAACGCTTTCGTCAACGTCAGACTTTGAAGAGTCAGGAACGATACAGATAGCAGGAAATGAAATATCATATACGGCAAACAACCAATCGACCGGAGTGCTTACGCTCGCTTCGGTATCTACGCTTTCGTATCCTGCCAATACCGACGTGTTTCAGAACGCTTCACTCGGAACACCGCTATACTATACTATTTTTGCAGGGTATGTGTGGCACTATCCGCTCGTGGATTCTCTTCATGACCAGATGGACTATAAGATGGACTACTATTCCACTCTTTCATCGATAACGAAGGACACTGATACGATATCAGTTCCTGATGCGGTTCTCGTGAAAGACTATCTCATTTCAAAGTTCATCAAGCGGATGGACACTGGAAAAGACAGCAGCGCTTCCGTATCGGCATTCCAGAATTACGCGTATAGGCTCAAGAAACTGAAACAGACG
>Ga0172373_10001331_pt1 | contig 40226 bp, 35 predicted proteins | sample Lak10m_2_FD_114546 | JGI IMG/M metagenome (GOLD analysis project Ga0172373, IMG submission 114546) | Freshwater microbial communities from Kabuno Bay, South-Kivu, Congo - kab_092012_10m | ecosystem: Environmental > Aquatic > Freshwater > Lake | place: Democratic Republic of the Congo... | reverse complement strand
GGCGGGGGCGGGACGGTGGGCTGCGCTTTACCGGGGGTGGGGGGCGGCAGCGGCATCTGCGCGGCGCGTTCCGAATCCACCCACTGCCGCACGGTTGCGTTTTGCGGGTCTGCGGCTAAAGCCTCGTCCCAGCAGCGCCGCTGTTCCGCCGGATCAGCCGTTGCCCGCGCCAGCCACAGATAGGCCACCGCCCGCAGTGCGCCGGGAAGCTGCGGGTCTTTGAGCGCGATTCGCAACATCCGTGCGCCCTCGGTTGTAGCGCCTTTTTGGATGGCACCGATCCCCTGTTCCACCAGTTTTTGGTTCATTATTCACCCTTTAGTCTCGCGCCCTCATTATCCGGCTGAATCTACACTTGCGCTACTTTTGAAGGCCACATCAAAAAACGTGAGATTCTCAAGGTTCTGGAACGAAGATTAAGCTATACTATAGGCCATAGGACACCTTCTCGGTACACGATTCTGAACCTTGAGTTGTCCGAATGAAAAAAGCAGTTTAGAATGAACGCATTGCTGGTTTGACGTGAATTTAGGCGCTGGCTATAATGCCGATCAAAAGGGTGTGCCACCTGCGCTCACCAAATCGTGTGAGCGCACGCAACAGAAGTAGGGGGCGTGGATGCCGCTAAAGGGTGAACTTCGAGATTTTAGTACCACCCAGTTGTTGAATCTCATCAATCTGGCTGGCAAAACAGGCACGCTCACGATTTTCCAGGCCGCCAGACCCGGTGTAATGGAAGAAGTGAACGGCAAAAAACGCGAAAAGATTGATGTCGGCCCTGAACGGGCGCGGGTGTCTTTCAAAGGCGGCAAGTTGATCTATGCCAGCATGGAAGGCCGCGAAGGGGGGCTTGTCTCGATCTTGAATAAGGCGGGCAAGCTGACCGACGACCAAGCCCGCATCATCCGTGAACGCGCCAAAAATACAGCCGACAAGGCGCTGGCGTTGCTTCTCATCAATGCCAACTACGTCAGCCAGAATGATGTGGTCAGCAGCATTCAGCAGCACGTTCTGGATGTGGTGTACAGCCTGATGAGCTGGAGGGAAGAACCCTTCCGCTTCGATGATGAAGTGCTGCCCGATAAAGACAAAATCGTGGTGCCGATTGACCTTGAAAATGTCATCATCGAAGGGGTGAAACGGCTCAAAGAGATCGAGGAACTTAGCCAGCACCTGCCCAATCTGGACATGGCGCTCAAGTTCCCGGATAACCCCAAAGAGAAGTTCAAAGGCATTCACCTGAGCGTCGAAGAATGGCGCGTGGTATCCTTTGTGAACCCCAAGAACTCGATCCGGCAAATCGCCAAAGCCAACAATATGTCGGAAATGGAGATTCGCCGCATCATTTACGGGTTGGAGCAGGCGGGGCTGGTGGAACTCATCAAGCCGCCCGGCATGGAGCAAGCCGCCGCCCAAACGCGCACCCGTCCGCGCCCGCAGCAAAAGCCGCAGGTGCAAAAGATCGTCGTCAGCCGCCTTATCGACAAAATCCGGTCTATCTAACCGTGAACAAACTGGAAGAGTGAGCGACCTATGCAAACCGTAAAGATGGTCATCACAGGCCCCTTCAGCGCCGGCAAAACGGAATTCATCCGTTCCATCAGCGAAATCGAAGTGGTCTCCACCGAGCGCGAAATTACCACCCCTGCTGAAAAGAAGCAGAAAGATGCCACGACAGTCGCTATGGACTTCGGGCGTATCACGGTGGATGACGATTTGGTGCTGTATCTGTTCGGTACGCCCGGACAGCGCCGTTTCGACTTCATGTGGGAAATCCTCGCTGAAGGTATGTTAGGTTTCGTCGTCATGGTGGATAGCTCGAAGCCGGAAACCTTCCGCGAGGCCAAGAGCATCCTCGAAACCTTCCGCGCCTATGCGCCCACCCCGTATGTGGTGGCCGCCAACAAGCAGGATCACCCGGATGCGTGGGCCGCCGATGACCTGCGGATCGCGCTGCGCATCGAGGAAGGCGTGAAACTGCTGCCCTGCGTGGCGAAAAACAAGGAAAGTGTGAAGAACGTGCTGCTGGAACTGCTGTACTCGATCCTTGAAGAGATGGATGCGCAGGTCTAAGTTTCTGGCAGTCTCATTGATGAAAGCGTAAAATCCGTGCCGCTGCTCGTCACCGAACAGGGTGTTGTCCATTATGAAACGTATGGTCGGGGACGCCCCGTGCTGCTGCTGCACGGTTGGTTAGGCTCGTGGGCGCTCTGGCGAAGCACGATTGAGGAATTGGGCAAAGAGTTCCGCACCTACGCGCTGGACTTCTGGGGTTTTGGCGAGGCCGGTGAGCAGGGGCAGGATTTCTCGGTCAACAACTTTGTCTCGCTGGTCAATATGTTCATGGATCGGCTAGGCATCGTCAAAGCGCCGCTGGTCGGTCATTCGATGGGCGGCACCGTTTCACTGACGGCGGCTACCAAATACCCCGATAAAGTGGTTAAGGTCATCGTCATCGGCTCTCCCATCGTCGGCTCGTCACTCAGCCCACTGCTGAAAGTCGCCGGGTATCGCGGTTGGATGGGAATGGCTGAAAGTTCCCCCTTCCTGTTCAACACCTTCATGAGTGGCCTCAAACTGTCGTTGCGCGGGTATTCGTACCTGCTGGCGAAAGACGGACAAGCATTGGGGCAGATGTTCTCCAGCGATCTTTCCAAGCTGACGGTGGGACCGTTCTTCGAGAGCATCACCACGCTGCGCCAGACCGATTTACGCCCGATTATGGATCAGGTCAAAGTGCCGGTCATGGGCATTTACGGCAAGAAAGACCTGATTGTAGACCCCCGCCAGAACGAAGTGCTGAAGCAGTACGCTCCGCACAGCAAAATCGCCTACTTTACCGAGTCCGGTCACTTCCCCATGATGGACGAACCCGAACGCTTCTATAAAGAAGTCCGCGAATTCCTGTACAACGGCTAGTCACAACCCGGTCTTTCGCCCGAAACGCTTATCCTTATCCCTCGCGCAGCGCGTCGGCGATGGTTTGCGCGTTCACCCGCAGGTAATCCAGATAGGTTGGCGCGAGGCCGTCCGGCGCGGTGAGCGATTCGCTCAGGGTGGTCACGACGTTCACGCCCGCATCCTGTGCCAGCATGTCAATCACCTGTGTGGAGGCGCTGGCCTCCGCGAAAATCACGCTTACGCCCAGTGTGCGGATATGGTCAATGAGTCCGGCGACCATTTGCGGATCGTTTTCGCCGCCGGTGGTTCCGCCGGGGATGACCACGCCGGCTACCTCGAAATCAAACGCACGGGCGAAATAGCTCATAAACTCGTGATTCGTGACCAACCGCCGACGTTCGGCAGGAACGACGGACAGCGTTTCGGTCATCCCGTCGAATGCGTCTTGCAGCACGGCTTGATAGGCCGCTGCGTTCGCCGTGTAAGTGTCGGCATTCGCCGGATCAATCGCCGTTAGTGCCGCCGCAATCGTATCCGCCCACAGCATCACGTTGCGCGGGTCTGTCCATGTGTGCGGGTCGCAACTACCGTGTTCATGATCGTCCGCCGCTGGCACGGCCTCGCACACGCCGGCCTCGCCTAACACGCCCAGCGGTTCATCCGCATGAGGATCATCGGCCTGTCCGTCGCTGAAGGCGTACATTTCCACGCCTGTATTCACGATGACCAGCGGCACACTAGCTGCATTTTCCATCAGGCCGCCGAGGAACGCCTCGTAATCCGCACCCACCGCCAGCACCAGTTGCGCATCCGCCACGCCCTGTACATCCTGCGGCGCAGGTTCAAAAGCGTGCGCGTCGGAATCAACCGGGACAAGCGCCGTCACCGTCACAAGATCGCCGCCAATTTGCCGCGCCACATCGGCTACAATCGTCGTGGTTGCTACCACGCGCAGCGGTGCGTCTTGCGCGGCGGCTGTGCCTACCGCAAGGACGCTCAATGCGAGTACAATACCCTTCAGAAACCACTTCATACACAACCCTGTTGATACTATATCTCAATTGGTATGTGATACGGTATCTCAATTGGGCTTCTGTGTCAAGGACGAGGACGACCGAGCATGAGCGATGATCTGACCCCCCGCGCCCGTCGGCTGCGGGATGCGGGACACAAGCTGACCCACGCCCGACTGACGGTGCTGGCGGCGCTGGAGGACAGCGGCGGCCATATCACCTCGTCGGAAGTGCTGGAACGTGTGAACCTTGTGGATCACACCATCGGGCGTGCCAGCGTGTTCCGCACGCTCGACTTGCTGACCAGCCTCTCCATCATTCGCCCCACCTATCTGCACAGCAGCATGACCCCGACTTACGTCTTGCTGCCCGATGGTCATCATCACCATTTCATCTGTACGCGCTGCAATCGTGTGATCGAGTTCGACGACTGCGGGCTGGCACAAATTGAAACCGATCTGGAAGCCCGCCTGCACGTCAAACTCACCGGACATCTGCTCGAATTTTACGGGCTGTGTGAACGCTGTGCGGCAGAATCAACCTTTACCCCTTCAACAACGGAATCTGCATCCTGATGCACATCGCTTTTAACGGCTGGTTCTGGGATCAACCGCACACGGGCAGCGGCCAATATCTGCGCCGCCTGCTACATGCGCTGCGCCGCCTCGTACCGGAGGCACGCCTGACGCTCATCCTCCCTTCGCGCACGATTGCCCCCGATGATTTGCCGCCGAACGTGGAGGCCATTCCTGCACGGGGCGGCGGGAACGGCAATTGGGGCAAGGTGTGGTTCGAGCAGCGCATTTTCCCGCAGATGGTGGCGCATGTGGGCGCGGACATCGCCCATGTGCCGTACTGGGGGCCGCCGCTGTCGTCGCCTGCGCCGCTAGTGATCAGCATCCTCGATGTGATTCCGTTGGCGATACCGGATTATGCACGGGGGATGCGGGCGCGGCTGTATACCTCGCTGGTTTCGGCGGCGGCGCGGGGGTCGGCGCACACGCTCACCCTGAGCCAAGCCGCCAAAGCCGACATTGTGAAGCACCTCGGCCTGCCGCCGGACAGCATCACGCCGACCTATCTGGCGGCGGATGAAGTCTTTCACCCGCGTCTGGGCGCGGAACGGGATGCGGCAGTACGCGCCAAGTACAACCTGCCCGACCAGTTTGTGCTGTATCTGGGCGGGTTCGATGTGCGCAAGCAGGTGAACGATTTGCTGCTGGCCTATACCTACGTGGGGCAGGCCGAAGGCGAGAATATCCCGCTGGTGCTGGCTGGCAAGCCGCCGGCATGGGGCAGCGGCGTGTTCCCCGACCTGCCGGCTTACGCGGCTGAACTGAAAATCACCGATTACGTGCGCTGGATCGGCTTTGTGGATGAGGCCGATAAGCCGTCGCTGTACCGCATGGCGAGTGTGTTCGCGTTCCCTAGCATCGCGGAAGGCTTCGGCCTGCCGGTGTTGGAGGCGATGGCCTGCGGCACGCCCGTCGTGGCCTATGACGTGTCCTCAATTCCCGAAGTGACCGGGGAAGCGGCCTATCTGGTGCGGGCGGGGGATGCACGGGCGATGGCCGGGGCGATCATCGCGCTGCTCTTGCAGCAGCCGTTGCGCGACTCGCTGGTGAATCAGGGGTTGGCGCAGGCGACCCGTTTTAGCTGGCGCAAAACCGCGAAGGAAACACTGGCGGTCTACGAGCGCGTGCTGAAAATGTCACCTGCACCCTAGACTTCCGGCTAGGTGTGGTAAGAGCCGGAACGCCATGCTCATCTAGTCCACACAGGCAAATAGGCTGCTTACACCCCTGTATCAGCCAGATTCACGGCTATTTCTAACCTTTTCCTACGCTGCGCTTATAGGAGTGACGGGCAGGGCATGTTATAATCACTTGGACGTGTTAAAAATCATCCAGACATTCGTGAGTCAACAGTAGGTGGCCGGATGGTCACAAGCTGCGGAGGTAGTAACCGTGCCGAATAACAAGATGGAACGTTTTACTCAGCGGGCGCGGCGGGTTCTGAGCCTTGCACAGGAGGAGGCCGAGCGCCTTCGCCATAATTACATCGGGACGGAACACCTGCTGCTGGGGCTGATGCGCGAAGAAGGCGGCGTCGCCGGTCGCGTCCTGCGTGATCTGGGACTGGAACAGCGCCGCGTGGAAGAACTGGTGGAAGAACTCACCCGTGCCACGCCCCGCACGCCCAGTACCCAGCTTGACCTGTCGCCGGGAACCAAGCGCGTGCTGGAACTGGCGGTGGATGAAGCCCGTCGCATGGGGCATCACTATATCGGCACTGAACACTTGCTGTTGGGACTGGTTCGCCAGTCGGACGGCGTGGCGATTGAGGTGCTGAAGCGGTTGGGGATTAGCCCGGAAGAAGTGCGCCGTCAGACGCGCCGTGTGCTGCAAGAAAGCCCCGTGCAGACGCAGCAACCCGCCGAACCGGAGCGCCGTGCCACCCCCCGTCAGAAAGACAACAAAACCCCGCTGGTTGACCAACTGGCAACTGACCTGACCGAACTCGCCCGTGAAGGCAAACTCGATCCGGTGGTGGGACGTGAAACCGAAATCGAGCGCGTGATTCAGGTACTCAGCCGTCGCCGCAAGAACAATCCGGCGCTGATCGGTGAACCGGGCGTGGGCAAGACCGCCATCGTGGAAGGTCTGGCGCAGCGCATTGTCAACGGCGAAACGCCCAAGCCGCTGCTGGGCAAGCGCGTGCTGCAACTGGATGTGGGTTCGCTGGTGGCCGGCACGATGTATCGCGGTCAGTTTGAAGAACGCCTGAAGCGCGTGATCGAAGAACTGAAGTCCAGCGACAGCATTCTGTTCATTGACGAAGTACACATGCTGGTCGGCGCAGGCAGCGCGGGCAGCAGCGTGGACGCCGCCAACATCCTCAAGCCGGCGCTCTCTCGCGGCGAACTTCAGTGCATCGGCGCGACCACGCTGGACGAGTACCGCAAGCACATCGAAAGCGACGCCGCCCTCGAACGCCGCTTCCAGCAAATTCTGGTGGATGAACCCACCATCGAAGAAACCATCGAAATCCTTCAGGGGATTAAAGTCCCGTATCAGGATCATCACAACGTCGAAATTACCGACGACGCGATTGACGCTGCCGCCAATCTCTCCGCCCGTTACGTGCCGGATCGCTTCCTGCCGGACAAGGCGATTGACCTGATTGACGAAGGCGCGGCGCGGTTGCGCATGTACAAAAGCCCGGAAGCTGCGCAGGTTCGCAAGGCTGAAATGGAACTGGCGCAGGTGGATGAAGACCTCGAAATGCTGCTGAACGAAGAACCCAACAGCGACGAGGTGAATCAGCTGAAAACTCAGCGCGAGAGCTTGCAGGCCACGCTGGACGATTTCAAAGTCAACTGGAACCGCGAAACCAACCAGCCGCGCCTGAGCGAAGAAGACATCGCCGAAGTCGTCTCGATGTGGACGGGCATTCCCATCCGCCGCATCGCTGGCGAAGAAGGCGAACGCCTGATGCAGATGGAAGGGGCGCTGCACAAGCGCATCATTGGTCAGAACGAGGCCATCCAAGCCATCAGCAAGGCCGTTCGCCGCGCCCGCGCTGGCCTGAAAGACCCGCGCCGCCCGATTGGTTCGTTCATGTTCCTCGGCCCGACGGGCGTGGGCAAGTCCGAACTGACGAAGGCGCTGGCGGAATTCATGTTCGGCAGCGAGGACGCGCTGGTGCAGTTGGACATGAGCGAATTCATGGAACGGCACAGCGTCGCCCGTCTGGTGGGCGCGCCTCCCGGCTACGTGGGCTATGAGGATGCCGGTCAACTGACCGAATCGATCCGCCGCCGCCCGTACAGCATCGTAGTGTTTGATGAGATCGAAAAAGCGCACCCCGAAGCGTTCAATATGCTGCTTCAGGTGATGGAAGAAGGCCAGTTGACCGATGCGCGTGGGCGCACCGTCAGCTTCCAGAACGCCATCATCATCATGACCAGCAACGTCGGCGCGGATTTGATTAAGCGCAACGCTGCGCTGGGCTTCGATACGCCCCGCGATGACGCGAAGGAAGAACAGTTCCAGTACGACGAGATGCGCAAGAACGTGACCGAACAACTGCGCCGCGCATTCCGTCCCGAATTCCTGAACCGTGTGGACGCGACCATCGTGTTCCGCGCCCTCACCCGCAACGAGATCAAGCAGATCGTGGACTTGGAACTGAAGAAGGTCGGTGAACGGCTGATCGAACATGCCATCACCCTCGATGTGACCGACGGTGCCCGTGACTGGATGGCGATGAAGGGGTACGACCCCGAATTCGGGGCGCGCCCGCTGCGCCGCCTGATCCAGAACGAAGTCGAGGACTCGCTCTCGGACGGCATTCTCTCCGGGCAGTTCAAACTGGCGAGCGAAGTCCGCGTGACGGTGGGTGACGATGGCGAACTGCTGCTGGAAGCCGTCGAAGAAGGCGAACCCGAAGCGCAGTAAACATTGTCCGTGCCGCGAAAAAGTTCATCTGACAACACCCCCGATAGGTTCGTCCTTGAGGGGGTGTTGTTTTTTTTACCTCACCCCGCTGCGCTACGCTTAGCTTCCCTTCTCGATAGCTATGGCTGAGGGGATAAGAGGGGTGAGGTTTGGGATAAGGGGAGGGAACGGACAATGAAACACACTGTTTTCCGGCTGTTGATCGGGCTACTGCTCATGTTGTTGGGAGTCGGCGGGGCGGCGGCGCAGAGCAGCTATGACAAGTTCGCGCTGTGGGATAGCGGGCAGACCACGCTGCGCGGCGCGAACATCTTCCAACGCTTTGTCTCGCCCAACGATGGGGCGGACTTTCTGGGGGGCGGGCATATCGGCCCGCCGTATACGCAGGCCGATTTCGACCAGTTAGCGAGTTTGGGCGCGAACATGGTCGTCCTTTCCACGCCGGGGCTGTACACCATATCGCCGCCCTATGTGCTGGACACGCAGGCACAGGACAACCTCGATGACCTGCTGACGAAGGCCGAAAACGCCAATCTGTTCGCCGTCATCAGCTTCCGCACCGGGCCGGGGCGCAGCGATTACACCTTCTACCGCGACGGGGCGGGTGTGTGGTATCCCGCCGACTACCTGATCGAAACCGTGTGGACGAGTCAGGCCGCGCAGGATGCGTGGGTGGCGATGTGGCACTACACCGCACAGCGTTATCGCACCCATCACGCGGTCATCGGCTATGATCTGATGGTAGAACCCAATTCGATTGTTTTGCTCAACCAGTACGATCCACAGCAGTTCTTCGCGGACTACGGTGGCACGCTCTACGACTGGAATCAACTGGAACCGCGCCTGATTGCGACCATCCGGCAGGTGGATACCGACACACCGCTGCTGCTCTCCAGCAACGGTTGGAACGGGATGCTGTGGCAGGCCTACCACTACATCAGCGCCGACCCGCGTGTGGTCTATACCGTCCACAACTACGACCCGTTTGTGTATAGCAATCAGGACTCCGGCGCGAACATCACCTATCCGGGGACGTTCGATGGCAACTATGACAATGTGCCGGATACCATCAACAAGGCGTGGCTGGAGGCCAACTACGTCAACACGGTAGACGTATTTCGCGCCGCGCACAACAACCCGCCGATGGCAGTGCTGGAGCTGGGCGTGGCGCGTTTTGCCCCCGGCGCGGCGACCTATATCAGCGATCATATCAGCGTGGTCGAGTCACGCGGGCTGCATCATGCGCTGTGGATGTATCACGGCGGCTGGGTGCCGTTCCGCACCTACGACAACACCTTCGACTTCCTGATGGGTTCTGACCCCAATCAAAACCCCATCGGGGACGTGCTGAACAACCCGCTGCTGCTGGCGATTCAGCAAAAATGGGCGCAGAACACCGTGCATCTCGCGGATTTCCCACTGGTGAACCTCACCCAGTCGCCGCGCCGGAATGCCGTCACGGGTACGCCCGTCACGCTGACGTGGAGCCACATTTCCGGTGCGCTCGGCTACCGGGTGCAGGTGGCGGACTCGGCCTCATTCGCGCACCTGATCGTGGATGACAACACGCTGCCGCCGGACGCGCTCTCCACCGATGTGACGCTCCCGGCTGCCGGAACGTACTACTGGCGGGTGAGCGCCCGCACTGGCAGCGCCACATGGGGCAACTGGAGCGCGGTGGACACCTTCACGCTGCTCCCCTCCTGACCTGTAAAGATGAGCGCGTCAAAAGAGAATTCTGAGAGAATCTTCGCAAGATCAGGATTTGCTATATAATCTCGCACATAATCTACTAAAATCTACCAAAAGGCCAAGATGAGCGAGATTCAAGAACCCAACCTGTCTGTCAAGCGCAACCTCAAGATCGGTTTCTTTCATCTGGGGTCGGGCATGGCGGATGTGGTCGCCACCGGCATCTGGAACCGCATCATGATTAGCGATCTGGGCTATGCGGCGACTCCGGTGGGGCTGCTGGTCAGCCTGCGTTACTTTCTCGCGCCTCTCAGCGTGTGGGCGGGGCGCATGTCCGACCAGCATGTCATTTTCGGCTACCGTCGCCTGTTCTGGATATGGTTGGGACGGCTGATGATGGCGGCCAGCATTGGCATTCTGGGCATCAGCACCGCTGCGCTGACGGCGGGCGGCGGCGCGGCAGGTATGACCGGGCAAGACGCCGGCCTGTGGACGGTGATCGTGCTTTCGATGCTGCTGTTCAGCATGGGCAACGCTTTCTCCGGCAGCACGTTCCTTGCGCTGGTCTATGACCGTTCCAGCGCGGCACAACGCGGGCGGGCTGTGGGCATCGTGTGGACGTTCCTGCTGGTGGGCTTTGCGGTGGGCGGGGTGCTGTTTGGCATCATGCTGCCCTCGCAGAAAGAAGGGCAAACCGGCCTGAGCTTCACCCCCGAACTGTTGCAAAACGTGTTCGTGCTGGGCGGGCTGATCCTCGGTGTGCTGTGGTTCGCCTCGCTGCTAGGCGAAGAACGGCGGGCGCGTGCCGGGGACACGGTACACAGCCAGTCCGAATACAGCACTTCGATCCGCGCCGATCTGAAACTGGCGATGAGCCAGCGCCGGATGCGCTTCTTTTTCTGGTATCTGGCGCTCTCGATGTTCTTCGCCTTCTCGCAGGACTTAATCCTCGAACCGTTCGGCGGGCAGGTGTTCGGCATGGATGCTCGCATCACCACCCGCTTCACTACCTACTGGGCTTCCACCGCCATCCTCGGCACGGTGGTGTTCCTGTTCGTGTCGCGGCGCTACAAATCGTGGACGAATACCCGCATGTCGCTGGTGGGCGCGGGGCTGCTGCTGGTCACGTTCGCCGTGTTCGCAGTCGCTGCTTTCGCGCAGATTCGCCCGCTGGTCACGCCGGGGTTGATCCTTCTCGGTCTAGGGTTGGGCATCTGGAACGTGGGGACATTGGGGCTGATGATGGAGATGAGTCCCTTCGGGCGGGCAGGCACTTTCCTCGGCTTCTGGACGCTGGTGGTGACGCTGGCGCGGGGGATGGGCGTGGCGGGCGGCGGCATCCTGCGCGACCTCGGCCTCGCGGTCAGCGGCAGTCTGCCCGTCGCCTATGGCGTGGTGTTCGCGCTGGGCGTGGTCGGGCTAGGCGTGTCCCTGTGGGCGCTGCGGCAGGTCAAAGTAGAAGCGATCAGTGCCGAACAGTCCGCCAGCGCCGAAGCGGTGCTGGCCGCCGCACTGGATTAATTTCCGACAGGCGGGCGCGGCGGCCTACAACGGCTGTACGCGCCCGTCGTCCGTCAGTTGGTTCACGCGCAACTCGGCCTCGTCCAGCAGCGTTTGACAGCGTTCCGCCAGCAACCGCCCGCGCTCGAATACCGCTACCGACTCCGCCAGCGGCAGCGCGCCGGATTCCAGTTTGGCGATCAAATCTTCCAGCTCGGCATAGGCCGCCTCAAAAGAGAGTTCGTTTATAGCGTTCATGGCTGTCCTTATCCTCCACACGCGCTTTCAGTTCCCCATCATGGAACTGGATGCTGATTCCGGTTCCGGGCATCACGCCCTTGCTGCTTTCCATTTGTGCGCCGTCCTCGCTGCGGCTGACGATGGCATAGCCGCGCTTCAGGATGGCACGCGGGTCGGCGTTGTGGAGCGCAGAGCGCCGCGTCGCCACCCGTTCGCGCAATAGACCCAACCGCCCGGCCTGTCCCGTGCTCAAACGCTGCGCCCGATCATCCACCTGCTGCCGCAAACCGCGAATCCGTACTGCGGGCGAGAGATGCCCCATCATGCGCCTCGCGCTGTTCAGGTCGGCGGCGGCGCTGCTGAGGGTGTCGTCTATGTGCGTGAACAGCGCGTCGTTCAGGTCGCGCACGGCTGCACGCAGGTCGGCGCGATCCGGTGTGGCGAGTTCCGCCGCTGCCGAGGGCGTGGGGGCACGCAGGTCGGCGGCAAAATCGGCAATCGTGGTATCGGTTTCGTGTCCCACGCCGCAAATCACGGGCGTGCGGCTGGCGGCGATGGCGCGGGCGACGCCTTCATCATTGAACGCCCACAAATCTTCGATGCTGCCGCCGCCGCGCACCACCAGAATGACATCACAACCGCCGTGCTGGTTCAGCCGTTCTAGCGCCTTCACAATCTTGGGCGGGGCTTCTGCGCCCTGCACCAGCGTGGCGCTGAGCAGCACTTCCGCCAGCGGGAAACGGCGGCGCAGCACGTTCTGAATGTCCTGAAAGGCGGCGGCTTCGGCAGACGTGACCACACCAATCCGGCGCGGGAAGGCCGGAATCGGGCGCTTGCGGTCAGAGTCAAACAGCCCTTCCGCCAGCAAACGCGCTTTCAGCCGTTCAAATTCGGCGTACAGATTGCCCACGCCGGACTGCCGCACGCTGTCCGCGTACAACTGGTAGATGCCCTGCGTTTCATATACGCCCACATAGCCATGCGCCAGCACCTTGTCGCCATCGTTGGGCTTAAAGCTCTGCCGGTCGGTATAGGAGCGCCACATCACGCTTTTCAACTGCGAGTCGCCATCTTTGAGCGTGAAATACCAGTGACCGGAGGCGGCGCGTTTCATGTTGGAAACTTCGCCTTCCACCCACACATCTTGTAGCGCCTCGTTAGACGCGAACCATTCCCCGATGTACGTGTTGAGTTGTTTGACCGAATAAGCGTCCGCCACGAGATTCCCTTTGGCTAGGATGCGTCGGATATTATACAATGGGCGCGTTTGTTCGACACGACATCAGGAGCAACGCGGCTATGCCTAATTTGAACGCTGAACAGCGCCAAAAGCTATTGAACGAGCTGAGTGGGATGAACTTCAACAAAGCGAAGGCCAAACTGCGCAGCCTCGATCAGAAGAACCGGTTGGTTTTCTTCCGCAACGCGCAGGGCGTGGGCCGCTGGATGACGCGCTACGACCTGCCCACGCTGGGAACCCGCGTCACGCTGGTGGAAACCCATCAGGACACCGCCAACAAGGGCAAACTGCGTTCGGAATTTGAACTGAGCGAAATCTCGGTGGAACCGCTGCCGGGTAACGTCAGCTAAGAACAGGTGTATTTGGAAATAGGGGCAACCATTCAAAAGCCCTCACCCCCGTCCCCTCTCTCCCAACCGCTGAGTACAGCTAGGCGAGGGGAGAAATGGCGCGAACTGTGTCCGGTTGCCTTACGCTCTTCGCTATGACGTGCAGCGAAAGGGCAGGGGATGAGGATTATTGCCCCCAAATCCGAATACCTCCCTACCCACGCATCCGGCTGCACCCTGAACAAGAAGGAGTTTGACTGATGCTGCGTACTCTCCCCCGTACCCGCGACTTCAGCCTGTCCGCACGGTTGGTCGCCATCGCTGCTTGCACGCTGCTGACGATCCTCTCGTCGCGGGTGACAATTGACATTGGCGTGATTCCGTTCACGCTGCAACCGCTGGCGGTTCTGCTCAGCGGCATGATCCTCGGTGGGCGGGATGGCTTCTTCAGCCAACTGGCCTACCTCGGCCTGATCGCGCTCGGCCTGCCGTTCGATGCGCGTGGGCTGGGGACGGCGGCGCTGCTCGGCCCCACCGCTGGTTATCTGGTGGGTTTCGTGCTGGCGGCGGGCGTGGCCGGCTTCCTTGTGGAGCGCGGCTCGACACGCGGCTGGCAGCGGTGGGCGGCTGGCCTCGTGGGGATCGCCATCCTCTACGCCTGCGGCCTCGCGCTGCTGATGGCGCGTGCCAATCTGGATTTGAGCGTGGCATGGGCGGCGGGCGCGGCTCCCTTCCTACTGCCGGATATGGCGAAGGCGCTGATCGCGGCCTCATTGACCGAAGCCGGACGTAAGTTCTTACGAGGTTAACCTGATGAATGATGCGGTCACTGTCACCTTTGTTCCGCAGCAGATCGTCACATGGCTGATTATCGGCCTGTTGGCGGGTTTCATGGCGAGTTTGCTGGTGCGCGGGCGCGGCATGAGCATCACGGGCAGTATTATCGTGGGGCTGGTGGGTGCGCTGTTGGGCGGCCTGCTGTTCGGCGTGCTGCGCTGGCCGGTTTCGCCCGCGTTGGAAGAAGGCATCACCCTGCGCTACATTGACATCATTGTGTCGTTCGTGGGGGCGGTGCTGGTGCTGTTCATCGTCACCGGAATCCGCCGCCGCTGATACGACCTTCCCTCAGCACCAAGAAACCTTACCCCCAACCCGCTTGCCTGTTACTACGGGGGCAGAGGGGTGAGGTTCTTGGGATGAGGGTTCAAACGCCGTAAAATCCGGCGCGTGAATCGCACACCGAAAGACCAACCCACCATGACCCCCCGTGAAACCCTGACAACCCTGCTGCATGATCTGGTCGCTATCAACTCGATCAACCCCGATCTCGTCCCCGGCGCGGCGGGTGAAGCCGAAGTCGCGGCCTATATCGCTAACTGGCTGAAGCAGGCCGGCTGCGAAGTGCATCTACAGGAAGTCCGTCCGGAGCGGCCTAATGTGATCGCCATCGTGCGCGGGACGGGCGGCGGCAAAACGCTGCTTCTGAACGGGCATATTGACACCGTAGGTGTGGCGGGTATGGCGCGGGAGGCCGCGTTACCCTCCACACGGGACGGGCGGCTGTACGGGCGCGGCGCGTATGATATGAAGGGTGGCGTGGCGGCCTGTATGCTGGCGATGGCGCAAGCCGCCCAGCACCCCCCGCGTGGCACGGTGATCTTTAGCGCCGTGATGGATGAGGAATACGCCGGACTGGGTACGCAGGCGGTAGTGGAGGCCTACCACGCGGACGGCGCGATTGTGGCGGAACCCACCGAATTGCAGTTGATCGTCGCTCACAAAGGTTTTGTGTGGCTGGAAGTCGAAACGATTGGCGTGGCGGCGCACGGTTCGCGCCCCGATCTGGGCGTGGATGCCATCGCCAAAATGGGCGGTGTCCTCAGCGGCTTAGAACAGCTTCAGCGGGAATTGCAGGCGCAACCGCCGCACCCCTATCTGAAAACGGGGTCTATCCACGCCTCGCTCATTCGCGGCGGGCAGGACATGGCGAGCTACCCTGACCGCTGCATCCTGTCCATCGAGCGCCGCACCATCCCCGGCGAAACACCGGAACAGGTCGAGGCGCAGCTACAGGCCATTCTCAACCGCTGTTCACAGGCGGATGCGGGGTTCAACGCGGTCATCCGGCGCGGGCTGGATCGCACGCCGCTGGAAACGCCCCTCGACTCCGACATTGTGCAACTCACCGAACGCATCGCGCAAACCGTGCTGGAGCGCCCAGCCGAAATAGCAGGCGTGGCCTACTGGACAGATGCCGCGACACTGTGGGCGGCGGGCATTCCGGCGCTGCTGTTCGGGCCGGTGGGCAGCGGCGCACATGCGATGGAAGAATGGGTTGATCTGGACAGCGTGGAAGCCTGTTTCCGTGTGTACAGCGGGGTCATCAGCGCGTTCTGCGCCTAACAGTAGCGCACCCGGCAGTCGTGGTAGGACAGGCGGAATTTGCGGCGTGGGGGGGGCGCGTTCCGTTCCATCAGTTAAAGAGAAGGTGAGCATATTTCTGCCTTCAAATTCCCTTTGCGCGACAAAAGGATAACCATCTATTTCCCAACCTGAACAGGTGATGAGCATAGGTTGACGCTGTTTCGCTGGCGTGCATACAATCCCTGTATTCAAATCACCTATACCATTTCGAGGAGACGAGCGATGCGCGTCATCATCACAGGCGGAACCGGCTTAATCGGCAGGGCGCTGGCACATAGTCTTGCGCACGAGTATCATGAGGTTATCATTCTCAGCCGCAACCCGAATCGTACCAGCGGGCTGCCCGCTGCGGCGCGGGTGGTGACGTGGGATGCCCGCAGCGCGAAGGGCTGGGGCGAGCTGGCTGATGGCGCCGATGCGATCATCAATCTGGCAGGCGAGAGCATCGCCGGAGAAGGGTTTCCACCTTCGCGCTGGACAGCCGAGCGCAAGCGCAGCATCCTCGACAGCCGCGTGAACGCGGGCAAAGCGGTGCTGGAAGCCATCAAGAATGCCAGCAAAAAACCCGCCGTTCTCATCCAGTCCTCGGCTGTCGGCTACTATGGTACTTACGACGATGACCGCGATGTGACCGAAGACTCGCCTGCCGGGACGGATTTTCTCGGCGAAACCTGCAAAGCGTGGGAAGCCACCACTGCGGATGTGGAAAAAATGGGCGTGCGGCGCGTGGTGCTGCGTACCGGCGTGGTGTTGAGTACGAAAGGCGGCGCGCTGCCCATGCAGGCGCTTCCCTTCAAGCTGTTCGCGGGTGGGCCGTTGGGCAGCGGCAAGCAGCAAACGCCCTGGATACACATTGATGATGAAGTGGCGGTCATTCGCTTCTTGCTCGGCAACAGCGAGGCGCGGGGGGTGTTCAACCTCAGCGCCCCGCACCCGTTGAGCAACGCCGCATTTGGCAAGGTGCTCGGTAAAGCATTGGGGCGTCCGTCGTTCTTCCCCACGCCGGCTTTCGCCTTTCAACTGGCGTTCGGGGAACTGTCGCTGCTGCTGCTGAAGGGGCAAAAGGCCATCCCCAAACGGCTGACCGAACTGGGTTTCCAGTTCCAGTACCCCGAAGCGGAAGCTGCTTTGCGCGACCTGTTCCAGAACGGAAAATAGGCGCGTTGATCGGCTGAAACCGAATCGTTTTTCACTCAACAGGGCATGAGGAATCATGCTCTGTTTTGTATAACCCTATGCCGGTTGCGGCTATATCCGGGAGTTCCAGTGACCTCATCAGTAACACAACAGGGCGGGACTACTTTTGCGCGGCGCTTCATCATCGGCGATATTCACGGCTGCTGGCGAACGCTGCGCGCCCTGCTGGACAAAGCGGGCTTGAACGAGGCGGACGAAGTGATCTCGATTGGCGATATGGTGGATGGCGGGGGAAATTCGGCGGGCGTGCTGCGCTACTTTCGCCACACGCCTCACGTTCGCGCCATCATGGGCAACCATGAGCGCAAGCATGTGTGGAGCTATCGCGGTCAGGTGGCGGCTGGCGACGCACAGGTTGAAACCCGCGCCCAAATTGGCGAAGCGGATTATCCGGCGGCGCTGGCATGGATGGCGGCGCTACCGAACTACCTCGATCTGCCAGAGGCGCTACTGGTACACGGATTCTATTTGCCGGGGGTTCCGCTGACCGGACAGCCCCCGATGGTGCTGACCGGCACGCTGGAGGGCGAGGCGCTGGTGCGCGAACGTTGCGCGTGGCCGTGGTACGAACACTATGATGGCGAGAAACCGTTGATCGTCGGACACCGCGATTACACGGGGCAGCAGCAAGTTCTTAACTTCCGTGACCGCGTTTTTGGGTTAGACTCACGATGTGTCTATGGTGGAAATTTAAGCGGCTTGCTGCTGCCAGAGTTCCGTGTGGTACAGGTGCGCAGCTGCGAATGAGGACGGTATGAGCATCCGTTATTTGTATTTGGTGCGGCATGGGCAGTACGATCTGGAATCGCAGGCGGAACTGGGCGGGGGATTGACCGGAATCGGGCGGGAACAGGCGGAAGCAACGGCGGCGGCGTTGAGCGTGCTGCCCATCCGCACGGTGTACACCAGCCCTACGCAGCGCACGCGGGAAACGGCGGTCATTCTCTGTCACCGGCTGGCGAACGTGCAGCCGCAGATTGTGCCGGAACTGGTCGAGTTTATCCCCTCCGTTCCCGAACAGGACGCGCAATTCTTCGCCATTCATCGCCCCGCGCTGACGCAGGAACACATTCTGAACACGCGCATGGTGGCCGATTCAGCCTTCAACCGCCTATTTTGCCTGCCCGGTGCTGCCGATGACTTCCCGCATGAAGTGCTGGTGTGTCATGGCAACATCATCCGCTATTTTGTGTGTATGACGCTGGGTGTTCCGGTGGATACGTGGACGAGTATGGAAACCAATCAGTGCGGCATTACCCGCTGCGCGATTGAGCAGGATGGGCGAATGCGCTTGATTTCGATGAACGATACCGGACATTTGCCGCTGGCGCTGCGCCTGTTCAGTTAAGGCGTGTGTCCCGCCCCCACGCCAACCGTGTCAGGGCGTGGGGGCGGGAACTGACTGCTTATAGCAGGGCGATCGTTTCGATTTCGACCAGCACATCCATTGGCAGCTTGGCGACCTGCACCGTCGAACGGGCAGGCGGGTTGCTGGTGAAGAAGGTGGCGTATACCTCATTCATCGCCGCGAAGTCGTTCATGTCCTTCAGGAACACGGTCGTTTTCACGACTTGCTCCAGCGACGATCCCGACGCTTCCAGAATGGCCTTTACACTTTCCAGCACGCGCTGGGTTTGTTCGCGGATTCCCCCTTCAATCAGGTTCTTGGTGCCGGGGATGAGGGGAATCTGTCCGGCGGTGAACACCATGCCGTTCGCAATCACGGCCTGCGAATATGGGCCAACCGGTGCGGGGGCGTTGGCGGTGAGGGCGATTTGTTTGCTCATAAAAACTCACTCCTTGCGTGAAAAGCGGGGTTACGACGGACTTCATTCTACCCGCCGCACCGCCGCCTTGTCGAATGGGCTGGGTAGGGTCGCTACGCCGTCTCGGTGAGGGGGGCGATGGACTGTTCCCACATCCCCTCAAACACAAACTCGGTCAGCGCCTTGCGTGTGCGGGGCTGCATTTCGCGGTTGCGGAGTTCCTCTGGCAGCGCCGCCGGATCGCCCGCTGCGCCCACCGCCGCGACCACCAGCGGGTCATACCCCTCTGGCACCTGAAACTGTTCGCGGGCGCTCTGACGATTAAAGCCCCCCATCTGATGCACCACCAACCCTAATGCGCTGGCCTGTACGCTCAGATGCGCCATCGCCTGCCCCAGATCGTAGGACGCCCACAGGTTATCCACCCCCGGCGAACGTTCCCGGCGGGCGATTGCCAGAATGAGCAGCGGCGCGGCAGCCGCCCATACCGCGTTGGGGGGATTGAGGACGCTCACCATGCGTGCGTGTGCGCTGGCATCGTTTGCCCTCGCCACGATGAACGCCCACGGTTGCGCGTTCATACCGGAAGGCGCCCACCGCGCCGCCTCGAACAGGCTGAACAGTTCGTCATCCGTCACCGGACGGGCAGCGAACGCACGGGGACTCCAGCGCGCACGCAGGACATCATGAATCGGGTGGTCGTTAGCGGTTGGCTTTTCCATTAGTTCACTTCCTTTTGGGTAGCAATAAGTAGACTTCCCTTTGACCCTGCGGCATCGGGAATTCTTACTGATTCATGCTAGAACTTGTTATGCACTGTGTTCGCTTGAAATCCACCCTCACCCTAAATCCCTCTCCCTCAGGGCGAGGGACTTAAGAGTCGCGTAACCTTCTTGCACCCCTTCGCCCTGAGGGAGTAAGGGGACGGGGGATGAGGGTAAAAATACATAACACGCGCTAGAGCCACATGAAACTGACGGGTGATCGTTGTGGGGCGTTCAGGTGGTCGGCGGTTCGATCATATTTGGCGCGAAATCTGCCAGCAGTTCCGGCTGAATGCGCATCGGGCGGCTGCTTTTCAGGTCGAACCACACCCACAGCGTCCGCGCCTGCGCCACGATCACGCCATCCCGTGACCGCTGGATGGCGGTGTAGCGGTGGGCGGTGGTGCGGCTGTGTGGCGCGGCCCATGTGGTGAGTTGCAGATCATCATCCAGCATAGCAGGATGCTTGTACTCGATGTGATGTTCCCGCGCCATGACCGCGAAACCAGCGGCATCGCAGCGGGTTTGCGGCCAGCCGTAGTGCGCCGAGACTTGCAGCGCGGCATCTTCGATATAGTTCAGGTAAACCGCGTTGTTGACGTGTTTGGCGGTGTCAATATCGCGCCATTCCACGCGGCGGCGGGTGCTGTACACATTCGGCGGCGGGGCGGGCGGCGCAGGGAAACGCGGGCGGGCGGGCTGTTCCTCGGTCAAGCCACCGGGCGCGAAGGCTGCAATCATGTCCGGCGGGACGATGGTCGGGCGTTCGGTGGCGGCTTCGATATAAACCCAGTCGGTGCTGGCGCTGGCGACCAGATCAGGCTGTCCGGCGAGGCGAAACTCGTAATAGCGGCGGGAACGCACGCGGCGAAAGTCGCCCACCCACGTCCGCACTTCCACCGTGTCGCCATAGCGCACCGGCATGAGAAATTCGATGTCGGTTTCGTGTGCCAGCCACAGAAAGCCCATGCTTTCATAGCGGTCTTTGCCATAGCCCACCGCTGCTGACGCATCAAAAGCGGCTTCCTGCATATAGCGGGCATAGTTGGCATTGTTCAAATGCCCGTAGGCATCGCATTCGTAATGGCGTACACGAAAAGTCGCGGTGTGAACAGCAGCAGGCATAAGGGTTTATTCGCTTAATAACCAGCGGATCGCGTCTTCGCGCTGATGAACGGGAAAAAAGCGGGTTTCATCGCGGCTGGGCGCGAGTGCGCGAATGAACCCGTCAATGAACGTCAGCATGAAACCGGGCTTGTGCAGCACCACCGTGCGCCCGCTGGGACGGTGCGGGATTTGCGTTTCCATCCGGCGAAACCGCTGCGTCAAGCCGACCAGCGACACATCGCGGGAGGCGTGGGCAATATCCACAAGGTAGTGTGCCACAGCGGTATGCGACGTTTCGCGCAGGATGTGTTCCAGCTTGACGAAGAAATCGTCCAGCGATTGTTTGTCATTATCGAGGAACACAAATTCATGGATTCCGCTGTCCAGAAGCCGGTAGGCGCACCCGCGTTGATCTGATGCTTCACTCATCACCCTATTTTCTGACCTCGCTCGCAATCGGATCAATGTGATTATAGCTTGCCAGAGGGAAGTGGTCTACAGTAGGGTGAAGCGATTGGATGCGTTTGCCTGATCGGGCGACGGGGCGCGTATTGTGGTCGTTACCGTCTTGCGGTAGGATAACATCGGGTCGGCAGTTCGTCGGCTCGTTTGAACGTTAGCGGGAGAAACAGGTTGAAGCACGCACTTATCACCGGCGGCGCCGGGTTCATCGGCAGCCATCTCACCGAACGGCTGCTGGGCGCAGGCTACCGGGTGACGATCATTGATGATCTGAGTACCGGGCGCATGGCGAATATCGCGCATCTCGAAAACCATCCCCAACTACGCATTGCGATCGAAGACATTCGCAATGTGAATGTGATGGATCGGCTGGTGAGCGAGTGCGATTTGATTTTCCATCTGGCGGCGGCAGTCGGCGTGGAAAAGATCATCAGCGAGCCGATTGCCACCATCGAGATCAACATTGGCGGCACCGAAGTGGTGCTGCAAACGGCGCGGCGCTACCGCAAAAAGGTGCTGGTGGCCTCCACCTCCGAGATTTACGGCAAAGGCACGCGCTTTCCGTTCCATGAAGATGATGACCGCTTGATGGGGCCAACCACGCGCAGCCGGTGGAGCTATGCCGCGTCCAAAGCGATAGACGAGTTTTTGGCGCTGGCTTACCATAAGGAAGTAGGGCTGCCGGTGGTCATCTTCCGGCTGTTCAACACGGTCGGGCCGCGCCAAACCGGACAGTACGGCATGGTGCTGCCGCGCTTCGTGAAAGCCGCGCTCGATGGGCAACCGCTGCGCGTGTATGGCGATGGGGCGCAGTCGCGCTGTTTCGGCAACGTGCATGATGTGGTGGATGCCATCCAGCGTTTAGCCGAGTCGCCGGACGCGGTGGGGCAGGTGTTCAACATCGGCACTGATGAAGAAGTGACCATTTTTGAACTGGCCGAACGGGTGAAAGCCCGTGCGGGAAGTGTTTCACCCATCCAGTTCATCCCGTATGATGAGGCTTATGAAGCCGGCTTTGAAGACTTCCGGCGGCGTGTTCCCAGTCTGGAACGCATTGCAGCGGTTGTGGACTGGAAACCGAGTACCGCGCTCAACGAGACAATTGACCAGATCATTGCTTATTATCGGGAGGAAATGCAGCATGGCGGAAATCACCCGTAAGGAACTCATTCTGGCGCTGGCCGCAGCGGGGCCGAACCCCCGTCTGGCTGGCGTGGATATGAGCGCACTGGATATCACGCGGCTGAATCTGGAAGGCGCATCGCTGCGTGGCGCGAACATGATGGCAAGCACCTGCCGCGAAACCATCCTGCGTAATACTAACATGACCGGAACCGATTGCTCGATGGCGCAGATGCCGTTCGCGGACTTCAACAACGCGACGCTGCTGGGGACGAATTTCACCGGCACGAACCTGCAAGGGGCGCGGTTGGCGACCGCCAACATGACCAATGCCCGCTTGAACAAAGCCAATTTGCAGGGCGCGGACATGAAGGGCGCGAATGTGAACGGTGTGCAGTTTGATGAGCAGACCACATGGCCGGACGGCAAAAAAGGCAGTCAGGGCAACCCGCTGAATTACACCAAGTAGGCGCGGGTTAGCGTTCGTAACAGCGATGCGGAGTCCCCGCCCCCCCATCGGGAGGCGGGGACTTTTTGGTTAGAACGGCGCGGCGTTGGAGAGCAGCCCCGTGAGCAGCCGGGTACAGGCTTCCACATCGCCAGTATCCACCGTTTCGCTGGTGGTGTGAATGAAGCGGGTGGGGATGGAGATGCAGCCGCTAGGAACGCCAGCCCGTGCCGTCTGAATGGCTGCCGCGTCGGTGGAGCCGCCAGTGAGCAGTTCCAACTGGTACGGGATGCCATCGGCCTGCGCCCGTTCTACCATCCAGTCGCGCACAGCAGGCGGGACAACCAGCCCCGGATCGTGAATCTTGATGGCTGCGCCGCCGCCTAGCTTGACCGCCATTTTCTCGTTCTTAATCATGTCGCCCGTGTGGGTGACATCCAGCGCAATCGCCACATCAGGATTCACGCCGTAAGCGGCGGTTCGCGCCCCGCGCAAGCCCACTTCTTCCTGCACCGTGAACACGAAGTACACCTGATTCGGGTGTGCCTTTTTCTTGAGCGTCTTCAGGCGGCGCAGCGATTCGATGGCGATGGCGCAGGCGATACGGTCATCCATTGCTTTAGCGATCAGGCGGGAGCCGCGTGTTTCCAGCGGACGCCAGAAGGTAGCGGGTGTGCCGGGGGAAACCGGACTGGCGGCGCTACCATCACTCACATCAATATAGAATTCCTCCAGTTCGGGGGCCGTCATGCGCCCGGTGCCGAACGGGTCAGGCATGCCGATCACGCCGACGGTGCCGTTTTCAAAGCGGACGCGGCTGCCGGCCAGCGTGGTGTTCAGCAGGCCGCCGATTCCGGTAAAGCGCAGGTAGCCGCTGTTCGGTTCGGCATACGTAATCATCACGCCGATTTCGTCCATGTGGGTAGCGACCATCACTTTAGGGCCGCTGCTGCCGAGGCGACAGATCAGGTTGCCTAGCGGGTCTACGGTAATCTCGTCGGCCAGCTCGCGCACTTCGTCCTGAATCAACTGGCGAACGTGATGTTCGTAGCCGGATGGCCCCCATGCTTCGACCAGTTTTTGAATAAGTTCTTTCACGCTTTTCGCTCCCATGTGTAGCAATAACCGTTGTTGACGAAAGGCTGCTGTGCCTCTCAAGGGAGGATTGCCCTCCACGACACCCGGATCAAAACCATCTGTCCTGAGTCTACACCGTGTTGGCTGAAGATCAACCGGAAGGGTATGATGAGAAGTGCGGCAAAATGGAGTAGAATCAGGCTAGGAAACTATCACAGGAGAGACGCATGGGACGCTACAAGAAGATTCTTGTTCCGGTGGATGGATCGGGCTGGTCGCGTCGCGCCGTCCCACATGCGGTAGATATTGCCCGCGCCAACGGCTCCGAATTAATCCTGCTGCATGTGTTCCGCCCGCCGACTTCGGACTATACCGATCAGATCGCGCTGGCGGGGCAAGACGGGCAGGTGCAGCAGCTGCGCGAAACCGTGAAGCAAATGTTGATCGGCGTGCGTTCGGAACTGCGCAACGAGGACATCACCGTGCGGACGCATGTCATCGAAGGCATGGCGGTGGCCGGTGCGATTTGCGATTATGTGCGGGATGAGGGTGTAGACCTTGTGGTGATGAGTACACACGGGCGAACGGGGATTGCACGCTTCCTGTTCGGCAGCGTCGCCAGCAAGGTGATGGAAGGCGTCACCGTTCCCGTTTTGTTGATTCACCCGGATCGAGAATAAGGATGCCACCGGTGACGGACGACACATTTGCTTTCATCATTCATCCCATTCAGATCAAACGTGATGTCGCCCGCAAGTATCCGCTGCTCGGCAAAATCTTGACCGAAGGGCAGATCAATTTTTTCTCGCGTTACTTTCCGCCAGTTTACCTGTCGGAAGTGAAGGGGATTGTTTCCGCCAGCACAGGCCGCGAACTGCGCGGCTGGTTGATCGCCTGCCCGTTTACGCCGCCCACGATGATGTCCGTTCCGGTGGAAGTGGCCTATCGCAAAATTGTGGCCTGTGGGCAGATGGCGCACGAACTGGGCGCACGCCTTCTGGGGCTGGGCGCGTATACCTCGGTGGTGGGGGATGCTGGCGTGACGATTGCCGAACGGCTGGAAATGCCCGTCACCACAGGCGACAGCTACACGATCACGATGGCGGTAGAAGCGATTCGCGAGGCCGCCCGCACAATGGAGATTCCTCTGTCCTCGGCGGTGGTGGCGGTGGTGGGCGCAACCGGGGCGATTGGCAAAACCTGCGCCTTGCTCCTCGCCCGTGACTGCGGTCAATTGATGCTGGTGGGCAAACGGGCGGACGCGCTGGACGCGCTGCGCGAGGAATGCGCTGGGCGCGGCGCACAGGTCACAACCCACACCGAAATGAACGCGATTTACGAGGCCGATTTGATTCTGACCGTGACCAGCGCGGTGCATGAGGTCATCTACCCCGAACACCTGAAACCGGGGGCGGTGGTGTGCGATGTCGCCCGCCCGCGTGATGTGTCCAAGCAGGTCGCGGCGGTGCGCGATGATGTGCTGGTGATCGAAGGCGGCATGATCGAAGTGCCGGGGCTGGTGGACTTTGGCTTTAACTTCGGTTTCCCGCCGCGCATGGCTTACGCCTGCATGGCGGAAACAATGGCGCTGGCGCTGGAAGGCCGCTACGAGGATTACACCATCGGCAAGAACATCAGTGAGACGCAGGCCGCCGAAATCGGGGACATCGCGGCGCGGCATGGTTTCCGCTTGTCGGGCTTCCGCAGCTTCGAGGCCGAAGTGACCCCCGCACAGATCGCCGCCGTGCGCGAACGGGCGCTTGCCAACCGCCGCACATGGTCGCCGCGTCCGGTGGGCGGCTGAGTCCAGAACCTCACCCCCTGCCCCTTCAACCATCACACGGAGTACCGCTATGGAGAGGGGAAAGAATGCGGTTTACCCCCTTCACCATGACCCGCGCAGCGGAAAGGGGTGGGGATGAGGGGCAACCTAACAACCTGCAATGCACTCGCGCAGGCGGTACACGGTATAGCCGTCGGCCTCGTAGACCAGATCGCCGTCGCCTGCCCATACCGGCGGGATGTCGCCTTGCGGGGCAAGGGCGCGTTCCAGCGGCCCGTATACGATGGCCTGTATCCTGAACCTTGTGTATAAGGCTTGACGTTCTGCCGCGTTCATCTGTCCGCCAAAAAATAGCTCGGTTTGCGCTTTTTTGTCGCCTGAATACAGTGTTTCGGGGCCATGACCGACGAAAGGGCGCAGATCGGTATAAACGGGCAGAATGTTGCCCGTGTCGAACGAGGCCAGCACCACCGAGTCGGCGGGTAGGTGCGTGTTCATCCACAGCAGCGCGGCGCGTTCTTCCGCCGGACGGAACACCGGACGTTCCAGCATGAGCGCGGCGAACAGCCCGCCTAGCAGCAGAAAGGCGCTGCTCAAACTGGCAACCACCAGCAGCAAGCGTGGCACGCGCCGCCCGATGCGCCGCGCCAGCACCCGTCCCCCCACCGCCGCCAGCAGCGCCAGCGGGACGATGACCGCTTCCGACAGGCGGCGTTGCACATTGATCGGCAGATAGACCAGCAGCGGGACGAGCAGCGGCCAACCGAGTAGCAGCGCCGCCCCCGCGTGTATACGCGCACGGCGCAACGCCCAGCGCAGACCGAAGGCGGCGACGGTAAGGATCAGGCTGTAGGCCAGCAGGTATTGCAGTGGGTGCGGGGAGGGCAGCCTGTTTTGCGCCGACCAGCGGGCGAACAACGGATCACCGCTGAACACCAGCGCGTAGTAGGCGAATAGCGGCAGCGTGAGCAACACCGCGCCGCTTGCCTGTCGCAGCAGCGCGAACGGGAACTGACGGCGCAGCAGCCACACGGCAGCGCCCCATGCGGCCAGCACCGCGTAAATCACTGTCAGGTAGAACGGAACTGCCAGCCCGACCAGCCCCCAGCATGCCCCGGCCAGCACCATCCGCCGCAGCCGCCCCGCTGCCGAATCATTCCCCACCAGCAGCAGGCCGACCAGCAGGGCGGCGCGTGCCAGCGCCAGATGCGGCAGACTGTACAGGATGAGGAAGGTGAAGCCTTCGGGGATAAACAGTTCCGGCGGGAGTGAGCCGAGCCAGTCTCCGAACCCCATGGGCGAAAGCAGCCAGCCGAATCCGCCGCCGAGCGTTGCCCATACCAGCGCCAGCCCGCGCACACGCGGCGAACGCACAAACGCGGCGAAAAAGCGGTACAGCACAGCGATCAACAGCAGATCGAACAGGACGCGCAGGGCGTGAAAGACCAGCGCCAGCACAGCGGGTAGGGCGGGGTCAGCGGTAGACAGGAAGCGCCCGACCAGCCAACCGGGGGCGATATAGGGCAGGAACAGCAGCGGGTAGGCCGTCCCCTGTTCGGGGGTATAGAACAGGTAGAAATCCCACAGGCCGCGTGCGCCCAACCGCATTTTCGCCAGATACGAAAAACCGTCATCCGCGCCGATCAGGAATCCGCTGAACGTCCAACCGTCTTGTGCGCGTATGCCCGCCAGCACATAAGGCAGCGTGGTGATGCCCACCAGCAGCAGCCCGTACAGCACGGCAGTGCGCCATTCGCGGCGGGAGATGCGCGGTTGCGGGTTCATAATGCCCTTGCCAACCGGTGCAGAGTCCCCTCCCCTGTTTCCCCGTCCCATACAGGGGGCGGGGTGGGGATTCTTTCAGGCTTAACTTGCTGTTGATGAGGTTGCGGGTTCATGACACGTTATTTCCCGATGCGTTTGCCCATCAAAATATCCGGTTTGCCGCGCCCGTTGGCATCTGGAATCACGCCGATCAAACTGAAACCGCAGCGCCGGTAAAAGCCGAACGGATGGCCTTTGCGATCCTGAATCGCTGCCAGCGCCCCTAGCACATCGGGGTACAGGTCAGCGCCGGCCAGCGTGGTCATGCCGTCCTCGTCGTCGGTGCCGAGCATGAGCGTCAGGCCGCCCCGCGCCGCGCACAGCGTTTCGAGATCGGCCACCAGCGCCCGCCCCACGCCCTGCCCGCGCCCATCCGCACGGACGACCAGCGGGTGCAGTTCCCACACCAGCCCGTCATATTCGGGGATGCCGCCAATCCAGCCGAGCAGCGTGCCATCCGGCGCAAGTGCAGCGCGGGCGAGTCGTTCGGCAGCAAGCATCCCCGCCACTTCCTGCCGTGCCGAGTCCAGATCAGGCCATGCGTCCGGCCAGTGATCGCGGAAGCCTTCTACCAGCAGCGCGGCGGCGGCCTCCTGCGCCGCAGGCAGCGCGGCAAGGTCGGTTAGCGTGCAGGGCGGCGGTGTTCGAGAAGCCATGCCCAGAACTCCGGGTTTTCGTAGGTGATTGTCCATGCGTCGTGGTCGGCTTCCGGGTAGACGGTCAGACGCGGTTCGCCGCCGTGATTGCGGATGCCGTTCACCATGCGCTCGGATTCGGAAAGCGGCACGATGTCATCTTTCGCCCCGTGAAATACCCAGATGGGCAGGTGCGCCAGCCGATCCCCCAGCGCCGGAATGCCGCCGCCGCAGATGGGCGCAATGGCGGCGAACAGGTGCGGGTGCTGAATGGCGAGATGCCATGTGCCGTAGCCGCCCATGCTCAGGCCGGTCAGATAGACGCGATCCGGGTCAACCGGATAGGTGTTCAGGGCATGATCTACCAGCGCCCGCAGCGATTCGGTTTCTAGCGGCCACCACGACGGGATCGGGCATTGGGGGGCGATCAGGATGAAGGGGAAGGTTTGTCCGGCGCGAATCAGTTTGGTCGGGCCGTGTATGTCGAGGAGCGACAAATCTGTGCCGCGCTCACCGAAGCCATGCAGGAAGATGACCAGCGGCCAGCGTTCCACTGCGGGGTCGGGCGCGGGCTGGTACAACGAGTAGCTCAGGCCAACCTTGTGCGTGACAGTGCGTTCAAAACGGCTTGCTTGCAGAGTCATAGGTCGCTTTTCCTTCAAGAAAGGGGGACGTTGTGATACAGGCAGGGCAAACACGGCTTCTTTACGACAGCCGACAGGAAAGCGGCGCATTCACCCGCCATCCATCATACACCGGATGGCGGCGCAAGGGGCGGCAGGCGAGCGTTTACGGGGCGTTCAGCCAGCGCACGGCCTCCGCTCGCTGTTCTGCCGCGAACACCCGCCGTCCCACCGTCGGGTCAGACCCTTTGGCGATGAAATCCGGCGCGGCGGCAATCTCCGCGAACAGATACGCGAGGCGCGGCGTGGGTGACTCGGTAAACTCTGCCTTCAGCCGCCCGAAATGCACAATTGCGTAATCCATATCGAACATCCCCGAACGGGTGACATCGTACAGAATCCGCAGCAGCGGACGCTCCGGTTGCGCCAGCCACGCCGTAAACAGATCGCGCAGAGTGTTCAGGTACACATCCACCGCCGCCGGGCCGGGTTCGTAAAACACGAACTCGTGAATGTTTTCGGCGGCGTGGTGAATATACTGGCAAGGAACGGCGCTCATCAGGGCGCGACCAGCTTGACGAGGATTTCGACGGCTTCTTCGGGCGTGCGCACCAGACGGCGGCCTTCGTCGCACATGCCCCAGATGAAATTGTTCATCCAGCGAATGTCATCACGCACGCCGATGACCGGAATGCCTTTGGCGTTCAGGTAGCCAATCTCGGCGGAGGTGCCGGAGTCGTGGTCGGTGCCGTTCAGCATCGCCACACACGCCTGACAGGTGGTGAGCGATACCATATCGGTGCGGAAGATGTGCGTGCGCATCTCCTCGCGGAAGTCGGTTAGCACGCCCGCGTCGCGGTGCGGCAGGAAGGTCTTGTAGCCGGCGGCTTCCACCAGCGCGGTAATCGTTTCCATGTATGCGCGTTCGTGCCGGTTGAACAGCGGCCCCGCCATATAAACCAGTGTCATGACAGCATCTCCAAGAAATAAACTCCATTCGCAGCGTGGAGTATAACGCAGTCCGGCAGGGCGCGTCATTCAGGATGGACTGCCCGTTATCTTACGAAATTGGTGTAGAGTTGGTTTTCAGTGTATAACAGTCTTATTTAAGCGAAATCTGCGAAACGGATTTTGTAATGACCGATGTATTCATGTCCTATGCGCGTGAGGACAGTGAGTTTGTCCGGCAGATTTACAATGATCTGCTGAAACATGATCGTGACGCATGGGTGGACTGGGAAGACATTCCGCTGACTGCCGATTGGCTGGATGAAGCCTATCGGGGCATCGAAGGCGCGAACGCCCTGCTATTTATCATCTCCCCGGCCTCGGTGCGTTCCGGCCCTTGCCGCCTTGAACTGGAACATGCGCTGGTCAACAACAAGCGCCTGATTCCTATTTTGCGGCAGGAAGTGACCGATCCCGATGATATGAAGCAGATGCACCCGTCCCTGTCGGCGCACAACTGGGTGAAATCGCGTGAAGTGGATGATTACGAACGCGCCTTCGTCGCCATCCTGAACGCGATTGATACCGATCTGGACTTTGTACGCGCCCACACCCGTTACACGGTGCGTGCTGCCGAGTGGGAGGACAAAAACCACGAGGACAGCCTGCTGCTGCACGGCAAAGACCTGAAAGAAGCCGAAGCGTGGTTGCATCAAAGCCAGATCACCCAGCCGAACGCTACGCCGCTTCAGCGGGAGTACATCCTCTCGTCGCGGAAGGTGGCGATCCGGCGGCGGCGGCTGAATCTGGTGATTATGGGCGTGACCACGCTCATCATCGGCCTCGGCATTATCGCCTTCATTCAGAGCATTATCGCCAACCGCAACGCCGAAGAAGCCCGCGCCGCCCGCGAAGAAGCCCTGCTGAACGAGGGGCGCGCCCGCAGTCTGGCGCTGGCTGCCAACGCGCAACGCCTTCTGTATCTGGACAACAACACCGATCTCGCGCTGGCGCTGGCCTTAGAGTCTAACCGCTGGCAGCAAGCGCCGCCCCTCGCGGGGAGCATTCTGGCGCAGGCGGCCTATACCCCCGGCACCCGCCGCCAGTGGTCGAGTTTCAACACCAACCGCCTTTCCCATCTGGCGGTCAGCCCGGACGGCACACAGGCGTTGGCGGTGGCGGACAGTGATGATCTGGTGCTACTCAATCTGGATGACGGCAGCGAAGTCAACCGCTGGCCGATGCCGGATATTGCCCGTAGCATCGCCTTTAATCCCACCGATGGCAAACAGGCCGCGCTGGTGCTGGACGACGACACGCTGGTGCTGCTTGACCTGACCACCGGCGCTCAAACGCTGCTGACCGCCGACGAGAAACCGTTGGCGCTGACGTTCAGCCGCAGCGGGAACCGGCTACTGGTGGGCTATCAGGGTGGCAAAGTGCGGGTGTGGGAATTGAGCGACGGCAGTCACCGCGACCTGACCGCTGCCAGTGACAACGATGCGTTGAGCGTGGCACTCAGCCCGGATGGGGTGCTGGCAGTGGCCGGTTTCGAGAATGGCAGCATCGCCCTGTGGAACGTTCGCAGCGGTGAACTCATCCGCAACGATTTCTCCGGTCATGACGATCAAGTGCGCGGGCTGGCGTTTCGCCCCGACGGGCAAGCGTTCATGTCCGCCTCGGAAGACTACACACTCATTTTGTGGTCGGTGCGTTCCAGCGCCCCGATTCGCACTTTCACCGGACACACTAACGGCGTCCTGAGTATCGCCATCAGCCCGGATGGGAACACCGCCTATTCGGGCAGTCTGGATGGCAACATCTACCAGTGGACGATTGACACGGGCGAACGCGATCGCGCTTTTGCCGGACACACCAGCACCGTCTACGCGGTGGCGCTGCGAGCCGGTGGTTCGCAACTGCTTTCCGGTTCCACCGATGGCACGCTGCGCCTGTGGGATTTGGAAAACGGCGCGCAGGTGCAGCGGTTTGGCGGCTACACAGGCGTGGTGTACTCGGCAGCCTTCAGCCCGGACGGTTCCAGCGTCCTCACCGCCTCTGCCGATCACCAAGTCGTCCTGTGGGCTGCGGGTTCGGGGCGTGAACAAGCCCGCTACAGCAGTTACATCAGTTCGGCGCAGGCGCTGGCGATCAGTTTGGATGGCAAGCAGGCGATGGTCGGTTATGCCGATGGAACCCTGATTCTGCTGAACCTCGAAACCCGCCCGATGCTGCGCGAAGTGCGCCGCTTCATCGGGCATTCAGAAGCCGTCGGTGGAATCGCCTTTAGCCCCGATGGGCGCACGGTGTTCTCGGCCTCGTATGACGAAACCGTGATTCAGTGGGACATCGCCAGCGGGCGCGTAATCCGCCGGATGCCTGCTCATGCCAGCGATGTGTATAACGTCGTCATCAGCCCGGACGGGCAGACCGCCATCTCGGTGAGCAGTCGCAATGACCGCGTGATCGTCTGGGATACTCTTAGCGGTGCGATTATCCGCACGCTGGACGGGCATTCCGGGCCAGTCTACGATGTGGCCTTCAGTCCCGATGGCAAGACCGCCCTCACCGGATCGCAGGACAAAACCATGATCCTGTGGGATGTGGCTTCCGGCAGCATTTTGCAGCAGTTCAACGGGCATACCGACGATGTGTTCAGTGTGGCCTTCAGCCCAGATGGACGGTTGGCGCTGTCGTCCTCGCTGGATAACACCATTCGCCTGTGGGACATTGCCAGCGGCGAGGAAATCCTGCGCTACAACGGTCATACCAACGCCGTTTGGGACGCCAATTTCAGCCCGGACGGGCGTGAAATCGTGTCGGCCTCCGCCGATCATACGGCTCGCATCTGGCAAGTGACCAGCCGCGACGAACTCATTCAGTGGAGCTACCACAACCGTTACATCATTGACCTGAACTGTCAGGAGCGCACCCTGTACCGCGTTTCGCAGGTGTGCGCCCCGGATGGCAGCGCCCCGCCGCTGCTGCCTTACCAGCGCAGCGATCCCACGCTGTCGCCCCCGGTGGCGCTGCCCACCGTGAGCAGCACGCAGGCCGCGCAGGATGCCCTGCCCATCGCCCCCATTCCCGCCGCGCAAACCGGCGCGAACGGCGGCACACTGGCCGGCGATCGGGTGGATTTCTGGACGTTTAGCGGCAAAGCGGGCGAACACCTGACGGTTCTGCTCGAAGCGGCACAACCCGGCAACGATGCGAAATGGCAGGAACAACTCACGCAAGGCTTAATGGACACGTTCCTGCGCGTCTATAACCCGGACGGCACACTGTTGGGCGAGAATGACGATCTGGAAGATGGCCTGACCAACTCGGTTTTGAACGATTTGTTGCTGGAACGGGATGGCGACTATCTGATACAAGTCACCAGCATACGCGGCACTTCCGGCGACTATACGCTGACTCTCACCCGCACGCCGCCTGCCGAAGCGACACCGGAAGCCACGCCGGAAGCGACACCAGAAGCCACACCGGAAGCGACCCGCGCACCATGAAATTCGTATATAATGAGGATGGATAGCGCATCCCATCGTGACGCTGAATACGGGAAAGGATACGAATATGCCAGACAAAAAAGATCAGAAGCCAAAGGACGATCCCAAGCCGCAACCCCTGAGCGACGATCAACTGGATCAAGTGGCCGGTGGTAAAGGGGACGACGAAGAAGGTCAGAAGAAGTAAGCCAAACGCCCGCCCTTGCGCGGGCGTTTCTTATTCCCGGCGCAGGTCGGTGAAGCCCGCCGCCGTCATCCACGCGCAAATCACCGGTTCGCCCCACGCATCCGCCAGCGGCAGTCCGTCGTCCTGCGGCAAGCCGTTATAGCCGCGTAGATAGCCGAACGCGCCGTCAATTTGATCGCGTGCCGCCTGCGACAGTTCGGCATCCCCGACGGCGATGGCATGAATATGCACGGGCGACCTCGCGTACAGTTCGTCCGGTTCGCGCAGCCACGCCGCGAATCCCGCCTCGCGCAGCGACCGCAGCAGGGGCGGAATCTCTGCCGCCAGCACGGTTTGCGTTTGCGGCTCCCGCACCGACAGGTCAATCGCGCCGCCGCCGTCATGCGTGCCGAAGCTGGCTGATACCCCGCCCGGATTGTAGCCGCCCTGCATGATCTGGTCGCGCAGGCGCAACGTGCCACCCGCCGCCCGATAGGTCGCCGCCGCCGTGTCCAGCATCGCCAGCGTGCGCCGGTTGAGCGTGGCATAGCCGATCTGCACCCGCGTGTAATCCTCCGGCGGGCGGGTGCACCCCGGCAGCGTTTCGGCGGGCGGGGCGACGGACGAATCCGCCAGCGCCGTCAACCACGTCGTGCCGGTTTCCGGTTGGCCTTCCGCCGTCCAGCCAATCATTCCGGCATACTCCACCTGCCACCACACATACCCATCGGCACAGCGGGGGCCGTCCAGCACGCGGAACACCTCATCCGGCGCGATTCGTGCAGCGCGTCGCCCCGTGAGTCCGGCAGAGTCGCGCAGGTTATGCCCATCGCCGGAGATCACCGCGCCCCATGCGCCAGTTGCCAGTTGCGCGGTATAACCCGCAGGCGGACAGGTCTGCGCCGCTGCCGGTTGCGGGACGATCAACAGGGTGGTCAGCAGAAGGAATAGGCCAGCGAACCCGCGCATGAGCCGCATCGTTTGCATCATTGTCCGCGCCGCCAGAAGGCGAAGCGCCGCAACCAGCGCCGCACGATGACCCAGCGCGTTTCTGACCACGCTTCTCCGGCGACATCCGCCTGCACAGCGGCTTGTTCTGGCGACGAGATTCCGGGGCCGTAGCGTTCGGCGGTGTACATGCGCGTAATCGTGCTGACGGGCGGTTCGGCTTTGGGCAGCACGTTCACAATCTGGCGGCGGCGTTCTTCCGTCGTTTGTTGCGGCGTCAGATGCACCCCGATCAAGTCGAGGTAGCGTTCCAGACGGGCATAAGCGCGGGTGATGGGCGTGAGGTGGCGCAAGCCTCGCCATTCCCACCACCAGTACAGGTAGAAGCCTATCGCTACCAGAATGGCGATCACCAGCAGCACCAGCAGCGCCACCCCTAGCGCCCGCAGCACCAGATCGAGCAAACCGGGCGGGGTGCGTGGCGTCAGCGGTGGGGGCTGCGTTGGCACAATCACTGGCGTGGCGGTCGGCGACGGACTCGGCGTGGGTGTGAGCGAAGGCAACTGCGGCGCGACCTGCGGCAATGGCGTGGTCAAGTCCGGCGTGGGCGAGGGCGTGGGGGTGCGGGTGGGTGTAGGCGTGGCGGTGAAGGCTGGTGTCGCGCTGGGGACGGGCGGCAGCGGCGCATCATCGGAGCGCACCAGCGGGGCTTGCGCCGAAGTCGGCTCGAACTCGATCCAGCCATAGCCGGGGAAATACACCTCGACCCATGTATGCGCGTCACGCTCCAGCACCGTAAAGGCTTGCTGCGCGTCGTCATAATTGCCCTGCGCGAACCCTGCCGCCGCCCGCGCCGGAATGCCCAAACTGCGCAGCATCATCACCATCGCGGAAGCGTAATAGTTGCAGTAGCCCTGCTTCAGATCGAACAGCACCCATTCCACCGGATCGCGGTCAAGCGGCGGCTGCGGGATGGTTTCGCTGTACAGAATGTTGGCGCGCAGCCACGTTTCGATGGCCTTCGCACGATCATACGGGGTGGTGGCGCTGGCGGCATCCACAATTTGCTGTGCCAGCAGGCGCGTCCGGTCGGTGATTGAAGGGGGAACCTGCAAATATAGCTGCGTGACCCAATCCGAATAAGTGGCCGGCACAGCGCGGAGTTGTGCCGCTGTCGCATCGGTCAGCAGGCTGGTGACGGTGTAGCTTTCGCCGCGATTCAGCACTTTGACCGGACGAATGACCGAGATGTTCATCACCTCATGGTCAGCGGTGTACTGTAAATCCGCACGGGCGGGCAAATCCACTTGCAGCGGTTGCGGCGCGGCATAGATCAGGCGCGAGGCGTTCAGCCCGATGGTGAACCGCTGCTGCACCGGCTGGCGGGCGTTCATGTCGTTGGGGTCTGTTTTGACGATGAACGGCGCTTGTTCCACCGTCAGGCGCACGTCCGCCCCCGGCGACCAGCGCCCGTTCGAGTAGACATCGAACACCCGCGAACGCCAGTAGTAATGGCGTCCCTGCGGCGCATCCACCCAAAAAACCACCTGTTCGCCCAGCCGGATTGAGCCGCCCAACTGGAGCGAATCGCCGCCGTAGTAATCGGCGGTGGTCGGCCCCTGTGTGTCCACCGAGGCGAACAGGCGATTATATAGTTCGGTCAACTGCGACAGCGGGTCGCTTTGCATGAACTCCTGAAAACGGTTCAGGCGGTCTTGCAGATCGTTGGCGGGGGGGATGATGCCGATCAGCAGCGCCACCGCCGCCAAGACTGCCCCCACGCGGAAGAATTGCCCGCGCAGCCCCTTCGGCATACGGATGCCATTCACGTACCAATCCCACGCCCGCGCATCCAGCGTGGAGCGCACGATCAGCAGCAGCGACAGGAACACGAATGCCAGCAAATACGGGTCGAGATTGGCCTGTCCGGTGTAGTAGATGGTGTTGACGACGAGGATTAACCCCGGCGGTAGGATGACGCGCCACACGCGATCCACGCGGAACAAATGCCATGCGGTGTTGTAGGCCAGAAACCAGAACAGGGCGCTCACCAGCAGCGTGAATACCATCTCGTCCTGATTGATCCCGCCGGTGAAGGCATCCACCAGCCAGCGGGCGGAGCGTATCAGCACACTGCCTACGCCATCCATCAGGTTGCCGGGTTCGTTGATAGCGGCGATCAGGCCGACGAAGGCTGTGCCGTAGACCACGCTCAAGATGAGCGCGAACAATTCGTTGTAGTGGCTGCGTGCCAGCAGGAAGCCGAAGACCAGACCGAGCAGCATGGCGGGAATCAGCGTCCGCAAATCCGCAGGCCAGTCGGCCTGTGTCAGCGCGAGGATGGGCATGAGCAGCAGTCCGGCAGCCACCAGCAGCGCCAGCCCGTCACCGGGGGCGAACAGGGTGCGGCGGTTATGATCCAGCCGGCGCAGCCAGCGGTTCAAGGGCGACTCTGTACTGCGGGCGCGTGCGGTCATCCTACCATCCACAGACACAGGGGGGCGGGGTTCGCCTCCCAACGGTCACGGCTCATTCTAGCCGCCCCTGACGCGATCAGCAACCAACGGAAGGGATACGACATCAAGAACCTCACCCCCTAGCCCCCTCAGCCGTAGTAACAGGCGAGGGGGAACAAGAGTGGGAATCCCCTATCCCCCGCCCCATGTATGGGGTAGGTTTTTGGGTGGGGACTCTGCCGATTTTGCGCTACAATAACCTGTATATCGAACAGATATTCGCACCGGAAGCTGATGGATGATTACCCCCAACGATTTTGTCACCCGCTGGGCGCAAAGTGCGCTTCGTGAGCAGCAGGCCGCGCAGAGCCATTTCAACGAGTTGTGCGAACTGGTGGGCTTCAAAACCCCCACACAGCTTGACCCCGAAGGCAAGTTTTTCACCTTCGAGGAGCAGGTGGGCAAGGCCACCGGCGGGCAGGGGCGCGCCGATGTGTGGTACAAAGGGCATTTCGCATGGGAATACAAAGGCAAGCACCGCGATCTGGACGCGGCCTATGCGCAACTGCTGGCCTACAAGGGCGGTCTGGGCAACCCGCCGCTGCTGGTGGTGTGCGATTTCCTCGAATACCGCATCTATCCTCAGTGGCCGAACACCAGCGGGCAGCCCTTCGTCTTTAAGAACGAAGATTTGCTCGACCCCAAAATCCGCCGCTACATCACATGGCTGCTGGAAAACCCGCAGGCCTTCCTCGAATTGCGCCAGACCGAACTGGAACGGCGCGAACAACTCACGCTGAAACTGGCCTACCAGTTCGCGCATCTGGCCGACCTGATGCGCCAGCACCAGCGCGGGGACGGACAACCCGCATGGTCGCCCATGCAGATCGCCCGCTTTTTGACCAAGCTGGTGTTCGCGCTGTTCGCCGAAGATGTGGACATTATGCCGCGCCCGTTCAATCAGCCTGTGTTCCGCTTTCTGGTGCATGGCGCACGCGAAGCCCCGCACGAATTTGTGCCGCAGTTGCGGACGCTGTTTGAGGCCATGAATGGCGAACAGCCCACCTATATCATGCAGTTCGTCCCGTATTTCAACGGCGGCCTGTTCGATGAGTCCGCGCCGGGGGCGAATGACGGCTACGAAGTGCTGGATTTGACGGAGATCATCGGGGCGCTCGATCTGCTGGGGGCGGTGAGCGAGGCCGACTGGCGCTTCGTCAACCCTTCGATCTTCGGCACGTTGTTTGAGGGGGCGCTGGACGAGAGCAAGCGGGCGCAGTTGGGGGCGCATTACACGGGCGAAGATGACATCCGCCTTGTGGTGGAGCCGGTGCTGATGGAGCCGCTGTACCGCGCATGGGACACGCTTCGCGCCGAGGCCGAACCGCTGCTGCAAACCTTCCTCGCCGCCCACACCCCGCGCAGCACACAGGCGGCGCACAAACGCCTGACCGAACTCCACGCCGCGATCATGGCGCGGCTGGAAAGCACCCGCGTACTCGACCCGGCCTGCGGCAGCGGCAACTTTCTCTACGTCAGCCTGCGGGCGCTGAAAGACCTCGAAGGCCGCGTCCGCAAGTTCTTTGAACCGCTGGCGCTGCCCTTCCGCGATGTGGTCACGCCGCGCCAGTTGTACGGCATCGAGAAGGACGAATTTGCCGCCAAACTGGCGCAGGTGGTGGTGTGGATCGGCTATCTTCAGTGGCGTTATGAGGACGAAGGGATGCTGCATCCGGTCAACCCGCGCAAGCAAGCGCACCCCCGCGCCCTGCCGCACCCCATTTTGCAGGACAAACTCGCGCCGGATGAGCCGGATCGGATCATCTGTGCCGATGCCATCCTGCGCTACGATGCCGAAGGCCGCCCGTATGAACCGGACTGGCCGCCAGTGGATGTGATCGTGGGCAACCCGCCGTTTCTGGGGGGCAATCGCATTCGTGCAGAATTAGGTGAAGCGGTAGATACGCTATTCGCTCTTTATGAAGGGCGCATCCCCGCTTTTGCCGATCTAGTGTGCTACTGGTTCGAGAAAGCGCGGGCGCATATCGCGGCGGGCAAGGCCAAACGCGCCGGACTGCTTTCCACCAATTCGATTCGGGGCGGTGTGAACCGTGAAGTGCTGAACCGGATTAAGCAGTCGGGCGATATTTTCATGGCGTGGAGTGACCGCGAATGGGTGCTGGCTGGCGCGGCGGTACGCATTTCGATAGTGGGATTTGAGGGGAAAATCCCCGCCCCCCAACCCCCTCCCCAAAGCGTTAGGGAGGGGGAGGAAGATAATCAGAGAGCGATAGCTATATCCCAATCTGGCATCAGCACAGATGAAAACACTCAAGCGGAGTCTTCCGCCCTTGCCCAGCGCAATGAGGAGGGGTTGGGGGTGGGGACTTCAACAGGTTGGGTGCATACCTACAAGCCCGCGATTTGGGAGAAGATCAAACCTTTGGCGCGTGAAATGCGGCAAGACCCCACACTGGCTGAAGAAGAACTGTGGAAACATCTGCGTAAACACCAGATACAGGGCTTCAAATTCCGCCGACAGCACCCGATTGATCGTTTTATTGTGGACTTTTACTGTGCTGAGGCGCAATTGGTGATTGAAGTGGATGGGGATATTCATCAATACAGCACTGTTGAAGATGCTCTCCGGCAAGAATTTTTGGAAAGTTCCGGCCTACGTGTATTACGTTTTGGGAATACGGAAATCTTTGAACAGATGGATGGGGTGTTGGAACGGATTAAAGAAAGCATCCCCGCCCCCCAACCCCCTCCCCAAAGCATTAGGGAGGGGAAGAAAGATAATCAGAAAGAAATAGCTATATCCCAATCTAGCATCAGCACGGATGAAACCCCAACTGCACTCGCCTCCTCCCAAAGCATTAGGGAGGGGGAGAAAAATAATCAGAAAGAAACAGCTATATCCCAATCTGGCATGAAACCGAATGAAAACACCCAAGCAGAGTCTTCCTCCCCTCCCCATCGCAATGGGGAGGGGTTGGGGGTGGGGATGCTCTCTCGCACACTCGATGGCCGCCCCGTAGCCACCATCAACAGCGACCTGACCAGCAGCGTAGACCTGACGCAAGCCAAACAACTGCCTGAAAATACAAACATGGTTGCGCGGGGAATTGAGACTGGTGGGCCTTTTGAGATCAAAAACGCTGAAGTGATTGAGCTAATGCGTGATTCTAAAAATTTACAAGTTCTTGTGCCAATTGTTAACGGGAATGACATCACAGATAGACGACGGAATATATGGGTGATTGATTTTGAGCAAACACCTGATAGTCCACCAGAGAGTTACGAGAAACTCTATGAACTTCTAAAGCAAAGATGGATTGAAGAAACGAGTGACACTGATCGAAAAAGGCCGCCGCAAATACGAGACAATTGGTGGCTTTTTAGGCGTTCAGGAGAAAAACTCCGCATCATCTTAAAACACCAGAAAAGATTTATCGGTACACCTCGTGTATCTAAACATCGTTTATTTGTATGGATAGAATTTCCAACAGTTCCAGATAGTGCCGTATTTATCTTCGCCCGTGCCGATGACTACTTCTTCGGCGTGCTGCACAGCACCTTGCACGAACGC
>Ga0172373_10001330_pt1 | contig 40238 bp, 34 predicted proteins | sample Lak10m_2_FD_114546 | JGI IMG/M metagenome (GOLD analysis project Ga0172373, IMG submission 114546) | Freshwater microbial communities from Kabuno Bay, South-Kivu, Congo - kab_092012_10m | ecosystem: Environmental > Aquatic > Freshwater > Lake | place: Democratic Republic of the Congo... | reverse complement strand
GGTCATCATCCACCTCATCAACCGCCTGCGCCACAAGCCGCAGCCGTGGGCGGCGATGATGTTCCTGCTCCAGGCCACGCGCGCCTCCACCAGCCACGCCAAGCTCCGCCAGTGGCTCGTCCTGCTCTTCCGCACGCTCGCCGTGCTCGCGCTCGTGCTCTTCATCGCGCGCCCGCTCGCCGGCGGCTGGCTCGGCTGGACGCTCTCGCCGGCGCCCGATGTCATCGTCATCGTGCTCGACCGTTCGGCCAGCATGGAGTCGCGCCTCGCCGGGCAAACCGTCACGAAACGCGAGCAGGCCGTGAAACTCCTCGCCGAGGCCGCGCGCGAATTTCAGGACAAGTCCCATCTCGTCCTGCTCGACTCCGCCACGCGCGCCCCGCAGCAACTTGCCAACGCAAAATCCCTCCTCGAACCCACGCTCACCGGTCCGACGGACACGGCGGCGGATTTGCCAACGCTGCTTCAACTCGCGCACAACTGGCTCGTCGAGAACCGCGCCGGAGCCGCTGAACTCTGGCTCGCCTCCGACCTCCAGCGCAGCAACTGGCTGCCGGACGACGAGCGTTGGAAGACCGTCACCACGCAGCTCGCCAAGCTCCCGCAGCGCGTCCGCGTGCGCCTGCTGGCCTTCGACGACGACCGCGAGCCAAACGTCTCCGCCACGCTCACCGAGGTCTTCCGCCGCGCGCGGCCCGACGGCGCAGAGCTGTCCCTCGCGCTCGACCTCGCGCGCAACGTGACCAACGGCACCGCGCGCTTCCCGCTCGCGCTCACGCTCAATGGCGCGAAGTCGCAGGCCGAACTCGACATGGACGGCGCGGCGCTCCGCTGGCGGCACAAGGTGGACCTCGGCGCGGCGAAGGGTCTCGGTTGGGGCGCGCTCGAATTGCCCGCCGACGCCAACGCCCGCGACAACGCCGCTTACTTCGTCTTTGGCTCCGACTCCGCCGTGCGCGCCGCTGTCGTGAGCGACCAGCCCGCGCTCGTCCGCAACGCCCAGCTCGCCGCGCTCTCGCCGTCCACGCGCCAGCCCGCCGAGCTGCTCACGCCCGCCGCCTTCGCCGAACGCACCGGCTCCGACGCCACGCTCCTCATCTGGCACGCGCCGCTGCCCGACGCGGCCGGCGAGAAGCGCCTGCGGGGCTTCATCGACGAAGGCGGCGTGGTCGTCTTCCTCCCGCCCGGCCGCGCGGACACGGGCAAGTTCCTCGGCATCGGCTGGGCCGACGCGCCGCCTGCGCCCGCCGACAAGCCACTCAAAGCCGCGAAGTGGGAAGAACAGGAAGGCCCGCTCGCCAAAACCGACGAAGGCCTCAGCCTCCCGCTCGGCGACCTCGAAATCACGCGCCGCAGCGCCATCACCGGGGACGCCACCGCGCTCGCCGCCTTCGCCGACGGCACGCCGCTGCTCACCCGCCGCGCGCTCGGTCGCGGCCAGTTCCTCTTCCTCGCAACGCTGCCGCACGACGACTGGTCCACGCTCGGCGACGGCCCCGTGCTCGTGCCGATGCTGCAACGCCTCCTGCAAACCGGCGCGCGCCGCCTGAACCAGGAAACGATGGCCGCCTGCGGCGAACTCAGCTCGCTCGACCGCGCGAAGCAATGGACCTCCGCAGACGGCGCGGCCGGCAGGAACATCGCCCTTCACGCCGGCGTGTATCGCGCCGGCGAACGCCTCCTCGCCGTGAACCGCCCCGCCGCCGAGGACGACCGCTCGCTCCTCTCCGCCGACACCGCGCGCAACCTGCTTGGCCCGCTCCCGCTGCAACTGCTTCAGGAGCGCACCGCCCGCAGCGACGCGCTCCAAGGCGAAATCTGGCGGCTATTCCTCATGGGCATGCTGGGCTTCCTCTTCCTCGAAGCGTGGCTGGTGCTGCCCGCGAAGAAGCCGGCCTCGCCTGATGCGGATGCTCCTTTCGTCGGCAGCCTTGGCCCGACCACCGGCCCATGACCAGCACTCAGGAATACTTCATCGGCTGGGGCACGCTGGCGCTGATCAACGCCGGCTTGGCGCAAGGCAAGGGCCGCAGTGGGCTTAACTGGTGGTGGTTGTCGATGCTCTTTGGCCCCCTTGCCACGTTGGTCATAGTTGTGCGCGGGCCGCTGCCACAGAAACCATGACGCCATGAAGCACCCTGCCTCGATCGCCGCCCTTCTCCTTCTCGCCCTCCTGGCCGCCTGCCAAACCCCGCCGCCGCCAGCGCAGGTTCAAGTCACCACCACCGTCACCCCGCTGCCCGACACCATCGAGCGCCGCGTCGCGGAGTTGAAGCTCACGCTGCCGGTCGCCAGCAAGCCCGGCCCCACGGCGACGCTCACGTCCGTGGTCGTCAGCGGAAACCTCGCGTTTGTCTCCGGCCACATCTCGCGCGCGGCGGACGGCAAGCTCATCACGGGCCGCGTGGGCGAGGAACTCACCGTCGCGCAGGGCAAGGACGCCGCGCGCCAGTGCGGCTTGGCCGTCCTCGCGTCGCTGCGACAGGAACTCGGCAGCCTCGATCGCGTGCGGCGCGTGGTGAAGGTGCTGGGCATGGTGAACTGCCCGCCCGGCTTCAAGGACCAGCCGCAGGTCGTCAACGGCTTCAGCGAGCTGATGCTCGAAGTGTTCGGTCGCGAGCGCGGCCTGGGCGCACGCAGCGCCGTGGGCGTCGCCTCCCTGCCCAGCAACGTGGCGGTGGAAGTCGAGGCGGTGTTTGAGATTCTGCCGTGAGAAATTGGCTTCGCAAATGGTGGCTACTGCTGCTCGCATCGCTCGTCGGGTTCGTTCTGCTGGTTTGGAATTGGACATCCGAACAAGCCAGTGCTCCATATTCTGTTGGCGCGCCACTTCCTCAGGGCGTGGCAAAACCGCAACTGCTCGTTCATTACGACTTTCTAGTGCTGCTGGCACCGGACGGCATATTGTGGGCATGGGGCGGTGAAGTTGCGAGGCCATGCCGATACATCTTCGGAACACCAGTCGCACCGACGACCCCGCTGCGGATTGGAACGGAATCCGACTGGCGGAGAGTCGCAACCACCGGTCGGGGCATACTCGCGATCAAGGCAGATGGTAGCTTGTGGGCTTTGGGGTTGGACGCGCACGGGGTATTGCAAGCTCCCAGACCGAGTCTGTTCGGCACCTTGTTCCGCATCGGCACTGACTCCGATTGGGCAGATGTGAGTGCCGACGACTCTCATGCGCTTGCGATGAAGCGGAACGGCACGCTGTGTTCTTGGGGGGCGAACGACTTTGGGCAAGTCGGCAATGGAGCGGTCGGAGGTGGCGTGGTGACGAACTGCGCTCCCGTCTGGCTTGAGCAAACGAATTGGCAGTCCATCGCGACCGGGCAGCAAAAGAGCTACGCCATCCAGCGGGACGGCACCTTATGGAGTTGGGGTATTTCTGGGTATCCGAACAGCGGCTTCACCTCAGCTCCAACTCCCGTGCGGATGAGCTACGCTACGAACTGGTCGAGCGTCTCGGCCCGATATCGATGCGCCGTCGCGGTGCGAACCGATGGCACGCTGTGGGCGTTTGGCGAGTTCGGTAATGACCCCGCGTTCGAAAGTTTCACTCAACTCGATTTGGCCACCGATTGGGAAGAGGCTGTATGTGGCTATAAGCAGTTGTTTGCCCGTAAGCGGGACGGCACTTGGTGGGCGTTAGGATGGGGGACGCTTGGACAATTCGGTGATGGGAAGAAGGACAATTTGTCGCGGCTTTCGAAACTTTCCTTCCCCTTGAAGGCACAAGCCCTTGCCGCCGGGCACACGGTGGCTGCGCTATCACCGGACGGAAGATTGTGGACTTGGGGCCAGCGGCCGGGAGTGGCTCCGCGCTTCGCTCTGTTCGTAGAACGAATTGATGCCGTGAACAAGCTGGTGATAATGTTGGGCAAGGAAGAGTGGCTTCATCTGAAAGATTACCCTTGTGATTTGGGGCCGCGACTTGCGTGGGAACTACCGCCAAGTGTGAAAGCCGCGCTGGGCACGAACGCGTCAAGCCAGCCAAAGCCCGCGCCTTGACGGGCTGCTGAATGGTGGGCTTGCCAAACCGCCGCCACGCGGACACGTTCTCCCGCATGAAGACGCTGGTTCTCCACGACGTGCCCGAAGAGTTGAACGCCGCGCTGCAAGCCAGCGCCGAGCGTAATCACCGCACCCCGGAGAAGGAGGCCTTGCACCTGCTCGCCGCTTCCGTGGGCACAGCTCCCGTGGACTGGAATGAATTCTTCGACCGGCCCCGGCGCACCTTTCCGAAGGACTACTCCGATGAAGTTCGGAGGGCTGGCCGGTGAACTTTGCGGACACCAACTGGCTCCGCGCGATGTTCCTGCGCACCGAGGACCAGAAGGACCGCGAGGCCACCGTGGAGCGGTTCCACCGGCGCGATCACACGCAGGTCGGGCTGTCGCACGTCGTCCTGCTGGAGGCGCGGAATGTCTTCAGCCGGATCACCGGCGAGCCGGAGCCGGCCGAGTGGGCGCTGCTCGAAAGCGGCTTCAACGGGCGGTTCTACCTGGACCCGATGAACTGGGATTTGATCCGGCGCAACACGCTGGCCTTGCTTCAGCGTTATGCCCACAAGAGCACGCTGGGCACGTTTGACATGGCGGTGCTGGCGTCCGCCCAACTCGCCGGGGCTACCCGCTTGCTTTCCTTCGACGAGACGATCAAGGCCGTGGCGGTCGCGGAGGGCTTGGAGGTTTTTCCTCCGTTGGGGGACGAGGGTCGGCAAATCTTGGCGGCGCTGCGCCGCTGACGCCGACTGGCCAGAATTTTCCCTTCCGCGCGCGGGGCCTTTCCCCGAAGCTGCGCGCATGAATCCTGACTGGTATCGCGTCCAGAACGTCGCCGAAGTGCCTTCGCCCTCACTGCTCGTGTATCCCGACCGCGTGGCGGAGAACGTGCGGCGGATGATCGCCATCACGGGCGGCGCGGCGCGGCTGCGACCGCACATGAAGACGCACAAGATGCCGGACCTCATCCGGCTCCAGCTCGGGCTGGGCATCACAAAGTTCAAGTGCGCCACCATCGCGGAGACGGAGATGACCGCAAGCTGCGGCGCGCCGGACGTGCTGCTGGCGTATCAGCCGGTCGGGCCGAATGTCGCGCGGCTGCTGGCGCTCGCGCAGAAATTTCCGCAGACCAAGTTCGCCGCCGTGGCGGACGACGCGGACGCGATCCGCGCGCTGGGCGTGGCCTTCGCGGTGGCAGGGCGGACGCTGGACCTTTACCTCGACGTGGACATGGGCATGCACCGCACCGGCGTCGTGCCGGGGCCGAAGGCGGTGGAACTCTACCGGCTCCTCGGCAGCACGCCGGGCCTGCGCGCGGCGGGCCTGCACTGTTACGACGGGCACAACCATGTGACCGACCTCGCCCAGCGCACCGCGCAGTGCGAACGCGAGTGGGCGGCGGTCGAGCAGTTGCGCGCGGACTTGAAGGCGGCGCAACTGCCGGTGCCGAACATCGTCGCCGGTGGCACGCCGACCTTTCCCATTCACGCCAAGCGCGCCGACGTGGAATGCAGCCCCGGCACCTGCGTGCTGTGGGATTTCGGCTACGGCACGATGCTGCCGGACATGGACTTCCTGCCCGCCGCCGTGCTGCTCACGCGCGTCATCAGCAAGCCCGGCGAGAACCGCCTGTGCCTCGACCTCGGCCACAAGGCGGTCGCGGCGGAGAACCCGCATCCGCGCGTGAAGTTCCTGAACCTCATCGGTGCCGAGGCGGTGATGCAGAGCGAGGAGCACCTCGTCGTCGAGACGGTGCGCGCCAGCGAATTCGCCGTGGGCGACGTGCTCTACGGTGTTCCGCGGCATATCTGCCCGACGGTGGCGCTGCACTCCTTTGTGACCACGGTGAACAGCGAGGGCCAGGCCGGCGAGCGCTGGAAGGTCACTGCCCGCGAGCGGCAACTGACGGTGTGAAGGCACTGTGGCGGCGCTCTGCGATCGCCGTTCGGGAGCATGAACAAGCCCACGGCACGGCGGTCACAGACCGCCGCTACAGGTGCTCGCCCGCCAGCAGGTCGGTTTCCTTGAGCGCGAGTGGGAACGGCTCCAGCGGCATGGGCTGGTCGTGGTCGAGGAACTCCTCGCAGACGCGAAAGAACTCGGCGCGCGTGCTGACGCGGCGGATTTGATGGAGGAACTTCCCCTCCGCATCCACGGCGAGGCCGACGAAGTTCAGATACTTCTTCAGCTTCTGCACCTGCGCGGACTCGCGCACGTCCGGCGAGCAAATCGCGTCGTGGAGCGCGTGGATGTAGCCGAGCACGTCGCGTCCGCGCGGGATGAAGAGCGGCTCGCCGCGCCGGTGCTGACGGATTTGCGTGAAGAGCCACGGGTTCCGAATCGCGCCCCGGCCAATCATCAGCCCGCGCGCGCCCGTGAGGCGCAGCACCCCGGCGGCTTTCGCGGCGGAATACACGTTGCCGTTTGCCATCACCGGGCAGGGCATCGCGGCGACCGCCCGCGCGATGAAGTCGTAATGCACCTCGCTGCGATACATCTCCAGCACGGTGCGCGCGTGGACGGTGAGCAGGTCCAGCGAGTGCCGCGCGAAGATGGGCAGTAATTCATCGAAGACCGCTGGCGAGTCGAAGCCCAGGCGCGTCTTCACGGTGAAGGGAATGGTCACCGCCTCGCGCAGCGCGCCGAGGATGGCGTCCACGCGCTGCGGCTCGCGCAGCAGGCCGCCGCCGGCGCACTTCTTGTAAACCACCGGCGCGGGGCAGCCGAGATTGAGGTCAATCGCCGCGACGGGGAGCTGCTGGAGAAACTTGGCCGTGCGGCGGAGCGCAGGGATGTCGTTCCCGATCATCTGCGCCACGATGGGCCGGCCCGTGACGTTCGCCTTGATGGACTTCACAATCCACTTCTCCGGTGTCGAGACGGCGTGGACGCGGAGATACTCAGTCCAGTAAACGTCCGGCCCGCCGTAGCGCGCCATGAGGGTCATGAACGCCAGGTCCGTCACATCCTGCATCGGGGCGAGGGCGAGGACGGGCGTGGGACTGGCGAACAGGCCGGTGAGCACGTTCGTCCGGGGCAGATCGGTTGAAGCCATGGCAAGCACGGAAGCCCATCAACGACGGCGAGGCTCTGCCTGGCCGCCAAGGTGCAACTCCACGCGGGCGCGCAGGCACGCCGGGCAGAGGCAGTCCGCCGCCGGGTCGGCCGGCATCGGCAGGCGTGGGAGTTCCAGGCACCAGCAGGTGTTGGCGGCGCAGTGCGCGAGGCACTGGAACTCCGCGCCGCACTCCGGGCAGCGCTTCTTTTCAGCGTGGCGGCTCATGGAACAGCGACCCGAGCCTCACGCAAAGGGCGCTACGGACGCAAAGGAGATTTCGTCAGCCCCGCCTTTGCGGCCTTCGCGGCCTTTGCGTGAGAAGATCACCGGCTTCAGAACGTCGCGGTGAAGCCGAGTTGGAAATTCATGCCCGGCGCGGGGTTGTGGCGCAGCGCCGTGACGAACGTGTTGTAGGTGGGGAACTGCTCGTAGAGCCGGTCCAGCAGGTTGTTCACCGCCGCGTAGGTGGTGAGGTGCTTCCACTGGTAGCTCAACTTCGTGTTCACCACGGTGTAGGTGTTTTGCGACAGCGCGTTCGGCAGGTCGTTGAAGCGCCGCTGGCGGGTGACATACACCGCCTCGACGCGCCACAGCCAGCCAGTCGCGGGGCGGAGGTTCACGCCGGCGTTCGACTGCCACTCCGGCACGAGCACCTGCCGTTGCCCCGCATACGCGCCGCTGGTGAAGTGCGCGTCCGACCACGTCGCGCTGAAGTCCAGCTCCGCCCACTCGGCGGGACGCGAGTTCAAGGCGAGTTCCACGCCCTGCCGGATGGCGTTGGCGTTGTTGTTTCCGAACGTCGCCGGGTCGGAGAAAATGTCGTCCTCCACCCAACTGTGATACCAGGCGAGGCTGCCGCCGAGGAGCGCGTGGCGCTGGCTGCGCAGTCCGAACTCAAGTGTGCGCGCGTCCACCGGCACGAGCGAAGGGTTGCTGGCGAAACGCGGATCGCCGCTCACGATGTCGTTGGCGCTGGGCAGGCGGTAGGCCTGCGAGAGCGAGGCCCACGCCGAGGACTTCTCCGCGAACTCGTAGCTCAGGCTGACCTTCGGACTCCACACGTTGTTCTGCTTGGTCCCGGTGAAAGGCGGCGGGGGCGGAAACAAGTTGGGAATGTCCAGATACGAGCTGCGATGATCGAAGCGCACGCCCGCCGCGAGCGACAGCTTGGGCAGCAGTTGCAGCGTGTCCTGGGCGAAGAAGCTCAACGTGGTGGAGTCGAGCACCGTGGTGGTCGTGCCGAAGCCCTCGATGGTCTGCGCGAACTCCTGCCGCACCGCCTCGCCGCCGAAGGTCAGCGTGTTCGCGCGCTGCCCCGGCTCGGTCTTCCAGTCCACTTGCAGCGTGCCGCCGTGGCTGGGCTGCACGGTGGTGACCTTGGCGAAACCGGTGCCAAAGCCGTTGTCCTTCGTGGCGAACGCCTTGGCGTTCACCGTCCATGCTTCCTCGAAGGTCTTGTGGTAATCCACCCAGCCGCGGTGCAGCTCCTGCTCGAAGGTGAACTGCGTCGCGCCGCGCTGGCGTGGGTTCGCGGCGAACTGCGCGGGCGTGAGCACGTCCGCGTTCTCGCTGTAGTCGTCGTGAAACTGGTAGCCGAAGGTGAAGCGGCCCGCCGGAGTTTCGACCGACGGCTTGGCGAGCAAGTTCCAGCCCCGGTAATTCGCGCCGTCGCGCCAGCCGGCCCATTCGCTGCGGCTGCCGGTGAGAACGTAGCTGAGGGCGTTCGTGCGCCCGGTCAACGCGAAGCTGCCCTGGTAGTAGCCGAGGTTGCCACCGCTGGCGCCCACGCTGCCGGCGAGCGGCCGGTTCGCCGCCGCCTTCGTGATGATGTTGATGACGCCCGCGGCCGCGCCCTCGCCGTAGATGGTCGAGGCACCGCCGCGAATGATCTCCACTCGCTCAATGGCGGCGAGCGGCACGGAGTTCCAGAGGAAGAAGCCGCCGCCCGCGTCGTTGGCGCGCACGCCGTCCACGAGGATCAGCGTGCCGGCCTTGTCACCGAAGCCGCGCAGGCTGAACTGCGACTGCTGCCCGGCGAAGCCGACGGTGTCGAGCGAAGTGAAACCCGCCTGCTGCCGCAGCAGTTCCGGCAGCGTGAAGGCCGGCGACTGCGCGATGGTCTCGCGCGTGATGACGCTCACGTGCGCCGCGACTTTCTCCACCGCGACCGTCTCCTCCGGCAGGCGCGTGGCGGTGACGACGAGCGGAGGAAGTTCCACCGGAGCGTTGGTCCTGCTCTCCTGCGCGGCGGCTGTCGCCGAGAAGATGGCGAGGAGAGGATAGAGGATGGAACGGACGGCGTTCCTCCCGGTGATTACTGAACACTGAACACTGATTACTGTTTTCATCTGGCCTTTCACTGCCAGCCCCGCGCGGGTTCCTGGCGCGCGGAGCGGTTGGAGCTGGAGACCAGAAGGGAGGCGGAAAGCAAAAAGCCTTCACCTCCGCAAATTGGAGAATGAAGGCATCTCAGAATCCCGACGAAAGACAGTTCGGCAGGCTGGCCTCATCCTTCTCTTTGTCGGAGAAGCGGGCGCGCGTGAGCGTGCCCTGACGAGCGCTGACAAGCCGGTATCCTGACTCCGGGCCTCAAACCTCGCTCCCGCCTTCCCGGCCTTCAGCCAGTGGCATTGGGAGTCCGTAGCCCGTCACAGTGGCGCAACCGTCCCCGGTTCTCACGGGGTTCCCTGCACTTGTAAGCGGTGGATTGTGGCGGGGTGAACCGCCGACTTCAAAGAACCGGGCGCGGTTGTAGGGGAACGCCCCGGCGCTGCCAAGGAAAAGGTTTGCCAACGAGCCACGCGCGTTGACTCACCGCGCTTCCACCACCTGCCGCGCGATCTCCTCGCCGATGGCCAGCGACGCGGTCGCGGCGGGGCTGGGCGCGTTGAGGACGTGCAGCGCCTTCGGGCGCGCGACGAGGCAGAAGTCCTGCACGAGCGTGCCGTCCGCTGACATCGCCTGCGCGCGCACGCCCGCGCCGCCGGGCGCAAGGTCGCGCTCGCGGATTTCGGGCACGAGCCGCTGGAGCGATTCGCAGAAGAGGCGCCGGCTGAAGCTGCGTTTGATTTCCTCCCAGCTCATGCGCTGGTGCCGGCCGAGGAAGTTCCACAGCCCGCGAAACGTGAGCGCGTCCCAGAGGTCGCCGACGCAGATGTCCGTCTTCGTGTAACCCTCACGCGCGAAGGCCAGCACGGCGTTCGGACCGGCCTCGATGCCGCCGTGAATCATCCGCGTGTAATGCACGCCGAGGAACGGGAACTGCGGATCGGGCACCGGGTAAATCAAATGGCGCACGAGTGACTCGCTTTCCTTCCTGAGCTGATAGTATTCGCCCCGGAAGGGGACGATGCGCACGTCGCGCCGCTCGCCGGCCAGCTCGCTCACGCGGTCGCTGTGCAGGCCGGCGCAGTTCACGATGAAGTCGCCCTCGAACGCGCCCGCCGTCGTCTCCGCCACCCAGCCCGACGTGTTTTCGCGCAGCGCCGTGACGCGCGCGGACGTGACGACGCGGTTCCCCGCCTGCGTGATGAGGTCGAGCATCGTGGCGCAGACCTTCGCGTAGTCCACGATGCCTTCCTGCGGGACGTGCAAGGCCGCGACACCCCCGACGTGCGGCTCGATTTCGCGCATCTGCTCCCGGTTCAGCCAGCGCAGGCCGGCCAGTCCGTTCTGCGCGCCGCGAGTTTGCAAGTCCTTCAGCCGTGCGACCTCGGTGTCATCCACCGCCACGACGAGCTTGCCGCAGACATCGTGCGGGATGGCGTGCGCGCGGCAGAACTCCGTCATCTCCGCGACGCCGCTGACGGCGAGGCGGGCCTTGAGCGAACCCGGCTTGTAGTAGAGACCGCAGTGCAGCACGCCGCTGTTGTGCGTGCTCTGGTGCCGGCCCACGCCGGCTTCCTTTTCGAGCACGGTGATGCGGGCCTCGGGGAGCTTGCGCGCGAGCTTGATGGCCGTGGCCATGCCCACGATGCCGCCACCGATGATGAGGAAGTTCTTCTGCGCCACAACGGGGCGGAGAGTGCGAACGCGCGCCGAGGCTGGCAAGCCTGCTCCCTGCCTGCTCCCTGCCTGCTCCCCGCTTCTCTCGGTGACTCTGGCCTTGCGCGGCGGCGGCCAAATCTTAACCTCCAGTCCCATAAGAACCTTCCTGATCGCCCCGCTCCTTTGCGTTGCCATTTGGGTTCCGCCTCATGCCAAGGCCCAGCCAGCCAGCCCACCGGTTGCTGCATCTGCTGGCAGCCAGCCCATCCTCCGGGATGAAGCGCCGCCGGAGTTGCGCGCGGTTGCCTCGCGCCTGTGGGACGTGGCCTTCTCGCCGGACGCCAAGCGGCTCGCGGTCTGCGCGGGGTGGATCGGCCCGCGCGAGCCGGGCGAGCTGACCATTTGGGACTTGGAGCAGCGGCGGGAGTTGTTCGTGCTCCGGCAGTTTCAGCCGATCCGTTCGGTGGTCTTCTCGCGGGACGGCAAGCAGCTTCTGGTCGGCGATTTCGGTGGCCTGACCCGGCTGTTTGACTCGGCCACGGGCAGTGTGCTGACCACCTTGCCGAAGCGCGTTGGCATCATCAATTCCGCCGTGTTCACTCCGGATGAAAAGGCGATCATCTTCGGCTGCTTCGACGGCACGGTCACGCTGTGGGACATCGCCACGCAACGGACGAGCTATGTGTTCCTCGTGCCGGGCGAGCGGATCATCAAGGTCGCCGTGTCCCCCAATGGCGAATATCTCGGTGCTGTGACCCAGACCGGCAAGGGCCACCTGTGGAATCTGCCGAGGCGGCTGAAGCTGCGCTCGCTCGAGGCGAGCAAAGGGGTCGCCGGGAGGCCGCTGCCGAGCGCCGAAGTCATCCTGTTTTCGCCGGACGGCAAGAGCTTTGCCACCGCCGGTTACGCGGCGTTGCGGCTGTGGGATAGCGCCAGCGGCAAAATGCTCCGGGAGTTTCCCTTCGCGAGCTACGGGATGAACGCGCTGTTCACGCGGGACGGCAAGCAACTGCTCTGTGCCGACGGCGAGGGACAAGTCAGCATCTGGAATGTGGGCAGCGGGGAGAAGATCGCCGGTTGGGCGGCGCACGCGGAGCGCTGCTCCGGCCTGGCGTTGTCCCCGGACGAACGCCAGCTCGCCACCGCCGGCTGGGACTACACGATCAAGGTCTGGGACTTGGAAAAGCGGACGTTGACCAGCACGCTCACCCGGAAGAAGCCGTGACCCCATGAAGCGACTTTCCACCCAACCCGTTCGCGGCTTCACCATCATGGAGCTACTCGTGGTCGTCGCCATCCTCGGCGTGCTGGTGAGCCTGCTGCTCCCGTCACTCACGGCGGCGAAGAAGAAGGCCAAGGGCGCGAAGTGCTCGAACAACATGAAGCAGGTGGGGCTGGCCTTCCTGCTCTACGCGGGCGATTACGCTGACAAGCTGCCGCCGTTCAACAGCGGCGGGCCGTTCCGCAGTCCGACCTTTCCGCACAACCCGACCAACTGGTGGTATCAGCTCCTCTCCAACGGCAAATACCTGCCGGATGTCAAAGTGCCCGGTGGCGTCTGGCGCTGCCCGGCGGTGGCCGACGAGGACATGCAAAGCCCGTTCGGCGTGGCGATGGAGGGCTACGGGCCGTTGGAAAACACGAACGCGGTCACCGGTCTGCCCTCGATCATCAACTACGCGTTCGACCACGACCGCTCGCCCTGGGGCAGCGCACGGCTGGGACAAATCCAGCGCACGTCGCAGCTCTGGCTCATCGGTGACGTGGGCCAGCCGAAGGACTTGAACAACATCCCGCGCGGCGGCTACCGCACGGAGATTTGCACGTATCCGCCCAACGCGTTCGGCATGTGGGACCAGCCGTTGCCGAAACAGCCCGCCTGCCGGCATGAGTTGAAGGCCGGCGTCTTCTTCGTGGACGGGCACATCGAGCTGTGGAACTACGGCAGCCTCGCCGACAACACGCATGATCTTTTCTCCCTCAAATCCCGGTAGGCAAAGCGCGCCGAGTCCGTCCGCCTTCACCCGGCTTGAGCTGGTCTTGATGATCGCCTTGGGGGCCGTCCTGCTCGGCCTACTGTTGGGCTACACTCGCCGCACCACGGCGAAAGTCAGCGCCGTGAGTTGCGTGGGCAACCTGCGCCAGCTCGGGGCCGGCGTGGCGATGTATGCGATTGGCGGCGACGCCAAGCTCCCTTACGCCTCGCTCGTCTTCACCACCCGCGCGCAGAGCACCTGGGACACGCTCATCAGCCCCGTCATCCGCGCAGAAGCCCGGCGCGCGATCAGCGACCCCAACACGGCCGCGCCCGGAAAGAGTTTCCTGAACCCGCTCCTGCTCTGCCCGTCCGACCCGGTGCCGCCCGCCGCCTGGGCTGCGAAGAACAAGCTCCCGCGCCGCAGCTACGCCATCACCCGGCACAACATGAGCCCGCAAAACTGGCCCCCCAGCGCCAACAACGCCACTGGCATCGGCCTCTCGTGGACCTTCGGCTCGTATGGCACGAATCCCCCCAGCGCCAAGGTTTACAACTACGAGCAGACCAATCGTCAGGCCGCCGTCCGCTTCGGCATGATCCTCAAGCCCGCAGAAACCCTGCTGCTCACGGAGCGCGCGTGGTCGAACAACATTGTCGGCAACGCCTCCGGCGCGTGGATTGACCGCACCAGCGATCACACCGACGCCGGCGCGCTTGCGCCCGAAGTCCTGCACCGAGGCCGCTTCAACTACCTGATGCTGGACGGCCATGTGGAGACGCTCTTTCCCCACCAAGCCGTCGGTGCCGACGGCGAAGTGGGTGAGGACGCCCGCAAGCATCTCGGCCCCTGGACCATTCGCGCGGACGACTGAGTTTCCGCGCCCGCCAGAACCAGTCAGAGACTCCTCACGTCGTCACCTACGGCTCACTGATACTCGTAGCCCAAGTGAAAGCTCACCCGCCCGTCGGGGTGCTGGCGGATGTTGGCGAGGTGAACAGGCAGCCCGCCGCCGGGGGGAAGCGACGCGGGGCTTCTACCGCCCCAACCACCCCGGCAGCCACGTCGTCAACGGTGGGAAGTAGGTGATGAGCAGCACGCCCACGATGAGCACGCCCTGCATGGGCAGCACGGCGCGGGAGACTTCCATCACGGGCTTCTTGAAGCGGTAGGAGGCGAGGAAGATGTTTATGCCGACGGTCGGCGCAAGCAGGCCCAGCTCCATGTTCGCGAGGAAGATGATGCCGAGGTGTAACGGGTCTATCCCATACGCCGAGCCAAGCGGCACCAGCAGCGGCACGACGACCACGATGGCGGAGAAGGTGTCCATGAAGCAGCCGACGAGCAGGAGCAGGATGTTGAGCGCGAGGAGGAAGGCCCACTTGGACTTGATGGTGGCAGTGACCCACGCGACGGCTTTGTCGGGGATTTGCGCGTCCACGAGGTAGTTCGTCAGCCCGAGCGCGACGCCGAGAATCATCAGCACACCGCCGACGAGCAGGCCGCACTCGGTCAGCACGCGCGGGATGTCGGTGGTGAAGCTCAGGTCGCGGTGGATGAAGACGGTGGCGAGGAAGACGTAAAGCGCCGTGACCGCCGCCGCCTCGACCGGCGTGGCGAAACCGCCGAACAGTGCGGTCAGCGCGACGAACGGCACGGCGAGTTCCCACTTCGCCTCCCACATGGCCGCGCGCGCCGTGGCTCCGCAGAACTTGGGCCGGTCGGCGTCGTCCTTCGGGCCACGGCTCACGCCCCACCACGCAGTCAACGCCACCAGCAGCAGGCCGGGCAGCAGGCCGGCGAGGAACATCTTCTCGATGGTCACGCCGGCGGCCTGCGCCTTCGAGCCGGCGATGATGGCGTAGAGAATCAGCGGCAGCGACGGCGGGAAAAGCAGTCCCAGCGCGCCCGAGCCGGTGAGCAGGCCGAGGGCGTTGCGCTCCGAGTAGCGCGCGGCGAGCATCACGGGCATGAGCAGGCCGCCCATCGCGAGGATGGTCACGCCGCTCGCGCCGGTGAACGAGGTGAAGAACGTGCAGACCAGCGCGGTGACGATGGCCGGGCCACCCCGGAACGAGCCGAACAACGCCTGGAACACCGCGACGAGCCGCTTCGACGCACCGCCTTCCGCGAGGAGATAACCGGCGAGCGTGAAGAGTGGAATGGTCGGCAACGTGGCGTTGGTGACGAGCCGGTAGTGGTCGAGCGGGATGGAGGCGATGGGCAAATCCTCACCCCAGAACAGAATCATCGCCGCGCCGCCGAGCGTGACGAAGATGGGCGCGCCCAGCACGGTCGCGACGAGCAGCGTGGCGATGGCGGGCCAGACCAGCTTCGCCGGGTCCGTGGGTGGATGCGTGGCGAACCACACCAGCGCGCCGCTCGCGGCGAAGACGATGACGCGGCCCCACCATCTCGGCGAGGCGTTCCACAGCAGCCGCCCCGTCACGAGCGCGAAGCCGACGGGGGTGATGATTTGAACCCACCAGATGGGCATGGTGCCCACGAGGATGTTGCCGCTGTCCTTCTCCGTTTTCACGAACTCGACGCTGGCGACGGTGAGGAAGAGCGTGATGGTCGTGGCGATGGTGCCGCTGAACAGCGCGGCGAAGAACTTTCCCTTCTCGGGCAGGACGGTTGGCAGCGCGGACATGGCGAGCAGCCGGCTGTCGCGCGCCGCGAGCGCGCCACCGAGCATCCCGATGATGAGCGTGAAGTGCTGGACGATGACGGTCGCGCCGGGGATGCCGGTGGTGAAGACCTTGCGCAGGAGCGCCTCCAGCAACGGCAGCACCATCAACGCGACGAGGATGGAGCTGAGGAGAAGGTTCTCGCCCTGACGCAGCCAGGCGCGGATGCCGGTGGGCGGGGCGACGGCTTCGGTGTTGGCAGGCAGGGGGTTCATGCGGCAACCATTTGGGCAGCGATACAAGCCTTCTCCCTTCGCGGAGCGAGGGGAGAAGGTGGCCGGAGGCCGGATGAGGGGAGGGGCAGCTTGCGACCACGCGGCCAACCCCTCACCCCGGCCCTCTCCCCTTGCTGCGCAAAGGGAGAGGGAGATGAAACTTCGAGTGGGCCACCCACGGCGAATCCCGCGACGACCGTCAGCTTCGCATCAGTCAGAGACTCCTCACGTCGTCTCCTACGAGGTGAGGACGGGCCGCTCATTTCGCCTTGGCCCGATACTCCTTCACGAGCCGCACCACCTCGTCGAACATGTCGGCGGGGACCATGTTGCCGCGGACCTTCGGGTAGGCCTCCTCCATGAAGCGCACCCAGTCGGCGATGTCCTCGGGCGTGGGCTTGGTGACTTTGAGGCCGCGCTTTTCCATCGCGGCGACCGCCTCGTCGCTTTCCCTGCGGCCTTGAGTGCGGACTTGTTTGCCAGCCTCGGCGGCGGCCTGCAGGAGCGCGGCGCGCTTGTCGGCGGGCGTGGCGTCCCAGGATTTCTTGGACACGATGGTCGCGCCGACGAGCGGCACCCAGTTCAGTTCGAGCATATGCGGCGCGGGGCCGTAGAACTGCCCGGCCAGCGCGTAAATCGGCACGCTGGGCACCATGTCGAAGAGGCCGGTCTGGAGGCCGGGCAGCACGTCGGTCTGCTCGGCGGCCACGGCGTTGACGCGCACGGCCTTCATCACCTCGGCGGAGCGCGGGTCGCCGGACCAGACGAAGACCTTCATCCTGCGGAAGTCGTCAATGCGCCGGGCCGGTTGCTTCGAGAAGAAGCGAACCCAGCCGAGGTCGCCCCAGAAGAGGACTTCAAAGCCCTTGTCGCGAAACTTCTTTTCCAGGCCGGGCCGAAGTTTCTCGAACACGAACTCAAATTCGTCGAGCGAGCGGAACATCATTGGCATGAGCTGAAGCGCGCGGACGGAATCCTCGACCTGCGAGAGGCCGGGCACGGAGAGCATCGCGGCCTGAATCTGGCCGACGCGCATCCGGCGCACCATGTCGGCTTCGCCGCCCATCGTGCCGTCGGTGTAGATGGTGAGCAGAACCCGGTCGCCGGTGGTCTTCTTCCACGACTCGCCCATCTGCTGGAGGGTCTTGTGGAGGGAAGTGTCCTTCGGCGCGAGCGTGGCGAGGCGGATTTTGACGGGGGCGGCGGCGGGGGCGGAGGCAGCGAACAAGCTCCAAATCCCAAATCCCAAGCTCCAAAGAAATCTCAAGCTCCAAACTGCAAGGCGCGTGCGGTGGGTCGGGCTTGGAGCTTGGTGTTTGGAGCTTTTCTGGAGCTTGGGGCTTGGAGCTTGGAGCTTCATTGCGCTTTCGGTGTTTCCGGCGGCAAAGCCGGCAATATCAAATCATCCATCCGCCCGAGCAGCCATTTGGCGCGGCGCTGCATGATGGTGTTCAGCAGCCGCCATTCGGGACGCGTGTCCACCTTAACGGCGAGCGCCTTCTCGAGCAATGCTTTGAACTCGGCGGCGTTCTGCTGCTTCACCGCGACGTTCTCCGCGAGCGAGACATACGGCCCCGCCTGGTTCCCGCCGCTCTGCTCAACGGCCCGAGCAAAGTGCTGCCGCGCCTTGGCCACCGCGTCCGGCCCCGCGCCGGGCCGCGCCAGCTCGAAGGCGATGAGGAACGAATGAATCGCGCCGTGGTCGAACTTCTCGTCCAGCGCCAGCGCGCGGTCAATCAACGCCGCCGCCAGCGGCAGGTCGGCGATGGCGTCGGGGCTGTCCTTCGAGAGCGAGATGCTGGCGGCCCACGAGGCGGCGGTCCAGTAGAGCAGATGCACGTCGGCCTTCTTCGTCACGCGGACGGCGCTGGCGGGGTCGGCCCGCAGGTTTTTCTCGAAGCCAGGATGCCGCGCCTCCAAGCCGCGCAGGCCGTAGTTCCGAGCGCGGAGATAAAGCCGCTTTGCCCGCTCGCGGCCAGCGACGGCGGCGGCCAGATCCTTTTCCTCGAGCACGTCGGCGGGATGCTGCGCGAAGGCGTAGGCGTATTGCGTGAAGCCGCTGGCCAGCGCCTGCAGCAGCTCACGGTGTTCCGGGGCCTCCACCAGCAGCGACTCCATCAGCTTGAGGCTGAACGGCGCGGCGGCGCGGATGAGGTCGGGGTCATCGTCCGTAGCGAAGGTGCCGCCGCCGTTGGAGAGCGCGTCGCCGAGCTGGTTGATGGCGAGGCGTTTCACCGAGCAGCCGGCGTTGCCAAGGAGCAGGCACAGAAAACCCGCGCAGAGCACGCCGCGCAAAACGCCCGGCGGGCGCTGCTTAAATGGCCAGTGAAGAAGAAGCCGGTTCATTCGCGAACTGCGGAAGACAGGCCGCGTTTTTACACACGCACGAAAGGCGAGGCAAAGTAATTTGGGTCACAATTTGAGGGAGACCGGGGCGTCACACCTCCCGGCTTGTTTCCCAACCCCGCCCGGCTAGAGTCACGCATCGTTTGCTGAAGCGCTCCATGAACACCATGAGACCCCTGCTCGCCCTTGTTTTCCTCGTCGCGTTGAAACTCAACGCGGCAAGTCCGGCCGGTGATCCGGTCGCGCCCTGGACCAAAGGTGTCCGCCTGGCCCCGGTGTCCGCCGTCATGGGCCGGCACACCATTCACACCTACTACCTCGCGAACCCGGAAAGCCCCGACGGCAAGCACGTCCTGTTCTTCTCCTCCAAACATCCCGCCGGCTACGTGGGCGAAGTGTGCATGCTGGATCGTGCGACGGGGAAGGAGACGGTGCTCGCCGAGAACGTCCACACCGAGGACGCGCACCGGGCCGCGTGCCAGCAGTGGCTCTCGGGCGGCCGGCGCGTCGCGTTTCACGAAGTCATCAACAAGCGGTGGCGCGTCGTGGTCGTGGACGTGGCGACGCTCGCGAAGACCATCGTCGCGGAGGATCGGCAACTCGGCTTCGGCCAGACGGCCGGCGATCTGCTGCCGCTCTATGGCTGTCATTGGAATCCCGGCCCGCACCGCGATCTCGAACTCTGGGATGCGAAGACCGGCAAGCTGACCCGCAGCGCGACCATCGCCGAGGTCGAGACAAAGTATCGCGACTGGCTGACGAAGGAGTTCGCCGGCAAGCCCTGCTCGATCTTCTTCCCCGTCCTCAGCCCCGACCTCAAGCGGGGCTTCTTCAAGATCGCCGCCGGCAATGGCGGCGACAACTTCATGGCCAAGGGTGCCAGCCAGCGGCAGGGCATCGTCTGCTACGACTTCGCGCAGGGAAAATGCATCTGGCAGCGCGGCAAGTGGGGCCATCCCGCGTGGGAGCCGGACTCGCGCCACATCTTCGAGGTCGGCAATCTCCGCTTCGACACCGAAAGCGCGGAGGGCAAATACACGCGGCTCGCCGGCGTGCCGAACCTGCGCGGCTCGCACCCCTCCATCAGCCCCGACGGCAGGCTCATGGTGACTGACGGCTACAGCGAGCCGGCGGGCGGCCCGCCGCTGGAGTGGGGCATCATGGTCGCCGACATGAACGGCGGGAAGTGGGTGCTGCTCCACAGCTTCGTGCAAAGCAATGGCGCGCTTTCCTGGCGGCGCAATGATCCGCATCCCGCCTTCAGCGCCGACAACCAGCGCATTTACTACAACGTCAGCGACGGCCAGTTCACCCGCCTCTTCGTAGCCGAACGCGCCAAGCCCTGACCCCCTTCTGCCTCAAGCGCCATGTCTGAGCCTTTCAAACTCACCCGCATCCCGTCGCTGAAGACGGTCGAGGATTTCCGCAAACACTGTGCTGCGCTCGGCATCGAACTGCCCTGTGAGGACACCATCGCCGCCGGCAATTCGCCGCTGGCCGAGTCGGTGCCGAACCTCACCGTCAACGGCAAGCGCGTCGGCAACCGCATCGCCATCCACCCGATGGAAGGCTGGGACGGCACGACGACCGGCGGCGTGACCGAGGAAATGCGCCGGCGCTGGCAGCGCTTCGGCGAGAGCGGCGCGAAGATGATCTGCGGCGGCGAGGCGATGGCCGTGCGCCCGGACGGCCGCGCCAATCCGAACCAGCTCATCATCATCGAGCAGAACCAGGCCGGCATCGCCGAGTTGGTCGGCCTCCTGAAGAAGGCGCACACCGAGCGCTACGGCACGACGGACGACCTCGTCATCGGCTTCCAGCTCACGCATTCGGGGCGCTTCTGCCGGCCCCACGAGCGGATGCGCTACGAGCCGCGCGTCGCCTTCCGGCACCCACTGCTCGACCCGAAGTTCAAGGTCACGAGCGACGCGCAGGTCTTCACTGACGACGAGATCGAGCGGCTGATCCAGGACTACATCAAAGCCGCGCAGATCGCGTGGGATGTGGGCGCGGACTTCGTGGACCTCAAGCACTGCCACGGCTATCTGCTGCACGAGTTCCTCGGCGCGCACACGCGGCCCGGCAAGTTCGGCGGCAGCTTCGAGAACCGGACGCGCATCCTGCGCGACATCGTCGCCGGCATCCGCGCGAGCGGGAACAGGATCGAGTTCGGCGTGCGCCTGAGCTGCTTCGACATGGTGCCGCATCGGCCCGACCCCGCGCTGTCCGTGCCCGGCAAGCTCGGCCCCGGCATCCCGGAGGATTTCAGCCAGTGCCTGCCGTATCGCTACGGCTTCGGCGTGAACCAGGCCGACCCGACGCAAATTGACCTCACGGAGACGTTTCAGTTCGCGGAGCTGTGCGCGCAGCTTGGCGTGAAAATTCTCAACACCAGCGCTGGCTCGCCCTACTACACGCCGCACCTCCAGCGCCCCGCCGCCTACCCGCCCAGCGACGGCTACCAGCCCGCCTACGACCCGCTCATTGACGTGGAGCGCCAAGTGCAAGTCGTGCGGAAACTGAAGGCGCACCTGGCCCAATGCGGAACGCGGAACGCGGAACGCGGAATGCCCGTGCTGGTCGCGTCGGGACTCAGTTACCTCCAAGAATTTCTGCCACACGTTTCGCAGCACCTGCTGCGGCACGGCTGGACTGACCTGGTGGGCATCGGCCGCGCCGTGTTGAGCTACCCGGCGATGCTGGCGGACGCGGCACAGAAGGGCGAACTGGAGAAGCGCCTCATCTGCCGCACGTTCAGCGACTGCACCACCGCCCCGCGCAACGGCCTCATCTCCGGCTGCTACCCGCTGGACAAGTATTACACCGCCAAGCCCGAGGCCGCGCAGTTGAAGGAAATCAAGAAGCGCGTCGGGGCCTGAACTGAATCCGACGCCATGCCGCGACGCAGCCTGCTCCTCCTCCTCGCTGGGATTTTCACGGCCACCGGCCTCCCGGCTGCCGAACCGCTCCAGCACATCGCCTTCGGCTCCTGTCTCAACAAGACCGAGCACCCGGTGCTGGACCGCACGCTCACGCTGCCGATGGACTTGTTCGTCTTCCTCGGCGACAACATCTACGCGGATACGACGAACATGACTGTCATGCGCGCCCGGTATGACGCGCTCAAGGGCAGCACGTTCTTCCAGGGGCTGCGCAAGAAGGCACCCATCCTCGCCACCTGGGACGACCACGACTACGGCTGGAACGATGCCGGGGCCAGCTACGCGATGCGCCGTGAATCCCAGAAGGAATTCCATGACTGGCTGGACGAGCCGGCAAACTCGCCGCGTCGCCGGCAGGAGGGCGTTTACGACGCGCGCATCTTCGGTCCATCCGGCAAGCGCGTGCAGGTCATCCTGCTGGACACGCGCTATTTCCGCAGCCCGCTCAAGCGTGGCGAGCACAGCGCCGAACCAAGCGGCGGTCCCTACGTGCCGGACGAAGATCCGGCCAAGACCATGCTCGGCGAGACACAGTGGAAGTGGCTGGAAGGCGAGTTGCGCAAGCCGGCGGAGCTGCGGCTGATCGCGTCGAGCATCCAGTTCGTCGCGGAGTTCGCGGGCTGCGAGGCGTGGGTGAACTTCCCGCGCGAGAAGCAGCGCTTCCTCGACCTGATCCAGCGCACGCGGGCCAACGGCGTGCTCTTCGTCAGCGGCGACCGGCATTGGAGCGAATTCTCGAAGCTGCCCGGCCCGCTCGGCTATCCGCTCTGGGACTTCACCTCCAGCGGCATGACGCAGCGCCATCCGCGCGGCACACCCACGCCGAACAAATATCGCGCCTTCCCCACGACCTACCACGAAGCCAACGTGGGGCACCTGCGCATTGACTGGTCGCAGCCGGACCCGCAACTCACGGTGCGCATCGTGGACGCGGCGGGCCGCCCGCGGCTGGAGCAGACGCTGCGGCTGGGCGAGTTGCAGCTCCGGGCGAACTGAGACGTTTCCCCTTGCCCGCCGGGGTTCCGGCCCGTTTCATCCCGCGCATGAAACCGCTGTCGCGCCCGTTGTTCAGCCTGCTCGCCACCGCCCTGCTTGCCCCGGCGCTTCCGGCGGCGGACTCCAAGCCTGTCCGCGTCGCCTGTGTGGGCGACAGCATCACGTTCGGCGCGGGCGTGGAGCAGCGGGACAAGAACAATTACCCCAAGGTGCTGGGCGAGGTGCTCGGGGCGAAGTTCGAGACGCGCAACTTCGGCCGCAGCGGCGCGACGCTGTTGAAGCGGGGCGACCTGCCGTATTGGAAGACAAAGGAGTTCGAGGGCGCGACCGCCTTTCAGCCCGACCTCGTCGTCATCAAGCTCGGCACGAACGACTCGAAGCCGCAGAACTGGAGCCAGCACAAGGCGGAGTTTGCCGCCGACGCCCGCGCGCTGGTGGCGCACTTCCAAGCGCTGCCGTCCAAACCCAAGGTCTTCGTGTGCCTGCCCGTGCCGGTGTATGAGACCAAGTGGGGCATCAACGAGCCGGTGGTGAAGGGCGAGGTCATCCCGATCCTCCAACGGGTCGCGAAGGACATGAAGCTGCCGACGATTGATCTCCACGCGGCGCTGGCCGGCAGGCCGGAGATGTTCCCCGACAAGATTCATCCGAACGCCGCCGGCGCGAAGGTCATCGCCGACACCGTGGCGAAGGCTCTGGCCGGCAAGTAACCCCGCAATCCTTCCTCGACGCCACCGGGCTTCGGCGGCGGCATCGTCCCAGCATGAAACATCACTTCTCGTTCGGCCTTGCCTCGCTGCTTTCCGCGGCCGTCTCCGTCGGCGCGGCGGACGGCCTCGCCATCGCCGACTCGCCCGGCCAGCACCTCGACGTGACGGCGGGCGGCAGGCCGCTCGTGCGCTTCATGTATGCCTACGACCCGGCCACGAAGGAGTCGCTCCACGACACCTACAAGCCCTACCTCCACGTCTTCGATCCGACCGGCGACCGGCTCATCACCAAGGGGCCGGGCGGGCAGTTCACGCACCATCGCGGCATCTTCATCGGCTGGAATAAAATCGCCTTCGACGGCAGGAGCTACGACCGCTGGCACATGAGCGGCGGCGAGCAGGTGGTGCAGAAAATCCTCCAGCAGGCCGCCGCCGCCGACAAGGCGACGTTCACCGCGCTGGTCCACTGGAACGACGCGGCGAAGGAGGCGTTCATCGTCGAGGAGCGCACCTTCACCGTGCGGCGCGTGCCGGCGGGGACGTTGATTGACTTCAGCGCGAAGCTCTCGGCTCCGCGCGGGGACGTGAAGCTCGACGGCGACCCGGAGCACGCGGGCATTCACTTCCGCCCCGCCGGCGAGCTGGACAAGTCGAAGACGCGCTACCATTTCCCGGCGGAAAGGCCCAACGCGCACAAGGACACGGATTATCCGTGGGCTGGCGAGACGTTCACGCTCGGCGGCGCGGCCTACAGCGTCGTGGAGATGAGCCATCCGAAGAACCCGGCGGGCACGCGCTGGTCCGCCTACCGCGACTATGGGCGCTTCGGCGCGTTCCCGGTGGCGGAGCTCAAGCAGGGCGGCGCGTTCACCTTCAACTACCGCTTTCTGATCGCAAACGGCGGACTGCCCGCCACGCCGGCCATCAACCAGCTCTACACCGAGTTCGCCGGGGCCAGCGCGCCCACCGCGAAGGTGACAACCCTGCCCGCCGAAGGGGCCAGGCCCGCCGCGCCGAAGAAGACCGACGCCAGGAAGTAGGCCGAGAAGAAGTAGCCGCGCAGGGCCACGCCCGCGAGGGCGTGGGCCTTGGCGGTTCAAATCCCCGCTCGCCAGTCGGCGTGGCGGGCCGTAGCTTTTCCCCGATGGCCGCTTTGCCCAAACCGGAAGTCATCCTCACCCACGAGAGCGACCTCGACGGCCTGCTTTCCGGCCTGCTGCTGCGCCGCCTCGCGCGCAAGCTCTTCGACCAGGACATCCGGCTGGAGGCGCACCATTACAACTCGTGGAAGCAGCGCCAGCTCCGCGAGCGTTCGGCCTGGGTCAGCGACTTCGCCTTCGAGCCGCGCCTGGACCGGCCCGACTGGCTGATCCTCGATCATCACGCGACCGAGACGCCCGCCAAGCAGTCGCACCTCATCCACGACCTCGGCAAGTCCGCGAGCCTGCTCTGCTACGAGCTTTGCTGCGAGCACGGCCTGGGCAAGCCCGAGCTGGACCGGCTCGTCCACCTCAGCAACGTCGTGGACCTCTACCTCGTCGAGGATCCGGACTTCGAGCTGGCCTGCGATTACGGCAACCTCGTGAAGACCTACAACTTCTGGAACCTCCACGCGCTCATCGAGGGCAACCCGGAACGGCTGCTGCACCACCCGTTGCTCGAAGTGATGGCCGTGAAGCGCCGCGTCGAGGATCCGCTGGGCTTTGACTGGAGCCGGCGGAACGTCGTGGAGATCAGCGCGACCGTCGGCTTCGTGGACACCGTCGTCGGCAATGGAAACAGCATCGTCCATCGCCTGCTCAGGGAGAAGGCCACGCCCTACACCGTGCTGGCCACGCTCTTCGTGAAATCCAACCGCACCGTCATCGCCAGCTTCCGCAGCGAGAACGGCGAGGCGCTCAAGGTCGCGCAGCAGTTCCAGGGCGGCGGCCATGCGAACGCCTCCGGCGCGACCTTGCCGCGCTCGGTCACTTCGCTGGAAGACGCCGTCCTCTACCTCCGTGAGGTCCTCGCACCAGCCCCGAAGAAAGGCGGCAGCCTGACCAGCCTCGAACAAGCCTTCGCCGCGCTGGAAGCCAAGCCGTCGGGCCGCTGACGCGCGGCGGACTCACGGTGCCGGTTTTAGAAACGCATCCAGCACCGTGCGCGCGTGCCGGGCGGAACGATGCAGCGCACCGTGGCCTTCCTGCGGGTCCTCGATGGCCGTCACGACGGTCGCGCCCTGTTCCTTGAGCCACGCCGCCGCGCGCCTCATGCCGGGGATGCCATCGCGGTCGGGGTTCGGGTCGCGCCCGCCGGCCACGGTGATCCAGCGCGTGCCTTGCAGCGGGCGCGGGCCGAACGCGCCGTTCACAATCGCCCGCGTGGGCGGGTAGTCGAGCCCCACGCCGCCGGAGTTCGCCACCGCGAGCGAGAAGTAACGCTTGCCGCGCCCGGCATCCAGCGCGGCCACGGCATACGAGTTCGCCGAGCCGCGGCTGAAGCCGTGCAGCATCGCGGCGCCCGGCTGGACGCCGAGCTTTTGCAGCGCGGCGTCAATCTCCCGGTAGAGCTGCTGCGGTGCGTAATAGGCGTCCGTCCGGTCGCCCGCGCCGAGCCACCATTGCACACACACGAGGCCGACCTCGCGGCCCTTCACATGCGGATGCCAGAGCGCAAGGTCGTCCGTGGCGTAGCCCTGCGTGCCGTGCAGCGACACGATCCAGCGCTTCGGCTCCGGCACCGCGCGCCACACGACGAGGAAGCTCTGTCCGTCCGACGTGGGCACGAAGTCCGGCTTGAGCTTCGCGGCGTCGGCGAACCAGCGGCCACCCTGGGCCTTGCGGAACAACTCCGCCGCGCGGCCCGTCAGCGCCGGCTCGGCGGCGGGCACAGCAAGTTGAAGGGAGGCAGAGGCAATGAGCAGGGGAATGAACTTCTTCATAGTGTGTGACCGGGGATGGAGCAAGTCGGCGCGCCGTCAACATTCGGGGCGGCGGAGTATTTTCCGCCGAGCGGACATTCAGGCAGCTTCGCCCCCCGCAAGAAGCTCAAGACCGCTGGATCGGTGAGCGAGCAGGTGTCTGCCGCGGCCTTCTTGTGTGCCTGCGCCCACAACTGCGCGGCGACATCAATCTGCTTGAGATTGAAGATGCAGGCATTTTTCGGGCTGTGACGATGTCCCGGTGGCTGGACGAAGTTTGTAAGTCCAATGGCGGCCAACACCCCTACCAACACGAGGCCCACGACCACAGTCCTCACCAACTCGCGCTTGCTTGAAGCTCGATCTGACATGGGATCACACCTTGTTCCACGGCGCGCGGTTCTCGCGGCTGCGGAGCTTGTTGGCCTCGGCGTCGCCGATGAACTTTCCCTTCACCGGGTTCCACTTGAGCGGACGGCGCGTGAAGCGGGGTTGGTTCATGGGAGGATTGAAGCAAGGCGCTGAGAGTCCTGCCAGTCTGAATCCGCCGGATGTTCGCCCGTCCATTCCTCGCACATGAAAGCTCTGCCCGCCCTGCTCCTCGCCCTCTGCGCGTTTCCCGTCCTCGCCGAGAACTGGCCCGGCTGGCGCGGTCCGCGCGGCGACGGCACGAGCCTGGAGAAGAATGTCCCCGTGAAGTGGAGCGGCACGGAGAACGTGCTGTGGAAGACGCCGCTGGCCGGCGGCCACGCCTCGGCCATCACCTGGGGCGACCGCCTCTTCACCGTCGGGGCCGTCGCGGAGACCGAGGGGCGCAATCTCATCTGCCTCGACAAGCGGGGCGGCAAAGTTCTCTGGGAGCAGGTGGTCGTGAAGTCGCCGTTGGAGAAGAAGCACCGTGAGAACAGCCACGCCTCCAGCACGCCCGCCACGGACGGCAAGCTCATCTACGTCGCGTTCCTCGACGTGCAGGACATGGTCGTGGCGGCGTATGACTTCAGCGGGAAGCAGCAGTGGCTCGCGCGGCCCGGCGTCTTCAAGAGCGTCCACGGCTTCTGCACCTCGCCCATTCTGCACAACGACAAGGTGATCGTGAACGGCGACCATGACGGCGAGAGCTATATCGCCGCGCTCGACAAAGCCACGGGCAAAACGCTTTGGAAAGTCCCGCGCGCGAACAAGACCCGCAGCTATTGCGCGCCGCTCATCCGGCAGCTCTCGGGCCGCACGCAGATGATTCTCTCCGGTGACAAATCCCTCGCCAGCTACGACCCCGACACCGGCAAGCTGCACTGGTATTTCAAAGGCCCGACCGAGCAATACGTCGCGTCACTCGTTTACAACGAGAAGGCCGACCTGCTCTTCCTGACGGCCGGTTTCCCGCAGCACCACCTGCTCGGCCTGCGCCACACCGGCAGCGGCCAGCTCGGCGACATTTATCACCTGCCCGAGATCACGCACCCGCAGGTCGCGTGGCATCACACGAAAGCCAGCATGGTTTCCTACGTGCCCTCGCCCATCAGCGCAGGCGACTACTTCCTCATCGTCGGCGATCAAGGCCACGCCAACTGCCTGGTCGCGAAAACCGGCGAGCCGCTGTGGTCGGAGAAGATCGGCCGCAGCCACGCCTCGCTCGTCTCTGCGAATGGGCTGGTCTATTTCCTCAACGACGACGGCGTGGCCTACGTGGTGAAGCCCGGCAAGACGTTTGAGCTGGTCGCGAAGAACGAGCTGGGCGAGCCGACCTACGCCTCGCCCGCCATCAGCGACGGCCGGCTCTACCTGCGCGGCGACAAGCACCTCTTCTGCATCGGCGCCGGCGCGGCCAAGACCGCGCAACGATAGGCGTCCACGCTCGCCGGTTGCCGACGCAGGGCAGCGCGCCGGACTTTTCCTCGCCTAGATTCGCCGCCTGCCGTATCCAGACCGCAATGCACCTGACCGCATGGACTTGCCTTTGCCTGCTGGGGAGCGCGCTGGTCCTCCCCGCCGCCGACTGGCCGCAGTTCCTCGGCCCGACTCGCAACGCCAGCTATGCCGGCAACGATCTTGCCGACACCTGGCCAAAAGACGGCCCGCCCATCGCGTGGCAGAAGAAGGCTGGTGCCGGCTGGGCTGGCCCGGTCGCGGCGGGCGGCAAGGTCATTCTTTTCCATCGTGTCATGAACGAGGAAGTCGTCGAGTGCCTCGACGCAAAAACCGGCAGGGAGCTTTGGAAACAGCCCTTCGCCACCGCCTACACCGACAACTTCGGCTTCGACAACGGCCCGCGCGCGACCCCCTGCATCGCGGACGGACGCGTCTTCGCCTTTGGCGCGAACGGCAACTTGCACGCGCTCGACTTCGCCACGGGCAAGCCGCTGTGGAGCGTGGCCGCGCAGGCCGACTTCGGCGCGGACAAGGGCTTCTTCGGCTTCGCCTGCTCGCCGCTCGTCGAGGGTCGGGCGCTGCTGGTGAATGTCGGCGGGAAGAACGGCGCGGGCATCGTGGCCTTCGACACCGCCACGGGCAAGGTGCTGTGGCAGGCGCACGACGAGGAGGCCAGTTACTCCTCGCCGATGGCCGCGACCATCGCCGGCCAGCGCCACGCGCTCTTCTTCGCGCGGCACCAGCTCGTCTCCCTTGACCCCGCGAATGGCAAGGTGCGCTTCACCTTCCCGTGGGGGCCGAAGATGCAGGCCTCCGTCAGCGCGGCGGTGCCGGTGGTGAGCGGTGACACCGTGTTCATCTCGGCGGGCTACGGCGCGGGTGCGGCGTTGCTGCGCGTGAAGGCCGGCGGGGTGGACAAACTCTGGTCCGGCGAGGAGCAGCTCACCGCCCAATATGTCACCCCGGTGCTGCGCGACGGCTTCCTCTACGGCTTCGAGGGCCGCGTGGACACCGGCCCCCGGCCCGAACTGCGCTGCGTGGAACTCGCCACCGGCAAGGTCCGTTGGAGCACGGAGCGCGTCGTGCACGGCGGCATCATCCTCACGGGCGGCGAGCTTATAATCGCCTCTGACAGTGGCGAGCTGGTGCGCGTGGCCGCCGACCCGAAAGCCTTTGTGGAGAAGGCCCGGGCGCAAATCCTCGGTCGCGAAGGCCGCGCCCAGCCCGCGTTGGCCAACGGCCTCCTCCTCGCCCGCGACAAGGGCAAGCTCGTGGCGGTGGATTTGCGCCGGCGTTAGGACCGCGCGGCCACGCCAGCGCCGGCCCCACCCGGACCAGAAACATCCGCCGCGAGGTTCGGGTTGCGGGCTGCGGTTTTGCTTCCCAGTTCAACCTCTGGTTCTCGTCCTTCCACTGGCTAAAATGAAACACCCCGCACATTAACGGGCATACCTTTGTTCATGTTGTTGAGCAACGGTTTTGATTGAATCGGCGCAAGCCCTGCCAACAAAGGCCGGACTGCGCTCCCGAAAATCCATCCATCCCTGCTGGCACCGCCGTTGCTAAGGGAGTGTGCGCTGGTCACCGGCAGTCAACAAACGCGTTCCGTCCGGCGGAAATGCGCGGGATTTCGCCAGCACTTCTCCGCGCCCCGCCCGAGCGAAGGACACCCAATGAAGAAAATCGAAGCCATCATCAAACCGTTCAAATTGGAGGAAGTGAAGGACGCCCTCAGCGACATCGGAGTCGAGGGCATGACCGTCACGGAAGTGAAGGGGTTTGGCCGCCAGAAGGGTCACACCGAAATCTACCGCGGCTCGGAATACACCGTGGACTTCCTCCCCAAGATCAAACTCGAGCTGGTGCTGCCCGACGCCCGCGTGGACGCCGCCGTGGCCGCCATGGTGAAGGCCGCCAAGACCGGCAAGATCGGCGACGGCAAGGTCTTCGTCTCCCCCGTGGACGACGCCATCCGCATCCGCACCGACGAGAAAGGTGACGCCGCGATCTGAAACCCGCCAACCGCAACCCACTGAAACAAACATCGAACATGAAGAAATTGATTCTCTCCCTCACCCTGTTCTCGCTGCTGGCGGGCACCGTGCCAGCAGTCCTCGCCGCCGATCCCCCCGCCGCCGCTCCGGCCGCCGCGCCCGCCGCCGCAGCAGCGGCCCCGGCGGCCCCCGCCAAACACCCGAACGCGGAACTGGTCGAAAAGCTCGGCCCCGCCGCCGCGCCCCAGTCCGACCTGCGCGTGGGCCTCGACACCCTCTGGGTGCTGGTGGCCGGCATGCTGGTGTTCTTCATGAACACGGGCTTCGGCATGGTGGAGTCCGGCCTCTGCCGCGCCAAGAACTGCGTCAACATCCTCGCCAAAAACTTCGTTGTCTTCGCGATCGCCACGATGTCCTTCTGGGTGATCGGCTGGGGCCTGATGTTCGGCGACGGCAGCGGGTTCATGGGCAAGGAGGGCCTGTGGTTCGTCTCCGGCGCGGACAACTCCCCCGCGCTGGGCAAGGGCTATGAGGCAATGAACCCGTTCTCCACCACCGAATACAGCGGTGTTTACGCGGCCATCAATTGGAGCCCCGTGCCGCTCTGGGCCAAGTTCTTCTTCCAGCTCGTGTTCGCGGGCACGGCGGCGACGATCGTCTCCGGGGCCGTCGCCGAGCGCATCAAGTTCAGTTCGTTCATCGTGTTCAGCGTCGTGCTGGTGGCGATCATGTATCCGATCACCGGCCACTGGATCTGGGGTGGTGGATTCCTCGGCGCGAACAACTTCCGCGACTTCGCGGGTTCGACGGTCGTTCACTCCGTCGGCGGCTGGGCGGCGTTGGCGGGCGCGATTGTGCTCGGGCCGCGCTTGGGCAAGTTCGGCTCGGATGGGAAGGCCCGGCCCCTGCCCGGCCACAACATGACCTCGGCGGCGCTGGGCGTCTTCATCCTCTGGCTCGGCTGGTTCGGGTTCAACCCCGGCTCGACCATGGCGGCCATGAACGGCTCGGCCATCTCGCACATCCTGGTCAACACGAACATCGCGGCCGTGACCGGCTCGCTGGGCGCGCTGATCACCGCGTGGGTGCTGCTCAAGAAGCCCGACCTCTCGATGGTCCTCAACGGCTGTCTCGCGGGCTTGGTGGCCATCACCGCGCCCTGCGCGTTCGTCAGCATCGGCTCCGGCGCGATCATTGGGTTCATCGCCGGCGTCATCGTGGTGCTCTCCGTCCTGTTCTTCGACAAGGTGCGCGTGGACGATCCCGTGGGCGCCATTTCCGTCCACCTGGTGAACGGCGTCTGGGGCACGCTGGCCCTCGGCTTGTTCTACCACGGCAAGAAGCAGTTCGGTGACAGTGCCATCGCCAACACGGTGGCCGCGCTGGACACGGGCCTCACCCGCATGGAGCAGGTGATGGTGCAGCTCAAGGGCATCGTGGCGGTGGGCGCGTTCACCCTCGTTGCCTCACTGGCCGTGTGGTTTATCCTCAAGGCCGTCATGGGCATCCGCGTGTCGCCGGAAGAAGAGACTGAAGGCTTGGACATCGGCGAGCACGGTAACGAGGCTTACCCGAACTTCCAGTCGGTGGGCGGAAAATAGTCGGTGCTCCGTCGGGGTCGCACCACCCGACCGGCAGCCACTCACAGCCGGCCCCCGCGCGAGCAGGGGCCGGTTTTTCGCTGCCCCGAATCCAGGCCTGGCGAAGGTGCGCCGGGGGGTGCGCAGAACTGGCTTGGCTGGGCAAAAGACGGCAGCGAATGGCTCATCGAATTGTCCAAAGTTATTCATGTGGTCATGCGACAGTGGATAACTCATTGATGCACAAGGCAGTTATCGGCCGTCGCAACGGTGGCACATCGGCTGCTTTTGGCATCCACATGGGTCGCGAATGCTGCCGGGCACCTGACCAGCTTCCGTTTGAAGGGGCGGTCATCAGCATGACTGCATCCCCGTGCTTGTGGGTGCCGCAGCAGTCGGGCAATCAACCGCCGCCAGCCCGTTCAGTCCCTCAGTCGGCCAAACACAGCCAAGAGCACATACCACAATGAAGAAAATCGAAGCCATCATCAAACCGTTCAAGTTGGAGGAAGTGAAGGACGCCCTCAGCGACATCGGAGTCGAGGGCATGACCGTGACCGAGGTAAAGGGGTTTGGCCGCCAGAAGGGCCACACCGAGATTTACCGCGGGTCGGAATACACCGTGGACTTCCTCCCCAAGATCAAACTCGAGCTGGTGCTGCCCGACGCCCGCGTGGACGCCGCCGTGGCCGCCGTCGTGAAAGCCGCCAAGACCGGCAAGATCGGCGACGGCAAGGTGTTCGTCTCCTCCGTGGACGACGCCGTCCGCATCCGCACCGACGAGAAAGGTGACGCCGCTGTCTGAAACCCGCCAACCGCAACCCACTGAAAAAACACTGACCATGAAGAAACTGATTCTCTCCCTCACCCTCCTCGGAGCGATGTTGCTCCCAGCCTTCGCGGCGGACGCTCCGGCGGCCAAGGCGGAACCGCCCAAGCCCAAGGATCCCAGCATTGAGGAGCGCGTCGCCGACCTCGAGGCCTACATCAACAACGTGGCCCGTGCCACGGCTGGCAACACCAACGGCATCGTCACGAAGGTCGCCGGCCCCGGCCCCGGCCACAACGCCTGGCAGATGGCCTCCACCGCGCTGGTGCTGTTCATGACCCTGCCGGGTCTCGCGCTGTTCTACGGCGGCCTCGTCCGCAAGAAGAACGTCCTCTCCGTCATGGCCCAGTGCCTCGGCATCGCCGGCCTGGTGACCATCCTCTGGTGGTTGTGTGGCTACAGCCTGTCCTTCGCGGCGGGCAGCCCGTTCCTTGGCAACCTGGACATGGCGATGTTCAAGGGCGTCACCGGCGGCGAGGTCGGCCAGGGCAGCAACTGGATCTCGAACAACATCTGGGCGATCTTCCAGCTCACCTTCGCCATCATCACCCCGGCGTTGATCGTCGGCGCGATCGCCGAGCGCATGAAGTTCTCGGCCATCCTGCTCTTCGTCACGCTGTGGATGTTCGCGGTTTACTTCCCGTTCGCCCACATGGTCTGGGCCGCTGACGGCCTCATGTGCGGTCCGCTCAACCCGAAGGCCACCATCAAGGCGCTGGACTTCGCGGGCGGCACGGTGGTGCACATGACCTCCGGCTGGAGCGCGCTGGTGCTCTGCCTCATCCTGGGACCGCGCCTCGGCTTCGGAAAGCAGAACATGCAGCCGCACAGCATGGCGATGTGCATGATCGGCACCGGCATGCTCTGGGTGGGCTGGTATGGCTTCAACGCCGGCTCGGCGCTCGCGGCTGACGGCATCGCCGCGCAGGCCTTCACCACCACCACGCTCGCGGCGGCCACGGCCGGCTTCGTGTGGGCGATGGCGGAATGGCTCCTCAAGGGCAAGCCCTCGATCCTCGGCTTCTGCTCCGGCATCGTGGCCGGTCTCGTCGTGGTGACGCCCGCCTGCGGCTTCATCAGCACCGGCGGCGCGATGATCATCGGCGTGCTGGCGGGCATCGTGCCCTTCCTGGCCTGCGCCTACCTCAAGAAGATGTTTGGCTATGACGACGCGCTCGACACGTTCGGCGTCCACGGCGTCGGCGGCACGCTCGGCGCGCTGATGACCGGCATCCTCGCGACGAAAGACGCCAACCCCATCGTCGAGGGCCTCTCCACCGGCCTGCTGGGCAACCAGCTCAAGGCCATCGCCATCACGCTGGTCTGGTCGGTGGTGGCCACGGCCATCATCGCCTACATCGTGAAGGCGGTCGTCGGCCTGCGCCCGACGGAGGAGACCGAGACCATCGGCCTCGACCTGGCCGAACACGGCGAAGAAGGCTACCACGGTTAATCTCAACCGACCGACACGGCCCGCCGCGCCAATAACTGCGACCCGCGAGTTGCAGTTGGCGCGGCGGGTCCGTTTTTTGAGGTGAAGTTCAGCGGGCCGGGCCTCACCCAAAGGGAGCGGGGGCCGGCGTTCCCGCCGCAACGGCCAGATGGGGAAGCGCGGGAGGAACGACCACGCGCTTTGCGCACGCGTCTGCGGCCTGCGACCCGCGCCGGCGCTATTCCTTGTCCGCCTGCTGTGAGGGCATCTGCAGCGGATACAAACCGGGACAGCAGCCGAACGTCTCGTGAAACGCCGTGCTGAAATGGCCGACGCTGGAGTAGCCGACTTCGAGCGCGGCCTGCGTGACGTTGAACTTGCCGGAGCGCAGCAGTTCCGCCGCGCGCTCCAGCCGCACCTGCCGGAGGAATTGCGAGATCGTCATGCCCATCTGCTCGGTGAACGTGCGGCTCAGGTAAAACGGGCTGCACCCCACGCGCTGCCCGAGTTCCTCCAGCGAGAGCGGTTCGGCGAGGTGCGCGCGCACGAGCGCCGCCGCCTTCTCCACGCGCTCCTGCGCCACATGCGTCTGCCGCGTGCAGAACAACGCCTCCTCCGCCGCGTGGTCGAAGAACAGCTCCGCCGCCACCTCATACACCTTCGCCGTGAACCACATCGTCCGCGCCGCGCCGCTGACCGGCGGCGAGCGCAGCGCGGCCACCAGCAGGCGCAGTCGCGGCGTGAGCGGCCGGCCCGCATCCACGGCGGACGCGGGCTTCTTCGCGTCGAGGATGCGTTGCACGAAGGGCCGCACCTGGCCGAGGCCGCGCGGCAGGTTGCGCCGCAGGAAATCCACGCTGAACTCCGCCGTGAGGAACTGGTGCCGCTGCCCCGCCTCGCGCCATGCGTTCACCGGCGTGTCCCCGCTGATGTAGAGCGCCGCCGATTCCGGGCGCAGCTCGAACTCGTCCTTCTTCGTCACGAGCCGGCCAGCGCCCGCCAGGTTCAGGCACACTTCCAGCCCTTGCGGATGGAAACTCCGGCCCCACTCGACGCGTGCCGCCGGCTCGAAGTCGTGCCACTCGAAGCTCCAGCCCATCCCGGTGAAGCTCCCGCAGAGCGGGTGCCACGCCCCGGGCCACGCCTGCCAGAAGGGGCGTTCGCTGAACGGCTCGGGGACGCGGCTGCGCACGCCGGGACTGTAGCCCAGCCGTCAAGCAAGGGAAGGCCGCGGCTTGACGGCGAGCCGGTGGCCTGGCCCGCCGCCTTCACTCGCGGCTTGGCAAAAACACGCTTTCAAAGCCCCCGGCCTTGCGCCATCCTTCATCGCCAGATGAGCGCAACGAAGGACAAGGCCGGCGACGGGGTCATCACCCGGGAGCTGGTCGTCGCCAACAAGGTCGGCATCCATGCCCGGCCCGCTGCGATGTTCGTCAAGATTGCCAGCCGCTACCAGTGCGACATCTACCTCGAAAAGGACGGCGAGAAAATCAACGGCAAGAGCATCATGGGCCTGCTCATGCTCGCCGCCGGCCCCGGCAGCAAGCTCACGATGGAGGCCAGCGGCAAGGACGCCGCGCAGGCCACGGCGGAGCTGGAGGACTTGTTCCAGCGGAAGTTCGATGAGGAGTGAGACGTGCTTCGTGTTGCGTGTTCCGTGACTACGGCAGGAAGCGCTCGAAGCAAACCACGCAACACGCAACACGGAGCGCGCCGCCGGCTTTGAACCTTGAACTTTGAACCCTGAACTTTACCTTCCGCCCCGTGTCCGCACCTGATTTCGACATCAAATACGTTGCGCACCTTGCCCGGCTGAAACTCTCGCCCGAAGAGGAGACGCAGCTCGGCGCGCAGCTCGGCAACATCCTTGGCTACATCGAGAAGCTCAAGGAGGTGGACGTGACCGGGGTCGAGCCGACCGCGCACGCGTTCCCGATGGTCAATGTCTTCCGTGCCGACGAAGTGCGTCCCGGTCTCTCGAACGACGACGCCCTGCGCAACGCCCCCAAGCGCGCCAGCGGTCTGTTCGTCGTCCCCAAGGTCGTCGAGTAACCCGCCGCGTCCGTCCGTTCCCTTACGCATCACGTTTTCCGCCTTCCGCCCACCGTGCTTCACCGCCTCACCATCGCCGAACTCACCGCCCGCCTTGCCCGCCGCGAGGTCTCTGCCCGTGACGCCATGCAGGCGTGCCTCGATCAGGTCGCCCGCGTGGACGGCGACATCAAGGCCTTCATCAGCCTCAGCCCGACCGACGCACTCGCCCAGGCGGACGCGGCGGACCAGGCCATCGCCGCCGGTGCGGACTTCTCCGCGCAGCCGCTCCTCGGCGTCCCCATCGCGCTCAAGGACGTGCTCGCCGTCAAGGACCAGCCCCTCAACTGCGCCTCCCGCATCCTCGGCAGCTTCACCTCACCCTACGACGCCACCGTCGTGACGCGCCTGAAGGCTGCGGGCGCAATCATCTTCGGTCGCCTCAATATGGACGAGTTCGCCATGGGCAGCTCGACCGAGAACTCCGCCTTCCAGACCACGCGCAACCCCTGGGACACCTCGCGCATCCCCGGCGGTTCGTCCGGGGGCAGCGCGGCGGCCGTCGCGGCGGACGAATGCATCGCGTCGCTGGGCAGCGACACCGGCGGTTCCATCCGCCAGCCCGCCGCCCTGTGCGGCTGCGTTGGCCTCAAGCCCACCTATGGCCGCGTCTCGCGTTACGGACTCGTCGCCTTCGCCAGCTCGCTCGACCAGATCGGCCCCTTCACCAAGGATGTCCGCGACGCCGCGACCCTGCTCGAAGTCATCAGCGGCCACGACCCTCGCGACGCCACCAGCATCCCCCAACCCGTCCCGCGCTACACCCAGGCCCTCACCGGCGATATTCGCGGCCTCCGCCTCGGGCTGCCCAAGGAGTTCATGGTCGGCGGCCTCGACCCCGAGGTGAAACGCGCCGTGGACGCCGCCGTCACGCACCTGCAATCCCTCGGGGCCACCGTCCACGAAGTCTCCCTGCCCCACACCGACCACGATGTCGCGGTCTATTACATCATCGCCACCGCCGAGGCCTCCGCGAACCTCGCCCGCTTCGATGGCGTCCGCTATGGCGCGCGGGTGGAGGGCGCGGACCCCTTGGAGATGTATGGCAACACCCGCGGCGCCGGTTTCGGGGCCGAGGTGAAGCGCCGCATCATCCTCGGCACCTACGTCCTGAGCAGCGGCTACTACGACGCCTATTATCTGCGCGCCCAGAAGGTCCGCACCCTCATCCGGCAGGACTACCTCCGCGCCTTCGAGCAGGTGGACGCCATCATCACGCCCACCACCCCCACGCCCGCGTTCCGCCTCGGCGAGAAGGCCGGCGACCCGCTCCAGATGTATCTCTCCGACATCTTCACCATCGGCTGCAACCTCGCCGGCATCCCCGGCCTGAGCCTCCCCTGCGGCTTCGCAAAGCCCTCTCAACCCTCAACCCTCAACTCTCAACTCCCCATCGGGTTGCAGCTCTTGGGAAAACCCTTCGGTGAGGAAACCCTCCTCCGTCTCGCGCACGCCTACGAACAGAGCACCCCCTGGCACCGGGAACACGCCCTCTGCCCCCCGGCCAATCCCTGCATGAGCGACACCCCGCCAGACTAGAAGGAAGCGGGTGAGGTGCCGGCAGGCCCGAGGAATCCGTGGGTAGCTGCCACGGCCCGAAGCCCGCGCATTGGGGCCATGAACCAAAGACAGGAAATCCAAAGATTTGGGACGGACAAAGATTCCCAAGCCCATCTTTGTCCGCCCCTGATCTTTGGGTTCTCATCGGGAGGTTCATGGAGAGCCGCCACGGCCCGCAAGCCGCGCATTGGAACCATGATCGGCTGAGTCCCGCCGATTCAGGGAGGCCAGCAGATGGGGGTGTTCAATCAGTTGGCCTCCCTGAATCTGCGGGAGGTTCATGGAGAGAACCAACGGCCCGCCAAATGCCGCGATTTCGGCCCCTGAACCTTCCGGCTGTAAGTCCTTGGAAATCAAGGTGGGTGCCGGGAGGTTCATGGGTAGCCACCAGGGCCCGCAAGCCGCGCATTGGGACCATGAACCCGGAAAAGGCGAGGGCAGGAAAATTATTGGCAGGAAAATTTCTGTCTCAATTTTCCTGCCCCCAATCTTCCTGCCAACTTCCCGGTTCATGGAGAGAACCAACGGCCCGCCAACTGCCGCGATTTCGGCCCCTGAACCTCCCGGCTGTAAGTCATTGGAAATCAAGGGAGGTGCCCGGAGGTTCATGGGTAGGATGGGTGGCATCGGTCGTCCTGGCCCCGGCGCTGTATGTCCTGAGCACCGGGCCGGTGTGGTGGCTCCAGGAACACGAATACCTGCCCAAACCTGTTCGCCCCGCCGTGGCACCTGCCGGTCAGCGTCCAGTGGGTGATTTTGGATTACATGGAGTGGTGGGCTTCGGTGCCTAAAATGGTCTTTTGACCGGGCCATACGCCTCCTTGCCCCAAGCACCCCGGCACCTTTCGAGCGGCTCGTCCGCACTTTCCCCTTTCCCCGTTCCCCGCCACCGGGCATAACGCGCCGCCATGCATTCGTTTCGTTATGTCGGGAAAGAGCTGAGTTGTGAGGGCGTCACCATCGCGTCGCTCGTGAAAAAGCACGGGACGCCGCTCTACGTCTATTCGCAGGCCACGCTCGAGGACCACTTCGGCAAGCTCCACGCCGCGCTCGCGCCGCTGGACCACCTCATCTGCTACGCGATGAAGGCCAACTCGAACCAGGCCGTCATGCGCGTGCTCGCCAACGCGGGCGGCGGCTTCGACGTGGTGAGCGAGGGCGAGCTGCGCCGCGTCATCGCCGCCGGTGGCGACCCCGCCAAGTGCGTCTTCGCCGGCGTGGGCAAGACCGAGGGCGAGATCGAGTTCGCGCTCCAGGCCGGCATCTATTGCTTCAACTGCGAGTCCGAGCCGGAGTTGCAGCGCATCAACCGGGTGGCGGCGCGCTTGAAGAAGATCGCCCCCGTCGCCGTGCGCGTGAACCCGAACGTGGACGCCGGCACGCACGCCAAGATCACCACCGGCACCTACGCGAACAAGTTCGGCATCGCCTTCGAGCAGGTCGAGGGTGTCTATGCCCGCGCCGCGAAGCTCAAGCACCTCCGCCTGCGCGGCATCCAAACCCACATCGGCTCGCAGCTCACGAACGTGAAGCCCTTCGAGCTGGCGGTGAAGAAGCTCCTGCCGCTCGTCGCGAAGCTGAACGCGAAATACCACTTCGAGTTCTTCAGCATCGGCGGCGGTCTCGGCATCATCTACAACCCCGCGCTCGCCAGCAGCGACGCCCGGTGGTGGCAGTCCGCCGCCGCGAAGGACATCCTCACGCCCGCCACCTACGCCGCCCGCGTCGTGCCGCTGCTCCAGCCGCTGGGCCTGCGCATCCTCATCGAGCCGGGCCGCTTCATCGTCGGCAACGCCGGCATCCTCGTCACCCGCGTCGAGTATGTGAAGCGCACCGGGAAGAAGAACTTCGTCATCGTGGACGCCGCGATGAACGACCTCATCCGCCCCGCCTTCTACGACAGCTACCACGAGATCGTCCCGCTCACGAAGCGGGGCGGCGCGACCGTCTCCTCCGACGTCGTCGGCCCCATCTGCGAGAGCGGCGACTACTTCTGCAAGGACCGCCCGCTGCCGAAGGTGGGCGAAGGCGACTGCCTCGCGCTCCTGAGCGCCGGTGCCTACGGCTCCGTGATGGGCTCGAACTACAACTCGCGCCCGCTCCCGACCGAAGTGCTGGTCCACGGCAAGCAGTCCGCCGTCGTCCGCACGCGGCAGGACGTTGAGGCCATCTGGGCCAACGAGCGCGTGGCGGGGTGGCTGAAGTAGGCACTGTAGCGGCGCCCTGTGAGCGCCCAGCCCCAGCGGGGCTGAACAACCGTAGCCGTGGGTGGAGTGAGCCACGCGAACGAAACCCACGGTAGCCATGTGAAAGATGGGCCAACCGCGTAGCGGTTGAACCGTTTGCGAAACCCGCGCGTTCTGTTCAACCGCTACGCGGTTGCGGCCGTGGGCGGACGGGGCCGTGGGTTGCGCTCGCCTGGCTCGCTCCACCCACGGCTACCATTGTTTGGCTCCGACGGAGCCAGCCACCGTGACGGGGACACTCTTGTCCCCGAGTCCGGTGCCCCGGCGGAAGTTGGCCCAGCGGACAAGAGTGTCCGCCCCACGGCCAAACGCGCGCGCCGGAGGCTGGACAACGGGCGGGGTTCGGAACAGGGTGCGCTGGCCGGATGGGATGGGCTGCGAACCGGGGCAGACATTGCCTGTTCGGCAGTATGAACAGCCCTTGCTATCAGTTTTGGAGCTACGACCAAACCCAGTTCAACTGGCTTACTCGAGTGGTCGACAGGGAAGGCGAGGTCGGCGTCCGCTTTAGATTTGTCGGAGTCTTTTGCCCGAAGTGTGGAGCGTTTGACGAGGATTCGGTTTTTGCCACTGGATGGGAACAATGCTTTGTGCGGATCCGGCCTCGAAAAGAGAGGAATATACTCCGGACGAACGACAATTTTTTGTGTGCTAATGAGAGTCTTCTGCGCCTGCTCCTGAAAGCAGGCGTGCCGGTGTAAACCTGTTTCTGTAATTTGTCTTCCTTCCCTCCAGCTTCACCCCTTCGGGGTGAGGCGGAGCGAAGGCGAGCGTAGCGAGCCGAGCGCAGCCGAACCCCGAAGGGGTGAAG